>Ga0307515_10000150_pt1 | contig 169644 bp, 159 predicted proteins | sample 17_EM_MG_FD_194513 | JGI IMG/M metagenome (GOLD analysis project Ga0307515, IMG submission 194513) | Populus trichocarpa ectomycorrhiza microbial communities from riparian zone in the Pacific Northwest, United States - 17_EM | ecosystem: Host-associated > Plants > Roots > Unclassified... | reverse complement strand
CCTTGGCCCGCGCGACGGCGCCGTCGCGCGGCGGGTCGATCAGCCAGCGCTCGGCGGCGCCGGCAGCGCGCAGATCGTCGGGGCCAATCTCGAACAGGTTGCGCGCTTCGAAGCGTGTGCGTGCCGCCAGCCCGTTCAGCGCCGCGTTGTCGCGCGCCCGCTGCACCAGCACGTCGCTGCCTTCGATGCCGAGCACCTCGCGCGCGCGCGTGGCCAGTGGCAGCGTGAAGTTGCCAAGGCCGCAGAACCAGTCGATGACGCGTTCGTCGCGCTGCGGGTCCAGCAGGCGCAGAGCGCGGTCGACGAGCACGCGGTTGATATGCGGGTTGACCTGGGTGAAATCGGTTGGCCGGAACGGCATCGTGACGCCGAACTCGGGCAGCGAATAGCTCAGCACCGGGCCGCCCTCATCCAGCAGGTGCACGGTCTCCGGCCCTTTGGGCTGCAGCCACCACTGCACGCCTTGGGCCGCGCCGAAGCCGCGCAGGCGCTGCGCATCGGCCGCGCTCACCGGCTCCAGGTGGCGCAACACCAGGGCCACGACGTCGTCACCCGCGGCCAGTTCGATCTGTGGCAGCCGGTCACGCTGGTCCATCGCGCCGATCAGCCCGCGCAGCGCCGGCAGCATGGCGCTGACCTTCGGCGGCAGCACCGGGCACACCGTCATGTCGGCCACGTAGCGCGACTTGCGCTCGTGGAAGCCGACCAGCACCGTGCCCTTCTTCGCGACGAAGCGCACCGACAGGCGCGCGCGCCAGCGGTAGCCCCAGGCCGGACCTTCGATCGGCCGCAACACCCGCTCGGGCTTGACCTTGGCCAGGTGCCAGAGGTTGTCTTCGAGCACACGCTGCTTCACCGCCACCTGTGCCGCCGGATGCAGGTGCTGCATCTTGCAGCCGCCGCAGGCGCCGGCGTGCAGGCCGAAATGCGGGCAGCCCGGGCGCACGCGCTGCGCGCTTTCGCGCGACAGCGCCGACATCTGGCCCTGCTCCCACTGGTTCTTCTTGCGCGAGACCTGCACCTGCACGCGCTCGGTCGGCAAGGCGCCTTCGATGAAGACCACCCTGCCCGCGCCGTCACCGTCGACGCGGTGCGCCACGCCCTGCGCTTCGAGGTCGAGCGACTCGACCTCCAGCCAATCGAATCCTGAAGTCATGGGGCCGGATTATCCCGGCCCGCGGATCGGCTCACGGCTTGATGTAGTCCGACACGACCTTCCAGCGCCCGTCCTGCAGCTGCGACATGCGCGACAGGTCGCTGCCCAGGCGCTTCTGCGGGCCGTAGCTGGCCTCGGCGCTGCCGAAGATGTCCGGCGGGTAGGTCATGCTGTCCATGGCCTTGATGAAGCTGTCGGTCGTGAGGTTGGTGCCGGCCTTGGCGGCAGCCCGCATGAAGGCGTCGATGGCGTTGTAGCCGTAGACCGAGAACACCGTCGGGTCGTCGCCGAACTTGGTCTTGTACTTGTTGGCCCAGAAGCGCACCGGCTGCGACGCGTCGTCGAGGTAGGGGTTCTGCACCGTCATCGTCGCGTACAAGCCGTCCATGGCCTTGCCGCCGAGCTTGTGGATCAGGTCGGTGTAGGCCGCGCTCGAACCCAGGAAGGTCGGCGAAAAGCCGGTCTTGCGGCTTTCGGCGATGGCGCCGATGGTCTCGCGGATGATGGTGCCGAGCACGACGAAGTCGCAGCCGCTGGACTTCATCTTCGCCACCTGCGAAGAGAAGTCGGTGGCACCGCGCTTGTACGAGGTCTTCTCGGCGAGTTCCATGTTCATCGTCTTCAGCGCCGCCTCGGCACCGCGCACGACCTCGAGTCCGAACTCATCGTCCTGGTACAGCGTGCAGACCTTCTTCGCGCCCTTGTCCTTGGCCAGCTTGGGCAGCGCCATCCGCATCTGGTCGTAGTAGGTGGCGGCAAACGAGTACTTCAGCCGGTGGAAGGGCTCGTACATCTCGCGCGCCGCGGTGATCGGGAAGAAGTTGATGACGTTCTTCTCGAACTGCACCGGCATCGCCGCGTTGTTCTGTGCCGTGCCGATGTGGCCGACCATCGCGAAGATCTTGTCCTGGTTGACCAGCTTCTGCGCCGCCAGCACGGCCTTCTTCGGGTCGTAGCCCGAGTCTTCGATCAGCAGCTTGAGCTTGCGGCCGTTGACGCCGCCCTGCTCGTTGGCTTCGTCCACGCGCAGCATCATGCCCAGCCGCACCTGCTTGCCGAAGCCGGCGATCGGCCCCGATAGATCCTGGATCGAGCCGATGGTGATCTCGGTCTTGGTCACGCCCTGCTGGGCGGCGGCCAGGCTGGCCGCGGCGGCCAGGGCCAGCGCTGTGATCAGGCGAAGGGTCTTCTTCATGCGGTCGTCTCCTTTTGGGAATACATCGCGTCGATCTGCGGCGCGTACTTCTGCTGCACGAGCTTGCGCTTGAGCTTCATCGTCGGCGTCAGCTCTTCGTCTTCGGCGGTCAGCTGGGCTTCGAGCAGATGGAACTTCTTCACCTGCTCGACGCGCGCGAACTTCTGGTTCACCTTGTCGATCTCGCCCTGGATCAATGCTCGCACCTCGGGCGTGCGTGTCAAGCTGGCGTAATTGCTGAACGGCACGTCGTGGTCCTGGGCGAACTTCTCGACGTTCTCCTGGTCGATCATCACCAGCACGGTGAGGTACGCGCGCTTGTCGCCGATGACGACGGCGTCCGTCACGTAGGGCGAAAACTTCAGCTCGTTCTCGATCTCGCTCGGCGTGACGTTCTTGCCGCCGGCGGTGATGATGATGTCCTTCATGCGGTCGGTGATCTTGAACACGCCGTCGGCGTCGACCGAGCCGACGTCGCCGGTGTGCAGCCAGCCGTCGCTATCAACGGTCTCAGCAGTCTTCTCGGGCAGGTTCAGGTAGCCCATGAAGACGTTCGGGCCGCGCACCAGGATCTCGTTCGTGGCCGGGTCGATGCGCACCTCGTTCCACGGCGCCGCCACGCCGATGCAGCCGGGCCGGATGCGCTGCGCCGGCGTGTGCGTGGCGATGCCGGCGGTCTCGGTCATGCCCCAGACCTCGAGCATCGGCACGCCCAGGGCGAGATACCACTTGACGAGGTCGGGCGATATCGGCGCCGCGCCCGTCACGCACAAGCGCGCGCGGTGGATGCCGATCAGCTTGCGCACGTTGTCCAGCACCAGCCAGCGCGCGAGGCGGAAGCGCGCTTTCAGCAGCGCCGGCACCGGCACGCCGGCCAGCACCTTGTCGGCCACCTGCATGCCCACGGCCAGGCCCCAGGCGTAGGCCCACTGCTGCAGCGTGCTGGCCTCCTTCACGGCGATCGTCACCGCCGAATAGAACTTCTCCCAGATGCGCGGCACGGCGGTGGCCACCGTGGGTGCGATTTCGCGCACGTTCTCGGGCACCGTATCGGGGTTCTCGACGAAGTTCAGCTTGGCGCCGGAATACATGCCGAAGTACTCGCCGCCCAGCCGTTCGGCGATGTGGCACAGCGGCAGGAAGCACATGCGCTCGTCGTCTTCGTACTGCGCGGTGATGTGGTGGTAGCCGCGCAGGGCCGTCACGAGCGAACGGTGGTTGTGCATCGCCCCCTTCGGCCGCCCGGTGGTACCCGAGGTGTAGACCAGGATCGCCAGCGCCTCGGGGTCCAGCGCCGCCAGGCGTTCGGTCAGCGCGTTCGACTGCGACTTCAGGTGCTCGCGGCCGAGCGCGCGCAACGCATCCAGGCCGATGATGCCGTCGTCGGCCAGGTCGTGCAGGCCTTCCATGTCGAAGACGACGATCTTGCGCAGCCGCGGCAGCGACGCGCGCACTTCCAGCGCCTTGTCGAGCTGTTCGTCGTCTTCGACGAACAGCAGCACCGTGGCCGAGTCGTCGCACAAGTACTGCACCTGCGACGCCGCGTCGGTGGGATAAATGCCGCTGCTGACGCCGCCGACGCTCAAGGTGGCCAGATCGGCCAGCACCCATTCGACGACCGTGTTGCCGAGGATGGACACGCGCTCGCCAGCCTCGAAGCCCAAGGCGAGCAGGCCGTGCGCGATCTCGCGCACCGCGGTGGCGGTCTGGTCCCAGGTCCAGCTGCGCCAGATGCCGAACTCCTTCTCGCGCAGCCAGACCTGGCTGCCGCGCTGCGCGACGGCGTTCCAGAAGATCGCCGGCACGGTCTCGCCCGGCACCACGGTGTCGTGGTTGGATTGCAGCTCGAGCGCGTCCCAGAGGTTCGGCATGCAGCTATCTCCAGGTCTTCTTCTTTTTCCAGCGCCGCTCGCCGCGCACGCCGGCGTCTTTGATGCCGAGGTAGAACTCCTTCACGTCGTCCTTCTCGCGCAGCACCGAGCAGCGGTCTTCCATGACGATGCGGCCGTTCTCCAGCACGTAGCCGTGGTCGGCTGCGTTCAGCGCCATGTTCGCGTTCTGCTCGACCAGCAGGATGGTCGTGCCGCGCTCGCGGTTGATGCGCACGACGATCTCGAAGATCTCGCGCGTCAGCTTGGGCGAAAGGCCCAGGCTGGGCTCGTCGAGCAGGATCATCTCCGGCGCGGCGACCAGCGCCCGCGCGATCGCCAGCATCTGCTGCTGGCCGCCGGACAGCAACCCGGCGTCCTGCTTCTCGCGTTCCTTCAGGATCGGAAAATAGGCGTAGGCATGCTCGATGTCCTGCGCCACCGCGTCGCGGTCGCTGCGCGTGTAGGCACCCATCAACAGGTTGTCGCGCACGCTGAGCAAGGGGAAGACTTCGCGCCCCTCGGGCACGTGCACCAGGCCCTGGCGCACGATCAGCGCCGGGTCGCGCGCGGTGATGTCCTGGCCCTTGAAGTGGATGCTGCCGCGGCGCGGGTCGATGATGCCGGAGATGGTCTTCAGGATCGTCGTCTTGCCGGCGCCGTTGCTGCCCAGCACGGTGGCGATCTCGCCGCGCCGCACCTTCAGGCTGACACCACGGATCGCGCGGATCGGGCCATAGGCGCTCTCGACGTTCGACAGCACGAGCATGTCGTCGTTCATGCAGCCTCCCGTCGCAGGCTGCTCAGGTCGCCGGCCGAGCCCAGGTAGGCTTCGATGACGCCCGGATGCGCCTGCACCTCGGCCGGCGTACCCAGGGCGAGCACCTCGCCTTGATTCATCGCCAGCACCCGGTCGCTGACCTTCCCCACCAGCGACATGTCGTGCTCGACCATCAGCACCGTGGTGCCGAATTCGCGCCGGATGTCCTGGATCCAGAACACCATGTCCTCGGTCTCCTCGACGTTCAGCCCCGAAGACGGTTCGTCCAGCAGCAGCAGCTTCGGCTCGGTGCACAGCGCACGCGCCAGCTCCACCACTTTGCGCACGCCGTACGGCAGGCCGGCGATCAGCGTCTCGCGGTGGTGCTGCAGGTCGAGGAAGTCGATCACGCGCTCGACCTTCTCGCGCGCCACGATCGCCGCGCGCCGCGCTTTCGCGGTGAAGAACAGGTCGTCGAACAGACCTGTGCTGCGGTGCGTGTGGCGGCCGATGAGCAGGTTCTGCAGCACGCTGGCGTGTTCGAACAGCTCGATGTTCTGGAAGGTGCGCGCAATGCCCAAGGCCGCCACCGCATGCGGCGCTTCGGCCAGCAGGTCGCGCCCGTCGTAGCCGATGCTGCCGGCGGTCGGCGTGTAGATGCGGCTGATCAGGTTGAACACCGTCGTCTTGCCCGCGCCGTTCGGCCCGATCAGCGTGAAGACCTCGCCGCGCTGCACGTCGAAGCTGACCTTGTTGACCGCCAGCACGCCGCCGAAGCGCACGCTGATGTCCTGGGCTGACAAGAGCACGTCGTTCATCGCGGGAGCTCCAAAGCCTGTCGCGCGAGTCTCGGCTCACGGCCCGTAGCCGTTGTTCGTTCGTGGCGTGCGCGTGCTTGCACCGTGCCCAGGGGCCGGCGGCCCGGGCACGCGTTCTCCGGCCCACGCTCGCGGGCGACTACCGCGGCGTGCCGAGAGCAACCCATCAACACCCGATTCGCGCACCACCCTTCGGGCGACCGCGAATGGGGCCTGCGCCCGCATGCCCAAGCCACCGACCCCGCCCAGCGTGTGGCGTGCGGGCAGGCACGCCACCCGTGGTGCTTGCAGGGCGGTGGTGGTGCCTGCGGGCGCAGGCCCCATTCACGGTCGCCCGGACGGTGCCGCACCAACCCAGGTGTTGATGGGTTGCTGGCGGCACGCCGCGGTTCATCTCCGCGAGCGTGGGCCGGAGAACGCAGGCACCGCCAGCGACCTGCCGCCACGGAGGTGGCGCGCGCATGCGGCGGACGCAGATGCCGGACACCGGACTTCCGCAACGGGCAGCAAACTGCCGGTCGTGGTGGCTCGATGCGGGTGCAGAGGCGCTTCATCTCAGCCGATCCGATTTCTGGAACGACTTCTGCCGCTTGAACAAGCCGCGGCGGTAGAACGGGAACATCGAGAAGAACGTGCGCACCTTGAGCCAGCGGCCGTACAAGCCCATCGGCTCGAACATCACGAAGGCGATCAGCACTGCGCCATAAACCGCCGACTGCAGCCCTGGTGCCTGGCCGATGGCCGCCGGTAGCACGTCCTTGCCCAAAGCGATGAGCTGCGGCATCGTGATCAGGAAGATCGCGCCGAGGAAGGCGCCGTGCACCGAACCGAGGCCGCCGATCACCACCATCAGCAGCAGGTCGATCGACTGCACGATGTTGAACTGGTCCGGGCTCAGGAACTGGATCTTGTGCGCATACAGCGCGCCGCCCAGCCCTGCCAGCGCTGCCGACAGCGCGAACGACAGTGTCTTGTAGCGCGCCAGGTGGATGCCCATGCTCTGCGCCGAGACCTCGCTGTCGCGGATGGCGACGAAGGCGCGCCCGGTCGGCGAGCGCAGCAGGTTGACGATGCCCAAGGTGGCCAGCAGCACGACGGCCAGGCACAGGAAATAGAACTCGACATTCGAATCGAGCTTCCATGAGAACAGGCTCGGCGCCTTGACGTGCATGCCGGCATTCCCGCCGGTCACCGACTCCCAGCGCGCCAGCACCTCTTCGACGATGAAGCCGAACGACAGCGTCGCGATGCCGAGGTAGATGCCCTTCACGCGCAGCGCCGGCAGCCCGACCACCACGCCGACGAGTGCCGACAGCAGGCCGGCTGCGGCCAGCGACAGTGGGAACGGCCAGCCGGCATTGCACAGAACCGCTTGCGTGTAGGCACCGACGCCGAGGAAGGCCGCGTGGCCGATCGAGAACAGCCCCGTGAAGCCGGCCAACAGCATCAAGCCCAGGCCGACCACGGAATAGATCAGCACGAAGGTCAGTTGCGCCAGCCAGTATTCGGTCAACAGCCACGGCGACAACAGCAGCAGCACGCTCAGGGCGCCGTACCAGAAGACATGGCCACTGTGCTTGGCCAGGCGAATATCCTGGTCGTAGTCGGTCTTGAAGATGAAACGCATCCCTAGACCTTCTTCCGCAGCGCGCCGCCGAACAAGCCGTTCGGCTTGACCATCAGCATCACCAAGACGACAACATAGGCCGCGATGTCCTTCACGCCTTCGGGCAGGTAGAAGCCCGACAGCGCTTCGACGATGCCGATCACCAGCCCGCCGACGATGGCGCCCGGCAGGCTGCCGAAGCCGCCGACCACTGCCGCCGGAAAGGCCTTCAGCCCGATCAAGCCCATGTTCGCGTGCACGAAGGTGATCGGCGCCAGCAGCAGCCCCGCCACCGCGGCCACCGCCGCCGCCAGCCCCCACACCAGGCCGTTCAGCCGCTGCACCGGAATGCCCATGTAGTAGGCCGCGAGCTGGTTCTGCGACGAGGCCTGCATCGCGATGCCGATCTTGCTGTAGCGGAACAGCGCGAAGAGCAGCAGGCACAGCACGGCGGTAGCACCGATGACGGCCATCTGCTCGACGTTCAGCACCAGTTCGCCGGCACGCCAGACGCCGTCTTTGTACGGCACCGGCAGCGTGTGCGTTTCGGTGCCGATGCCGGGGATCATCGTCACCAGACCGCGCGCGACATAGCCGATGCCGATGGTCAGCATGACGATCGAAAACGCCGGCTGGCCCAGCACAGGGCGGATCACCAGGCGCTCCACGCCCATGCCGAACAGCGCCATTGCGGCGATCGCGCACGGCACCGAAAGCCAGAACGGCCAGCCCAGCATCGTCATCAGCGCCAGGCCGCAGAAGGCGCCCAGCATCATCAGCTCGCCTTGCGCGAAGCTCACCGTCTCGGTGGCCTTGTAGATGAGCACGAAACCGAGCGCGATGAGGCCGTAGATGCAACCTTGCGCAATGCCGCTGATGACGAGCTGCAAGAACTGCAAGAACCCTCCCCAAGGCGGCGCCTCGACCGGGCGGATGCTAGCGGCGTGCCTGCCGCGCGCGACCCCTCGGAAACGCTGATCAGCCCCTCAAAACAGGGAGTCGCGGTGCACGCCCTGGCGCGCCATGCGGCGGCGCAGCTTCAGCAGCGATTCCTGCTGGATCTGGCGGATGCGTTCGCGCGTCAGGCCCAAGCGCGCGGCCAGGTCTTCCAGCGTCTCGGGTTCGCGGTCGTGCAGGCCGAAGCGGCCGGCCAGCACCTCGCGTTCGCGGTCGTTCAGCTCGGCCAGCCCGTGCTCGAGCAGTTGCACCGCCTCGTGGCTGAGGGTGCGGCCGAGCGGGTCCACGGCCTGGTCGTCCGCCACACCGTCGAGCATCGACTCGCCATTGCCTTCGCGCTCGATCGGCGCGTCCAGCGACGACGGCTGCTCGGCCAGCTTCAGCAGCGCGGCCACTTCCTGCACCGGGCGCTGCACGGCCAGCGCGATCTCCTCGACGCTGACGCTGCGCTCGCCGTTGGCGGCGTCGCGGCCGCTGGCTTCGAGCGCGCGCCGGGCCTTCAGCACCTGGTTCAGCTCGCGCACCACATGCACCGGCAGCCGGATCAGCCGCGCCTGGTGCATGATCGATCGCTCGATGCTTTGCCGGATCCACCACGATGCATAGGTGGAAAAGCGAAAACCGCGCTCGGGCTCGAACTTCGTCGTGGCGTGCATCAGGCCGAGGTTGCCTTCCTCGATCAGGTCGATCATCGGCAGGCCGCGGCCGACGTAGTGCTTGGCGATGCTGACCACCAGGCGCAGGTTGCGCTCGATCATGCACTGCCGCGCCGCGAAGTCGCCGGCGCGTGCGCGCACCGCCGTGTCGTGCTCTTCCTGGGCGCTGAGCAGCGGCGCACGGCGGATGTCGCGCAGATAGCTCTGCAGCGTGTTGCCGTGGTCGGTTTCGCCATCGGCCAGCGCGATCGGCAGGCCTTCGGCGGCGGCGTCGTCGGGCGCTGCGTCTTCGGGTTCTTCGCCCTTCAGCGCCGACAGCGCGCGGGCTTTCAGCGCATCGCCGTTGGCATGGCCGTTGTGCGCTTCGCGCTGCTTGACCATGCCATGCCCCGTGCCATCTCGCGCAGTCGCCGCTAGCGCGGCGGCAGCAGCTTCGCCGGGTCGATGGGCTTGCCCTGGCGGCGGATCTCGAAGTGCAGCTGCACGCGCTCGGCGTCGCTGGAGCCCATCTCGGCGATCTTCTGTCCCCGGCGCACCACTTGATCCTCCTTCACGAGCAGGGTCTGATTGTGCGCGTAGGCAGACAGATAAGTGGCGTTGTGCTTGACGATGATGAGGTTGCCATAACCACGCAACCCCGAACCGGCGTATACGACACGGCCGTCGGCCGCCGCCAGCACCGCGTCGCCGGCCTTGCCGGTGATCGCCAGGCCCTTGCTCTTGGTGTCGTCGAAGACCGTGGCCACCGGGCCGCTGGCCGGCCAGGTCCAGTTCAGGTCTTCGTCGGGTTCACGCGCCGCGGCCGGCGCGGGCGCCGGTGCCGGCGCTGACGCCGCGGCAACGCCGGAAGCGGCCGCGGCCGGTGCCGGTGCCGACGCTCCCGAAGCCGCCGACGCAGCGGCCAGCGGCCGCGCGTCGACACGGCCGCCCGGCGTCACCGGACGCACGACGACGCCGTTCGCGTCGGCACCGGGCGGCACCACGCGCAGCACCTGGCCGACCTCGATGAGGTTCGGGTTGTCCATGCCGTTCCAGCGTGCGATGTCGCGCCAGTTCTGGCCGTTCTCGAGGCCGATGCGGATCAGCGTGTCGCCGGGCTTGACCGTGTAGTAGCCGGGCTTGCCGGCGTTCTCGGCGCCAGGCAGCACCTTGGCCGGCGCCTCGGCGCTGCCGGCCGAAGCCGCTGCCGCGGGTGCCGATGCCGCAGCACCGGCCACCGGCGGCCGCGCCGCGGCGCCGCGGTCCTCGATCGGTGCGCGGTGCGTCGAGCTGGCGCAGCCGGCCAGTAGAGCCACCATCGCCAGTGCCAGCGGGCCTAGCAGTCGAAGTTTCATTCCTTGCGATCCCTGTCTCATGCCGTGCCGGATTTTAGGGGGACGAAATGCACTGCATCGTGCAGCGCGCGGCGCAGGCCGCCGTCGGCGCGTTTGTCCAGGACCAGCAGCACCTGGCCGCCGGACGCGGCGTCGTGCATCGGCGCCACCAGCCGCCCGCCGACGGCGAGCTGCTCGATCCAGGCCGGCGGCAGGTCGTCGCCACCGGCGGCGGCGACGATGCTGTCGTACGGCGCGCGCGGCGCATGGCCGTCGCGGCCGTCGCCGTACAGCAGGCGCAACTGGCCGTGGTGCCAGCTGGCCAGGTGTTCACGGGCCTTGTCGTGCAAAGGCTTCAGCCGTTCCAGCGAAACCACCGGGCTGCCCAGCAGCGACAACAGCGCCGTCTGGTAGCCGCAGCCGGTGCCGATCTCGAGCACGCGGCCGAGGCTGCCGCGGGCCTTCGCCGATTCGCCGTCGAACAACAGCGCCAGCATGCGCGCCACCACCGACGGCTTGGAGATCGTCTGCTGCAGGCCGATCGGCAGGCTCGTGTCTTCGTAGGCCTGGTTGGCCAGCGCGCTGTCGACGAAACGGTGCCGCGGCACGGTGGCAAAGGCCTGCAGCACCGGTTCGCAGCGCACGCCGTCGGCACGCAGCCGCGCGACCATGCGTTCGCGCACCGCGGGCGAATCCAGGCCCAGGCCGCTCGGCGTGTCGCGCTTGGCGGCGTCGCGCGCGGCGTCGTGCAGCAGGCGCTGCGGGCGCAGCACGTCGCCGCCCGGTGCCCGGCTGTCGCGCTGCACGCGCTCCAGGCCCATCGGAAAGCGGCCGCCGGGCTTGCTCGTCATGCCGGACGCGCACCGAGCAGGCCGCCCCAGCTGCCCAGCGCCTGGTGGTCGGTCAGGTCGACCTGCAACGGCGTGATCGACACCTTGCCCGCCGCGACGGCGTGGAAATCGGTGCCTTCGCCGGCTTCGCGCGCGTCGCCGGCGGGGCCGATCCAGTACATGGCCTCGCCGCGCGGGCTGGTCTGGCGGATCAACGGCTCGCTGGCATGGCGCCGGCCCAGCCGCGTGACGACGCGCGGCAGCTGCAGCGCGTCGGCCCGGTTGGGAATGTTGACGTTCAGCAGCCAGGGCCCGGCCGGCGCGCCGGCCAGCACCTGCTCGATGACCGAACGCGCGGTGGCGGCAGCGGCGTCCAGGTGCGCCCAGCCCTTCTCGGCCTGCGAAAACGCGATCGCCGGAATGCCGAACAGGTAGCCTTCCATGGCCGCCGCGACGGTGCCCGAGTACAGCGTGTCGTCGCCCATGTTGGCGCCGTTGTTGATGCCGGAGATGACCAGGTCGGGCCGCCGCGGCAGCAGGCCGGTGAGCGCGACATGCACGCAGTCCGACGGCGTGCCGTTGATGACCTTGAAGCCCTTCACGTGCTCGCCGCGGGCTTCGAACATCGACAGCGGCCGGTGCAGCGTGAGGGAATTCGACGTGCCGCTGGCGTTCTGTTCGGGCGCGATGACGTCGATCGTGCCCAGGCCTTCGCAGGCCTGTACCAGTGCGGCGATACCGGGCGCCAGGTAGCCGTCGTCGTTGGCGATCAGGATGTGCATCGGGGCATTGTAGGGAGTCCGTATCATCGATGACGATGGCAACGAGGAGACTAACGATGAAAGCCTGGCTCTGCGAAACCCTGGACGGCATCGGCGCGATGCAATACCGCGAGCTGCCCACACCCGAGCCGAAGCCCGGCGAAGTGCGCATCGCCGTGCGTGCGGCCAGCCTGAACTTCCCGGATCTGCTGATCGTCGAGGGCAAGTACCAATTCAAGCCGCCGCTGCCCTTCGTGCCCGGTGCCGAGTACGCCGGCATCGTCGACGCCGTCGGTGAAGGCGTCAGCCACCTGAAGCCCGGCCAGGCGGTGGCGGCCATCGCCGGCACCGGCGGCTTTGCCACCCATGCCTGCGTCGACGCCAAGCGCGTGCTGCCGCTGCCGCCGGGCTTTGACATCGAAGACGGCGCCGCCTTCGCCTTCACCTACGGCACGTCGCACCACGCGCTGATGGACCGCGCCGCATTGCGGGCCGGCGAGACCGTGCTCGTGCTCGGCGCCGCCGGCGGCGTCGGCACCGCGGCGCTGCAGATCGCCAAGGCCGCCGGCGCCAAGGTCATCGCCGCCGCTTCCAGCGACGAGAAATGCGCCTTGTGCAAGGAACTGGGTGCCGACGCGACGCTGAACTACGCCACCGCCAACGTGCGCGAGTCGCTGAAGGCGCTGACCGACGGCAAGGGCCCGGACGTGGTCTACGACCCCGTCGGCGGCGACCTGGCCGAGCCGGTCTTCCGCTCGATCGCCTGGCGCGGCCGCTACCTCGTCGTCGGCTTCGCCGGCGGCGGCATCCCGGCGCTGCCGTGGAACCTGGCGCTGCTGAAGGGCGCGTCGGTGGTCGGCGTGTTCTGGGGCGATTTCGTCCAGCGCGAACCGAAGGCCAGCGCCGCCGGCCTGGCCCAGCTGGCGCAGTGGTACGCCGAAGGCAAGATCCGGCCCGTCATCGACCAGCGCCTGCCGATGGCCGAGCTGCCGGCGGCCTATGCCCGCATGGGCACGCGCCAGGTGCGCGGCAAGCTGTTGCTCGTCAACGCGTAACCGATGGACGAATCGGGATGTCCCTACCCTGCTTTACGCGCTAGCATCATGGTCGCGATGACGAGGAGTCGCCGATGGCCGTCAAGGTCCTGATCCTGGAAGACAACCCAGTTGCCCGCAGCTTCCTGTGCCGCGTGGTGCGAGAGAGTTTCAGCGACGCCAACCACATCACCGAAGCCGGCGATCTGGAAACCGCGCGCCGCCACATCAGCCTGGCCGGTGGCGCGTCGGGGCTGCATGGCGTCGACCCGTTCAAGCTGATCCTGGTCGATCTCGAGTTGCCCGACGGCAACGGCATGGAGCTGCTCGCCGAACTGACCCACTACCCGGCGACGAAGATCGTCACCACGTTGTATTCCGACGACGACCACCTGTTCCCGGCGCTGCAGCGCGGCGCCGACGGCTACCTGCTGAAGGAAGACCGCTTCGAGGTGCTCGTCGAAGAGCTGCAGAAGATCGTGCGCGGCCAGCCGCCGCTGTCGCCGGCCATCGCGCGCCGGCTGCTCACGCACTTCCGCCAGGGCGTGGGCGGCGACGGCGCGGCGCCCGATTCGGGCTTCATGAACGCCACCGGCTTCACCACCAGCCGGCCGGTGCCGATCGAGAAGCAGCCCGACCACGAACGGCTGACGCCGCGCGAGAGCGAGGTGCTCACCTACCTGAGCAAGGGCTTCACGATCAAGGAGATCGCCAGCCTGATGGGCATCAAGTGGTTCACCGTCAACGACCACATCAAGTCGATCTACAAGAAACTCAACGTCTCCAGCCGCGCCGAAGCGGCGGTGCTGGCGAGCAAGCAGGGGCTGGTCTGATGCGCGCGGCGCGCCAGCGCCGCTGAACCGGGTCGTGTCCGAACGACCCGCGGCGTCCGCCGATTCGACCTTTGGCGCGAGCGCCTTCGAGCGCACGCTGGACCGGCACCTGCCCACGCGCTGGATCGGCTGGCGGCTGCGCCTGCTGGTGTTCGCGGCGCTGATCGGCTGCCTGGGCGTGTTTTCGCTGATGCGCTGGCTGGCGGCCAGCCCGGCGCTCGACGCGGTGTTCCAGCCCAGCCCGCCAGGCCCGCTGACCTTGATCGCCAGCCCCTTGCCGGCGCTGGACGCGCTGGCCGGGCACACGCTGGTCGCCGTGTCCGGCCGCGACGGCGCGCGCGTGCCGCTGGATGCGCTGGCGCTGCAGCGTTCGCCGCGCTGGCAGGTCGACGATGCGCAGCGCGAGCAGCAGGTCGCGATGCAGGAGCAGCTGGCGCAGGCACTGGCCGGCGGCTCGGTACGGCTGGAATTCGCCGATGGCGCCGCCGTCGACGTGCCGACACCACCGCGCGGCTTCGCCGGCCTGGGCCTGCTGTTCTGGCCGCTGGCGGCGCTGGCACTGCTGCTGTACCTGCTGGGCATCGTCGTCGTGCTGGTGCGGCCGCAGCTGCGCAACCTGCTCTACCTGGTCATGACCTGGTGCCAGGCCGGCAACCTGCTGTTCGTGGCGCTGGAATCGGCGCGCGGCCTCGGCCTGCCGCCCGGCGCCACGGCGGCCGAGCTGATGCCGCGCCTGGCCTTCGACCTCTTCACCGCGGCTGCGGGGGTGCACGCGTTCGCGCTGCACCCGCGGCGCGTGCCGCGCGCCAACGCCATCGGCGCCGGCGCCTGGGCGGCAGCGCTGCTGCTGCTGGCGCTAGCCTCGCTGCGCCTGCTGCCGCAGCTGTGGTGGTGGGCGCAGGCGACGATGCTGGCGCTGGGCACCGCGGCGATCGTGGTGCTGAGCTGGTCGTACCGCCTCGAGTCGAACCCCTTTGCGGCCGTGATGCGGCGCTTCGGCTCGATCGCGCTGGGTACCTTGGCGCTGGTCACCATCGGCGTGGCCGCGGCCGACGGCCGGCCCGGCGTGCCGAACACCATCGCCGTGATCGGATCGGTGGCCTGGTATCTGTTCTTTGCGTCGCTGCTGCTGCTGGTGCCCTTCCTGTCGCGTTCGAAACAGGTGTTGCGAGAGTTTGCGATGCTGGCCGGCATCAGCACCGTCGCCACGTCGCTGGACCTGCTCTTCGTCGCCATCTTCTCGCTCGGCCAGTTCACGTCGCTGACGCTGGCGGTGTTCCTGGCCCTGGGCGTGTATGCCGGCGCGCGGCAGTGGATCCTGAACCAGATGGTCGGCACCAGCGTGTTGACGACGGAGCGCACCTTCGAGCAGCTGTACCGCGTGGCGCGCGAGGTGCAGGAACAGCCCGGCCGCTACACCGCCCTGCTCGGCCAGCTGCTGCGCGAGCTGTTCGAGCCGCTGGAGGCGCTGCGCGTCGAACGCGTGGCGTCGCGTTCGCGCGTGGTCGGCGGCGGCTCGGCGCTGCTGGTGCCGGTGCGCGCCGGCAGCGCCGACGATTCCCCGCCGCTGGCGCTGGTGCTGCGCTTCGCACGCCGCGGCAAACGGCTGTTCACCAGCGAAGACGCGCGCCTGGCCGACCGCGTCGTCGAGCAGCTCCGCCGCGCCGTGGCCTACGACCAGGCCGTCGAGCGTGGCCGCAGCGAAGAGCGGCTGCGCATCGCGCAAGACCTGCACGACGACATCGGTGCCCGGCTGCTGACGCTGATGTACAAGGCGCAGAGCCCGGAGATGGAAGACTACGTGCGCCACACGCTGCTCGACCTGAAGACGCTGACGCGCGGCCTGGCCGCGTCGGAGCACCGGTTGTCGCACGCCGCGGCCGAATGGAAGGCCGACCTGACGCAGCGGCTGACGGCAGCACACGTGCAATTGGGCTGGTCTTTCGAGCTCGACCGCGACGTGCGGCTGAGCGTGGTGCAGTGGTCGGCGCTGACCCGCGTGCTGCGCGAACTGACCAGCAATGCGATCTACCACGCCGCGGCGTCGCGCGTGGACGTCAGCTTCAGCCTGGTCGGCAAGCAACTGCTCCTGAACGTGGCCGACGACGGCAGCGGCCGCGAGCCGCAGGCCTGGTCGCACGGCCTGGGCCTGGGCGGCGTGCGCAAGCGCGTGAAGCTGCTCGGCGGCGAGGTGCGCTGGCGCGAGAACCTGCCGCGCGGCATCGTCTGCGAGGTGCGCGTGGCGGAATTCATCGCCAAGGGCGCGACCGCCGATTCGCGGTAGATTGGCGCCATGATCGAAAAGGTCTTCGCTGCCATCGGCCTGGCCGCCTGCGTGCTGATGCTGCTCGGCATGGCGCTCGGCGCAACGCGCCGGCAGCGCCTGCGCGCGGCGCTGCTGCGGCTGCTGCACTGGCGGCGCGACCGCGCCGCAGCACGGCGCGAGGCTGAACGCGCGATCGAACGGCTGCGCCGCCAGGTCGACCGCGACGGCAACGTCTATCGGCCCAAGTCCTTCGACAAGCGCCCGCCCGACGACAGGCTGCACTAGGACTAGAACTGGCGCTAGACCGGCTGCGCCACCTTCGGACGCAGCCGATTCATCGCCGCCATCAGCAGCGGCCACAGCAGCAGCAGCAGCGCCAGCCCGGTGATGCTGCCGACCAGCCCGTTGGACCAGAAGATCGCCAGGCTGCCCTGCGACAGCAGCATCGACTGGCGGAAACTCGCCTCGGCCATGTCGCCCAGAACCAGCGCCAGCACCAGCGGCGCCAGCGGGTACTTCAGCTTCTTGAAGAAGTAGCCCATGACGCCGAAGACCATCATCATCACCACGTCGAACATCGAGCTGTGCACGGTGTAGGCGCCGATGGCGCAGATGACCACGATGACCGGCGCGATCACCGAGAACGGGATGCGCAGGATCGCCGCCCACCACGGCACCGTCGTCAGCACGACGACCAGGCCCACCAGGTTGCCGAGGTACATCGAAGCGATCAGGCCCCAGACGAAGTCCTTCTGCTCGATGAACAGCATCGGCCCCGGCTGCAGACCCCAGATCAGCAGCCCGCCCAGCAGCACGGCCGCCGTCGGCGAGCCCGGGATGCCGAGCGTCAGCATCGGCAGCAGCGCCGACGTGCCGGCGGCATGCGCCGCGGTCTCGGGCGCGATGACGCCCTGGATGTCGCCGCGGCCGAAGGTCGTCGGGTCCTTGGCGAAGCGGCGCGCCATGCCGTAGCTCATGAACGACGCCGGCGTCGCGCCGCCGGGCGTGATGCCCATCCAGCAGCCGATGGCCACCGAGCGCAGGAAGGTCTTCCAGTGGCGCGCGATCTCGATCCAGGTCTGCCAGACGACCTTCGGGCTGATCTTGGCGCTCTTGCCCTTGAAGGCCAGGCCCTCTTCCATCGTCAGCAGGATCTCGCCGATGCCGAACAGGCCGATCACCGCGATCAGGAAGTCGAAACCCTTCAACAGGTCGGCAAAGCCGTAGGTCATGCGCAGCTGGCCGGTAACGCCGTCCATGCCGACGGCGGCCAGCGCGAAGCCGAGCATCATCGCCGCGATGGTCTTGGCCGGCGGCTCCTTGCTCATGCCGACGAAGCTGCAGAAGGTCAGCAGTTGCACCGAGAAGTACTCGGCCGGGCCGAACTTCAGCGCGAACTTGGCCAGCAGCGGCGCCAGGAACGTGATCAGCAGCACCGCGAACAGCGCGCCGACGAAAGACGACGTGAAAGCCGCCGTCAGCGCCTGCGCCGCCTTGCCCTGCTGCGCCATCGGGTGGCCGTCGAAGGTGGTCGCCACCGACCATGGCTCGCCGGGGATGTTGAACAGGATCGACGTGATCGCGCCGCCGAACAGTGCACCCCAATAGATGCAGCTGAGCATGATGATCGCCGACGTGGGATTCATCGAAAACGTCAGCGGCAGCAGGATCGCCACGCCGTTGGCGCCGCCCAGGCCGGGCAACACGCCGATCAGCACGCCGAGCGTGATGCCGATCAGCATGTACATCAGGTTCGGCAGCGTGGCGGCTACCGCGAAGCCGTGCGCGAGGTTGGTGATCTCCTCCATCTAGAACCCGAAGAACCGCTCGAGCGGCCCCTTGTGCAACGCCACCAGGAACCAGCGTTCGAAGACGAGGAAGAAGGCCAGCGGCACGCCGATCGACACCGACAGCGTAGCCAGCCAGCCGTACTTGCCGAAGCGGCGCATGAAATACACGATCAACAGCGTCGACGCGACATAGATGCCAAGCGGGAAGATCGCCGCGACATACACCGACATCGGCACCAGCACCGCCACCACCTGGTCGATCTGCTCGCGTTCGGCGAAGGCGCCGTTTTCGCTGCGCCAGCGCCACAGCTGCTTGGCGAAGATCCAGCCGCTGGCCGCCACCAGCGCGCAGCCGATGTAGAACGGAAAGTAGCCGGCGCGCGGCCCGTCGTCGGCCCAGCCGGCGCCTACGCGCAGGCTGTCGGCGATGACCAGGCCGCCGAGCAGTATCAGGAAGGCGGCGACGCCCAATTCGGGCCCGCGCGAGCCCACCACCTCGCGCTGCTTGCCGTCGCTCATTGGGCGATGAAGCCGGCTTCGCGCATCAGCACCCGGTGCATCTGTTCGTTCTTGCCCAGCCACTCGAAGAATTCGGCGCCGGTCAGCGCGGTGTTGTTGAACGCACCCTTGTCGAGGAATTCCTTCCACTCCGGCAGCGCGCGCACCTTCTTGAACAGGTCCAGGTAGAACTGCACCTGGTCCTGCGACACGCCCGGCGGCAGGAAGATGCCGCGCAGCATCAGGTAGTCCACCGGCACGCCGGCCGATGCGCAGGTCGGGATGTCGCCCCAGGCCATGGTCGCGGTCATCTTCGTCTTGTACGGCATCGGCACCTTGTCCATCACGCACAGCGGGCGCAGCTTGCCGGCGCGCCAGTGCGATTCGGCCTCGATCGGGTTGTTCACCGTCGAATCGATGTGCTTGCCGACGAGTTGCACGGCGACGTCGCCGCCGCCCTTGTACGGCACGTAGGTCATCTTCTTGCCGGCCACCTTTTCCATCATCACGGTGATGATCTGGTCTTCCTGCTTCGAGCCGGTGCCGCCCATCTTCAGCGCCCGGTCGGGGCCGGATTTCAGCGCATCGAGGAAGGCCTTCGCGGTCTTGTACGGCGACTCCTCGTTGACCCACAGCACGAACTGGTCGAGCGCCAGCATCTGCACCGGCGTCAGGTCGCGCCAGTTGAACGGCACGCCGGTGGCCAGCGGCGTGGTGAACAGGTTCGACAGCGTGATGACGATCTTGTGGCCGTTGCCCTTGTCGGCCTTCATGTCGAGAAAGCCTTCGGCGCCCGCGCCGCCGGCCTTGTTGACGACGATGATCGGCTGGCTCATCAGCTTGTTCTTGGCCACCACGCCCTGGATGAAGCGCGCCATCTGGTCGGCGCCGCCGCCGGTGCCGGCCGGTACGACGAATTCGACCGGCTTGGTCGGCTCCCAGGCGAAGGCCAGGCCGGCGGCGCCGAGGCCCATGCAGGCGGCCAGGCCGTTGACGAGATGGCGCAAGCGTTTCGGCGGCACAAGGACTCCTTCTGGTTGATTCGAAATGCCCTCGGCCGGGTCAGCCGGGGCCCGGCCCGTTTTACCCCAAAGGGCTGTTTCCGGCTTCGGGGTCAGCCCAGCCCCAGGCCCCTGCGCCGTGCCGTCTTCACGCTCGGCGCAGCGCGCTCGGCCATTTCGGCGGACAATAGAGGGTTAGCGTCCATCCGAGGGCTACCCGCCCCCTATCCAGCGCCATGGCCAACCACCGCCCCGAAGTACCACCCGTACCAACCGCTCCGAAGCTGCGCCAGACGCAAGCCGAATACACCGCGGCACGCCCGAACGCCGAACCCGGCGTGAAGCCGATGATGTCCAGTTCGAAGATGTACGTGTGCATCAAGTGCCACGCCAACTTCAAGACCGGTGACGGCAAGCCCGACCCGCGCCTGCGCGGCCTGGGCCGCTGCAACAGCTGCCTCGGCGTCACCAGCCCGGCGGCCTGACCGCAGCCAGGCCGGCCGGCGCTGCGGCGCCGGCTTGGGCCTTACTGCTTGACCAGGCTCGACACGACGCTTTGCGTCGCTTCGCCGAGCTTGGCCTTCGCGAGCACCTTGCACTGTTCGGCGCTGGCGCCGCTGGCGGCGTCGAACGCGGTGGCGATCTTCTCCGGCCGGAACAGCACGGCCTTCAGCGTCTGCGTCAGCGGCACCATCATCACGCGCGCCGTCACGACGCAGATACCGGCCGCGGTGACGCCGCCCTCGACCTGGCTGACGAAGCCCCACTTGCTGGCCGGGTAGACCTTCCAGACCCGCGCCGAGATGCCTTCGGCGACAACCGCCTTGGCGCTGGCGCTGTCGATCAGCGCCCCGCTGGAAAAGTCCAGCAGCACGGCCTTCGGCGGCGGCGCCGCAAAGGCCTGGGTCGCGAGCAGCAGCAAAGCGCTGGACAGTAGGGTCCGAATCGTCATCGAAAAACTCCGGGGTTGAACGTTGTGGCCGGCCGGCGGCCTTGGCGGCCACCGAAGCGGCGCAGTGTACCCAGTGCAGTGTTCGACGCCCTGCAGCACGCATGGTGCCGCGCCTTTGGCTTCGTGGCGGCGTTGCCGCCAGGGGCGGATCAGCCCCCCGAGCGTTTGACGGTCAAGCCTTGCTGCTGCAGGAAGGCGACGATGCGGTCGCGGTGCTCGCCCTGCACTTCGATGATGCCGTCCTTCACCGTGCCGCCCGAGCCGCAGGCAGCCTTCAGGCGGCGGCCCAGGTCGGCCAGCGCCGCGTCGTCCAGCGGCAGGCCGCGCACGACGGTGACACCCTTGCCCTTGCGGCCTTGGGTTTCGCGCGAAACGCGCACGACGCCGTCACCGGCCGGGCGTGGCGCTTCGCGGTTGCAACGGCATTCGGCCAACGGCTGGCGGCAGGCGGGGCACATGCGCCCGCCTTCCGTCGAGTACACCAGGCCGCCCGGGGAGCGTTGGGCGTTCATGCGGCCTGCCGCGTGCCGTGCGCCGACGTGCTGCGCGTCAGGCGCGCAGGTCTTCGGCCTTCTTGCCGGCCGCGAGCGCGGCGACGAACCAGCCCGGGCGGCGGCCACGGCCGGTCCAGGTCTTGCCGCTTTCGTCGCGGTAGCGGGCCACCGGCGCAGACTTGGCCTTGGTCTTGCGCGTCTTCTTCGGGCCCTTGGGGGCAGCCGCGGCGGCGCCGCCGCCAAGGCCCAGGTCACGCGCCGTCAAGCCGTAGGTCGCAATGGCGACCTTGATGCGATCGATGACGCCGGCAACTTCCTTTTGCCGCACCGACTCGGCGGCTTTCTGCAACGAAGCGATTTCTTTCTGGATATCTGCGTAGGTTTTGGCCATGATGCCTTCCGTTTGATTGAACATTGCTCCCCAACGGGGCCGAGCATAAATCGAATCCGAATCATTTTCGGTGCCGAGTCGATCGAATCGGTATTCCTGATGCAATTAAGCGACGTCAACGTTTCAATACTTTTCCAATCGACCGAAGAAATGATAAGGCAAACCCCGGAACGCTGGATCCTGAATGCGGCAGACGCCGCCGTCGCCACACTCGATATACCGGCCGACGCATTGCGCGAGCGCAGTTTCGAAATCAGCTGTTCGATGACGGTGCGGCCGGACGCCGATGCCGCGGCACCCTGGCACGAATTGAAAATCTATGCCGACGGTGAACTGCAATGGTCGCGCCGCATCCCCACCGCGGCAGCGGCCGAATTCGACGGCCTGGATTGCCGATTCCGCCGCCGCGTGGCCGTGGCACACACGCTGCGGCTGCAGGCCATGGCCGAGTGCGGCGCGGGCCGGCGTTTGTCCTTGCTGATCGAAGCCGAGGAATGTTGAACGCTGCTCAGGTGGGCGCAGGCCGGGTTTCGATGCGGCCGTCGGCATGCCGCGCAAAGCGACCGCGTTCGGTGCCATGCACCGGCGCATTGTCCGGCCAGGGCCAACCGCCGAAACCGGTACGCTGGTAGTCGTCGAAGGCCTGCTGCAACTGCGGCCGGGTATTCATGACGAATGGACCATATTGCGCCACCGGCTCGCCAATCGGGCGGCCTTGCAGCAGCAGAAGCTCGCTGGTTTCGTCGCCATTGCAAAGCTCGACGGGCTGCGTCGCCTGCAGTTCGATGGCTGCGTGCGAACCGATCGCCTGGCCGGCTATCGTCATCGCCGCGCCTTTGAAGAAATAGAGCATTCGCCGCGTCGCATCGCCAGCGGCCGCGGGCAGCGTCCAGCGCGCGCCGGGTGCCATCTTCAGTGTCCAGATCGCCAGCTCTGCCTCTGGCAGCGATGCCCACGAATCGGGCGGCGGCGCCAGCGGTTCGGCCACGCCCGCCTGCGCCATGCGGCCGGCGATGCAGACAACTTCGGTGCTGCGGCCATCCGCATCGACCGACATGGCGCGCGGCATCTGCTCCTGCCAGAACATCGTGAAATGCGGTTCGGCCATCTTGCTGCGCGCCGGCAGGTTGAGCCAGATCTGGAACAGCTCCAGCGGATTCGGCGCCGCGCGGTCGAGCAGCGGGAACATCTCGGCATGCACGATGCCGCGCCCGGTGGTCAGCCATTGCACGTCGCCGCCGCCGTAGCGCGCCGTGGCGCCGAGCGAATCGGCATGGTCGATGAGCCCGCGGCGCACGACGGTCACGGTCTCGAAGCCGCGATGCGGATGCGCCGGAAAGCCGGGCACCGTCATGCCGTGGTACATGCGCCAGCCGTCCTTGCCGGCGAAATCCTGGCCCATGTCACGCCCGGCCAAAGACGCATCGGGGCCGAATTGCGCATTCGCTTTCGGATAGGCATCGTCGTGGTAGACGCAGAACAGGAACGGGTCGAGCGTCTGCCACGGAAAGCCGAGTTTCTGGATCTGCAGGATGGCGTGTGCGGTCATGGCGCGGATCGGCGGGATGGAATCAGGCCGGCAATACTACGTCGGCGGCCGCAAAACAATCGGCATCGAACGACGGCGCCGATTGCAGGCGCTACGCTAGCACCCGCGCGCAACGTGTGCAGTCATGGTTGAGACCACATTTCGGCTCGAAATCCGCGGCCTGGTCCAGGGTGTCGGTTATCGCTGGTCGATGGCCGAGCAGGCGCGTCGGCTGGGCATCCGTGGCTGGGTGCGCAACCGCCGCGACGGATCGGTCGAGGCCACGGTGGCAGGCTCGCCCGAAGCCGTCGAGCAGATCGTCGAATGGGCGCGCCAGGGGCCGGGATCCGCCGTCGTCGCGACGGTCGAGGTCTTCGCGGGCGACGGCGCGTTCGACTCGTTCGAGCAACGGCCCACGGAATAGACGAATACGATCCGGTCCTTCGCCGATCGGCGACTCCAAGCATCAACCGTGGCCACGTTCGAATGGATCATCGTGCTGCTGCTCGGCGCGGCGCTGCTCGCGGCGCTGGCGGGCCGGCTCGGCGCGCCGTACCCGACCTTCCTCGCGCTCGGCGGCGTGCTGCTCGCCTTCGTGCCCGGCAGCCCGGGCTGGACCCTCGACCCGCAGCTGGCGCTGACGCTCTTCGTCGCGCCGGTGTTGCTGGACGCGGCCTACGACACCTCGTTGCGCGACCTGCGGGCGAACTGGCGGCCGGTCGCCGGGCTCGTCATCGCCGCGGTCGGCACGACGGTCCTGGCGGTGGCGCTCGTGGCACGCTGGCTGGTGCCCGGAATGCCGTGGCCGGTGGCGATCGCGCTCGGCGCCATCGTCGCGCCGCCGGATGCTGCCGCAGCGACCGCGGTGATGCGGCAGGTGAAGCTGCCGCACAGGCTGCTGAAGATTCTCGAAGGCGAGAGCCTGCTCAACGACGCGAGCGCTCTGCTCGTCTACCGGCTCGCGATCATGGCGGTGATGGCCGGGCACCTCGGCTTCGGCAGCTTCGCGCCGGTGTTCCTGCTCACCGTCTTCGGCAGCCTGGCGTCCGGCGTGGCCTGCGCGTTTGCGCTGGGGCCGCTGACGCGCAGCCTGCGCGACGTGCCGATCTCGGTGATCGTCCAGTTCGCCTGCACCTTCGGCGTCTGGATCGCGGCCGAGGCGCTCGGGCTGTCAGGCATCCTGACGCTGGTCGCGTTTGCAATGACGGCGGCGCGGCGCGGCGGCCCGCAGTTGCCGGCACGCATGCGCATACCGATCTTCGCGGTGTGGGAGACGGCGGTCTTCGTGCTGAACGCGTTCGCGTTCGTGTTGATCGGGATGCAGCTGCGGCCGATCTGGCAGCGGCTGGACGGCGGCGGTGCGCGCACCGAAGCCGTCGTCACGGCAGCGCTGGTGCTGGTCGTCACGGTCGCGGCGCGCTTCGCCTGGGTGATGACGTACCACGCGCTGAAGCGCTGGCGTCATGACCGCACGGGACGCGGCACGCGGCCGTCGGTGGGCAGCGGCGTCGTGGTGTCGTGGGCGGGCATGCGCGGCATCGTCACGCTGGCCGCGGCCTTCGCCATTCCCCAGACGCTGCCAGACGGCGCGCCCTTCCCGTACCGCGACCTGATCCTGCTCTGCGCGTTCGCGGTCGTGCTCGGCACATTGGTGTTGCAGGGCCTGACGATGAAGCCACTGATCCGGCGCATGGGCTTGACCGACGACGACCCGGTCGGCCGCGAGATCCGGCTCGGCCGCACGCACGCGTATCGCGCGCTGCTCGAAGCGATCAAGGATGACGAAACGCTGTCCGGAAAGCTGCTGCGCAAGGAATACGGCGCAGTCGTCGAGCTGAACACCAGCCAGGCCCACGACGCGCCGGTCGACGAGGTGCCCGGCGGGCCGCTGCGGCGCAGCGCCATCGCGATCGCCCGGCGGCGTGCATTCGAGCTGCGGCGCGACGACGTCATCGGCGACGACGCCTACCGCATCCTGGTGCAGGAACTTGACTGGGCCGAACTCAGCGCCGGCGGCGGTCGGCAGGACTGAAAATAGAACGCTGGATACTTGCGTCTGCTCGCGGCCCGAACAGCCGGAACAGCCTTCACCGCAGAGGTGCGGAGAGCGCAGAGGAAACGCAGAGGAAGACCTTGAAGTTTCTCTGCGGAAGCTCCGCACCCTCCGTGCCTCTGCGGTGAATGACTTCAAAGGGCCGCAACCCGTCGTTCAAACACCAGGCTCAGACGCTGTCGATGTGCACGCCCGGCGCGCCGTCGGCGACCGTGAAGCGCGCCAGCGGGCGGACGCCGGAGCTGGCCTCCTTCTCGTCGTCGACGGCGCGGAATTCGACCTTGCAGGCCGCGGCGTCCAGCGTCATCACGGCGTACCCGCGCCGGTCCGCGCGCCCGTAGCGCAGGTGCGGGTTGCTGGCGAGCATCGTCGCCACATGGGCCGGGCTCGGACCTTCTGATGTGATGGCGCCGCTGACAAATTCGGTGGCCAGCACCGGCGTGTCGGGCTGCCGCCGCAGCTCGGCCGCCCAGAAGGCATGCACGTCGCCGCTGGCGACGAGTGCATTGCGCGGCCGATGCTTGGCCAGGGCGTCGAGCAGGCGCTCGCGTGCGGCGGGGTAGCCGTCCCAGCCGTCCATCCAGTAGGCGCGGCGCGGCGTCACCGTGCGGTTGGCTTCGGCCAGCAGCGTGGGCTGGGCCAGCACCGTCCACTGCGTTGCCGGCAGCGCCAGTTCACGCAACAGCCAGGCTTCTTGTGCGGCACCGAAGAAGCTGCGGCCGGCATCCATGCGCTCCGGACAATCGACCGCCTTCGACGCGCTGCGCCCGGGCAGGCAGGCATGGTGCGAGCGGTACTGCCGGCCGTCCAGCATGAACAGGTCCAGCATCTGGCCGAAGCGCCAGCGGCCGTGGATGCTGGCGTCGGGCCCGCGTGGGCGCGCACTGGCCGGCACCGGCATATGCTCGTACCAAGCCTGGTAGGCCGCAGCACGGATGGCGAGCAGCTTCGCCGGGTCGGGCACGCGCGGCGCAACGTCGCCCGTGTAGTCGTTGGCGACCTCGTGGTCGTCCCAGGTCAGCAGCCAGGCACAGGCAGCATGCGCCGCCTGCAGGTCGCGGTCGCTCTTGTACAAGGCATAGCGGTCGCGAAACTCGGGCAGCGTGGTCGGGATGCCGCGTTCATGGTGGCGCACATGGCGCGATCCCCAGGACATCTCGTAGATGTAGTCGCCCAGGTGCACCACCAGGTCCAGCGGCTGCGCCGCCATGTCGCGAAAGGCTGCGAAGTAGCCTTGTTCGTATTGCTGGCACGACGCGAAAGCCAGCCGTACGGCCGACTTGCTGGCGGCGGCCGGTGCCGTGCGCAGGCGCCCGGCCGCGCTGCGTGCGCCGCCGGCGCGGAAGCGATACCAATATTCGCGCGCCGGTGCCAGGCCGCGCAGCTCGACGTGTACCGAATGCGCCAGCTCGGCGCGCGCCGGCGCGCTGCCACGCACCACGACGCGGCTGAACGACTCGTCGTCGGCGACTTCCCAGTCCACGTCCACCGGTGCATCGTCCATGGCGCCGCCGCGCAGCGGCTCGGGCGCCAGCCGCGTCCACAGCACGGCGCCATCCGGCACCGGACAGCCCGAAGCCACGCCCAGCGTGAACGGGTCGCGTCCACCCCAGCTCTGTGCCCGCAGGTGCAGCGCCGGGACGGCCAGGCTGGCAGCGGCCAGCGAGCCACCGAGCAGGCGGCGGCGCGACAGGAACGGCGCATCCATGGTCGTCTCTTGCAAGGCCTCGGGTTGCGCCGATGTTAGAGCGCGACGGCGGCCGCAGGATGGCCCTTCCGGCATGCATGGACAATCCCGACATGACGCGCAAGACCCATCTCCTGATCATCGACCCGCAGAACGACTTCTGCGATCTGCCCGATGCCTGGCGGCCGGCCGATCCGGCTTCCGGCGAACGGCTCGCGCCGGCGCTGCCGGTTGCCGGCGCGCACGCCGACATGCAGCGGCTGGCCACGCTGATCCGCGAGGCAGCCGATGGCTTGACCGACATCACCGTGACGCTGGACTCGCACCACCACCTCGACATCGCCCATCCGACGTTCTGGCAGACGGCCGATGGCGGCCCGGTGGCGCCCTTCACGCCGATCACCGCGGCCCAGCTGCGTGCCGGCGCCTTCAAGCCACGCGACCCGGCCGCGCTGCCGCGCCCGCAGGCCTACCTGGACGAGCTCGAGACCCGCGGCCGCTACACGCTGATGGTGTGGCCCGTGCATTGCGAGATCGGCAGCTGGGGCCACAACGTGCATGCCAACGTGAAGGCGGCGTACAACGCCTGGGAAGAGCGGCATCTTGTCACCGTGCAGATGGTCGCCAAGGGTTCGAACCCCTGGACCGAGCACTACAGTGCGATGCAGGCCGAGGTACCCGACCCGGCGGATCCGGGCACGCAACTCAACCAGCCGCTGATCGACCGGCTCGACCAGGCCGACCTGCTGCTCGTCGCCGGCGAGGCCAGCAGCCATTGCGTGAAGGCCAGCACCGAGCACATCGTCGCCCACTTGCGCAGCGGCCGGGCCGGCAAGATCGTGCTGCTGACCGACTGCATGAGCGCGGTCGGCGGCTTCCAGGCCGAGCACGACGCCTTCTTTGCCGACATGCGCGCCCAAGGCGTGCGGCTGGCCACGAGCCCCGAGATCCTGGCGCAATTGCGCAGCCACTGAAAGCCGCCATGCCGCCCGTGATCAACAGCCTGCTCGACACCGATCTGTACAAGTTCACGATGTGGCAGACCATGTTGCACCGGCACCCGCAGACCCAGGCCGAGTACAGCTTCGTCTGCCGCAACCAGCCGGCTTATCCGCTGCCCGAGTTGCTCGACGACGTGAACCGCGAACTCGACCAGCTGTGCTCGCTGAGCTTCGCGCCCGGCGAGCTGGCCTACCTGGGCGGGCTGCGCTTCATCAAGTCGGACTTCGTCGACTTCCTGCGCATCTTCCGCTTCCAGCGCAGCTTCATCGCCGCGCGGGCCGACGGCGACACGCTGGAGATCACGGTCCGCGGCCCGCAGGTGCACGTGATGGCCTTCGAGATCTTCGTGCTGGCCATCGTCAACGAGCTGTACTTCCAGCGCTTCGACGGCGCGGCGGCGCTGGGTGAAGGCCGGCTCCGGCTGCAAGCCAAGATCGCGCAGCTGCGGGCCTTCGGCGCCGAAGCGCCGCGGCGCCACCCGTTCGAGTTCTTCGACTTCGGCCTGCGCCGGCGTTTCTCAGGCGCCTGGCAGCGCGAGGTCGTGGCCATGCTGCAGCATGAGCTGCCGCAGTTCTTCAAAGGCACGTCCAACGTGCTGCTGGCGCGCGACCTCGACCTGGTGCCCATCGGCACGATGGCGCATGAATACCTGCAAAGCTACCAGGCGCTCGGCGTGCGCCTGCGCGACCACCAGAAGGCCGCGCTCGAAGACTGGGTGCAGGAGTACCGCGGCGACCTCGGCGTGGCCTTGACCGACGTGATCGGCATGGACGCCTTCCTCGCCGACTTCGACCTGTACTTCGCGAAGCTGTTCGACGGCCTGCGGCACGACTCGGGCGACCCGGTGTGGTGGGGCGAGAAGGCGCTGGCGCACTACGCCCGGCTGCGCATCGACGCCCACACCAAGCGCCTGGTCTTCTCCGACGGCCTGGATGTCGAGCGTGCCATCGCGCTGTACCGCCACTTCGGCGACCGCACGCAGCTGGGTTTCGGCATCGGCACGCACCTGAGCAACGACGTCGGCCTGGTGCCGCTGAACATCGTGATGAAGCTGACCCGCTGCAATGACCAGCCGGTGGCCAAGCTGTCGGACAGCCCGGGCAAGACCTTGTGCGACGACCAGACCTTCCTGGCCTACCTGCGCCAGGTCTTCAAGGTCACGGCCTGACCGGCGAAAGCTACAGCGCCATCGCCGGCCGCAGTGCCATCGCCGCGCGCCAGCGCTGCAGCTGCGGGTGCTGCTCGCCCGGCTTGACCTTCACCACACGTGCGAAGTCGACCGCCACCACGGCGGTGATGTCGGCGATGCTGAACCGATTGGCGGCGATGAAGTCGCGGCCGGTCAAACGCTCGTCCAGCGTGACGAAGAACTGCTGCACCCGGGCCAGGCCTCGCTGCGCCAGCTCAGGGATCTGCGCATAGTCCACCGGGCCGGGCAGCGCCCGGTTGGCCATGGCCGGCGCGCTGTTGCGCAGCGCCTCGGCGATGGCCATCAAGCCTTCGAACTCGACGCGCCAGTTCCAGCTCGCGATCTCGGCCTTTTCGGCCGGTGTGCTGCCCAGCAGCGGCGGCTGCGGGTAGCGCGCTTCCAGGTAGGCGGTGATCGCGGCGTTGTCGGTCAGCAGCAGGCCTTCGTCGGTGCGCAGCGCCGGCACCGTGCATTGCGGGTTCAACTGGCGGTAGGCGTCGCTGAGTTGCTCGCCCTGCCGCAGATCCACCGGCACCGTCTCATGGGCGACGCCCTTCTCGGCCAGCAGGATGCGCGCACGGCGCGGGCTCGGCGCAGTGGCGCAGTCGTAGAGCGTGATCATGCCGGGGCCTCCTGCTTGTCCTGGGTCTGGGTGTCGAAGTCGCCGGCGTCATGGCGCTCGTGCAGCTGGCTGGACGGCTGGCCCCAGGTGCGGTTGACCATGCGGCCGCGCTGCGCGGCGGGGCGTTGCGCGATCTGGTCCGTCCAGCGCAGCACGTGGGTGTAGTCCTGCACCTGCAGGAACTCGCCAGCGCCGTAGAGCTGGCCCTTGACGAGGGTGCCGTACCAAGGCCAGACGGCCATGTCGGCGATCGTGTAGTCGTCGCCGGCCAGATACGCGCTCTCGGCCAGGCGCCGGTCGAGCACGTCGAGCTGGCGCTTGGTCTCCATCGCATAGCGGTCGATGGCGTATTCGATCTTGCTCGGCGCGTAGGCGTAGAAGTGGCCGAAACCGCCACCGAGAAACGGCGCGCTACCCATCTGCCAGAACAGCCACGACAGGCATTCGGCGCGCTCGGCACCGCCGGCCGGCAGGAAGGCGCCAAACTTCTCGGCCAGATGCAGCAGAATGGCGCCGGACTCGAACACCCGGATCGGCGTCGGCCCGCTGCGGTCCAGCAGCGCCGGGATCTTGGAGTTCGGGTTGACCGAAACGAAGCCGCTGCCGAACTGCTCGCCGTCGTTGATGCGGATCAGCCAGGCGTCGTACTCGGCACCGCCATGGCCCAGTGCCAGCAGTTCCTCCAGCATCACCGTCACCTTCACGCCGTTCGGCGTGGCCAGCGAATACAGCTGCATCGGATGCCGGCCCACTGGCAGTTCCCTGTCGTGCGTCGGGCCGGCGACCGGCCGGTTGATGCTGGCAAAGCGGCCGCCGCTTTCCTTGTTCCAGGACCAGATGTTCGGCGGCGTGTAGGGCGACGGGTCGGTCATGCGGTGATCTCCAGGCTTGAGGTCCGGCGCGCAGGTTACTGCACGGCCGCCGGCCTGGAGACTGTACGCAAGACCGCGTCAGTAAGCCGATGCGCCGGCCGCGCCCATCGCGTTGTCCACGCCGAGGCCGAAATCGGCCGCCAACTTGCGCGTGGATTGGGCCAGCAGCGTGATGTCGATGCCGACGGCGACGAAGCGCGCGCCCAGCGCCAGGTAGTGCCGGGCCAGTGCCGCGTCGCTGGTCAGGGTGCCCGCGGCCTTGCCGCTGGCGACGATGGTGCCGATGGCGGCGTCGATCGCGCCCTGCACCGCCGGATGCCCGGGGTTGCCGCGGTGTCCCATCGACGCCGCCAGGTCGGCCGGACCGATGAAGACACCGTGCACGCCGTCGACGGCGCAGATGGCGGCCAGATTGTCCAGCGCGCGCGTCGTCTCGGCTTGCACCAGCAGGCAGACCTCGGCGTCAGCCACGTGCAGGTAGTCGCGCCGCTGGCCCCAGCGCGAAGCGCGTGCCACGGCCGCACCGACGCCGCGAATGCCCTGCGGCGGGTAGCGCGTGGCCGCCACCAGCGCGGCGGCCTGCTCGGGCGTGTCCACCATCGGCACCAGCAGCGTCTGCGCGCCGATGTCGAGCAGCTGCTTGATGAGGTTCGGATCGGCGGAAACCGCGCGCACCACCGGGTGCGCCGGGTAGGCGGCCACGGCCTGCAGCTGCGCCAGCGTGCTGCGCACGTCGTTGGGTGCGTGTTCGCCGTCGATCAGCAGCCATTGGAAACCGGCCGTGGCGCAGACTTCCGCGCTGTACGGCTGGGCCATCGACAGCCACAGACCGATCTGCGGCTCGCCGCGCTCCAGCGCGGTCTTGAAAGGATTGCGGCTCATATCAGTTGCTCCACCGCGCTTCGGAAGCAGCCGGAACAGCCTTCACCGCAGAGGAGCGGAGAACGCAGAGGAAACGCAGAGGAAGACCTTGAATTTCTCTGCGGAAACTCCGCGCCCTCAGCACCTCTGCGGTGAATGACTTCAATGGGCCGCGAGCAGACGCAAGCATCTGGCGTTTCATTCAGACGTTCCTCAGCTCACGATGCCCAGGTGCCAGGGCACGAACTCGTGATCACCCAGCCCGAGCAATTCGCTCTTGGTCGACTCGCCCGACGCGGCGCGCAGGATGTGCTCGAAGATGCGCTGGCCCATCTGCTGCACGTCGAGCTCGCCATCGAGCACCAGGCCGCAGTTGATGTCCATGTCTTCTTCCAGCCGCGTGTACATGGCCGTGTTGCTGGCCAGCTTGATGGTCGGCGCGGGCTTGCTGCCGAACATCGAGCCGCGGCCGGTCGTGAAGCAGATCAGGTTGGCGCCGCTGGCGATCTGGCCGGTCGACGCCACCGGGTCGTAGCCCGGCGAATCCATGAAGACGAAGCCGGCGCTGGTGATGGGCTCGGCGTATTCGTACACCGCCTGCAGCGGCGTGGTGCCGCCCTTCATCGCCGAGCCGAGCGACTTTTCGAAGATGTTGGCCAGCCCGCCGGCCTGGTTGCCGGGGCCGACGACGCCGTTGAACTGGCCGTTGTGGCCGCGCGTGTACTGCTCCCACCAGGCCAGTCGGTCGAGCAGCTTCTGCCCGACCTCGGGCGTGACGGCGCGCCGCGTCAGCATGTATTCGACGCCATGGATCTCCGGCGTTTCCGACAGGATGGCCGTGCCGCCATGGCGCACCAGGATGTCCATCGCCGCGCCGAGCGCGGGGTTGGCGGTGATGCCCGAGAAGCCGTCGGAGCCGCCGCACTCCAGCCCGATCTTCAAATGGCTGGCGCTCACCGGCTGGCGCCGCACGTCGTTGGCGGCCGGCAGCATGGCCTCGACGGCCGCGATGCCGGCGGCAATGGTCGCGCGCGTGCCGCCCATGTCCTGCATCACCATCGTGCGCACGTGCTCGCCGATCTGCAGGCCTTGCGATGCCACCAGTTCGGCCACCTGGTTGCGCTCGCAACCCAGGCCGACGATGAGCACGCCGCCCAGGTTCGGGTGCCGCGCGTAGCCGGCGATCGTGCGCCGCAGCACGTCGAAGTGCTCGCTGGGCGACGACATGCCGCAGCCGCTGGTCTGCGCGAACGCGACCACGCCATCGACGTTCGGATACGCCGCCAGCCGCTCCGGTGTGAAGTGGGCCGCGATGTGCTTGATGACGGTGGCCGAGCAGTTCACCGACGACAACAGGCCGATGAAGTTGCGCGTCGCGACGCGCCCGTCCGGCCGCACGATGCCCATGAAGGTGGCGCGTTCGGCCTCGGGCACGTAGTCCACCGGGCGCACGTCTTCGCAGAAGCCGGGATCGCGGTCGAAGTCCACGAGTTCGAGGTTGTGCGAGTGCACGTGTTCGCCGGCCTCGATGTCGCGTGCCGCGGCGCCGATGACGGTGTCGTACTTTTTCACCGGCTCGCCAGCCGCGATGCGGCGGGCGGCGATCTTGTGCCCTGCCGGCACCTGCGCACGCAGGCGCAGCCCGAACTCGGCCAGTTCCTGCCCCAGCGCCAGTGGCTGGCGCGCCACCAGCACGTTGTCGTTGGCGTGCAGGCGGATCAGCGGCGACGCGAAGGCGGCCACGATGCTCAGCCCTTGGCCATCAGCTCTTTGAGCTTCAGGCGTTCGATCAGCACGGTTTCCTTGCGGTAGGTCGCGGCGACGAACTTCTCGTAGTCGGGCCCGTCCAGGTACATCACCGGCGCGTCGATCTTGTCGCACGCGGCCAGAAACTCGGGGCTGGCGGCGGCCAGCTTGAAGGCTTCACGCAAGCGCTTGTCGATCGCCGGGTCGATGCCCTTGGGCGCGCCGATGCCGTTCGGCGCATCGACGACGACGTCGAATCCTTGCTCGCGCAGCGTCTGCACCTCGGGGAAGTCTTGCGTGCGCTTCTCGCCCCAGGTGGCCAGCAGCCGCAGCTTGCCCGCCTTCACGTGCGGCGCCCAGCTGCTGGAATCGGCCAGCGCGTCGATCTGCCCGCCCAGCAAATCTTGCAGCGCCGGCGCGCCGCCTTTGTACGGGATGTGGTTGAACTGCGCGCCGGCGGCCAGCGCAAACTCTTCCATGCCGACATGCGTGGCGCCGCCGATGCCGGCGCTGCCATAGGTCAGCTTGCCGGGGTTGGCCTTCGCCGCGGCGACGAAGTCCTTCAGCGTCTTCCACGGCGACTCGGCCCTGACGACGATCCCGAAGGTCTGGCCCGACGTGCGGGCGATGTAGCTCAATTCCTTCAGCGGGTCGATCTGCACCGTGCCCAGCTGCGAGAAGCGCGTCACCGAGATCGGGATCTGGCCGATCGTGTAGCCGTCGGGCTTGGCGCTGGCCAGCGCACGCAGGCCCAGCATGCCGGAGCCGCCGGCCTTGTTCTCGACGACGATGGTCTGGCCCAGCGTGCGCGCCGCCGCGACGCACAAGGCGCGCATCGTGATGTCGGCGGTGCCGCCGGCCGGCCACGGGCAGATGAAGGTGATGGCTCGTTCCGGATAGGCCGCGGCAAAGGCGCGCGGCGCCGCGGCGAGCAGCACCGCGCTGCCGAGCTGGGTCAGGATGAATTGGCGGCGTGTCGTGCTCATCGTTGTCTCCGGTCTGCGCGCTGATGTCGCTATGCGGGCCATTGTGTCTGCCAGAATCATGAGCATCCAATGAATGAATGGACTCGCTTCATTCACTTCAGGCTATGAAGCTGCCATGACCGACATCGACCGCGTGCTGCGCTCCAACCTGAAGCTGCGCCACTTGCAGCTGCTCGTCGCGCTGGACCAGTTCCGCCACCTCGGGCGTGCGTCGGAGTTCCTGTCGCTGACGCAGCCGGCGGTGTCGAAGTCGCTGGCCGAGATCGAGCGCATGTTCGAGCTCGACCTCTTCGTGCGCTCGACGCGCGGCACCGAGCCCACGCCGTACGGCGAGACGGTGGTGCGCTTCGCGCGCACGGTGCTGGCCGAATTCGGCCGCACGCGCGATGAGATCGCCTCGGTGGCCAGCGGCGCCGCCGGGCGCGTCAGCGTCGGCGCGATGGTGGTGGCCACGCCGCAGTTGCTGTCGCAGGCGGTGGCGCTAATGAAGGCGCGCTCGGCGCAGACCCTCGTGTCCATCGAGGAAGGCGACCTGACGCGGCTGCTGCCGCGCCTGCGCGTCGGCGAGCTGGACCTCTTCGTCGGCCGGCTCGAACCCGGCTACGCGGCGCCCGACCTGGACACCGCGCCCTTGTACGAAGAGGCGATGAGCGTCATCGCCCGCGCCGACCATGCGCTGGCCGCGAAGCGAAAGCCGACCTGGGCCGACCTGGCCGCCCTGCCCTGGGTCGTGCCGCCGGCCTGGGCGTCGTCGCGCATCAAGCTCAACCAGATGTTCTACCAGCAGGGGCTCAACCCGCCGGCCGACCTGATCGAGTCGTCTTCGTTCCTGGTCACGCTGACCTTCGTGCGCGAGCGCGCCGCCATCGCCTTCGTCGCCCGCTCGGTGGCGCGCTTCCTGGAGCGCGAGGGCCTGGCGAAGGCGCTGCGCATACCGGTGCCGATCGAACTGCCGCCGGTCGGCATCATCACGATGCGCGGGCGCAAGCGCACACCGGCTTGCGCGCAGATGATCGAATGCCTGCGCCAGGCCGCTCGATGAGCACTTACATGAATTTACGTTCACTTATCATCGCACCGTGAAGCCCAAGGACGACGAAAAACTGCGGGCCATCGCGAAGGCCACTTACACGCTGGTCGAGCAGACCGGCCTGAGCGGCCTGACCATGGCCGCCATCGCGCGCGAGGCCGGCCTGGCCACCGGCACGCTGTACGTGTATTTCAAGTCCAAGGAAGACCTGATGGTCGCGCTCTACGAGCAGGCCAAGACCGAGACCGCGGCCACCCTGATGCAGGGCGACGACCCGCGCGCACCGTTTCGCAGCCGCTTCCAGCACATGTGGACCAACTGGCTGGATCACCGCCTTGCGCACTATGCGCAAGTGGTGTTCATGGAGCAGTATTACAACTCGCCGTGGTTCGGCGAAGCCAGTCGCAACGTGTCGGCCCGGCTGTTCAAGGACTGGGTCGATCTGGTCGAGACGGCCAGGGCCCATCAGATCCTGAAGGACGTGCCGACGCCGATGCTGATCAACAGTTTCGGCGGCTCGGTGCGCGAGACCGCGAACATGCTGCGGGCGGGCACGCTGGCCCGCACCGACGACCTCATGGCGATGGCGTTCGGGCTTTGCTGGGACGGCATCAAGGCCTGAACCAGTTGACCAAACGAAGGGATGGGTCTATCGTTTAGCCGAATTAATGTTCACCTAAAGGATCGCGCTCATGAGCACGCTCAACATCAACGGGCAGAACCGCCAGGTCGACGCCGACCCGTCCACCCCCATCCTCTGGGCACTGCGCGACACCCTCGGCATGACAGGCACCAAGTTCGGCTGCGGCGCGGCCTTGTGCGGTGCCTGCACCGTGCACCTGAACGGCCAGGCCATCCGCTCCTGCGTGACGCCGATCTCCGCCGCAGCCGGGCAGAAGATCACCACCATCGAAGCCGTCACCGGCGGCAGCGACAAGGTCGGCAAGGCGGTGCACGAAGCCTGGGTCAGGCACGACGTGGCGCAATGCGGCTACTGCCAGAGCGGCCAGATCATGTCGGCAACCGCCTTCCTCAAGTCCGTCCCGCGCGGCACGCTGCCGAGCCCGGCCGAGATCGACTCGGCGATGGCCGGCAACATCTGCCGTTGCGGCACCTATGCGCGCATCCGCGCCGCGATCACAGACGCCGCGAAGACGCTGGCCTGAAGGGAGCCCCCATGCATTTCGACCCGACCACATTCGAACTGCCGAAGCACCTGCAGGCGCTGCTGGCGCGTGAGCACGGCAGCAGCGCATCCGAAGGCCTGCCGCGGCGCAGCTTCCTGAAGCTGACGGCCGTCAGCGGCTTTGCGCTCGGCGCCTTCCCGCTCGGCGCCGCCGCGCAGCAGGACGCCGCCAAGCCCGCCGGCCTGAAGCCGCTGCAGCAGCCATCGGCCTTCGTCCACATCGCCCCGGACGGCACGACCACGATCACGATCAACCGGCTCGACTTCGGCCAGGGCGTGCAGACTTCGCTGCCGATGATCCTGGCCGACGAACTCGACGCCGACTGGTCCAAGGTCAAGAGCGTGCACGGCAGCAACGACCCCGCCTATATCGACCCGGTGTACGGCATGCACATCACCGGCGGTTCGGGCTCGATCGCGCGCTCGTACACGCAGTACCGCGAGCTGGGCGCACGCACCCGCGCGATGCTCGTCAGCGCCGCCGCGGCGCAGTGGAAAGCCGATCCGGCAAGCCTGCGCACCCGCGACGGCGTGGTCATCGGCCCCGGCGGCCAGCAGCTGGGCTACGGTGAACTGGCCGAGGCCGCGATGAAGCTGCCGGTGCCCGAAACGGTGACGCTGAAAGACCCGAAAGACTTCCGCCTGATCGGCAAGGCCACCGGCCGGCTGGACGCCGGCGCCAAGTCCAGCGGACGCCAAGGGTATGGCATCGACATGCGTCTGCCCGGCATGCTGACGGCGGTTGTGGCACACCCGCCGGTGTTCGCTTCCAAGCTGAAGTCCGTCGACGACAGCGCGGCGAAGGCGGTCCCCGGCGTGAAGGCCGTGCTGCGCATTCCGGTCGACCGCGGCGGCGAAGGCGTTGCCGTCATCGCCGACGGCTACTGGCCCGCAAAGCAGGGCCGCGACGCGCTCAAGCTCGAATGGGACACGAGCGGCGTCGAGAAGGTCGACAGCACGAAGCAGCTCGCGCAATACCGCGAACTCGCAGCGCAGCCGGGCGCGCGCAAGTTCGACGCCGATGTCTCGAAGCTCGCCGCAGCGCCGCACAGGATCGACGCCGAGTTCGTCTTTCCGTACCTGGCGCACGCGCCGATGGAGCCGCTGAACTGCACCGTCAGCCTGGCCGGCGACAAGGCCGAGCTGTGGCTGGGCTCGCAGATGCCGGGGCTCGACGGCCTGGCAGCGTCCAAAGTGCTGGGCGTGCCGGCGCAGAACGTCCAGGTTCACGTGCAGATGGCCGGCGGCGGTTTCGGCCGCCGCGCGATCGCCAGCAGCGACTACGTCGTCGAGGCCTGCAGCGTCGTGAAAGCGGCGCAGGCGGCCGGCATCACGGCGCCGGTCCGCACCTTGTGGAGCCGCGAGGACGACATCAAGGGCGGCTACTACCGCCCGATGCATCTGCACCGCGCGAAGATCGGTTTCGATGCGCAGGGCCGGGTCACGGCCTGGGACCACGTGATCGTCGGGCAGTCCATTCTCGGCGGCACGCCGTTCGAGCCGATGCTGGTGAAGGACGGCATCGACGGCACCATGGTCGAAGGCATGAAGGAGCCGTACGACGTCCCGATGCGGCTCACCGTGCACCACCCCAAGGCCAACGTGCCGGTGCTCTGGTGGCGCAGCGTCGGCTCCACCCACACGGCATTCGTGATGGAGACGCTGGTCGACGAGATCGCCCGCACGACACGGCAGGACCCGGTGGCCTACCGCATGGAGCTGATCGGCGACCAGCATCCGCGCCACAAGGCCGCGCTGCAGCTGGCGGTGGACAAGTCCGGCTACGGCAAGCGCAAGCTCGCCGCGGGCCGTGCCTGGGGCGTGGCGGTGCACGAGTCGTTCAACTCGGTGGTCGCCTATGTCGTCGAAGCTTCGGTGAAGGACGGCAAGCCGAAGCTGCACAACGTGACGGCCGGCGTGCACTGCAATCGGGTCGTCAACCCGCGCAGCCTGGAAGCGCAGGTTCAGGGCGGCGCGCTGATGGGTTTGTCGATGTGCCTGCCCGGCGCCGCGATCACGCTGAAGGACGGCGTGGTCGAGCAGAGCAACTTCAGCGACTTCACCGTGCCGCGCATCACCGACATGCCGCAGATCGCCGTGCACACCGTGCCCAGCGCCGATGCGCCTACCGGCATGGGCGAGCCGGGCCTGCCGCCGCTCGCGCCCGCATTCGCGAACGCGGTGGCGGCGCTCACCGGCAAGCCCTTGCGGGCGCTGCCGTTCAAGCTGGCTTGAGCCGGGCTTAGGCGCGCGCCCGGCGGCGAACGGTGGCGTCGACGCTCCAGGCGCCGCCACCCGCCGCCGCCAGGAACAGGAAGACGAAGCAGAACAGCACCGCCGATTCGCCGTCGTTCAGCATCGGCGCGAAAAAGTGGCCCCGAGTTGCGTGGCCGATGAAGTAGGCGAAGGCCAGTTCGCCGGACAGCAGGAAGGCGACCGGCCGCGTGAACAGGCCGACCAGCAGCAGCAGGCCGCCGACGAGCTCCAGGACGCCGGCAAAGCCGAACAGCGAGAAGAGCTGGAGATTGTCGAAGTAGGCCACGTGCGGCAAGCCGAGCAGCTTGGCCGTGCCATGCTGAACCAGCAGGAAGGCCGAGACGATCCTGAGCACCGAGAGTGCCCGCTGGACGGCGGTTTCGTTGACGGCGAAGGTCATGGCGGCGGCTTTCGTGTGTCGAGTGGACGGGGCCGGCAGGCCCGGGCCGGACATCGTCGACTGTCCGGGCCGATCTGTCCAGACCGGTCAGCGCACGTCGGCCGTACCGCGCAGCCCCGCGCGCTCGGCGGCGGCGCGCACCAGGCCTTCGCTGCGCGCCGCATCGGCGAAGGCGCGCAGGTATTCGGCCGCGACGCCGCGGCCCTTCGGCACGGCGATGGCCAGATGCTCGAGGCCCCAGCGCCCGTCGAGCACGCGCGCGCCGGGCACGTTGCCGGCTAGCTCATGCAGGATCGCCTTGTTCGTCGCGAAGGCGTCGATGTCGTGCCGCTGCAGCATCTCGGCGGCGGCCTGCAAGGACGGCGCCGGCACCAGGCGCGCCTGCTTCAGCTCGCGCGTCAGCGCTGCCTGCGAGCTGCTGCCCTGCGAGACACCGATGCGCACGCCGGGCCGGTCGACATCGGCCAGCAGTTGTACCGGCGAGCCCGGCAGCGCCAGGTAGCCGAGTTCCAGCGCCAGCAGCGGCGGCGTGAAGTCGACGTCTTGTGCGCGCGCCGGCGTTGCATTGGTGATGGTGAAATCGGCGCGCCCGCCCTTCAGCGCCTCGACGACCTCGGCAACGCGCTGGAACACGACGATCTCCGCCGGCACGCCGAGGCGCCGCGCCAGCTCGCGGCCGAGCTCGACGCTGAGGCCGCGCATCTCGTCGCTGCCGGCCGTGCGCAGCATCGATGTCGGGCTGCCCGGGTAGACGGCCACGCGCAGCGTGCCGGTGGGCGCGAGCGCCTGCCGTACTTCGGGGGCCGGCCCGGGCGCCGTCACGCAGCCGGCCAGCGCTGCCGCGAGCGCGACGCCGCCGATCAGGAAAACGCGTCGGGTCGAGCTCACCGTCGATGGCTGCCGCACGGCGGTCAATCGGGCTGGATGCGCGCTTCGCGGATCAGCTTGTCGTAGCGCACGCGCTCGCTGGCCAGCAGGCTCGCGAAGCGCTCGACCGGCCCGGGCTGCACCTCGCCGCCGGCATTGGCCAGGCGCTCGCGCACCTCGTTGACCGCCAGCGCCTTCTGCACCTCGGCGTGCACGCGCGCGACCACCGCCGCCGGCAGCCCCGCCGGGCCGACCACGCCGTACCAGACCGAGGCCTCGAAGCCCGGGAAGCCCGACTCGGCGATCGTCGGCACGTCCGGGAAGATCGGGCTGCGCACCGGGCTCAGCACGGCCAGCACGCGCAGCTTGCCCGAGCGTGCGTGCGGCAGCGCTTCGAGCGCATTCACGGCCACGGTCTCGATGTGGCCGGCGATGGCGTCGTTCAGCGCCGGCGCGCCGCCCTTGTACGGCACGTGGTTCAGCTGGATGCCGGCAGCGCGCTCGAACAGCTCGATCGCCAGGTGCGGCGTCGAACCGTTGCCCGGGCTGCCGTAGCTGACTGACCCCGGCGCCGCCTTCGACTTCGCAATCAGCTTGGCCACCGAATCGATAGCCCCCGCCGCGCTGGCCGCCAGCACCACCGGCACGCGGCCGACCAGCGCCACCGGCGTGAAGTCGCGCGCCATGTCGAACGGGGCCGGCTGGTACAGCGTCTGGTTGGCGGCGATCGAGTTGGCCGTCAGCATCAGCGTGTGGCCGTCGGCCGGGCTGTCGATCAGTGCGCGCAGCGCGATGTTGGTGCCGGCACCGGGCTTGTTCTCGATGATGACGGGCTGCCCGAGGCCGGCCGCGACGTGCTGGCCGATCGCCCGCGCGATGATGTCCACCGCGCCGCCGGGCGCGAAGCCGACCAGCAGCTTGACGGGTTTGGACGGGAACGGCGCGGTCTGCGCGCTCGCCCCGCGCACGGCGCCGAAAGCGGCGGCAACGGCGAGCAGGCGGCGGCGGTCGATGAGCATGTTCATGGCGGGCCCTCAGAATGCAATCGGCTGTCCGGGCACGGCGATGATGACGCGGATCGGGCTGGCCCCCATCGCATCGACGAACTCCTTCGCGGTGCCGCGCGCCAGTGGGTTGGTGCCGTAGTGCATCGGGATCACCGCCTTCGGCCGCAGCAGTTCTTTCACGGCCCAGGCCGCCTCGGCCGGGTCCATCGTGAAGTTGCCGCCGATCGGCACCAGCGCGAGATCGGGCTTGAAGCGCTCGCCGATCAAGCGCATGTCGCCGAAGGCCGCGGTGTCGCCGGCGTGGTAGATGCGAAAGCCGCTTTCCAGCTCGATGAGCCAGCCGACCGGCTCGCCGCCGGGGTGCGACTCGTCCTTGTTCGACGCCGGGTTGCGCCAGACGTAGATCGACGAATGCTCGGCGTGCACCGCCGTGACCTTGATGCCGGGCGCGGGCTCGATGGTGCCGCCCTTGTTCATGCGCGGCAGCAGGTTGGCCGGCAGCACGCCGAGCGTCATCAGCGTCTGGTTCAGATCGCCCGGCGCGCGCAGCGGCACGTTGTATTGCTGCGCCAGCGCCGGTGCGTCGGCGATGTGGTCGAAGTGGCCGTGGCTGACCAGCAGCACGTCGATGCGGCCGAAGGCGTCGAGCTGCTTGTAGGCCGGCGGCGTCAGCGGGTTCGTGCGCAGCCACGGGTCGGTGACGATGACCTTGCCGCCGGCCGTGGTGATCTTGAACGCCGCCTGGCCGAGCCAGACCACCTCAGGCGGTGCCGCGGCGGCGCCCGGCGCCGAAGGCACGGCACAGGCCGAGAGGAATGCGGCGAGGGCCAGCGCCAGCGCGGTGCGGATCAGCTTGTGCATGCGGTCATTCCGGTTTGACGTTGCCGGCTTTCACGACCTCGGCCCAGCGCGGGATCTCGCGCCTGATCAGGTCGCCGAAGGCCTGCGGCGTGGCCGACATCGGCACCGCGCCTTCGGCCGCGAGTTGCTGCGCCACGTCGGGCAGCGCCAGCGCCTTGTTGATCTCGGCGTTCAGCCGCGCGACCACGGCCGCCGGCGTGCCCGCCGGCGCGACGACGCCGTACCACTGGTCGGCCTCGAAGCCGGGATAGCCGCTCTCGGCCACCGTCGGCACGTCGGGCAGCGCGGCCAGGCGCTGCGGGCTCGACACGGCCAGCGCGCGCAGGCGGCCGCTGCGCACGTGCGGGATCACCGCCGGTGCGCCGGTGAAGGTGCAGTCGACCTGGCCGGCGATCACGTCGGTCACCGAAGGCGCCGTGCCGCGGTACGGGATGTGCAGCATGAAGATCTGCGTCTTCAGCTTCAGCGACTCGAAGGTGATGTGCGCCGCGCTGCCGTTGCCGCCGGACGAATACGTCAGCCGGCCCGGCTGCGCGCGCGCCGCCTCGACCAAGGCCTTCAGTGAACGGATCGGCGAGGCCGCGTTGACGACCAGCACGTTCGGCACGCGTGCGACGTAGGCCACCGGCACGAAGCTCTTCAGCGGGTCGTAGGCCAGCTTCGGGTACATCGACGGGTTCACCGCCAGCGTGCCGATGTGGCCCATCAGCAGCGTGTTGCCGTCGGCGTCGGCCTTGGCGGCTTCGCCGGCGCCGAGCGAGCCGCCGGCGCCCGGCTTGTTGTCGACGACGACGTTCTGGCCCAGCGCCGACGCGAGCTTCGGTGCGAGAGCGCGGGCCAGGATGTCGGTACTGCCGCCGGGTGGGAACGGCACGATGATGCGCATCGACTTCGCCGTCTGGGCGGACGCCGCGAACGGCGGGATGAACAGGGCCGCGAGCAGTGCGCGGCGGGTGGGGTCCATGGATCGCAATGGCAGGGACGGCAGGGACGGCAGGGGCATCGGCTAAGGAATCGGCTGAGGAATCGGCTAGGGCATCGGCTGGGTGTGGCGAGACAACCCGTGAGCATCGCGCCGCGCCGCGCCGATGTCCAGTGCGTCTTGCGGCCCGGGCGTTGCGTCTGGCTTATCGCGGCAGCATGGCCTGTGCATCGGCGGCAACGCGGCGCAGCATCGCGAGCACGTCGGTGCAGGCCGACGACGCGAGCGCGTCGCGCCGCTGCGTGATGCCGATCGCGCGCTCGGAGCCCGGCAGCGGCGCCGATGCGCAGGCCAGCAGGCCGGCCTGCACCTCGGCATGCACCTGCAGCGGCGACAGCAGCGCGACGTGGTCGCCGGCCAGCAGCACCGAGCGCACGACCGCCGTGCTGTGCGCGCGCAGCGTGACCACCGGCTGTGCCAGCCCGGCTTGCGCGAACAGCCGCTCGAACACCGCATGCGCCGGCGTGCCGGGCAGCGGGCCGATCCACGGGTACGGTGCCAGCCGGCGCAGCGATGCGCGCCGGCCGCCGGCCAGCAACGGGTGGCCGCTGCGCACGACGGCCACGAAACGGTCGACGTACAGCACCTCCTCGGCGAGGTCGCCTGCCCGCTCGTCGCCGCGCAGCGGGCCGACCATGAAGTCGATCTCCGCGTTGCGCAGCAGGCGGGTCAGCGACTCGTAGGTGCCGTCCTTCACGGTGATGCGCAGCTCCGGGCGCTGCGCCAGCGCCTGCGCCACGGCCTGCGGCACCAGCACGTCGCTGGCCATCGGCAGCGAGCCGATCGCGAGCAAGGCTTCGCCGCGGCCGCGCCAGCGTGCCAGCTCCTCGTGGCCGACGCGGATCTCGGCCAGCGAAACCTTGGCCTGCTGCAGCAGCCACTCGCCCGATTCGTTCAGGCGCGCGCCCAGCCGCGTGCGCTCGTACAGCGGCGTCTTCGCGGCATGCTCCAGCCGCCGCAGCGCCTGGTGCAGCGCCGGCTGCGACAGCCCGGCGGCCGATGCCGCGGCCGCTTCGGTGGGATGCCCGGCACGCGCCACCAGCGCCAGCAGCAGCGCGTCGCTCGCCAGCCGCGGCAGCGATGCGACGGACGCCGGCGCGCCGCGTGCGCGCAAGCCCTGGGCTGCCGCCTGCAAAGCCTGCAAGGCACGCGCCACGCGCAGCGCCAGCACCTCGCCGGCGGCGGTGGGCAGCATGCCGCGGGCAGCGCGCTCGAACAGCGCCACGCCCAGCTCCTGCTCCGCGCCCTGCACGGCCCGCGAGACCGCTGCGGCCGACTGGTGCAAGGCCAGCGCCGCCTGCGACACGCTGCCCGTCGAAGCCACGGCCGCCACGGCACGCAGCGCACGCAAGGGCACGGTGGTTTCGCCGCCATCGGCGGCGGTAGCGCCGCGGCGCAGGACCGTCATCAGAACGCCAGCCAGCGCCGCGGCGTGTCCCAGAACAGCTTGCGGCGATCGGCCGGGTCGGGCAGCAGGCGCTCGACACCGCGCAGCAGCGGGCCGACGTCCAGCCGTTGCGGCGCCTTCAGAAACGGCCAGTCGCTGGCCCACAGGCAGGCGTCGGGCGTGAAGGCTTCGAGCAGTGCATCGAGGTAGGGCCGCGTGTCGTCGTAAGGCGGCGGCAGCGCAGAGAACTTCTGCAGCCCCGACAGCTTGACCGCGACACGGCCCGTGCGCGCCAGCCCGAGCAGCGCCTGGAAGCCCGCTTGCGCAACGCCCTGGCCCGCGGCCGGACGCCCGCAATGATCGATCAGCACGCGCACGTCGCTGCGTTCCAGCAGCGGGCGCAGCGCCCCGAGCTGGTCGCCTTCGACCTGCAGCGACAGCATCATGTCCAGCCCGGCCAGCGTGTGCAGCAGCGGGCCGGTGGACTGGTAGTGCGCCGTGCCGAGCAGCGTGGCGTTGAAGGCCACGCCGACGATGCCGCTTGCGCGCAGTTCGATCAACGCGTCGCGGGCTATGTCCAGCGGCACGACGGCGATGCCCTTCAAGCGGCCGCCGCCGCGCGCGATGGCGTCGAGCAGGCAGCGGTTGTCGAGGTTGTAGCCCGAGTTCGGGCCGACCATCAGCGCGTGCCGGATGCCGTAGGCGTCCATCGCCTGCAGGTACTGCTCGAGCGGCGCGACCTCCTGGCCCGCCGGCCGGTAGGCAACGTCCGGCGCGTACGGGAAACGCGCCGGGTCCAGCACGTGGCAGTGGCAGTCGACCTTCGGCTCGTCGAAGACGCTCATCGCCGCAGCCAGGGTTACTTGCCGCCGAGCGCCGGCAGGATCTCCTTGACATCCTGCTTGCCGTTGCGCACTTCGGTCAGAAAGCTTTCGCGATCGACGTCGCCATTGGCGTCGATGCGCACGTCCATCAGCACGCCGGGTTGTTGCGCGGCGGTGATGCTCAGGCCGTGCAAGGCCTTGGCCACGAGCTTGCGGTCGACCTTGCCGACCTTTTCGATCGCCGCCTTCAGCATGTACACGCCGGTGTAGCCCTTGATGCCGTTGTGGTCCGGCGTGTATTTGTAGTCCTTCTCGAAGCGCGCGCGGAAGGCGCGCACCGATGGGATCGGCGCATCGACGGTCAGCCCGACGTGGGCGACGGCGCCGTTGGCGGCATCGCCGGCGAGTTCGATCACCTTCTGGCTGGTCAGCACCGTTTCGCCGACGATGGGCTTGGCAAAGCCCTGCTTGCGCAGCTCGCGCAGTGCACGCGCGGCTTCTTCTTCATTGGTGTAGACGAAGACGACGTCGGCATTGCTCTGCTTGGCCTTCAGCACTGCGGCCGAGAAGTCGACCTGGCTCTGGTCGGTGGAAATGTCGGCAACGACCTTGACGCCGAGCGGCTCGAGCGCCTTCGTCAGCGACTCGCGGCCGCCCTTGCCAAAGTCGTTGTTCACGTAGATCAGCGCCAGCGTCTTCGCCTTCAGCTTGTCGGCGATGTAGCGTGCCACCTTCGGCATCGCGGTGTCCTGCGTGAAGCTGGTGCGGAAGATGAACGGGTTGCCCTGCTTCGTGATCGCCGCCGCCTCGCCGCCTGTGAAATTGGGCATCTCGGCACGCCGCGTCTCGGCCATGCTGACGAGGATGGAGCCCGAGAACACCGGGCCGAACACCGCCAGCACGTCGTCGTCGACCGCCTTCGTCGCCAGGCCCTTGGCCACGCCGGGGTTGCTCTGCGTGTCGGCCACGCTGGTCTCGACCTTGCGGCCGAGGATGCCGCCGGACGCGTTGATCTCCTTGATGGCCAGCTCGACGCCGTTCTTGAAGTTGGTGCCCGATGTCGCGCCCGCGCCCGACAGCTCGACGATGGTCGCCAGCCTGATCGGCTGGGCTTGCGCAGCAGCGTGGACGGTCAGCGCAAGGGTGGCCGCGAGCAGCGCCTGCAGAGGTCGGTTCATCGGGAGTCTCCGGTGTTGTTGTTGGAAAGAAATCGAGCAGGCTGCCGTCACGAGGCCTGCTTAGGGACCAGCAGCGCCCGCACGCCGCTCAGGTCGGCCTGCAGCGCCTGGGCAATGGCGTCGAAGTCGAAGAAGCGCAGGTATTCGGGCACCTGCTGCACCAGCATCTCGAAGCCGGCCTCGGCCTTCAGGCCGCGGGCGCGGCACTCGCGCAGCAGCGGTGTCGGCACTTTGCTCATGATGATGTCGACCACCGCGGCGCCGGCATCGACACCCGCCGGGTCGAACGGCAGCGCATCGTCGGCCTTCAGGCCTTGCGACGTGCAGTTGACGATGAGGTCGAACCCGGCGGGATCGGCGCTGTCGGCCACCACGGCGGCGCTGCCGGCGATAGGCTGCAGGCGTTCGACCAGGCTGCTGGCACGTTCGCGCGTGCGGTTGAACACCGCCAGCGTCGCCGGCCCGCGCTGTGCCATCGCCGCGGCCACGGCATGGCCGCCGCCGCCGGCACCGACGACCAGCACGCGCCGGCCGGACAGGCCGATGCCGAAGTGGTCCAGTCCCTTGACGAAGCCGATGCCGTCGAACAACGCCGCTTCGAGCCGGCCGTCGGCATGGCGCTTCACCGCGTTCACCGCGCCGGCGATCGCCGCGACCGGGTCGGTGGGCTGCAGCAGCGCCGCCAGTGCCGACTTGTGCGGAATCGTGGCCCAGAAGCCGCCGATGTTGTCGGCCTTCATGCCGTGCGCCAGGAAGCCCGGCAGCGCCGCCGCGGGCAGCTTCAGCGGCACCAGCACCGCGTCGATGCCGTGCTGCTGGAACAGGTGGTTGTAGACCTCGGGTGCGCGCACCTGCGCGACGGGGTCGCCAAGGATGTAGAAGACGCGGGTGTTGCCGGTGATGAGAGTCATGCGGGGGTCGTACCGTCTCTTGCGCTCGATGCGCGGATTCTTTCGCTCGGCCTCGGTTCCGACAACCGGGTATTACGCGGTGGGCGTGTTGGCGCGGTCCCAGCCGAGCGCTCCGGCGTCCTTGCCGCGTCCCAACACTCGCCGACGCCGAGCGCAAATGATGATCGCCATGGTCTCTTCCCTGCAAAAGGCCGCGGCCCGGCGCGCGTGTCGGCCGGCCACGGACCAGTCTAGGAACGCTTGACTACCCCCAGAAGATGGCGCGATCCGAGGCGCGATAACCCGCCGCTATCATCCTCGGGGTGAAGCTCACCAGCCTGCGCGCGCTCGTCGCCGCCGTCGAAGAAGGCAGCCTGCGCTCGGCGGCGCGGCGCATCGGCGTCTCTCAGCCGGCACTGACGAAGATGATCCGCGAGCTCGAACGCGAGCTGTCGACGACGCTGCTGCTGCGCTCGACAACCGGCGTGCTTGCCACGGCGCAAGGCATGGTGCTGTACGAACGCGCCACCGCCGCCAACCGCGAGCTGTCGCATGCGGTCGAACAGATCCAGCAACTCGGCGGCCGCATGACGGGCGCGCTGACGATCGGTGCCGTGCCGCTGGCCGTGATGCTGCTGGTGCCGGAGACGCTGCGCACCTTCGGCCGCGAGTTCCCCGAGATCCAGCTGCGCATCATCGAAGAGCTGTACATCGCCCAGCTCACGCGTCTGCGCAAAGGCGAGGTCGACATCGCGCTCGGGCCGCTGCCGGACCAGCTTCCGCACGGCGAATTCACCGTCGAGACGCTGATGCCGATCGAGATGGTCATCGTCGTGCGCAAGGGCCATGCGCTGGCCCGCGCGCGCCGCCTGGCCGACCTGGCCGACGCACCCTGGGTCTACACCGGCGCGACGGCCGACTCGGGCTATGCGAAGGTGCTGTACGAACGCCACGGCCTGAAGCCGCCGCCGGCCGGCGCGCTGGTCAACTCGACGCTGGGCCTGCTGGCGATCCTGACCAGCGGCGACTGCGTCGGGCTGCTGCCGAAGCAGATCGCGGTGCATCCCTACGCAACGGCCTACCTCGACATCGTCGACGTCGCCGAAGGCCCGCTGCAGCTGACGATCGGCGCGCTGGCCCGGGCCGATACGGCGCTCAAGCCCAGCGTGCGCCACTTCCTGGCGCACTTGCACCGTGCGGCGCACCACCTAGCAGGCGCGCGGGGCTGAAAGGCCGAGAGGCCCGACCAGCGCTGCGGCCGGCCCCCTCAGCCCTGCCGCAGCGCGACGGTCGCCTGCGACCGGTGTCGCCCGTACGCAGCCAGCGCCGCAAACCACAGCAGGCCGATCATCGGCGCCAGCAGCGATGTGCCGTCTTCAAGCCACGCCGGCGTGCCGACCGAGCCCGCACCCGCGCGCTCGGTGATCCACAGCACCGCCAGCGCCAAGGCGCCCAATGCGGCGAGCCGGCGCCCGGCGGCATACAGGCCCGGCGCCACGCGGCAGATCAGCAGCAGCGGCGGCAGCACCGCGACCAGCAGCAACCCTTGCATCGCCTCGATGCCGAGGTTGAACGACAGCAGCGCCAGCGCGTGCTGCCACGCCGTGAGCCCCGCGCCGGACAGGCTGGCCGAGAAGGCCATGCCGTGGATGAGGCCGAAGCCCAGCGCCATCCAGACCTCGGCACGGGCAAACAGCGGTCGCCAGGCATGCACTGCGGCCACGGCGATGGTGGCCGCCACCGCCACCTCCACCGGCTGCGCCGGCAAGGTCAGCACGCCGGTGCTGCCGAGCACCAGCGTCAGCGTGTGACCGACGGTGAACGCCGTGACGATGAACGCGGTGTGCCGCAGCGCCTGCTTCACCGGGCGCACGTCGCGCCAGTGGCGGCCCTGCGCCGCCAGCGGCGCCGCGCACAGCAGCATCAGCAGAAACAGCAGGTGGTCGGTCCCCTCGGCGATGTGCAGCGCGCCACCTTGCAGCAGCCGCAGCACGCTGGAACCCAGGCGCGCCTGCTCCAGCGGCACGGCCAGGCTGTTGTGCCCGTAGTTCAGCTCGCCCAGCAGCAGCGGCGGCTGGCCGACGAAGCCGCCGGCCCAGTCGTTGCGCAGGAAGACCTGCACGCGGTGCGTGCGCACCTCGTGCGTGACCGCGTCGTACAGCAGCGTCGGCGAACGCCCATCGGCGCCGGCCGGCGCGCGCAGTTCGATCACGGCCTGCAGTTCGGCCGAAGCGTCCTTGCCGACCACCTCGAGCCGCGGCCGCAGCGCCTGCCAGCCAACGTCACCGCTGCGCGCGCCGACGTGCTGCAGCAGGTATCGCGACAGCGCTTCGGCGTGCTGCACCAGCACCGTGCCGGGGTTGTCGGCCAGCGGCTGGCCGAAGGCGAACTCCAGCCGGTTCAGCGGCAGCTGCAGCGTCAGCTGCAGGCCCGCCCGCGTGGCGTCGATCCACACGCGGCTCTCGGGCATCGGGTGGGCCACGGCGAGCGCGGCCCACAACGCGCACCACAGGCCGATCAGCGCGGCGCGCAGCCGCACCGGCCCAAGCTCAGCTGATGCACTTGCCACCGTAGTCACCGTACTTGTCACGCCAGATCGTGTGGTAGTGGATGTCGCTGCTGAAGATCACGCCCTTTTGCACCGAGAACTCGATCCACAGGCGCGGACCTTCGATGCGGAAGTAGTTGCCGTTGGTCGTGACCGTGCCGCTGCCGGAATAGGCCACGTAGGTCGAGGCCAGCGACGTGTCGCTGAGGTAGGTGGTCAGCAGATCGTCGGCGTACTCGGTGGCCTGGGTGTTCACGTAGGCCTTGATCGCCGTCTGCACCAGCGCCTGGTCGGTCGACGACAGGCTGCTGTACAGCAAGCCGTGCTCCGTGACGCTGGAGTAGCTGCGCGGGCAGGTGCCGTCGATGTTGCCCGTGCCGTTGGCGCCGAACAGGATGTCGCTGTAGGTGCCGCTCAGCTTGGCGCTGGAATACGACGTGAGCGACGCGCCCAGGTTGGACATCGCCGTGCGCTGCGCCTCCATCGGGTCGTAGGTGACGCTGCTCTGCGTGAACGAGCCCTTCGGTTCGATGCCCAGGAACAGCGGCGTCGGCGACTTGTAGCTGCCGTTGAAGGCGATGTTGTAGGTCAGGTGGTGGCCGGTCAGCTGCAGCATCCAGAAGCTGCTGGTCGACGGCGTGCCGATGAAGGCGATGTAGTAGTAGCTTGCGCCGTAGCTGCTGGTGCCGCCGCCGTTGGCCGCGAGGTAGTCGTCGGCGGCCTGCATGCCGATGTGCAGGTTGTTGCCCGCGGAGCTGAGCGCCGTGGCGATCAGCGCGCGCGCGGCCGTCTTCTGCGCGGTGCTCAGGCTGCCCCAGGTGACGCCGTTGCGCGCCACCAGCGCGGCCGGCAGGTTGGACCACTTGCGCGCGCTGTCCAGCGCCCACGACAACTGCACGGTGGACTGCTGCGACGTGCTCAACGTGTTGTAGAACGTCATCGCGGCGGTGTACACGTCGGAGCTCAGCGAGGAGCTGGAACTCGAAGTCGTCACCGTCAGCGTCGCTGCGCTGCTGGTGGTGGACCCGGTCGAGTTGGTCACCACGACGTCGTAGCTGCCGGCGTCGGAACTGGCCACGGAGCCGATGGTGTAGCTGCTCGACGTGGCATTCGAGATCGAGCTGCCGTCCTTGCGCCATTGGTAGCTCAGCGAGCTGCTGCTCGTGGCGACCACGCTGAAGGTCGCGCTGCCGCCGGCCGTCACCGACAACGAGGCGGGTTGCGTCGTGATCGTCGGCACGGTGCCGGAGGAGGACGAGGTCACCGTCAGCGTCGCCGCCGAACTGGTCACGCTGCCTTCGCTGTTGCTGACGACCACGTCGTAGCTGCCGGCGTCGCTGGTCGCCACCGAGCTGATGCTGTAGGTGGCCGAAGTCGCACCGCTGATCGCCGTGCCGCCCTTGCGCCACTGGTACGACAGCGTCGCGGTGCCGCTGGCCACTACGGAGAAGCTGACGCTGGAACCGGCCGTCACGCTTTGCGACGTGGGCTGCGTGGTGATCGACGGCGCTGTCGCCGTCGACGCGCTGTCGGAGCCGCCGCAGCCGCCGACGAACGCGGTCGCGGCGAGCAGCACGATGAAGAGAACACGGGCAATCACGATCGGTCTATCCCTCTTTCCTCGTTGATGAGGACGCGATGCGTGGTGCGTTGAACGCTCCGTCACTCGCGCCTGCTGAAGCCACCGGGTGCGGTACCGCATGCGGCACACGGCTTCGGCGTCTGGGATGCGAGCATCGCGTCGCAACGTTGCCGCTGCGTTGCTCAGGAGATAGCCCGTTCGGGGGCGCAATAACGGTTGGTTATCGCAGCCGCACCGGCGGCCGACAAGCAGCGTCGATCGTGAACGTCACTCTTCGTGCCAGCAGCCTTCGCCCAGCATCACCTCATGGTGCGCGCGCCCTGACGGGATCATCGGGAAGCAGTTCTCCTGCGCCGCGATGCGGACGTCCAGGAAGAACGGGCCGTCGTGGTTCAGGCACTGCGTGAGCGCGGGTTCGAGTTCGGCCGGGTCGCGCACCGAACGCGCTGCCCAGCCGAAGGAGCGCGCCAGCGCCACGAAGTCGGGCAGCGCCTCGTTCCAGCTGTGACTCAAACGGTTGCCGTGGTTCAGCTGCTGCCACTGGCGCACCATGCCCATCCAGCCGTTGTTCGCGAGCACCACCTTGACCGGGGCACGGTGCTGCACGGCGGTCGACAGCTCCTGGATGTTCATCAGGATCGACGCATCGCCGCTGACGCAGACGACCAGCGCTTGCGGGTGCGCGATCTGGGCGCCGATGGCCGCCGGCAGGCCGTAGCCCATCGTGCCGGCGCCGCCGGAGGTGAGCCAGCGGCGCGGCGCGTCGAAGCGCAGGTATTGCGCGGCCCACATCTGGTGCTGGCCGACGTCGGTGGAGACGATCGCGTCGCGCCCTTCCAGGCCGCGTTGCAGCATGGCCATCAGCTGCTGCGGCAGGATGGTGTCGGCCCGCGGCCGGAACGCCAGGCAGCGGCGCGAACGCCAGCCTTCGATGCGCGCCCACCACGCGTCCAGCCGCGACGGGTCGCGGCCTTCGTGCCATGGCATGGCCAGCAGCGCATCGAGCAGCGCGCCGCAGTCGCCGACCATCGGCACGTCGACCTTCACGACGGCGTTGATGCTGGTCGGGTCGATGTCGATGTGGATCTTGCGCGCCGTCGGGCAGAAGCCGTCGAGCCGGCCGGTGACGCGGTCGTCGAAGCGCGCGCCGACGCAGACCACCAGGTCGGCCTGGTGCATCGCCAGGTTGGCCTCCAGCGTGCCGTGCATGCCGAGCATGCCGATGAAGCGGCGGTCCGACGCCGGGTACGCGCCCAGCCCCATCAGCGTCAGCGTGCATGGCGCGCCGAGCCGCTGCACCAGCTGCGCGAACGCGGCACAGGCGGCAGGGCCTGCGTTGACCAGGCCGCCGCCGCCGTAGACCACCGGCCGGCGCGCGCCGGCCAGCAGCTCGGCCGCGCGCTGCAGGTTGCTGCGCGGCGGCTGCCAGCGCGGGCCGGCGGGGTTGCGCCCGGTGGCAGCGCCCGCCGCCGCGCCCATGGCGGCGAGCTGCACGTCCTTCGGCACGTCGATCAGCGTCGGCCCGGGCCGCCCGCTGGCGGCGATCTCGAAGGCACGCCGCACGGTCGCCGGAATCTCGTCGACACGGCGCACCTGGCGGTTCCACTTCGTCACCGGCCGCGACATGCCGAGCGCGTCGCTCTCCTGGAAGGCGCGCGTGCCGATCGACGCCGTGGCCACCTGGCCGCTGATGCAGACGATGGGCACCGAATCGCTGAACGCGTCGAGCAGGCCGGTGATGGTGTTGCCGACGCCCGGCCCCGAGGTCACGAGCACGACGCCAACGCGGCCGGTGCTGCGGGCATAGCCTTCGGCCGCATGCACCGCCGCCTGCTCGTGCCGCACCAGCATGTGGCGCAGGCGCGGCTCGTGGTACAGCGCGTCGTACAGCGGCAAGGCCGCGCCGCCGGGATAGCCGAAGATGGTGTCGACGCCGCACTCGACCAAGGTCTGCAACAGCGCCGCGGCGCCGTTGCGTGGCGCCGGCACGGGCGCTCCGGGGGCCGCTGTTCGGGCCGGCAGCAGACGTGTTTCCATGCCACGATTTTTCGGCACCTGACGCAGAATAGGTGTCGTTCATTCCGACCTTCTTCGAGCCTATGCCGAAAATCAAACGTCAAGAGACACCGGTTTCCGAAGGTTCTATCGACAAGTTCGATTTCGCGCTGCTGCGCGTGCTGCTCGAAGATTCGCGCAAGACGCTGCAGGACATCGCCGCCCAGGTCGGGCTGTCGGCCACCACCTGCTGGAGCCGCATCAAGAAGCTCGAAGGCGCGGGCGTGATCCGGCGCTACACGGTGGACCTCGACAAGGCGCTGCTCGGCTTTCGCGACACGGTGATCGTGCAGGTCACGCTCGAAAGCCATACGGACGAGACGCTGTACGAATTCGGCCGCGTGCTGGCGACGATCCCGGAAGTGCTGGAGGCCTACCTCGTGTCGGGCGACTACGACTACTACATCCGCATCGCCGTGCGCGACACGCGTGACTACGAGCGCCTGCTGCGCGAGAAGCTCTACAAGATTCCCGGCATCCGCCACAGCAAGTCGTCGTTCGTGCTGCGGGTGCTGAAGGAAACGACGATGCCGGTGGTGTGACGCGGCGCGCTGCGGCCGCACACGGTCAGGCGCGCTTCAGGCCGTCACGGGTCGCTGCTGTCCAGCACGGCGAGATTCGTGTAGACCGTACGCAGCATGCCGCGCAAGGCATCCGCTTGCGCGCTGCTTAGACCAGCCAGCGCCACCCGCTCGAACAGCTGCGCCAGCGGAATGATGCGCAGCGTGAGGTCGCGCCCGGAGTCGGTCAGGCTCAGCGCGAGGGCGCGCGCGTCTTCATCCGAACGGTCGCGCACCAGCAGCCCGCGCTGCAGCAGGCCGTCGACCACGCGCGACAGCGTCGACGGCTCGGCCGACGTGTGCTCGGCCAGCTGCGACAGGCGCTGGTGCGGCGCGTGGTGCAAGGCCGCGCAGACCCGCCACTCGGTCAGCGATACATCGAAGCGACGAATCTCCTTGCTGAACGCCTGCCCCATGCGCGTACCTGCGCGAGCAAGCAGATAGGGCAGCCCGCGTTCGAGATCGAAGTCGACCGAGATACCACCATCTGCAGGCACTTTTGCCGCCTGTCGCTTGGTGTTGTCTGGCTTTTTCCGAGCCACCACGGCAACCGTTTTCCTCGTAGGCATGGCTGGATCGTACCAGCGCCACCCACCCGGACACTGGTGCAAACACCTATCGTTTATTAATTGCATTCGCAAGTTATTGATCTTCTAATTCCGCCTCAACGAACGTCGTCCGTTCATTGCTGGACAAGGAGCCCGTCATGACCGCTGGTGCCAACGCCTTCAACCGCCTGAGCCGTGTCGATACCGACACACCGGGGCGAAAGTCGCCGGTGGCGGGCGCGCCCGCGCTGGCGCAAATACTTGCATCCGCAAGCGAACTGGCGCCGCTGTTGCGTGAGCACGCACAAGCCACCGAGCAAGCCCGGCGCGTGACCGAGGCCACCAGCGAGGCGTTCCACCAGGCCGGCTTCTTCAAGCTGATGCAGCCTGCGCGCTACGGCGGCTACGAGTACGGCTTCACCGCGTTCATCGACGTCATCAGCGAACTGGCGCGCGGCTGCACCTCGTCCGCCTGGGGCTGCTCGCTGGGCGCCATTCACCAATGGCTGGTCGCGACCTTCCCCGAGCAGGCGCAAGACGACGTCTGGCGCCACGACCCGAGCGCCATCGTCTGCGGCTCCTACGCGCCGGCCACGATGGCCGAGAAGGCCGACGGCGGATACGTGGTGCAGGGCAAGTGGCACTGGGCCTCCAACGTCGACAACTCGCAATGGGCGCTGCTGGGCGTGCAGTTCCCGCCCGACGAGAAAGGCGCGCCGCCGACCGCCGGCTTCCTGCTCGCGCCGCGCTCGGACTGGACGATCGAGGACAACTGGTTCGTCGCCGGCCAGGCCGGCACCGGTTCGAAGACGGTGGTGCTCGACAAGCCCACCTTCATTCCGGCGCACCGCAAGCTCAGCTTCGCCGAAGCATCGTCGAACCAGCCGCCGGGCAGCGCGGTCAACCGCAACCCGATCTACCGGATCCCCTTCCTGTCGGCGGTGCCGGTGTGCCTGGTGTCGCCCATCCTGGGCACGGCCCAGGGCGCTGTGGACGAACTGGTCCGGCTGGCCGGCCACCGCGTCACGCGCGGTGCCGTTGCCGGCGGCGGCAACCGGCTGGCGGAGTTTTTTCCGGTGCAGTCGCGGCTGGCCGAGGCGTCGGCCAGCGTCGATGCGGCGCGCCTGCTGCTGTACCGCGACACGGCGCAGGTCGAACAGATGGCCGCCGATGGCCTGCCAATCAGCGTCGAGCAGCGCATCCGCAACCGCCGCGACCACGCCTTCGCCGCGCGCCTGTCGCGCGACGCGGTCGATGCCGTGTTCGCCTGCGTCGGCGGCGCCGGCCTGGCGCTGGACCAGCCGATCCAGCGCATGTGGCGCGACGCGAACGCGATCTCGCGCCACATCAGCCTGAACTGGGACGCCGTGTCGTCGATGGTCGGGCAGTACCTGCTCGACCTCGAGCCCAAGGGCCAGTACTGAGACCGAGCGGCAGAGGGAACGCAGCATGTTTTCCTGGGCCCTGATCACCGGCGACGCCGCGGAAACCGTCGACGCGCGCCAGTTGCGGCAGGCACTCGGCGCCTTTCCGACCGGTGTGTGCCTGGTCACCACGGCCACGCCCGACGGCAAGCGCGAAGGCATGACGATCAACTCCTTCGCGTCGGTGTCGCTCGACCCGCCGCTGATCCTGTGGAGCATCCGCGACGATGCGCGCAGCGCCGACGCCTTCCTCGCCGCGCGCTCGTTCAACCTGAGCGTGCTGGCCGCGCCGCAGCGCGATCTGGCGCTGCACTTCGCGCGGCCGGCGCCGGACAAGTTCGACGCCTTCGCCGAGGCCTTCGAAGTGGCGCCGAACGGCTGCCCGCGGCTGAAGGACGCGGTGGCCACCTTCGACTGCAGCGTGTACTCGCGCCACGCCGAAGGCGACCACACGATCCTGCTCGGCCGCGTCGAACGCTTCACGCGCAGCGACGCGGCGCCGCTGTTGTTCCACTCCGGCCAGATGGGCTCGTTGTGGGATCTGGCGAGCACGCTGGCCCAGCCGGCCTGAACCCCAAGAGGTCTTCCGCATGTCGACTGTTCACGATGCCCGTCCCCGTTCGTCGCTGTCGTCGCGCCTGTCTTGGGGCATGGATCGGCTGCTCGGGCTGGTCTTCTGCTTCGTCGTGCTGCTGAACTTCGTCAGCGCGACGACGCGCTACCTCGGCGGCGGCGCGATCCTGGGCGCCGACGAGGTGCAGGTCTACGCCGTCGTCTGGCTGATCTTCGTCGGCGGCGCCATCGCCGCCTGGCGCGGCTCGCACCTGCGCATGGACGTCTTTTCGACGCGACTGCAAGGCCGCGCGGCGCGGCTGCGCGACGCGCTGGAATGCCTGCTCGCGCTGGCGGCCTGCGGCACGATGACCTGGGTTTCGCTGCGCTTCGTGATGCAGATCCACGAGATGGGCCAGCGCAGCGACGGCGCCGGCATCCCGATGTGGATACCGCACGCGGCGGTGCTCGTCGGCTTCGCGCTGATCACGCTGTCGGCCGCCTACGGGCTGGCGAAGAACCTTCGCGCCCTGCTGCACTGAACTTGCGCTGACAACCATGATCTTCACGCTCGCCATCGTCCCCACCGCGCTGATGATCTTCGGCGCGCCGGTGTTCCTCGTGCTGCTGACGGCGTCGGCCGCCACCGTGCTGTTCATCATGGACGTGCCGGTGGAGGCGCTGCACCAGACGCTGTTCGGCGCCATCGACAGCTTCGCGCTGCTGGCCGTGCCCTTCTTCCTGTACGCCGGCGAGCTGATGGGCCGCGGCAGCGTGGCCAAGCGCATCGTCGACATCATGCAGGCATCCACCGGCTCGATGCGCGGCAGCCTGCCGCTGACGACGGTGGGCACCTCGGCCGTCTTCGGCGCGATGTCGGGCGCCAGCGCCGCCACGGTGGCGACCATCGGCAACCTGATGCTGAAGCCGCTCGAAGAGCGCGGCTACCCGGTGGAGTTCCGCGCCGGCCTCATCACCGCGGTGGGCGCCATCGACGTGATCATCCCGCCGTCGGTGCCGCTGATCATCTATGCCGCGGCCGCTTCGGAGTCGGTGCCCAAGCTGTATGCCGCCGGGGTCGTGCCGGGGCTGCTGATCGCGGCCATCCTCGCGGTCTATGTCGTCTGGTACGCGCGCCGGCTCGGCATCTCCGACGGGCTGCCCTTCTCCGCGCGGCAGCTGTTCGCGGCCGTGCGCCGCGGTTCGTGGGCGCTGGGCGCGCCGGTGATCATCCTCGGCGGCATCTACGGCGGCCTGTTCTCGCCGACCGAATCAGCGGCCGTGGCCTGCGTCTACGCGGCGCTGGTCACGCGCTTCGTCTACCGTGAGCTGAGCTGGGACCAGATCATCGAATGCGCGGCGCGCACGGTGAGCTTAAGCGCCCAGATCCTGCTCATCGTGGCCTGCGCGAACGTCTTCGGCTGGCTGCTCACGGTGAATCAGATTCCGATGGCGCTGGTCGACATGGTCCAGGGCTGGCAGCTGTCGCCGTGGATGATCCTGCTGGCGCTGAACGTCGTCTTCCTGGTCGTCGGCTGCTTCGTCGACCCGCTGTCGGCCATCCTCGTGCTGACGCCGCTGCTGATGCCGCTGGTCAAAGCCGCCGGCATCGACCCGGTGCACTTCGGCATCGTGATCACGACCAACCTGGCCATCGGCATGTTCCACCCGCCGTTCGGGCTGAACATCTTCGTGGCGCAGTCGCTGTTCAAGTTTCCGCTCGAGGTCATCTACCGCGGCATCGTGCCCTTCATCTTCCTGTACCTCGCGGCGCTGGTGCTGATCACCTACATCCCCTGGCTGTCGCTGGCCGCCGTGCGGCTGATCTATTGAAGAAAACCCAAAGGAGACTCGCGATGTCCTCACCTGGTTTCACCCGCCGCTCGTTGCTGACTATCGGTGGCATAGGCGGCGCCGCCGCCCTCGCCGGCTTCACCCCGGTTCGTGCGCAAGGCAATCCGGTGGTCATGAAGGTCGCGTCGGCGACCATCAACGACGTCATCCACCACTGGATGAAAACGTTCAAGGCGGCGGTCGAGGCACGCGCCGGCGGCCGCATCAAGGTCGAGCTGTATCCCGCCAGCCAGCTCGGCGCGATCCCGCGCATGGTCGAAGGCGCGGCGCTCGGCACGATCGAGTGCTTCGTCACGGCGTCCAGCTTCCTGACCAATCTCGACGCACGCTTCGAGATGTTCGACGTGCTGGGCACCATTGCCGACACCGCGCACGCCCAGCGCGTGTTTGCCGACCCGGACTTCCGCCGCCTGGCCTTCGCCTTGGGCAACGGCAAGGGCATCGAGTCGATCTCGGCTTTCATGCACAGCCCGCAGAACGTGGTGTCGCGCAAGCCGATCCGCAGCATCACCGACTTCAGCGGCCAGAAGATCCGCGTGCTCAGCACGCCGCTGCAGATCGAGCCGCTGAAGAAGCTGGGCGCGGCGCCGGTGCCGATGCCGCTGTCGGAAGTGATGCCGGCCTTGCAGAACGGTGCCATCGACGGCTTCATCGCGGCATCGACAGTCTTCTCGGCGCTGAAGTTCTACGACGCGGCCAAGTTCCAGACCGAACTGCCGCAGTGGCCGGTGATCGTCGTGGCCGCCTGCAACCGCAACTGGCTGGCCAAGCTGGCGCCGGACCTGCGCGCCATCGTGCAGGAAGAAGCGGCCAAGGCCGAGGGCCCGACCAACGACTTCGGCGCCAAGGACATCGTCGCCGCGCGCGAGGTCTGGACGAAGAACGGCGGCCAGCTGCTGCAGCTGCAGCCGGCGGACGCGGCTTCGTTTGCGCAACAGGTCAACGCGTCCGCCGCGGCCATCCTGCGCGAGAACGCGGCCGCCAAGGACGCCTTCGACAAATACGCGGCCCTGGCGACCAAGCACAAGGCCTGACCTCGGATTCGACACGGCGCGACGGCGCCGAACAGGAGCATTGCCATGAAGGGAAAGATCGGCCTCGAAGAGCACTTCGCCATTGCCGAGACGCTGCAGGACTCGGCCGGCTTCGTGCCGCCGGACTACTGGAAGCAGCTGAGCAGGCGGCTGCTCGACATCCACGAAGACCGGCTGCGCGAGATGGACGACAACGGCATGGAGATGATGATCCTGTCGCTGAACGCGCCCGCCGTGCAGGCCATCCCGAATCGCGACCAGGCCTGCGACATCGCGCGGCGCGCGAACGACTTCCTCGCCGAGCAGGTGGCGCGCCGGCCGGACCGCTTCCAGGCCTTTGCGGCGCTGCCGATGCAGGACCCCGACCGCGCCACCGCCGAGTTGCAGCGCTGCATCAAGGACCTCGGCTTCAAGGGCGCGCTGGTCAACGGCTTCTCGCAGGTGGACACGCCGGACAACGCGGTCTACTACGACGCGCCGCAGTACGCCGCCTTCTGGGCCGCGGCCGAGCGGCTGGACGCGCCGTTCTACCTGCACCCGCGCAACCCGCTGCCGTCATGGGCGCAGATCTACGACGGCCACCCGTGGCTGCTGGGCCCCACCTGGGCCTTCGGCCAGGAGACGGCGGTGCACGCGCTGCGGCTGATGGCCTCGGGCCTGTTCGACCGCCATCCGAAGCTGCAGATCGTGCTCGGCCACATGGGCGAAGGGCTGCCGTACAGCATCTGGCGCGTCGACAACCGCAATGCCTGGGTCAAGGTGCCGAAGAGCTACCCGGCGAAGCGGCCGCTGGGCGACTACTTCCGCGAGAACTTCCACCTCACGACCTCGGGCAACTTCCGCACGCAGACGCTGATCGACGCGATGCTCGAGGTCGGCGCCGACCGCATCCTGTTCTCCACCGACTGGCCGTTCGAGAACGTCGACCACGCGGCGACGTGGTTCGACGCCGCCAGCATCAGCGAGGCCGACCGCGTGAAGATCGGCCGCACGAACGCCAGCCGGTTGTTCAAGCTCGGCCTTTGAGCACGCCGACCGGCATCGGCCGGCGCGCTGCCGTCAGCTAGCCGCGCGCCGCGGCCAGCACCGTGTTCAGCGTGGCGCTGGGGCGCATCACGGCGGCGCACTTCTCGGCATCGGGCAGGTAGTAGCCGCCGATGTCGGCGGGCTTGCCCTGCACCGCCGACAGCTCCTGGACGATGGTCTTCTCGTTCTCGGCCAGCGCCTTGGCCAGCGGCGCGAAGTGCGATTGCAGCGCCTTGTCGTCGGTCTGCGCGGCCAGTTCCTGGGCCCAGTACAGCGCCAGGTAGAACTGGCTGCCGCGGTTGTCCAGTTCACCGGTGCGTGGCGACGGCGACTTGTTGTTGTCCAGCAGCTTGCCGGTGGCGGCATCCAGCGTCTTGGCCAGCAGCTTGGCCTGCGCATTGCCGGTCTTGATGCCGAGTTCTTCCAGCGACACCGCCAGCGCCAGGTATTCGCCCAGCGAGTCCCAGCGCAGGTGGTTCTCTTCGACCAGCTGCTTGACGTGCTTGGGCGCCGAGCCGCCGGCGCCGGTTTCGTACATGCCGCCGCCGGCCATCAGCGGCACGATGGACAGCATCTTGGCGCTGGTGCCCAGCTCCATGATGGGGAACAGGTCGGTCAGGTAGTCGCGCAGGATGTTGCCGGTGACGGAGATGGTGTCCAGGCCGCGCACGACACGCTCCAGCGTGTAGCGCATGGCGCGCACCTGCGACAGGATCTGGATGTCCAGGCCGGCGGTGTCGTGGTCCTTCAGGTAGGTGTGGACCTTCTTGATCAGCTCGGCCTCGTGCGGGCGGTACGGGTCGAGCCAGAAGATCGCCGGCATGCCGGAGTTGCGCGCGCGCGTGACGGCCAGCTTGACCCAGTCGCGGATCGCGGCGTCCTTGCACTGGCACATGCGCCAGATGTCGCCGGCTTCGACGTTCTGCACCATCAGCACCTCGCCGGTGGCGATGTCGACGATGCGCGCCTCGCCGGCATCGGCAACCTCGAAGGTCTTGTCGTGCGAGCCGTATTCCTCGGCCTGCTGGGCCATCAGGCCGACGTTCGGCACCGTGCCCATGGTGACGGGGTCGAAGTTGCCGTTGGTCTTGCAGAAGTTGATCATCTCCTGGTAGATGCGGGCGAAGGTGCTTTCCGGGATCACCGCCTTGGTGTCCTTCGGCCGGCCGTCGGCACCCCACATCTTGCCGCCGATGCGGATCATCGCCGGCATCGACGCGTCGACGATGACGTCGTTCGGCGCGTGCAGGTTGGTGATGCCCTTGGCCGAATCCACCATCGCCAGCTCGGGCCGGTGCTCGTGGCAGGCATGCAGGTCGCGGATGATCTCTTCGCGCTTGGTTTCCGGCAGCGTGGCGATCTTGTCGTAGAGGTTGACCATGCCGTTGTTGACGTTGACGCCCAGCTCGTCGAACAGCTTGCCGTGCTTTTCGAAGGCCTCCTTGTAGAAGATCCGCACGGCGTGGCCGAAGACGATCGGGTGCGACACCTTCATCATCGTCGCCTTGACATGCAGCGAGAGCATCACGCCGGTCTTGCGCGCGTCTTCCATCTCGCGTTCGTAGAAGTCGCACAGCGCCTTCTTGCTCATGAACATGCTGTCGATGATCTCGCCGGCCAGCAGCGACACCTTCGGCTTCAGCACCACCGTCTTGCCGGCGCTGGTCAGCAGTTCCATCCTGACGTCGGCGGCGCGGTCCAGCGTCATCGACTTCTCGCCGTGGTAGAAGTCGCCGCTCTTCATCGTGGCCACGTGCGTGCGCGAAGCCTGGCTCCAATCGCCCATCGAATGCGGGTGCTTGCGCGCAAAGCGCTTCACCGCCAGCGGCGCGCGGCGGTCGGAGTTGCCTTCGCGCAGCACCGGGTTGACGGCGCTGCCCAGGCTCTTGGCGTAGCGCGCGCGGATCGCCTTCTCTTCGTCGGTCTTCGGGCTTTCCGGGTAGTCGGGGATCTTGTAGCCGCGGGCCTGCAGTTCCTTGATGGCACCCACGAGTTGGTGCACCGACGCACTGATGTTGGGCAGCTTGATGATGTTGGTGTCAGGCTCCAGCGTCAGCCGGCCGAGTTCGGCCAGGTTGTCGGGCACCTTTTGCGCGTCGGTCAGGCATTCGGGGAATTCGCCCAGGATGCGGGCGGCCACCGAGATGTCGCTCTCGGTGACCTGGATGCCGACCGGCGCCGTGAAGCTGCGGATGATCGGCAGGAAAGCGCAGGTCGCCAGCAGGGGCGCCTCGTCGGTCAGGGTGTAGATGATCGTGGGCTGCTTGGTCGTCATGGGGGCCTCTCCAGGGAACGTCGTAGCCCCGATTGTCAACGACCTGCGCGCGCGGCCGTCTGCGCGGCCGCGCGGGCCCTGCTTCCTCTACTCCTCTACCAGCTTCGGCTCGGGATGAACCGGCGCCAGCGCGCCCGGCGCCGCCGTCTTGCGCGCCTGCAGGAAGAACGAAACCACCTGCCACGCCACGAAGATGCCGATCAGGCTCAGCAAGCTGCCGCTGATCGGGCGCGTCATGAACGCCATGAAACTGCCGCGGCTCAACAGCATGGCACGGCGGAAGTTCTCTTCCAGCATCGGCCCGAGGATGAAGCCCAGCATCAACGGCGCGGCGTCCAGTTCCAGCCGCATGACGATGTAGCCCAGCAGGCCGAAGGCCGCCGTGATGAAGATGTCGTCGAGGTTGTTGTTGACGCTGTAGGTGCCGATGCAGCAGAAGAACAGGATCGACGGGAACAGCACGTTGTACGGGATCTTGAACACCGACAACCAGTAGCGCACCAGCGGCACGTTCAGGATGATCAGGAAGCAGTTGCCGACCCACATGCTGGCCACCAGGCCCCAGAACAGGTCGGGGTGGCCCGAGATCATGTTCGGCCCGGGCTGGATGCCCTTGATGATGAAGGCCGCCATCATCAGCGCCATGACCGCGTTCTCGGGAATGCCGATGCTCATCAACGGGATGAAGCTGGTGCGCGCGGCGGCTTCGTCGGCCGCGGCCTGCCCGGCCACGCCTTCGATGGCGCCGCTGCCGATCTCGTGCTTGTACTTGCTGAACTTCTTGTCGACCGCATAGGCCGCGAACTGGGCGATCACCGGGCCGCCGCCGGGCAGGATGCCCAGGAACGAACCGATCGCACTGCCGCGCAAGGCGCTGGGGATGATGCGCTTGAACTCGGGCCAGGTCGGCATCAGGTGGATCTTGCCGTTGAAGGGCGATCGCTCCTCGCCGCTGTCGAGGTTCTTCGTGATCTCGGCAATGCCGAAGCAGCCCAGCGCGATGCTGACGATGCCGACGCCATCGGCCAGGAAGGCGAAGTCCATCGTGAAGCGTGGCGTGCCGCTGTTGACGTCGGTGCCGATCTGCCCCAGCAGCACCCCGATCAGGCACATCGCCAGCCCGTTGAGCAGGCTGCCGGTGGTGACGAAGCTGACGCACACGAAGCCCACCAGCATCAGCGCGCAGTAGTCGGCCGGCCCGAACAGGAAGGCGACCTCGCCCAGGCTCGGCGCCAGAAAGGACAGCACAAGAATGGCCACGGTGCCGCCGATGAAGCTGGACACGCCGGCCGTGAACAAGGCCAGGCCGGTCTTGCCCTTCAGCGTCAGCTGGTAGCCGTCGATGCAGGCCACGATGCTGCTGGCATGCGGAATCTTCATCGTGATGGCGCTGACGCTGTCGCCGTATTGGGCCCCGTAGTAGATGCCCGCCAGCATGATCAGCGCGCCGCCGGTGGGAATGGAATAGGTCAGCGGCAGCAGCAGGCTGATGGTCGCCAACGGGCCGAGGCCCGGCAGCAAGCCCACCAGCGTGCCCACCGTGCAGCCGATCGCGCAGAACAGCAGGTTCTGCAGCGTCAGGGCGTGTTCGAAGCCGAACGCGAGGTTGTGCAGGACGTCCATCAGTAGAGCGGCAGGTTGAGGCCGAGCAGTTTCTGGAAAGCGAAAGCGACGGCAATCAGCCCGGCCGCGATCTTGAAGTTGCGCAGAACCGAATAGGACTTGCCGGCGAACGAGGCGCAGAACACCATGACCGCGATGCCGGCCGTCATGTTCAGGAACCGCGAGACCAACGCAAAGCTGCACAGGCTGGCCAGGATGATGGCGATGTTCTTCAGCTTGAAGTCCAGGTGCACGTGCTCGACGAAGCGCGAACGCACGACGGTGATCAAGCCGATCAGCAGCAGCAGGCAGCTCACCATCAGCGGGAACAGCCCGGCCCCGGCGCGGCTGAACTCGCCGATCGGGTAGCGCAGCGACTGCAGGCCGAAGGCGAGCGAGATCGCCATCAGCACCAGGCCGCGGACAAGATTTCGGTCATTCATGTGAAGCTGTCTCCTTTTGAATCCGACGATGGTTCTGTCGTATATCGTCCTGCGCTGGTTATCCCATGCACGACCTGACCGGACGCTGACCGGCGCCATTCGTAATTCCGCGTAGACGATGCGAATCCTTCTGGTTGAAGACGACGCCGTGCTGAGCCGGACGATGACGCGCAGCCTCGAGCAAGCGGGCCATCGGGTCGAGCTGGCGCGCTCGGTCGACGAGGCGCATCACTGGTGGCGCGTGCAGGCCTTCGACGCCGTGCTGCTGGACCTGAACCTGCCGCAGTCCACCCACGAGCGCAGCGGCCTGGGCAACGGCTTGACCGTGCTGCGCGCGGCCCGCGCGCGCGGCGACCGCACACCGGTGCTCGTGCTGACGGCGCGCGACCGCACCGAAGAGCGCATCGAAGGCCTCGACGCCGGTGCCGACGACTACCTGGGCAAACCCTTCGACCTGGGCGAGGTCGAAGCGCGCCTGCGTGCGCTGGTGCGGCGCGCGAGTGGCACGGCCGACCGTGTCGCGGTCGGCGAACTCGTGCTGGACCGCCCGGCACGGCGCTTCTTCCTGTCCGGCCAGTCGCTGGAACTGCCGGCGCGCGAGTTCGAGGTGCTGTGCGAGCTGATGACGCCACCGGGCCGCGTGGTGAGCAAGCGCGAGTTGTCGCGCCGCCTGTCCGACGCCGACGGCGTGCTCGGCGACAACGCGCTGGAGGCCTTCATCTCGCGCTTGCGGCGCAAGCTCGGCGGCACCGGCGCCGCGATCCGCACCTTGCGCGGCCTCGGCTACGTGCTGGAGGAGGATTGCTGAACGCGCGCGACCGGGCCCGCAGCAAGCCGAGCCTGCGCTCCCGGCTGGCCCGCCACGTGCTGGTGCCGCTGGCGCTGACCTGGGGGCTGGGCAGCATCGCCGTGCTGATGGTGGGCAAGCATTTCGCGGCCCAGGCCTTCGACCGTGCCTTGCTCGACGATGCCTACGCGCTGGCCGCGCACGTGCGCAGCGATGGCAAGCAGCTCGCGCTGGACATGACGCCGCAGGCGGTCAACACCTTGCTGTTCGACCAGGACGAATCGGTCTACTTCGCGGTGTTTGGCCCCGGTGGCCCCGCTGGCGGCTTCATCGCCGGCAACGCCGGCCTGTCGCCGGCAGCGATTCCCGCGGGGGCTGCGTACGAATTCGCCGAGCTGCCGTTCGCAGGCCAGCAGCTGCGCAGCGTCAGCCTGCGGCGCGGCGAACCGGCCGAGTTCATCGTCGTCATGGCGCAGACCAGCGCCAGCCGCACCCAGCTGCTGCGCCAGCTTCTGGTGGTCTCGGCGCTGGTGCAGCTGGGGTTGCTGCTGGTACTGGCGTGGTGGTTGAGCCGCACCATCACGCGCGACCTGCGCCCGCTCGCCGAGTTGCAGCACACAGTGGACCGGCGCGACGCGGGCGACCTGGCGCCGCTGTCAATGTCATTGACCCAGGGCGCCACCACGCGCGACGTGCAGCGCCTGGGCGAAGCGGTGAATTCGCTGCTGTCGCGGCTGCAGGAAAGCCTGACGGCTCAACGCGAGTTTGCCGGCAACGTCGCGCACGAGTTGCGCACGCCGCTGGCCGGCATCCGCGCGCAGGCGAGCTACGCTTTGGCGCAGGACGACGCCGCCTTGTGGCGCAGCGAGCTGCAGGGCATTGCCGTGGCCGAACAGCGCGCGAGCCGGCTCGTCGACCAGTTGCTGGCGCTGGCGCGGGCCAGCGAAGGCAGCGCCGGCCTGAAGCTCGAAACGATCGCGCTGAACGAACTGGCGCGGGACGTCATGCTGCGAATGCTGCCGCGGGCGGACGCGCTCGGCGTCGACCTGGGTGCCGAAGGGCTCGAGGAGCCTGTCGACGTGCGCGGCGACACCGCGCTGATCGAAGGCATGCTGAACAACCTGCTGGACAACGCGCTGCGCTACGGCGGCAGCAACGCGCCGCGCGTGACCGTCACCGTGCATCGCGAAGCCGGTGCGGCGGTGCTGTCGGTCACCGACAACGGGCCGGGCCTGGGCACCGCGGAAGCCGCGCAGCTGACGCAGCGCTGGATTCAGGGAACGCCGGGCCGCGCGCTCGGCCAAGGCGCAGGGCTGGGCCTGGCGATCGTCGGCCGCTATGCCGAACTGCTCGGTGCCCGGCTCAGCTTCGAGAGCGGTGCGGTCGGCGAAGGCTTGTGCGCGAGCGTGCGCTTTCCGCTCGCGCCGGCGCACCCGCCGGCTGGTCGCTAAAGGCGCGTCGGCTTCAGCCAGCGTCCAGCAGGTCCTTGATGGACCTTTGAATCTCGTCAGCCCTGCGCGACAGGCGTTGCCATTCGGCGGCGAACGCGTCGTCGATCGGCCCGACGGCCTGGGCGCGCCGGATCGAATCGAAAACAGCGTCGAGCCCGGCCAGTTCCTGGGCCAGGACTTCGGGCCGGCAATCCTGGCCGGCCGTCAGGCTGCCGCCGGCGACGTCAGCCTCGGCGCGGCGCGTCGGCGGCGCCTGAAAGACCTGCTGCACAGGCCCCGGGCGCCGATCGACCGCAATCCGCTGGCCGCGCGACACGCGGGGCGCGGCCTCCAGGGTATCGACCGGATCCGCTGGCGCCGCCGAAGGCAATGGACTCTTGGCCGGCTCGCTGGGGTCGGCAATAAGGGCCGTTTCGATTCGAAAGACGCGCGAGCCTCGGCCAACGACGTCAATTCGGGGTGTCTCGGTCCTTTCGGATTCGGTGAAACCCGGAGTATCCAGCAATCCCCTGGCCCTGCGCACGACGACCAGCGGCTGGCTGGCCGGCGGCAAAGGCCGCTGCGAGACCGGGAAAGCCGCTTCAGCGGCCAGCCAGGCCGCGCTTTTGGGCGCATCCGGTGCATCGGAGTCGACGCGCCGGGGCCGCGCGGCGCGCATGGGGTCGTAGTGGGCAAAACGGGATGGGCGAGATTTGTTGCTAAGTTGCATTGCGGGTGCAGCGACTTTCGGGAATGAAACGGCAGCGAAACCAGCCGGACGGCGGGTGGCGCCGGGTGCGAGTGTACGCAAATGGCCCGAACCACTCTGTGCGCAAGCGCGCACGCCGACGCGGGCGAATAGACCGCGGGCCTATTTGCTGCCGTCTGCGCCGGCCTGAACGCCGGTGGCGCCCCTGCCGAATAGGTGGATCTTGGTCACGATCCACGGCGGCTGCGTGATGTCTGCGGTGATGGCGGCATTGATGGCGGCCAGACGATGCTCCTGGTCCGAGGCCACCACCTGCGGCGTGAGCCCGGCAACGGGCGGCAGGAACTGCAGCTTCGAAGGAAAATTGAACAGCACCGGATCGGCGACGACCACCTGACGGGAGCCGTCGGCAGTATTGATGCGGACCACGCCCAGTTGCAGCGAATCTGCGGCATAGAGCCAGCGGTCGGTCGAACTGAAGCGGTTGAATGCCAGCCCGTGCAGAGACTCGGCGAAGTTTCCTGCGGTGGCAAACGGAATACCACCCACCGTGGTCGGAAGAAACTCGCAAGGCGCCAGAATTGGAATGGGCACGCCGGTGACGGGAAGCAGGCCGAAATCGATCGTGCCGTCAGTCCGGATGACCCACAGCGCGCCGCTGATCGACTCCGACACCACGTAGGCGCCGGTCGACTTGACCTCGACGTCTTCCGCAAAGACCAGCGGCGAGCCTTCGAAGCTGACCGAGCGGGTCAGCGTGGCCGCGAAATGGCGGGTGATCGGGTTGTACGAAAAGTCGTAGTCGTAGACGCGCGGAATTGCGGCAGCCAACGGCCGCCACTGCGTTCAAAATAGCCGTCTTCGGGCCCGCAGACGGCAGGCCCGGCCGACGTCGCCCGAATGACCGCACCGCACCGAACGACTCGACGGGACACACGAGCCCGCCTGCTTGCGAGCGAGGGCCTGGCGCTGCTGTGCTTCCGGCGATCTTCGGCGCGCGTGGCCGGCGCCGGCACCTTGCTGGGCCTGCTGGGCCACGCGGTGCGCGCCGTCCCGCACACGCGGGCGGGCCTGGCTTCGCTGCTTCATCCCGATGACCGTGCGCGGGGCGAAGCGCTCATCGGCCAGGCGATCGCCGGCGACGTGTTGCTCGGCCGCCTGCGCGCCGCCGATGGCAGCTACCGGAGGTACCGGCAGCGCACCATGCCCGAAGCCGGCGCTGCGGTGCACGCCGTCTGGAGACCGGCCGAGGCCCAGGATCTGCCCAGACCCGACGGACCACTGGCACCGCACGCGCTGCGCCTGGTGGGCCGGGCCAGCCACGAATTGCGATCGCCGCTGAACGGCATCCTCGGCCTGCTCAGGCTGGTGCAGCAAATCGGCTGCGAAGGCTTGCAGCGGCGCTATGTCGACCTCGCGGCCCAGTCCGCCAGCCACCTGCTGCGCGTGCTCGACAGCATGCTGGAACTGGCCCGGCTCGGCTCAGCCGGCATCAGCGCACACCCGGGCTGGATCGACCTCGACGGCACGCTGACCTCGGCGGTGCGAAGCATCACGCCGCAGCTCGGCTGGCGCGACTTCTCGCTCGTGTACGACATCGACAGCGACACCGACCAGCTGCTGCTGGACGGCGGCATGCTGTGCCAGGTGGTCGTCAACCTCGTCGCCAATGCGGCGCGCCACACGGTGCGCGGCTTCGTCGGCGTGCGCGCCGATACGCGCTGGACCGGCCCGACGCGGGTCATGCTGCGCCTGGAGGTGCAGGACAGCGGCGGCGGCATTGCGCCGGAGCGGCTGCCGCAACTGTTCGACCCCTTCGCGCTGGCGGCGCTGGCCCGGCAGCACGGCGGTTCGGGGCTCGGCCTGTCGATCGTGCGCACGCTGGTCGTCGCGCTCGGCGGGCGCATCGACGTGCGCAGCCGGGTCGACGAAGGCACCATGTTCAGCGTCGAGATCGAATGCGAGGCCCGCCGCACGCAGCATGCGCTTGCGCTCGCCGTGCCGAAGACCGTCTGGCTGCTGTACCAGCCGCCGTTCCAGGAAGGGGCGGCCTGGCTGTCGCGCCGCATCGAACGCATCGGCGGCCAGGCGCTGATCGTGCCGGACTTCGACGACGCCCGCGCTCGCGCCGCCGCGATGCCGGCGCCGGACCTGGTGATCGTGGCAGCCCACAGCATCAGCGGGCCACAAGACCTGCCGGGCTTGCGCGAATGCCTGCCAGACACGCCGATGGCTTTGCTGACCCGCCTGGACTGGCGCCGGCCGGAACTCGAACAGCAGGCCCTGGCCCTGGGTGCCGAGGCGCTGCCGGTGCCGCTGGCGCAGGCCGACCTGCGCCGACTGCTCGGTCTGGCAGCGACGCCGGCGTTCGTCTTCGACCCGCCGCCCGCCGAACGGCCGCGGCCGCTCGGCGGGCGCGTGCTCGTCGTCGAGGACGACGCGGTCAATCGACTCGTCATCGAAGAGGCGTTGCGCGCCCTCGACTTGACGCCGTCATGGGTGGCACGCGGCGAAGACGCCCTGCCGGCCTGCCAGCGGCAGGCGCCCGACGTGCTGCTGCTCGACCTGGCCCTACCCGGAATCGATGGCCACGAGACGGCACGGCGCCTGCGCGCCGAGCAGGCGCGCGGCACGCTGCCGTGGTTTCCGATCGTGGCCCACACCGCCGAGACTGGCGCCGACGCCGAACAGGCGTGCACGGCTTCGGGCTTCGATGCCGTGCTCGTCAAGCCGTGCGCACTGAAAACCTTGCGCGAGCTGCTGGGTGCCTGGCTCGCGGTCGAAGCGTGAGCAACGGTCGTTCCGCGCAACGCGCCGGCTCGGATCAGTAGCTGGCCTTCAACGTGGCGCCCGCGTAGGCCGCATAGCCGCGCACCATGATGTAGTAGTCGCCTGCCGAGGTGGCAGCCACGGTGCAGGTTTCATTGTTGCCGTTCGTATAGGGGCGGCACAGGTAGGTCGTCGTGGTCGGCTTGGAGCCGAAGCGCGTGTACAGATCCGCGTCGCCGCTACCGCCGGTGATGGACACGGTGAGCGTCTTGCCGGCGGGCGTGTTGATCTTCCAGTACTGCAGGCTGCCGGCGGCCCCGGAAATGGATACGGGCACGCCATTGGTCAGAACCGGTACGCCGTCGCCGGCGGCCGAGTAGCTACCGGTCAGCGTGACGCCGCTGTAGGCCGTATAGGCCCTGAGCATGGCGTAGTAGGTTCCCGCTGCCGGTGCGGTGTAGGTGCAGGTTTCGCTGTTGCCGTTGAGGTACGGGCGGCAATCGTAGAGCGACAGCGACGGGTGCACCTGGATCTTGGTGTAGAGGTCTGCGTCGCCGGTGCCACCGGAGATCGTGAACTTCAGCGTCGACTGACCGGCCGGAACGTCCAGCTTGAAGAACTTCTGGCCGCCCGTGGCGTCGCTCAAGCCCGTCACCGGAATGCCGTTCGCCAACACCACGTCCGTGCTGCCACCCCCGCCGCCGCCCGGCGTCGGCACCGCCACGCCGACGGCCTGCCAGGCATTGGCCACGGAGGTCTGCTCGGCCAGCGTGTAGCCCAGGTTCACCGCTGCCTGCACGCTGGCATTGCCGGCGGCCAGGAAGTTCGATGTCGACGTCAGCAGGTTGACGTTGGCTTCGTAGAAGACGCGTATCGCCTTGTCCATGCCGATGCCGGCCACGTTGATCGTGGACTTGCCGCGGGGGTGCGTGCCACCCTGCGACATCAGGTAGAAGGCCAGGTTGGCGATGCCGGAGCTGTAGTGCACGTCGACGTTGCCGACCGTGCTGGTCCAGAAGTCCTTGGATGCGCCATCGGCAGCGGGGTCGTTCATGTAGCGCAGCGCGGGCGGGAGGACTTCTTCGCCGATCTTCCAGGTGTCGGTCGAGACCGCCAGCGTGCCCGTCTTGCCGCCATCGACATAGGCCTCGGTGAAGGCGCCGAAGATGTCCGACAGCGCCTCGTTCAGCCCGCCGGATTCGCCCGAGTACACCAGGCCCGATTCGTTCTCCGTCACGGCGTGCGTGAGTTCATGGGCCGTCACGTCCTGGGCCCGGTCCAGCGGCGCGCAGCCCTGGCTGGTGTTGCCGTCGCCGTAGACCATCTGCGTGCCGTTCCAGAAGGCATTGCAGTAGTTGGTGCTGTAGTGCACCGAACTGACCAATGCCGCGCCGGCATTGTTGTAGGAGTCGCGGTTCCAGAACGCCTTGTAGGCTTCATAGGTGGCGCCGGTGCCGTCGTAGGCTGCGTTCACGTCGGTGTCGGTGGTGGCCGCACCCCCTTCCGAACGCTTCAGCGTACCCGGCAGGCTGGTGCCGTTGTTGGCGCTGTAGACCCGGCGGCTCTCGGCGAAGAAGATCTGCGGATGCACCGCCAGGATGGCGCCGCTTTCGACGTCGATGTAGACCTTGTCGCGCACGGGGTCCTGTCCGCGCAGTCCCGTCACCACCGTCTCGTAGGCCATGGCAACGGCGCCTTCGAGCGACGCCAGGTACACCTTGCGCGGCGGCGTGGTGGCCATGCCGGCGAAGCGGGCGTCGGCAACCACCAGCGCATGAACGGCGCTCTCGCCGATGTCCCGGAGGCCCAGGCCGGCCGGGATGTCGCCGCGGGCGGTTCCGTTCACCGCAAAGACCCTGCCCTTGCCGTCCACGTGCACCACCAGGTCCCCGCCCACCACGTCCAGGCCCCGATGGGTCTGGTCATAGCGCAGGTGCTGGTTGCCTTGGGCGTCGACATTGATCTTGCGCAGCCGCAGGTCGGCCGCGCGCAGCCGCAACGCGGCCAACACCGGGGCCAACACGGGGCGCATGGCCAATTGGGTGCCGGGCAGATCGCTGGCGTCGAGCTTGGGTGCCTGGCCCAGGTCGCCGCGCAGGAAAGTCGGAACGCCGTCGCGCGCCGCCTGCACCACGTCGACCATCGGCAGCGCGTTGAGTGCACTGGCAACGTCGGCCGGCGAATTGCCGGGGACGGCGGCTGTTGCAGCGGCAACCAGCGCAAAGCTTGCGGCCAAGGCGGCGGCAAGCCGCCCCTTGACCCACTTGGAAAGGATCGAATTCATCGGCGACTCCGTTGCCTTGCAGTTCGCACGCGCGGATGCGCGTGGTGTTTTCATGACCTACCTGAATGGCGGCCCATGAATTCTGCGAAGAACAAGTGGTGCCGCGTGCCGATTCTCATACCGGCCACCACGGCCGCGCCACCAACTTTCTGGGGAGAGGCACGGGTACGAACTAGGGGCCTGCGGATAGCGCAGACACGACGGCGCGCTCGATCACCCGGGGCCATAGGCCCCGGGGAGGCGCCGCTCAAAGCCAGCGCTTGCGGCGCCGGTACGACTTCATGTCGCGAAAGCTCTTGCGGCCTTCGGAAGACAGCCCGAGGTAGAACTCCTTCACGTCGGCGTTCTCGGCCAGCGCCTGGGCCGGGCCGTCCATCATGATGCGGCCGCTTTCCAGGATGTAGCCGTAGTCGGCGTACTTCAAGGCGACGTTGGTGTTCTGCTCGGCCAGCAGGATGCTGACGCCTTCCTTCTGGTTCAGGTTGCGCACGATCTCGAAGATCTCGGCCACGATCTGCGGCGCCAGCCCCATCGACGGCTCGTCGAGCAGCAGCATGCTCGGCTTGGCCATCATCGCGCGGCCGATGGCCACCATCTGCTGTTCGCCGCCCGACGTGTAACCCGCCAGGCTCGTGCGCCGCGTCTTCAGCCGCGGGAAGTAGGCGTAGACCTTCTCCAGCGCGTCCCGCACCTCGGCGCCCTTGATCGGCCGCGTGTAGGCGCCGGTGATCAGGTTGTCCTCGACGCTCAGGTGCGCAAAGCAGTGGCGCCCCTCCATCACCTGCACCATGCCCATGCCGACCATGTCGCCGGGCGTCAGCGCATCCGTGCGCTGGCCCCGGAACTCGATCGAGCCTTTGGTGACGGCGCCGCGCTCGGAAGCGAGCAGCGTCGAGATCGACTTCAGGGTCGTGCTCTTGCCCGCCCCGTTGCCGCCAAGCAGCGCGACGATCCGGCCCTGCGGCACTTCCAGAGAAACGCCGCGCAGCACCAGGATCACGTGGTCGTAGATGACCTCGATGTTCCTGACCGCCAGCAGCGGCTGGGCTGCGGCCGCTTCCACGCTCAGCCGCACGCCCGCGGGGTGATCTTGTTCTCGGTGGCGTACTTCGCCGCCGAGTCTTCGATCAGCTTGCGGATGAACGCCGGGTCGGGTGCCGCCACCCAGTCGGTCAGCATCTCGAACTTCTTGCCGTCCCACTGCATCATCCGGAAGCGCTCGGAGCCATCGTGCTTGGCGCACGACATCTTGAACGGCGCCGACATGCCCTGGATGCCGAGTTCCTTCAGCTTCGCGTCGGTGATGTCGAGTGCCTCGTAGCCGTCGCGGAACTCGTCGCCGTTGACCGTCTTGCCGGTCTTCTTGTGGATGCGCTGGGCATTCTTCAGTGCCTCGACCCACATCACCGCTGCGCCGACGCCGCGGTTGTAGTAGACCGTGCCCACCCGTTCCGGGTTCTGCATGTTGCCCTTGCCGGCGCCATAGACCACCTTCTCGATGTCATGGATCAGCGGGAACTTGCCGGGCGCGGCGTTGGCCGCGACATAGGTACCCTTGGCTGCGTCGCCGGCGGGGATCATGTCTTCCTCGGCGCCGCCGAAGGTGACGTAGACCATCTTCTCGCGCGGGAAGCCGACACGCGCAGCGGTCGTGATCGCGGTGGAATTCATGCCCGAGCCGGCACCCCAGAACGTCACCCAATCGGCCTTCTCGCGGCGGATCTGCAGCCACTGCGACTGCTGCTCGAGCCCCGGCGGCGGGATCGCGATCTCGATCAGCTTGAAGCCCCATTCTTCGCTGATCTTGCGCATCGCCGGCAGCGGCTCGCGGCCGTAGGCGGTGTCGATGTGCAGGTGCACGATCGTCTTGCCCTTCATCTTCGCGATGCCACCCTCCTTCTGCGCGATGAAGTTCAGCTTCACGGCGATCTGGCCCCAGTAGTGGCCGGCCGCATTGAACACCCAGGGCCAGACGCGCCCGTCAGCGGCATCGGTGCGGCCGTAGCCGTACTGCGCCAGCACGACGTGGTCGTCGGCCATGCGGCCGATCACGGCATAGGCGCCGGGCGTGCCCAGCGTGTCGAACACGACCATCTTCTGGTCGCCCTTTTTCAGCAGCCGCTGGTAGCACTCCACCGTGCGCGCGGCGTTGTATTCGGTCTCGCACTCTTCCCAAGTCAGCTTGACGCCGTTGACGCCGCCCTGCTTCAGGTTGACGTAGTTCAGGTAGTCGATGATCCCGCCGTAGTAGCCGGTGCCCATGGCCGCGTACGGCCCGACACGGCTGCTCGGGACGCCGAAATACTGCTCGTCGGCCATGGCTGCCGACGGCGCCAGCGCGGCCGCGGCAACCGCCGCGGCAGCGAGGACGCCGCGCAGGCCCCGGCGAAGTATCGTTTCGACGCTCATGCTCTTGTTTCCTTGTGGTGTGATGGAAGAGTTGTTCAATGCCGGAACGGCCACAGTCGCAGCCGTTCCTTCGTGAGTTGCCACAGCCGCGCCAGGCCAAGCGGCTCGACGATCAGGAAGATGATGATCAGTACGCCGAAGATCACCTGCTCCAGCGCCGACGCGATGCTGCTGTCGATGGCCTTGCCGAGAAAGGCGTGGAACAGCGTGTTCAGGAACACCGGCATCAGCAGGATGAATCCGGCGCCGAGAAAGCAGCCGAGGATGGTGCCGATGCCGCCGATGATCACCATGAACAGGATGCGGAACGACAGCTCGATGTTGAAGGCCGAGGGCTCCACCGTCTGCAGGTACGCAAAGGCGAACAGCGCACCGCCGACGCCGCAGTAGAACGAGCTGATCGCAAAGGCCTGCAGCTTGGTGCGCAGCAGCGAAAGGCCCATGGCCTCGGCCGCGACGTCCATGTCGCGCACGGCCATCCAGGCCCGCCCGGTGCTGCCGCGCGCCATGTTCTTGGCCGCCAGCGTCAGCGCCGCAACGATGCCCAGGATCACCAGATACTTCTCCCAGGGCGCGCTGAACCGGTGGCCGAAGATGACGATGTGCTGCGCCGTGACCACGCCGGACGTGTCGTAGTTCTTGAACCAGCCGAACTTGTCCAGCGCCCAGACGATGAAGAACTGCGATGCGAGCGTTGCCACCGCCAGGTACAGGCCGCGGATGCGCAGGCTGGGCAGGCCGAAGACGATGCCGACCGCAGCCGCGCAAAGGCCCGACAGCGCCACGGCCACCAGGAACGGAATGCCGGGCACGCGCAGGATGAAGTTGTAGCAGGCGAACGCGCCCACCGCCATGAAGCCTGCCGAGCCCAGCGACAGCTGTCCGGCATAACCCATCAGGATGTTCTGCCCCAGCGCGACGAGCGCGAGGATGAGCCAGGGGATGAGGATCGCGCTCAGCCAGTAGTCGCTGGCGATATAAGGCACGCCCACGGCGGCCAGCAGCAGCAGGATGGCCATGCCGATGCGGTCTTGCCGCAGCGGCAGCAGTTGCCGGTCTTGCGCGTAGGTGGTGAAGAACTGGCCGGCTTCGCGGTAGATCATGGTCGGGGTCAGTCGGGTGGTGCGGCGCGTCAGACGCGCCGAATGATCTTTTGGCTTCGGCCGCTCGCTGCGCTCGCTTGACTTTGCTTCGCAAAGTCAGCCTGCACCGAAAGATCATTCGCCGCGTATTTCATACGCGGCGAATGATCTTTTCGCCGAACAAGCCTTCCGGCCGTACCAGCAGGAACAGCACGGCCAGCACGTACGGCAGCCAGCCTTCGATGCCGCCGCCGACGCTGGGGCCGACGTAGACCTCGGCCAGCTTCTCGGCCGCGCCGACGATCAGGCCGGCGACGATGACACCTGGCACCGACGTGAAGCCGCCGATGATCAAGACCGGCAGCGCCTTCAGCGCCGTGAAGGTCAGCGCGAACTGCACGCCGCTGCGCGCGCCCCACAGCATGCCGGCCACCAGCGCCACCACGCCGGCCGTCGCCCACACCAGCGCCCAGATGTGCTTCAGCGGGATGCCGATCGACAGCGCCGCCGCGTGGTCGTCGGCCACCGCGCGCAGCCCGCGGCCGATCTTGGTGCGCGAGAACAGCAGCGCCAGCGAGGCCACCATGACGCCGGCCACCACGCCCGCCGTGATGTCGAGCTGGCTGACCAGCACGCCGGTCGTGTCCATCAGCCAGCCGATCGGCTCGTCGCGGATGCCCAGGTCCAGGCGCCGCACGTCGACGCCCCAGGCCAGCTGGGCCACGCCTTCGATGACGAAGGTCAGGCCGATGGTGGCCATCAGCAGCGTGTCTTCGCTCTGGTTGACCAGCGGCCGCAGCACGAAGCGCTCGGTGAGCATGCCCACCGCCACCATCAGCACCACGGTCACCGGCAACGCCGCCCAGAACGGCAGGCCGAGCTCCATGAAGCCGACGAAGGACAGCACGGCGAAGAACACCATCGCGCCCTGCGCGAAGTTGAACACCGAAGACGCCTTGTAGATGAGCACGAAGCCCAAGGCGACCAGTGCGTACATGATGCCGGCCAGCAAGCCGCCGACCAGAACCTCTGCGAAGAAGGCCATCTCTGTTGCGATCCTGTGGTTCTAGTGCGCCACGCCGAGGTAGGCGTTGATCACGTCGGGGTTGGCGCGCACCTCGTCGGGCGGGCCGTCGCCGATCTTCTTGCCGTAGTCGAGCACGACGACGCGGTCGGACAGGTCCATGACCACGCCCATGTCGTGCTCGATCAGCACGACCGTCGTGCCGTAGTGGTCGTTGACGTCGAGGATGAAGCGGCACATGTCCTGCTTCTCCTCGATGTTCATGCCGGCCATCGGCTCGTCGAGCAGCAGGATCTTCGGCTCGGCGGCCAGTGCGCGGCCGAGCTCCACGCGCTTCTGCAGCCCGTAAGGCAGCCGCTTCACGGGCGTCTTGCGGATGTGCTCGATCTCGAGGAACTCGATGATCTCCTCGGCCTTCTCGCGGTGCTCGGTTTCCTCGCGCCGTGCGCGCGGCAGTTGCAGCGCGACTTCCAGGAAGTTGGCATGCATGCGCAGGTTGCGGCCGGCCATGATGTTGTCCAGCACCGACATGCCGCGGTACAGCGCGATGTTCTGGAACGTGCGCGCAATGCCCATGTGCGCCGCGCGCGTCGGCGTCATGCCGGCCAGCCGCTCGCCGCGGAAGGTGATGCTGCCTTCCTGCGGCAGGTAGACGCCGTTGATGACGTTCAGCATCGAACTCTTGCCGGCGCCGTTGGGGCCGATGATGGCGCGCACCTCGTGCTCGCGCACGTCGAACGAGATGTCGGTCAGCGCCTTGACGCCGCCGAAGCGCAGCGAGATCGAGTTCAGCTCGAGGATCGGCGCGCCGATGGCAAACGCGCGCTCGTGCGATGACGAAGAAGCCGTCGTGCTCAAGCCGCTCTCCTCGCCGGCGCCGAAGCGACGGTCTTCGCGTCGCGAATCTTCAGCTCGGTGCTGTCGTCGAGGCGAACGCTCGCGCGGCCTTCGTACATGCCATCCACCAGCATCCCGTAACGCTCGGCAATGACGCTGCGGCGCAGCTTGCCGGTGCGGGTGAGCACGCCGTCGTCGGCATCCAGTTCCTTGTGCAGGATCGTGAAGCGGTGGATCTGCGACTGCGTCAGCGCCGGCTCCAGCGCCAGCGCGGCGTTGACCTGGGCAATGCAGCCGGCAACCCATTCGTACACCTCGTCGCGCGAGGCCAGGTCGGCGTGGCCGGTGTATGAAATGTTCTGCTTGTCGGCCCACCGGCCCACCACGGCGCCGTCGATGTCGACGAAGACGCAGACCTTGTCGCGCCCGTGCCCGAAGGCCACGGCTTCCTTGACGCAGGGCAGGAACTTGAGCTTGTTCTCGAGCATCTTCGGTGCGTGCAGCGTGCCGTCGTTCAAGGCGCCGACGTTGGCCAGGCGGTCGATGATGCGCAGGTGCCCGTCGTCACCCAGGTAGCCGGCGTCGCCGGTGTGGAACCAGCCATCGGCGTTCCTGGCCCGGGTTGTCGTCTCCGGGTCGCGGTGGTATTCCTTGAACAGGCCGGGAGAGCGCACCAGGATTTCCCGCTGCGCCGTGAACTGCAGCTCGACACCGTGGGCCGCGGGCCCCACCGTGTCCGCCTTGACCTGGCCGTCGCGCTGCATCGCGACGAAGAAGCCGGTCTCGGTCGAACCGTAGAGCTGCTTCAGGTTGATGCCGATGGCGCGAAAGTACATCAGCAGGTCGGGGTCGATGGCGTCGCCGGCGGTGTAGGCCACGCGCACCTTGCTCATGCCCAGCACGTCGCGCAGCGGGCCGTAGATGAGCAGGTCGCACGCCCAGTACGCGAGGCGGTCGCCCAGCGGCAGCGGCTCGCCGGACAGGATGCGCGCGCCGACACGCCGCGCCAGCGCCATGCAACGCCGGTACAGCGCCTGGTTGAAGCCGCCCGCGTCTTCCACGCGCATGGCCACCTGCGTGAGCAGTGCCTCGAGCACGCGCGGCGGCGCCAGAAAATACGTCGGTCCCATTTCGCGCATGTCGGCGAGCATGGTCTCGGACGATTCGGGGCAGCAGACGCAGTAACCCACGACCATCGGCTGCACGTAGCTGAACAGCGCCTGGCCGATCCACCCCGGCGGCAGATAGGCCATCGCGACGTCGCTGTCCTTCAGCCCCTCGGCCGCTGCGGCCACGCGCGCCCGGTCGATCAGCGACGCATGCGTCAGCACGACGCCCTTGGCCGGCCCGGTGGTGCCCGAGGTGAAGAACAGGAAGGCCACGTCCTGGCCCGTGCCGCGCGCGGCTTCAGCCTGAAGAAACTCCCGCTGCGACGCGGCGGACTCGCGGCCTTGTTGCAAGAGCGTGTCGTAGCTGACGAGCTGCGGCTGCCTGTAGTGGCGCATGCCACGGTCTTCGTCGTAGACGATGCAGCGAATCGTCGGACAGCGCGGCAGGATCTCGAGCAGCTTGTCGACCTGCTCCTGGTTCTCGGCGAAGACGTGCGTCACCTCCGCGCGCTGCAGCGAGGCCACCATCTCGTCGGCCGCCGCGTCCTGATACAGCGGCACGGCAATCGCGCCCAGCCACTGCGCCGCACACATCGCCGCATACAGGCGCGGTCGGTTGTCGCCGACCAGGCCGACATATGAACCACGCCGCACACCTTGCGTCGACAGTGCTCCGGCCAGCACCATCACTTGGTCGGCCAGCTCGCGCCAAGTCAGCGTTCGCCAGATGCCACGGTTCTTCTCGCGAATGGCCGGGCGATCACCGCGCTGCTTCGAGTGGCGAAGGAGCAGTTTCGGAAAAGTATCGGGCTCCGCCTCTTCGATCCCCATCGACTTTCGACTCTCAACGATTGGGCATGCGCCCTTGTCCTTTGATTGGAGGCGCTGTGCGCAAACCTCACGCTACTGTCGCGGCGGCAGCGGAGATGCAGCCTCGACATGCTCAGCAGAATACGTTGCCTCGCCGATGAATGTTAACCGCGCTTTCCGGTACCGAAGACCGCTGTCTCTGGACAATTTGTCGCGAACTCAGCGGCGAATGAATGACCGCGTGTGACGCATCCGGCCGGCCTCTGCTTCAGCCATGACGCAGACATATGCACGGCCTCCACATGTGCCGGTTCACGGCCGGCGCGGCAAGCGCACTTCGACGCGCAGGCCGCGGCCGTCGCAGCCTTCGTCGAGGCGCACCTGCGCCGCATGCTGCGCCGCCGCGCGCTCGACGATCGTCAGACCCAGGCCACTGCCCGGCACGTCCTGGTCGGGCAGGCGGTAGAAGCGCTCGAACACCTTGTGCCGCAGCGCCGGCTCGATGCCGGGCCCGGTGTCGGCAACGCTGAGGCAGCAGGCGTCGCCGTCGTCGTCTTCGCAGCGCAGCTCGACGACGACGCGGCCGCCGGGCGGTGAATACTTGACGGCGTTGTCGAGCAGGTTGTCGATCAGCGAGCCCATCGTCTCGCGGTGCATCGTCAGCAGCGCCTCGGCGGGGGCGATCAGCTCGATGTCGATGCCGCGCCGCTGCGCCAGGTCGGCGGCCAGCACGATGCGGTCGCGCAGCAGGCCGACGATGTCGACCTCGCGCCGCTCCAGCGTCAGCGGGTCGGCCTCCGATCGCGCCAGCGACAGCACCTGGTGCACCATGTGGCCGGCCTGGCGCACGCCGTCGGCCAGGCGCTGGCGCGCTGCGGCCGCACGGGTCGCGTCGCCGCCGCCTTGCAGCGTGTCGGCGTTGGCCTGGATCACCGCCAGCGGTGTCTTCAGGCCGTGCGCGGCGTTGAGCAGGAAGTCGCGCTCGCGCTCCCGGTGTTCCCGCAGCTGGGCCAGCAGCCCGTTCACCGCGTCGACCACCGGCGCCAGTTCGACGTACGGCGACGGCGGCAGCGCCGTCAGGTGGTTCGGGCTGCGGCCGCCGATCTGCTGGCCGACGCGGCGCAGCGGCGCGAAGCCCAGGCGCAGGATCAGCCAGGCCGTCAGCATCAGCACCGGCAGGCTCAGGAAAAACGGCCGGCTGTAGTAGGCCAGGCCGCGCAGGCCGAAGTGCCAGTCGCCCGGCACCTCCTGCCAGCGCCGCACCTGCAGCCGCTGCTCGGGCAGCGCAAGTTCGACGTACAACCAATCGCCGTCGCTCGCGTGCTGCGCCGGGTTCGGCGCCTTGCGGCGGCCGATGTCCGGCGACGCGAACTGGTGCAGCAGCTGGCCGTCGCGCAGCACCTGCAGCTGGATCGTCGGCGGCGCGTAGCCCATCTCGTGCCACTCCTGCGCACGCAGGTTTTCCAGCGCCTGCAGCCCGGCCTGCAGCCGCACCGGATCGTCGCCCCAGGCTTGCAGCTGCAGCAGCACATGCTCGGCCCAGACATGGTTCCAGGCCTGGCCGTTGCGCGCCTGCACGACCTTGACGTCATAGACCTCGCTGACCATCAGCGCGCACCAGGCGGCCAGTGCCATGCCGAAGAAGACCGCCAGCGTGCGTTTGAACAGCGAGCGTCGCGGCGCCGCCGTCATGGCTCGACCGTGTAGCCGACGCCGCGCACGGTGCGGATGTAGCCGTCGCCGATCTTCTTGCGCAGGTTGAACATGTGCACGTCAAGCGCGTGGCCGTCGCTGCCGCCAAGCGCGCGGGCATCGAGCTCGCGCCGCGTCAGCACGCGGTCGCTGAACTTCATCAGCGTGGCCAGCAGCTCGAACTCGGTCTTCGACAGCGCAACCGGCGCGCCGCCGCGCGTGACGCGCCGGCGCCGTTCATCGAGTTCGAGGTCGCGCGCCGTCCACAGCCCGGCATCGCTCTCGCCCCACAGGCCGGCGCGCCGCGCCACCGCACGCAGCCGCGCCAGCAGTTCGGCGCCGACGAAGGGCTTGACGAGGTAGTCGTCGGCGCCGCTGTCCAGGCCTTGCAGCCGGTCTTCGATGCCGTCGCGTGCGGTGATGACGATCAGCGGCAGCTGGCGGTCGTGCTGGCGCACATGGCGCAGCAGATCGAGGCCGTCGCCGTCGGGCAGGCCCAGGTCCAGCAGCATCGCGTCGGGCCGCTGTTCGGCGAACCAGAAGCGCGCATCGGCCGCACGCCGCACCCACAGCGCCTCGTGGCCGTCGTCCTGCAGCACGGCCTGCAGCGAGCGGCCGAGCGTCAGATCGTCTTCGACCAGACACACCTTCATCGCCGCGCTTTGCTCGCCTCCGCCATCGTCCGGCGATTCTGCCGGAACGCCCGCCGCGCGCCGGCGCGTCTTGAGCCAACCTTAAGACAGCACTGACCGAACCCCGAGCCACGCCACCCGATAGTCCGCCCCCACCACGACGATGCTTGGAGGACTTTCGATGAGCCAGTTGGCGACCCCGCGTACGGCCAGACATTCAGCGTTTACCGGCCGGCAGCCGCGGCCTGCGGTGCACGCGCTGCAGCTCGCCGTCTGCGCGCTGCTCGGCGCAGCCCCGGCGCTGCGCGCGCAGACCACGGCGCCGGCAACCCCGGCCGAGAAGAAGGCACCGAGCGGTGAACTGCAGCAGATCACGGTGACGGCCACGCGCTCGGAAACGAACCTGATGAAGACCCCGGTCGCGGTAACGGCGCTGAGCCCCGACGACCTGGTGCGAGACAACGTCAAGGAGATGATGGACCTGACCGGCCTGGTGCCGAACCTGCAGCTCGGCCTGTCGAACGGCGACTCCGGCGTGCTGGCGGCGATCCGCGGCGTGACGTCGACCAACTTCACCGAAATCGGCGACCCCGCTGTCGGCATCCACATCGACGGCATCTACTCGCCGCGCCCGCAGGGCTCGCTGGCGCTGATGTTCGACCTGGAGCAGGTGGAAGTGCTGCGCGGCGCGCAAGGCACGCTGTTCGGCCGCAATTCGACGGCCGGCGTCGTCAACATCATTCCGGCCAAGCCGGAGTTCAAGTCCAACTACGGCTGGACTTCGCTGCAGCTGGGCAACTACAACGCCCGCCAGGTGCGCGCGGTCTACAACCTGGGCGTCAGCGACACCTTCGCGCTGCGCGCCGCGGTGATGGTCGACAAGCGCGACAGCTACATCAGCCAGGAGCAGGACCTGCGCGACCGCGGCGTCAAGCTGCTGAACGACCAGGGGGTGGCCGTGTTCACGCCCGACGGCAAGCCCGACACCGACCAGCGGCTGAACCGCAAGCTGTCGCCGAGCGAGTACTACAACAACTCGGACCAGTGGGGCACGCGCATCACCAGCCGCTGGGCGCCGACGAAGAACTTCGAGTGGACCTCGGGCCTGGAGCACTACGCCAACAACGGCGCCGGCGACATCGCCCTGAAAGACTGCGCCATGGCCGCCGGCACGAAGTGGGCCTGCGGCGCCGAAGGCCAGTGGCACGCCATCATCAACGTGCCGGGCAAGATCGACATGACGATCGACACCTGGCGCAACAACCTGACGTGGAAGCTGAACGACAGCACCGAGATCGGCTACAAGTTCGCCTACGCCAAGCAGAAGCGCTACCAGCAGCACGACGACGACGGCGGCCAGACCTGGCAGGACGACGAGGTCGGCGTGATGTCACCCGACGGCAACTGGGGCAACCAGCACGCCATCGACTGGGCCAGCTACACGCTGGCGTCGAACTACCGTTCTTTGGTGCACGAACTGCAGCTGAAGCAGCAGGGGCCGACCTGGCGCTACGTCGCGGGGCTGTTCAAGCTCGACGAGAAGAACGCGATCGACTTCGCGCAGGACAACCTCGTCGCCGCGCCGTACGCCATGCCGCAGGGCCAGTACTACGCGCAGCCGGACCGCCGCATCGGCTCCAAGGCCTTCTTCATCCAGGGCGACAAGCTGATCGCCGAGAAGCTGACCGGCACGCTGGGCATGCGCATCACGCGCGACCGGCGCAGCGACGCCGGCGGCATCAGCGCCGGCCTGTGGGACGCCAGCACGCCGTGGTACTACAACGGCCTGTACACGCCGCCGGTCGCACCCGGCGCGGGCACGCCGCACAACGGCACCGACCTGACCTTCGGCATGGGCCCGTTCGCCGGCCTCGGCGTCTACCCGGTGCCGACCGAGAACACGCACGCCATGAGCTGGAGCCGCACCACCTGGCGCACCGGCCTGCAGTACGACATCGACAAGTCGCGCATGGTGTTCGCGACACTCGCCACCGGCTACCGGCCAGGCGGCTTCGGCGACAAGTTCGACACCTGCGGCGGCGGCACCTGTACCGACGGCACGACGCAGAAGTACAGCTTCCTCGAATACGGGCCGGAAACGACGAAGAACCTCGAGTTCGGCTACAAGGGCCGCCATTTCGACAACAAGCTCGACCTCAGCGCCGTCGCCTTCTTCACCAAGTACCAGGGCATGCATTCCACCGGTACCAACGCCGTCGGCCAGCGCGAGTTGCGCCCGGGCGAAACCTGCCCCGACTGGAACCCGGCCTGCGACGTGGTCGCGGCCTGGAAGACCGAGAACATCGGCGACGCCGACATCCGCGGCCTCGAACTCGAGTTCAAGGCGCTGCCGTGGGAAGGCGGCAAGGTCTCGGGCTTCTTCGCGCTGCTCGACACGAAGGTCAAGTCGTACCCGACCTACGACGACAACTGGATGTGCGGCTACCGGGCGCAGTTCGGCGCCGAACCCTGCGCGCCGATCTACCTCGGCGAAGACCCGGCCAAGCGCGGCCGCGCGATCCTCGACGTGCGCGGCCACCAGCTGCCGTATGCGCCGAAGTATTCGTTCGGCCTGACCTACACGCACGACTTCGCGCTGACCCCGAGCCTGACCTTGTCGCCGACGGTCAGCGCGCGCTGGCAGAGCCGCATGTACTTCACCGTGCGCAACCTCGACAACCCGGTGATCGGCGACTACCAGGCCGCCTACACGAACTGGAACGCCTCGCTGCGCCTGGCGCCGACCGACGGCAAGTGGGACCTCGAGCTGTGGAGCACGAACCTGACGAACAACGTCATCAAGAACTGGATGGGGCAAGGCAACGCCGGCGGCTACACGTTCAACAGCTACAACCCGCCGCGCATGTTCGGCGTTCGTGGCACCGTGTACTTCTGAGCGCCGCCGTGAGCGCAGGCCTTTCGTCGCCAAATCCGCTGCCGCGCCTGGCCGGCGGCCGCAACGACGCGATCGATCTCTTTCGCGCCGTCACGGTGCTGGTGATGATCGTCGTCAATGACTGGGCGTCGGTGGCGGGCCTGCCGGCCTGGGCCCGCCACATGCCGGCCGACGCCGACGCGATGAGCTTCGTCGACGCCGTGTTCCCGGCGTTCCTGTTCATCGTCGGCCTGTCGATCCCGTTCGCGCTGCAGCAGCGCTTCAGCGCCGGCCAGCCGGCTGCGACGGTGCGCCACGTCGTGCAGCGCGCCGGCGCGCTGGTGCTGCTGGGCTTCTTTATGGTCAACGCCGAAGAGCTGGCCAACCCGTCCGCGCTGCCGGTGCCGCCGGCGCTGTGGGCGCTGGGCAGCTATGCCGGCGCCTTCCTGCTGTGGGGTTCGCTGCAAGGCGGCCCGGCGCTGGCCGCGCGCTGGCGCTGGCTCGGCGCGGCGCTGCTGGCCGTGCTGGCCCTCGTCTACCGCAGCGGTGACGCCCACGCGCCGTGGATGCAGCCGCACTGGTGGGGCATTCTCGGCTTGATCGGCTGGGCCTATCTGCTGGCGAGCGCCGCCTACCTGGGCGCGCGCGGGCGGCTCGCCCCGTTGGCGCTGCTGCTGCTGTTGTGCGTCGGCTACTTCATCGCCGGCAGCGCGGTGCCGGCGGCGTCGCCGTACGCCGTGCTGCTGGGCCAGGGTGGCCATGCGTCGCACACGGCCATCGTGCTCGCCGGCTGCATGACGGCGCGGCTGCTGTTCGACGAACGGCGCGCGCACACCGTGGCGGCGCTGGTCTTCGCAGTCGCGTTGGCACTGCTGGCGATGCTGCTGCAGCCGGGCTGGAAGATCTCGAAGATCTACGCCACGCCGAGCTGGGCGCTGTACAGCGCCGCCGCTTGCGTCGTCGTGCTCGTCGCGCTGCGCTTCGCACTGCAGCGGCTGCCGGGCCTGCGCACGCGGCTGGCAGCGTGGCTGGCGCCGGTGGCCGCGCATCCGCTGCTGGCCTATCTGATCCCGTTCGTCGTCGAGGCGCTGTGCCAGCTGGCCGGCGTGGCACGGCCGGCGCTGCTGCGGCAGGCGCCGCTGGGCATAGCCATCGCGCTGCTCTATGCGCTGGCCGTGCTGACGGCCACGCGCTGGCTGGTGGCGCGGGGCGTGCGGTTGCGCTTGTGAGCGGCTGATGGGTGCGGCCTTGCGCTGGCATGTCAACGACGCGGCCGTACGCCGGCATTGCGACTGGCCCGGGCTCGACGACGCCTGGCTGGCCGCGGCCGGCGCCGACGGCAGCTTGCACTGGATCGACGGCGGGCGCGATGGCGCCAGCGCCGACGAACGCGTGGCGCTCGCGCTCGACCGCGCCACGCTCGTGCTGCGCGGCCGCTGGCTGCACACCCGCAACGGGCGGCCGCAGGGGCTGATCAGCCGCTGCCTGCCGGCGCGCGCCGGCGCGGCCGATCTCGAACCGGCGGCAATCGCGGCACTGCTGGCCCGCGCCGGGCCGCACGCGGCGCGCACCTGGCAGCGCGCGAGCGTCGGCACGGCCGACGCCGCGCTGGCGCAACGGCTGCAGCTGGCCGCGGGCGCGCCGCTGCTGTGCCTGCGCCAGCTGCGTCATGCTGCCGACGGCCGGCCCATCGAATCGCGCGACGCGGTCTGGTGCGCCGAATCTGCTCACCTGTTGATGGAGTTGTGGCGTTGAACGCTGAATCGAAATTTCGTGCGCTGGCCCTGACCCTGGCACTGGCGGCCGCCGGCGCGCCGACGGCCTGCAGCACGCCAGTCGAACAACCGGCGGCACCATTCCTGCCGACGCCGGCGCAGTTCGACCGCCTGTTCCCCGAGCGCGTCGGCTTCTACAGCTACGAAGGCTTCGCTGCCGCCGTGCGTTCAATGCCGGGCTTCGCATCGACCGGGCCACTGGCGGTGCGGCGGCAGGAGATGGCGGCCTTCCTGGCGCAGATCGCGCACGAGTCGGACCGCTTGCGCGCGCTGAGCGAATACGCGCAGCACCCGCCCGGCACCTACTGCCGCCGCGAAGGCAGCGAGACCTGCGCACCCGGCCGCGAATACCACGGCCGCGGGCCGATCCAGCTGTCGTGGAACTACCAGTACCTGGCGGCCGGGCGTGCGCTGGGCGTCGACCTCTGGGGCGACCCGGATCTCGTCACGCGCGACCCGAAGGTCGCGTGGCAAACCGCCGTCTGGTACTGGATGACGCAGAACGGCCCCGGCCGCATGACGTCTCACGAGGCCATGGTGCGCGGCGAAGGCTTCGGCGAAACGATCCGCAGCATCAACGGCGCGCTCGAATGCGACCACCCGGGCGACGCCGACATCGCGCGCAAGGTCGCGCGCCGGGTCGACTTCTATCGCGAGGCAGCGGCGCTGTTCGACGTGGCGCCGGGGCCGCGGCTCGAATGCTGACCGCCTTCGTCGGCACCTACGCGCCGAACGGCGGCGGCATCCACGCGTTCGCGCTCGCGGACGACGGCCCGCCGCCGCTGGCCGATACCGTGCTCGTGCCCGCCGTCGACAGCCCGACCTGGCTGACGATAGACGCCACCGGCACGCGGCTGTATGCCGTGCACGAGCTGCACCGCGCAGCCGGCAGCGGCCACGGGCAGATCAGCACTTTCGAGATCGGCGCCGGCGGCACGCTGCGCCGGCTCGGCAGCGTCGGTAGCGGTGGCCGCCGCCCGGTGCACCTGAGCCTGCACCCCGGCGGCCGCCACGCCTTCGTCGCCCACTACGACAGCGGCGACATCAGCGTCCTGGCCGTCGAGGCCGATGGCCGGCTCGGCGCGCTGCTCGACAGGCGCGCCAATGCCGAAGCCTTCGCACCCGGTACGGCCGAGCCCGGCCCGGCACGCGCGGCACTGGCACCGCGCGGCAGCTTCGCAGCCAGCGGCCACGACGCTTCGCACGCCCACATGGCGCTGCCCGATCCCAGCGGCGACTTCGTGCTCGCCACCGACCTCGGGCTCGACGCCGTCATCGTCTGGCGCTTCGACGCCGTGCGCGGCCGGCTCGAACGGCCACACGTCCTGCACACGTCGGCCGGCGGCGGGCCGCGCCACCTGGTCTTCCACCCGCAGGACGCAGCGCAGGTCTATCTGCTCAACGAAGAAGCGTCGACGCTGGCCTGGCTGCAGCTCGACCGCGATCGTGGCGAGCTGCTGCCGCGCGGCGAGATCAGCACGCTGCCGCCGGGTTTCGCCGGCACCAGCTATGCATCGGACCTGGTCTGCGCCGCCGACGGCCGCCATCTGTACGCGCTGAACCGGCTGCACGACAGCATCGCCCACGTCACGCTCGACGTCGGCGGGCCAGCGCGGCTGCAAGACGTGCACTGGTGCCGCGGCAGCTACCCGCGCACGCTGCAGCGGGTGCCGGGCGGCGGCCTCGTCGTCTGCAACGAGCGCAGCGACCACCTCGCGTGGTTCGACCTCGGCGCCGACGGCGTGCCACGCTTCAGTGGCCGCTACACCGGCATCGGCGGGCCGGCGGCAGTGGTCTTCGGCGGCCAACGGCCGGGCACGCCATCTGACGCATGAGACGCGCGCCCGGCCCGCCGCTGCGACGGGTCACTGCAGCGTGGCACCCGGCCGGACCGGGCAGACCATCGCATAGGCGACTTCGTCGATCACCAGCACGTCGCGCGTGGCCGCGACGTCGACGGCACCGATGAAGGACAGCACCTTGCCCTTCAGGTCGGCAATCGTCGTCGGGTCGTCCAGGACCTTGATGTCGAGCTTGCTGTTGCGCGGGATCGCATTGAGCGCCGCCTGATCGACCGGGTCGATGGCCGGCAGTGCACCGGTCAGGTGGAAGATGATCTTGTCGGCGTGCTCGGCCATCACGGCCGTGCCGTCTGCGGTGATGTTGCAGCGGATGCGTGCCGGTTTGCCGATGCGGTCCACCGTCTGCGTGTCGGCCTGCGCGGGGATGCTGGCGAAGACGGCGAGCGCGGCGGCGATGGAAATCGAGAAGGCTTTCATGAGGGGTTCTCCAAGAGGTTGACGGCGCAGCGGCCATTTCCGCGTTGCCTGACCTGTAAGGACGCGATATCGCTGCGCGCGCGGCCGTGAGGAGGTAGGGGGGCAGCGCGCCGGCTGCACGCCGGCCGCCGGTCAGCCACCATGAGCGGCTGCAATCCTCAGCCGTGGCTCAACGACGCCTTCGGCACGTCCGGCACGCGGCGCGCGCTGCCGGCCGTGACGGCCATGCCGCTGACGATGCGGCCGCCGACGAGCTTGACGACGCGGTCGGCGCTGGCGATCGTCTCGGTGCGGTGCGCGACGATGACGCGCGTCAAATCAAGGCGGCGCACGGCGTCGTTGACGCAGCGTTCGCGCGCGATGTCCAGATGGCTCGTCGCTTCGTCGAGGAACAGGATCGCCGGCTCGCGGTACAGCGCGCGCGCCAGCAGGATGCGCTGCTTCTGCCCGCCCGAGAACACGCAGCCCATGTCGCCGACGAGCGTGTTGTACTTCATCGGCATCGCGACGATGTCGTCGTGCACGTCGGCCAGGCGCGCGCAGGCGGCAATGCGCTCGGCGTCCGGCCGCGGGTCGAAGAAGCCGATGTTCTCGGCGATCGACCCGGCGAACAACTGGTCGTCCTGCATCACGCTGGCGACGCCGCTGCGGTAGCGCGACAACCCGATGCGAGCCAGCGGCACGCCGTCGATCTCGATGCTGCCGGAAGTCGGCTGCAGCAGCCCGAGCATCAGCTTGACGAGCGTCGTCTTGCCGCTGCCCGACGCGCCGATGATCGCGACCGACTCGCCGGCTTCGACGCGCAGGCTGACGTCGTCGATCAGCGGCGCGTCGGTGTCGGCATAGCGGAAGCTGACGTTCTTCAGCTCGATCGCGCCACGCAGCGGCGAATCGTCGAGCGACGCAACGGCATCGCGCGGCTCGGGCGGCGTCAGCGCGATGTCGGCGACGCGCTCGGTGTGCAGGCCCAGCATGCGCATCTCCAGGCCCTTCTCGATCAGCGCGCCGACGCGCTGCACGAACTGCGTCTTGTAGGCCACGAACGCGAACAGCATGCCGACCGAGAAGCCCGAGCCGGTCGACACGTCGAGCACGAGCTTCGCGCCGAGCCAGACGGTGACGACGTTCTCGATGCCGAACAGCAAGCCGTTCAGCCCCTGGTACAGCAGCGCGAGGCGCTGGGTGCGGATGCCGGCGTTGAACTGGTCGACGACGAGGTTCTGCCAGGCCGTTGCGCGCAGATCCTCGCGCGCGAACAGCTTGATGCCCTGCATGCCGCGCACGGTTTCGAGGAAGTGGCTGTGCTGGCGCGCGCCGCGCACGATCTGCTCCTCGCTGGCCAGCCGGAACGGCCGGTACAGCGCGAAGCGCAGCGCCGCATACAGCGCGGCGGCAGCGATGCCGACGCAGGCCAGTCGCGCGCTGTACATGAACATCATCGCCGCCGTGCCGATGGCCATCACGCCGTCGATCAGCGCTTCGAGAAAGCTCGTCGTCAACGTGCGCTGAATCGTGTTCAATGAATCGAAGCGCGAGACAACGTCGCCGATGTGGCGCTTGTCGAACCACGCCATCGGCAGCCGGATCAGGTGGCGGAACAGGTTCGACAGCAGCTGCAGGTTCAGGTTGCTGCCCAGCACCATCAACACCCAGGCGCGCAGCCCGGTCACTGCCGTCGTCAGCACGGCGAGCAACAGGAAGCCGATGCCGAGCACGCTGACGAGATCTCGGTCCTGCGAGACGATGGCCTCGTCGACGACCCACTGCAGATAAAACGGCCCGACCAGCGCGAACAGCTGCAAGGTCAGCGCGAGCGCCAGCACCTGCGCCAGCGTCGCGCCCAGCCGCGGCAGCGTGCCGACCAGCGTGCGCAGCGGCACGCTCCGGCGCTCGTTCGCCGGCATGAAGTCGTGCGCCGGCGCCAGTTCGAGCGCAACGCCGGTGAAGTGCTTCGAGAACTCCTTCAGCGGCAGCTTGCGCCGGCCGCTGCCGGGGTCGTGCAGCATCACGTGGCCGCCGCCGACCTGCGTCAGCACCACGAAGTGGTTGAAGTCCCAGTGCACGATGCACGGCAGCTTCAGCTCGCCGAGGTGCTGCAGCTCCAGCCGCAGCGGGCGCACCGTCAGCTGCAGCGAAGCAGCGACGTTCATCAGCTCGGCCAGCGTCGCGCCCTTCATCGACACCGCGTGGCGCGCGCGCAGCGACGCCAGGTCGATGCGATAGCCGTGGTAGCCGGCAACCATCGCGATGCAGGCGTGGCCGCATTCGGCGGCTTCGGTCTGCAGGATCAGTGGCGTGCGGCGCCCGAACGCGTAGTTCAGCATTTCAGTCCCGTTGCGGACGTTGGGTTTGTGGCGGTCGCGTGCGCTTGGGGTGCCCTGTTGCGCTCAAGCATGAGGCGTTTCACTTCAAACGCGCCCGGTGACGGACAGGATCGGATCGAACAGCCATTCGATGACGCGCCGCCGGTCGACCAGGATGTCGGCGTCGACCGCCATGCCCGACTGCAGGTTCATGGCCTGGCCGTAGGCCCGCACCTGTTGCGCCGGCAGCCGCACGGTGACGCGGTACACCGGCTCGGACAAGGTCACCGGCAGCGTCGTCTCGTTCGCCTGGATGACGCTGCGGCCGACCTTCGTGACCTCGCCCTGGTGGTGGCCGAAGCGCTGGTACGGGAACGCCTGGTAGCGCAGCGCCACCTGCTGGCCGGCCCGGATGAAGCCGGCGGCCCGGGTCGGCACCAGCAGCTCGGCCTCGAGCGCGGCGCCAGCCGGCAGGATCGACATCAGCGGCGCTGCCGGCGTCGCCGTCTGGCCAACCTCGGCGAGGATCGTCGTCACCGTGCCGTCGGCGGCAGCCGTCAGCACGACGGTGCGGCGGGTGTCGGCCTCGGTCAGCTGCTGGTCGATCTCCGAGACCTGGCGGCCGATCTGCGCCGTGTTGTTGGCCCGCTTCAAGCTGGCCGACGCGAGTTCGAGCCGCGCTGCATCGAGGTCGCGCTCGAGTCCGGCGATCGTGCGATTCAGGTTCGCGAACTGGCCGCGCTGGTCGAGCCATTCGTCCTGCTTCTGCTGCAGCGACGCTTCGGACATGAAGTGCGACGCGACCAGCCCTTCATAGCGCTTCACGCTCAGCTCGGCGCTCTCGACACGGCGTTGTTGCAGTTCGAGCTGCGTCCGCCCCTGCTCGATCTCGGTCGTCAGGCTGCGCACGCGCTGTGCCGAAGCGGCCGCCGACAGCGCGTCGATTTCGGCCTGCTTGGCTTGCTCGCGCTGCAGGCTGGCTCGCCGGTCGCCGATCTGGGCCAGCACGGCGGCCTGCGCGTCGCGCGTCGTCGCCGACGAGCGTTCGCTGGAGATGACGAGCAGCACGTCGCCCTGCTTGACCACCTGCCCTTCGGCGACGCGGCGTTCGAGCACGGTGCCGGCCTGCGGCGTGAAGACCTTGATCAGGCCGCGCGTCGGCGCCAGATAGCCGACGACGTGCTCCTTGCGCGTGTACTGCGCCCACGCCGCGAAGCCGAGCAGCAGCAGGCTCGCCGCCACCGCGGCCAGCACGAGCAGCGTGACGCGCGGCGTCTGCGCGATCAGCGGCGCCCCGAACAGCGTGTCGCTCTGCGCCTGCAGCGCCGCCTTGCGGAAGGTGAGCGCCTTCATCGCGCTCAGGCGGGCACCACGGTCGCCGACATCAGCCAGGCGTTCAAGCGCTCGGCAGACCAGCCCAGGCGCTCGCTGACCTGGCGGGCCACCGGCCAATAGCGGATGCGATCGGGCGCGAACGGGCCGTAGTTCATGACGTACGAACGCAGCAGCGACACCGCCCGCGTGACATCGAGCGGCCGCTGCTTCAGCTGCGGGTCTGCGTATTCCTCGTAGTCGTTCGACGAGTGGTGAATGAACTTGCCGCCGTCGAGCTTCTCGCACAGCCGCTTGTATTCCTTCGTCTGCATGATCCAGTAATGCCAGACGTCGTCGATCTCGTCGGAGAACGGAATGCCGCCGTGGCTGTGCACGGCCATGTTCAGGAACTTGAGCAGTTCCTCGATGCGCGCATCGACCTCGCCACTCGGCAACGGGTCGAGTTTGCGGTCGAAGTAGTATTTCATGGCCGGCGTGAGAAAACTCGCACGCAATTGTTCATTGGTGATCATTCGATCGGCTCCGCAATGGCGATGCGGGGCGGAAATGGACTGGAATGCCCATTTCCGCCTGCGGGGCGGGTACCACGCCGCCCGAACGCCGGCGCCCGCCGTCACCGGCAGGCGGCCGGCAGGCGCTTCAGTGGCAGCTGCAGCAATGACAGGCGCAGCACCGGACGGCGGCGGCCAGGCCACCCGCCACCTGCTGCGTCTGCTCGAACTCGAGTTCGAGCATCTTCGTCAGCTCGACCGCTTCGTCGGCCGACACGAAGGTCGTCGGCAGCGCTGCATTCGAGAGGTCCTGCGCATCGCGCTTCGAGGTCTTGTCCATATCGTCTATCTCCTGAGCAAAGTCAAATTGATTCCGGAGCCCCGCAATGGAGCGCCGGATCGGCGGAGTCCGGCAACGGAATTCAATTCCATCGCCGGCACTGCCGGTCTTCGTTCAGAAAACGAATTGGCTGACCGGCCTGGACATTCGAGATCGGAGCCATTTGAAATGGACCGCTATCGAATGCCCATGGCCGCAAATCTAGGCGCCGCGGCGACGCTTCGCTTTCCCCAGAAGGGGTGGATTCGCCCCGTCCGAGACCCCCAGGACATGGTAGGGAGGCAGCACCTTGTCGTCGCCGCGCACGGCAGCCGGCCGATCGCCGTGCAAGCCATGCTGCGACAGGCTGTGCACAGGCATCGACAGCAGCCGCGCCGTGTTCACCAGCGCCATGTGCGTCAGCGCCTGCGGAAAGTTGCCCAGCATCCGGCGCGTGCGCGGGTCGTACTCCTCGGACAGCAGGCCGACGTCGTTGCATGCGCCGAGCAGCCGCTCGAACACCGCCTCCGCCTCAGCGGCCCGCCCGGTGATCGCCAGGCTGTCGGCGAGCCAGAACGTGCACGGCAGGAACGTGCCTTCGCCCGGCGGCAAGCCGTCGACGCCGTTCACGGTGGGGTAGCGGATCACGAGGCCGTCGACGACCAGCTCGCGCTGGATCGCATCGATCGTCGCGCGCACGCGCGGATCGTCCGGCGGCAGGAAGCCGACTTGCGCAATCAGCAGCAGGCTCGCGTCGAGATCGGTGCTGCCGTAGTGCTGGACGAAGTGGCCGCGCTGCGCGTCATAGCCCGCGCTGCAGACCTGCGCGTGGATTTCGTCGCGCAGGCTGCGCCACTCGTCGACCGGACCGCGGAGGCCGAAGCGCTCGACGGCCTTCACCGCGCGGTCGACCGCCACCCAGGCCATCACCTTGGAGTGCGTGAAGTGCCGGCGCGGGCCGCGGATCTCCCAGATGCCTTCATCCGGATCACGCCAGTGCGACGCGACGAAGTGGACCAGCGCCTTCTGGATCTGCCACACATGCGGCTCGGGCTGCAGCCCGACGCTGCGCGCGAGATGCAGCATGTCCATCACCTCGCCGTAGACGTCGAGCTGGAACTGTTCGATCGCAGCGTTGCCGACGCGCACCGGGGCCGCGCCGCCGTAGCCGGGCAGCCAGCCGAGTTCCATTTCCGGCAGCCGCCGCTGGCCGTCGACACCGTACAAGACCTGCAGGTCCTTCGCACTGCCGGCAACCGCGCGCAACAGCCACTGGCACCACGCGACCGCCTCGTCGGTGTAGCCCGCCAACAGCAGCGTGTTCAGCGTGAAGGTCGCGTCACGCAGCCAGCAGAAGCGGTAGTCCCAGTTGCGCACGCCGCCGAACTGCTCGGGCAGCGACGTGGTCGGCGCCGCGACGATGCCGCCGGTCGGCTCGTAGATCAGCGCCTTCAGCGTGATCAGCGAGCGCATCACCGCGTCCGGCCAACGTCCGTCGTAGCGTGAGCGGGCCGACCACGCGGTCCAGGCCTGCTCGGTTGCCTGCAATGCGGCCTGGGCGTCCAGCGCCGGTGGCGCCGCTTCGTGCGACGCGCGGTAGTTCAGCACGAAGGATGCGCGCTCGCCCTGGCGCAGCGCGAAGCTCGCCACCGTCTTCATCTGTTCGCCATGCGTGGGCACGCTCGCGCACAATTCGAGCGTGTCGGGTCCGGCGGTCGCGAGCACGCTGCCGTTCGTCTTGCGCACCCATGGCACGACGTGGCCATAGTCGAACCGGATCACGAGCTCCATGCGCAGCGTGATCTCGCCGCGAAGGCACTCCACGTTGCGCACGATGTCGCAGCGCTCGTTCGCGAGCGGCATGCAGTCGACGACCCGCACGGCGCCGCCGTCGGTCTCGAAGTCGGTCTCCAGGACCAGCGTGCGCGCGCGGTACCGACGCTGGGTGCGCTGCACCGGTGCCTCCGGCGCGATCAACCAGCGCCCGTGTTCGGGCCCGCCCAGCAGCGCCGCAAAGCAGGCCGGCGCGTCGAAGCGCGGCACGCAGAGCCAGTCGATCGATCCGTCGCGCCCAACCAGGGCCGCGGTGCGGCCGCTGCCGATCAAGGCGTAGTCTTCGATCGGCAGTGGCATGGCATGGGGGCGTGCGGGTCGGGCCGGCTGCGCGTGCGCTCGGGACGCGCCCGCTGCCGGACAGCGGCGGGATCGTAGCAAGCCGCGTATCAGGTCGACGCGCGCAGGGCCTTCGCTGCCGCCACCATGTGGGTCAGCGCCGGGATCACCTCGTTCCACTGCCGCGTCTTCAGGCCGCAGTCGGGGTTGACCCACAGGCGTTGCGCGGGGATGCGCTCCGCGGCCTTCTTCATCAGCTGCACGATGTGCGCCTGCGTGGGGATGTTCGGCGAGTGGATGTCGTAGACACCCGGGCCGATCTCGTTCGGGTACTTGAAGTGGTCGAAGGCATCGAGCAGCTCCATGTCGGAACGCGAGGTTTCGATCGTGATCACGTCGGCGTCCATCCCGGCAATCGACGCGATGATGTCGTTGAACTCCGAGTAGCACATGTGGGTGTGGATCTGGGTCTCGTCCGCCACGCCGTTGGCGGTGATGCGGAACGACTCCACGGCCCAGTCGAGGTAGTGCTGCCATTGCGACTTGCGCAGCGGCAGGCCTTCGCGCAGCGCGGCTTCGTCGATCTGGATCACGCGCACGCCGGCTTTCTCGAGGTCCAGCACTTCGGCGCGGATGGCCAGGGCCAGCTGCTGGCACGAAACGGAACGCGGCTGGTCGTCGCGCACGAAGGACCAGTTCAGGATCGTCACCGGGCCGGTCAGCATGCCCTTCATCGGCTTGTCGGTCAGCGACGCGGCATACCGGATCCACTCGACGGTCATCGCCTTCGGGCGGCTGATGTCGCCGAAAAGGATCGGCGGCTTCACGCAGCGCGAGCCGTAAGACTGCACCCAGCCGAACTGGCTGAAGGCGTAGCCGTCGAGCTGCTCGCCGAAGTACTCGACCATGTCGTTGCGCTCGGCCTCGCCGTGCACGAACACGTCCAGGCCCAGCGCCTCCTGCTCGCGCACGCTGCGGGCGATCTCGGCCCGCATCGCGGCCTTGTAGCCGGCTTCGTCCAGCTCGCCGGATTTGAACTGGCTGCGGGCGTGGCGGATCTCGGCGGTCTGCGGGAAGGAGCCGATCGTCGTCGTCGGAAACGCCGGGAGCCTGAGCCGTGCGGCCTGCTTCGGCGCACGCTTCTCGTACGGGCTCTTGCGCTGGCCCAGCTGGGCGTCGAGCTTCGCGATGGCGGCCTTGACGGCGGGGTTGTTCACGCGCGGCGATTGGCGCCGCGCCGTGATGGCCGCTTGGTTGGCCGCCAGCTCGGCCTTCACGGCGTCGCGCCCCTCGTTCAACGCCGCGGACAGCAGCGAGAGTTCATCGAGCTTCTGCAGCGCGTAGGCCAGCCAGGACTTGACTTCCGTATCGAGCTTCTGTTCGCTGGCCAGATCCACCGGCACGTGCAGCATCGAGCACGAAGGGGCGATCCACAGACGGTCGCCCAGTTGCCGGGCGATCGGCTCGATCCAGTCGAGCACCGCGTCGAGATGGGTCTTCCAGATGTTGCGACCGTCGATCACGCCAAGCGACAGCACCTGGTGTGCCGCCAGCAAACCCAGCAGCGGCTGCACGTCAGAACGCCCGTTGATCGCATCGATGTGAAGGCCGGCGACCGGCAGGCTGGCGGCCAGGGAGATGTTCTGCTGAAGCGGGCCGAAGTAGCTTGCGAGCAGCAGCTTCACGCGGCAGCCGCGCAGCTGGTGATAGGCATCGCGGAAGGCTTGATCCCATTCGGGCGTCAGCTCGGTGACGAGCACCGGTTCGTCGATCTGCACCCATTCGACGCCCGCGGTGGCCAGCGTCTCCAGCAGCTCGGCATACACGGGCAGCAGGCGCGGCAGCAAGGCCAGCTTGTCGGATTCATCCTTGGCCTTGCCCAGCCACAGGTAGGTGACCGGGCCGACGATCACCGGCTTGATCTTCACGCCCTGCGCTCTGGCTTCGGCGATCTGCGCCAGCAGGCGCGAGGCGTCGAGCTTGAACGTGGTCGTGGCGCTGAATTCGGGCACGATGTAGTGGTAGTTGGTGTCGAACCACTTGGTCATCTCGCCGGCGGCAACGCCGCCGCAGCAGGCGCCGTGCTCGTCCGTCCCCGCGGCAGAGCGGCCCCGCGCCACGCGGAAGTAGTTGTCGAGCACGTCGCCATGAAAGCCGCGCACGCGCTCGGGCAGGTTGCCCAGCATGAAGCTCATGTCGAGCACCTGGTCGTAGTAGGCGAAGTCGCCGACAGGGACCAGGTCCAGGCCCGCCTGGTGCCCCCAATGGCGCTGGCGCAGCTGGGCGCCCAGCGCCTTCAGTTCATCGCGCGAGGACTGGCCTTTCCAGTACGACTCCAGTGCGAATTTCAGTTCGCGCTTCGCGCCGATGCGGGGAAAGCCGAGGTTGTGCGTCTTGGTCATGTGAGCTGGATTCCATCGAGTGAGTGCGCAAATCCTAGGCAGCGAGACGCATGACGTAAAATGGTCGTTTCTCACCTATCCATTAATTCTGCTCATATATCAGCGTGCTCGAGCGCATTCATCTTTCCATCGTTCAAGAGGTCGACAAGCAAGGGTCGCTGACGGCGGCGGCCGCCGTGCTGTGCCTGACGCAGTCCGCGCTGAGCCACACCGTGCGCAAGCTCGAAGAGCAGCTGGGCACGCAGATCTGGCTGCGCGAAGGCCGCAGCCTGCGGCCGACGCAGGCCGGCCAGTACCTGCTGGCGGTCGCCAACCGCGTGTTGCCGCAGCTCGCGCTGGCCGAGGAGCGTATGCGCCAGTTCGCCGTCGGCGAGCGCGGCACCTTGCGCATCGGCATGGAGTGCCATCCGTGCTACCAGTGGCTGCTGAAGGTCGTGTCGCCCTACCTCGCGCGCTGGCCCGATGTCGACGTGGACGTGAAGCAGAAGTTCCAGTTCGGCGGCATCGGCGCACTGTTCGGCTACGAGATCGACCTGCTGGTGACGCCCGACCCGCTGTACAAGCCCGGCCTGCGCTACGAACCGGTGTTCGACTACGAGCAGGTGCTGGTCGTGAGCGGCCGGCACGCGTTGGCCGACGCCGCCTACGTCAAGCCGCAGCAACTGGTGGACGAGGTGCTGATCACGTACCCGGTCGAGATCGACCGCCTCGATGTCTACAACCAGTTCCTGCTGCCGGCCGGCATCACGCCGCGGCAGCACAAGACCATCGAGACCACCGACATCATGTTGCAGATGGTGGCCAGCGGACGTGGTGTCGCCGCGCTGCCGCGCTGGCTGGTGCACGAATACGCCGGCAAGATGGATGTGGTGCCGGTCAGGCTGGGCCGGCAAGGCATCGCCAAGCAGATCTTTCTGGGTGCGCGCGAAGCCGACGTCGACATCGACTACCTGAAGGCCTTCGTCGAGCAGGCGCGCCAGCCGCAGGCTGAAGCGCCGGCTGGCACATGACCCGATCGACCGGGGTTCACGGCAGGATCCGCGTGCAATAGTCACTGCACGACGCGACAGCGCATATCGAAAGGCGCAATGCGTCGTTCAGCCGCGCGCGCCGCGGCCGAAGAATGGGGTGCAACCTGCTGCTGCGCCGCCCCATGTGCCAACTGCTCGCCCTGAACAGCAACGTGCCGACAGCGGCCACGTTCTCCTTCGCCGGCCTCTCGGCCCGCGGCGGCGCCACCGACCACCACGTTGACGGCTGGGGCATGGCTTTCCACGATGGCGCAGCCGCACGCGTCTTCCGCGATGTCGGCCGCGCCTGCGACGCGCCGCTGGCGGCCTTCCTGCGCCAGCACCCGCTGCGCGCGCGCACGGTGCTGGCCCATGTGCGCAAGGCGACGCAAGGCGCCGTGGCATTGGCCAACTGCCACCCTTTCCAGCGCGAATGGCTGGGCCGTTCCTGGCTGTTCTGCCACAACGGCGACCTGAAGGGCTTCCATCCGGCACTCGACGGCAGCCAGCTGCCGCTGGGCCAGACCGACAGCGAGCAGGCCTTCTGCTGGCTGCTGCAACAGCTGCACGCCCAGTTCGGCAGCGGGCCGGCGCCGCACTGGCGGCAGCTGGCGCCAGTGCTGGCCGATCTGGTGGCGCAGATCGCCAGCCACGGCCCGTTCAACATGCTGCTCAGCGACGGCCATGCGCTCTATGCCCATGCCTCGACGAAGCTGGCCTGGCTGGTGCGCCAGCACCCGTTCACACGCGCACGGCTGGTCGATTGCGACCTCGAGATCGATCTCGCCAGCGCCAACGCGCCCGGCGACCGCATGGTGGTGGTGGCGACACAGCCGCTGACGGCGGCCGAACCCTGGCAGAGCTTCGCGCCGGGTGAACTGCGTGTCTTCGCCGACGGGCGCAGCGTCTGGCACCAGGCCACGGCAATGGCACTCGCTGCGGCCTGACGGCCAGCGCGGGTCAAGCCTCGACCCAGTCTCCGGGCTCGTCGCAGCCGGGGTCGAAGAAGGGCTGGATGGACGCGCGCTTGCGTGCCATCGGCGTAGCGCACGCTGTTTTATACAATGAACTTCATTGCATTAAACAAAATGTCGTGAACGCATGAGCCAGCCGATCGTTCCCGCCCCACTGCCGGAGGCCACCCTGGTGGCCCATGTCATCGCGCAGGCGCAAAGGCCGCTCGCGCAGGCCACACGCGAACGTCTGGCGCAAGCGCTGCTCGACTGGTTCACCGCCGGCTGGTCGGCGCTCGAGATGCCTGCCGCGGCTCGCCTGCGCGGCCTGGCCGGTGACCTTTTCCCGTGCACCGGCGCTGCCGCAGTTTTCGGCGGGCAGATGGCGACGCCGATGGCGGCGGCCTTCGCCAACGCGGGCATCACACACCTTCGCGAGATCGACGACGCGCACCGTGCGGCCATGCTGCATCCGGGTGTCGTCGCCGTGTCACCGGTGCTCGCGCTGGCCCTCGCATCCGGCCTGACGCAGCGGCGCGTGGCGCAGGCCGTCATCGCGGGCTACGAAGTGGCGCTGCGGCTCGGCGAAGCGCTGGGTGCGCGGCATGCCGGGCTCTTCCACGCCACCGCGACGGCGGGCAGCATCGGCGCCGCCGCCGCGTCGGCCTTCGCGCTGGGCCTGGCGCCCGACGCCGTGCATCACGCGCTCGGTATCGCGGCGACGCAGGCCGCCGGCCTGTGGCAACTGCTCGACGACGACGCCCACGACGCCAAGTCGCTGCACCCCGCGCTGGCCGTGCGCAACGGCCTGACGGCAGCCTACGCAGCCCGGGCCGGCCTGCCGGGCGCGCGCGCGTTCGTCACCGGGCGCCGCGGCCTGTATGCGGTGCTGTCCGGCGACGGCCCGCTGGCGGCGCTTGACGGCGACCTGCAGGCGCCGGAGCGCCTGCACACCGCGACCATCAAGGCCTGGCCCGCCTGCGCGATGCTGTTCACGCCGCTGGACGCCACGCTGTCGCTGATCGAACAGCACGGCATCGCGGCTGCGGACGTTGCAGCGGTCGACATCGAGATCTTTCCGCACGCGCTGAAGATCGCCGGCGTGCACTGGCCGACGCGGCCGGCCGAGGCGGCTTTCTGCCTGCGCTATCTGGTCGCCACGCTGCTGCTGAAGCGGCGCATCGGCATCGCCGACACCGAGGCCCCGGACCTGGCCTCGCCCGAGCTGCTGGCCTTGGCCCACCGCATCGCCGTGCGCAGCAACGAATCTTTCCAGCAGGACTTTCCGAACAAGCGGCCGAGCCGCGTGACGCTGACGCTGCGCGACGGGTGCCCGTTCGTGGCTTATCGCGAGTTGCGCCGCGGCGATCCGGAAGACCCGTTCACTTGGGCCGCGCTGCAGGCACGGCTGCGCAGCTTTGCGCCGGCACTCGGTGACGAGCCGGCGTCAGCGTTGGTGCGCTGGTGCGAGCGTTTCCTCGATCCCCGGCTCGACGACGAACCCTGTGCGCCGCCCCCCGCGCTCTTCGGCGCCTGAGCGGCGCGGCCCTTCAACCCTCATGCCTGAACCCTCCTCCCGGAGGAGGGCGTGAGCGGCTTTGCCTCTCACGCTCCCTGCCAGTCCTTCGGTGGGCGGCTGGCGAAGCCCACCTGCGCCAGTTCGTGCCGTGCCACCTGCACGGCCTTGCGCTGCGCGGCCGGGCTCTGGCGCGGCGCGAGGCCGATGACGACCAGTGCGCCGAGGAAGCCGCCATCGCCGTCGAACACCGGCAGCGCGACCGAGGCCATCTGCGGCAAGCGTTCTTCGCGCGTGATCGCAAAGCCTTCGCGCAGGATGTGCTCGGCCTGCGGCGTCTGGCCGCCGGTGAACGCCTTCAGCACATGTGCCGAAGAACCGCCGTCGGCCAGCTTCACCCGGGCGCCGACCTCGACGTGGTGCCGAAGCTCGTGATCGCTGTTCTCGCGGTACAGGCACACGCGTTCGTCGCCGCTGCGCACGAAGAAGGCGACGGTCTCGCCGGTGGCCTCCATCACGCGGCGCAGCACGGGTTGCAGGCGCGAGCCCACGTCGAAGGTACGGCGATACAGCATGCCCATGTGCAGCAGCGCAGGCCCCGGCGCATAGTTGCCGTTGTCGAAGCGGTGCAGCAGGCGCGAGCGCACCAGCACGCCGGCCAGCCGCAGCACCGTCGCCTTGTCCAGGCCGGTGATCTGCGCCAGATCTCGCAGCGGCAGGCGCAGCCGGTCTTCGGTGAAGCACTCGAGGATCGAAACGCCGCGCTCCAGAACCCCGGAAGGCGGCGTGGCCGCCGCCGGCACAACCGGCGCCGGATCGGTGTTGCGGGCTCTGCTGGCTGCTGGGCGTGGCTTGGGCGTCATGGATGCAAGGCTACGGCATACCGCCCCAGGGGTGTTCCCGTTGACAGGGGGTCTGCGCTCCACTAGAGTTTTATTCACTGAATGTCATTTCATTGAATAAAACCACGAGAAACGACGGATGAACACCGCCGCGCCCCAGCCACCCACCGCCGGAGCGGCGCTGCTGGATCGCCTTGTCGGCATCGTCGGCCCGGCGAATGTGCTCACGGCGCCCGCAGACACGGCGCGCTACGAGGCCGACCACCGCGGCGTGTTTGCAGGCGCCTGCCGCGCCGTGGTCCGGCCGGCGTCGACGGATGAAGTCTCGCGCGTCGTCGCGGCTTGCGCCGGAGCCGGCGTGGCCATCGTGCCGCAGGGTGGCAACACGGGGCTGGTCGGCGGTTCGACGCCCGATGACACGCGGACCGAAGTGCTGCTCAGCCTGGAACGTTTGCGTGCGGTGCGCCGCGTCGACGCGCTCGACAACTCGATGACGCTCGAAGCCGGCTGCACCGTGCTGGCGGCACAGCAGGCCGCCGCCGAGGCCGGGCGCCTGTTCCCGCTGTCGCTGGCGTCGGAAGGCAGCGCAACGATCGGCGGCGTGTTCTCCACCAACGCCGGCGGCGAGCAGGTGCTGCGCTACGGCAACGCGCGCGACCTGGCGCTCGGGCTGGAGGTGGTGCTCGCCGATGGTCGCGTGCTGGACGGTTTGAGCGCGCTGCGCAAGGACAACACCGGCTACGACCTGAAGCAGCTCTTCATCGGCGGCGAAGGCACGCTGGGCATCGTCACGGCCGTCACGGTCAAGCTGTTCCAGCGTCCGCGTCATGTGGTCACGACCTGGGCCGCCGTGCGCGACCCGCAGGCGGCCGTGCAGCTGCTGGCCCAGCTTGCCGAGGCGGTGGGCGAGCGTGTCACCGCGTTCGAGCTGCTGGGTCAGGGCCCGCTCGATCTGGTGCTCAGACATGCCGCGCCCGGCATGCGCGCGCCGCTGGCCGGGGCGCATGCGTGGTCGGTGCTGTTCGACGTGTCGGAGGTCTCTGCGCGCTTCGATCCGGCACCTGCGGTGCAGGACGTGCTGGCCGCGGCGATGGAAGATGGCCTCGTCGTCGACGCCGCGCTGGCGGCTTCGGAACGCCAGGCGCACGAGTTCTGGGCGCTGCGCGAGCACGTGCCCGAGGCGCAGCGCCGCGAAGGGCCGTCGATCAAGCACGACATCTCGGTCGCCGTCTCGCGCATTCCCGCCTTCATCACCGCGGCCGACGCCGCACTGCAGGCGCTGCTGCCGGGCGTGCGCATCGTCTGCTTCGGCCACGTGGGCGACGGCAACCTGCACTACAACCAGAGCCCGCCCGCGGGCATGGGCAAGGCCGAGTTCCTGGCGCATGAAGAGGCGGTGCACGCCGTCGTGCACGAAATCGCCGCGCGGCTACAGGGCTCGATCTCGGCCGAGCACGGCATCGGCCGTCTGAAGCAGGACGCCTTCATTCGCTACAAGTCCCCCGTGGCGCTCGACGCGATGGCACGCATCAAGCGCGCGCTGGACCCGGCCAACACCTTCAACCCCGGCCGCCTGCTGCCACGCGCGCTGCTCGACCGGTCTGTCTGACAACCCCACGAGACCTCCGATGCCCGTATCCGTCTTCGACATGCAGTCGCTCCAGCACCTGTGGGGCACCGATGAACTGCGCGCCATCTTCTCGGAAGAGAACCGCGTGCAGAAGTGGCTGGCCTTCGAAGCCGCGCTGGCGGCGGCGCAGGCCGAGCTCGGCATCGTGCCCGTCGCGGCCGCGCAAGAGATCGCCGCCAAGGCGACGATGGCCTCGATCGACATCCCGAAGATGTCGGCCGAGATCCGCCGCATCAAGCATTCGCTGGTGCCGGCGCTCAAGCAGCTGCAGGGCGCGTGCGCCAACGAGCATGGCGAGTGGGTGCACTACGGCGCCACCACGCAGGACGTGGTGGACACCGGCGTGGCGCTGCAGCTGAAGGAGTTCCACGCCGTCGCGCTGCGCGACCTGCGCGCAGTCGGCCGCGAGCTGGCGCGCCTGGCCGCCGAACACCGCGCCACGACTATGGCCGGCCGCACGCACGGCGTGCAGGCGCTGCCGATCACCTTCGGCCACAAGTGCGCGCTGTGGCTGGACGAGCTGGGCCGCCACCAGGCGCGGCTGAAGGCCTGCGAGCCGCGCGTACTGGTCGGCATGGTGGCCGGTGCGGTCGGCAGCCAGGCCTCGCTGGGGCCGCAGGCCGAAGAGGTGGAGCGCCGCACGCTGACCAAGCTGGGCCTGGGCGTGCCCGACATCAGCTGGGCGCCGGCGCGCGACCGCTTCACCGAATACGCGACGCTGCTCGCGATGCTGGGCGCCACGCTGTCGAAGATCGGCAACGAACTCTTCAACATGCAGCGCAACGAGTTCGCCGAAGTCGAAGAGGCCTTCTCCGAAGGCAAGCTCGGCTCGTCGACGATGCCGCACAAACGCAACCCGACATCGGCCGAGAACCTGGCCGGGCTGTCGCGCCCGCTGCGCTACAACGCCGCGATGATGATCGAAGGCATGGTGCAGGAAGGCGAGCGCGACGGCATCGCGTGGAAGATGGAGTGGAAGGCGCTGCCCGAGTGCTGCATGATCGCCGGCGCGATGCTGTTCCAGGCCAAGAACCTGCTGGCCGGCCTGCGCGTGGATGCCCAGCGCATGGCGGCCAACCTCGACATGATGCGTGGCTACCTGCTGTCAGAGCGGGTGATGCTGGAGCTGTCCGAACGCGTGGGCAAGCAGACCGCGCACGAATGGATCTACGAGGCTTCGATGCACGGCATCACGCACAAGCTCGGCTTTGCCGACGCGATGCGCCAGCACGCCGGCCTGGGCCAGCTGCTGGCCGACGACGAGATCCAGCGCCTGACCGACCCCGCGGGCTACCTCGGCCAATGCGGGCCGTCGGTGGACCGGGTATTGGCGCGGCAGCAGAGCTGGCTCGAAGGCTGACAAGGACACGCCACCGTGACCAAGGATCTGCGCATCAACCGCCGGCAGGCGCTGCTGGCCGTGGCCGGCACCGCCGCGCTGGCCGCCTGGGCGCGCTTCGCGGAGCAGCCGATCAAGCTGCTCGTCGGCCATCGAGCGCGACGTGCCGGCGCCGCTTTCACGCAATACATCCTGGCCGACACGGCGCGCTACCGCAGCGGCGTGTCGCCGGAGTTGATCAAGCAGGTGATGCAATGAACACGAACACCCTCATCACACCGTCGCAGCTTCGCGAGCGGCTGGGCAACCGGGCTGCCAAGACGCTGCTCGTCGACTGCAGCTTCGAGCTGTCCGATCCGGCGGCCGGCCGCCGCGCCTACGACGCCGGCCATCTGCCAGGCGCCGTCTACGTGCACCTCGAAGACGTTCTGTCGGCCGCCAAGACCGGCCGCAACGGCCGCCATCCGCTGCCCGAGCGCGCCCGCTTCGCCGACGCGATGACGGCGCTGGGTGCCGACGACGACACGCTGATCGTCGGCTACGACAACGCCTGCGCCATGTATGCCGCGCGGCTGTGGTGGATGCTGCGCTGGGCCGGCCACGGCGCGGCCGCGGTGCTCGATGGCGGCATCGCGGCGTGGCGGGCCGAAGATGGGGCCATCGCGGTGGCCGCGCCCGCCGCACGCCCGCGTGGGTCTTTCCGGCTGCGCGAAAGCCTGGTGCCCACGGCCGACTACGCCACGGTCAAGGCCAACCTCGACGGTGGCGCGCGGCTGGTGCTGGACGCCCGCGCACCCGACCGCTTTCGCGGCGAGAACGAGACGCTCGATCCTGTCGGCGGCCACATCCCCGGCGCGCGCAACCGGCTCTTCCGCGACAACCTCGCCGCCGACGGCCGCTTCAAGCCGGCGGCTCAGCTGCGCGCCGAGTTCGAGCAGCTGCTGGACGGACGCCCGGCCGATGCCGTCATCAGCCAGTGCGGCTCCGGCGTCACCGCCTGCCACAACCTGCTGGCGATGGAAGTGGCCGGCCTGCGCGGAGCAGCGCTGTATTCGGGCTCGTGGAGCGAGTGGTGCGCGCAGCCCGGCGCACCGATCGCGACCGGCGACCCGCTGTAGCCGCGCCCACGCGATCCACAAAACCGAGGAGACACGCTTGCCCGCACACCGCTGGTTCACTTCGCTCGTTCCACTGCTTCCACTGCTGGCGGCCGCCGGCCTGCTGGCCGCCGGCGCCGCCGCAAGGGCCGCCTATCCCGAGCAGCCGATCAAGCTCGTCGTCGGCTTTCCGCCGGGCGGCGGCGGCGACCTGTACGGCCGCGCCATCGCAACCGCGCTCGGCAAGCAGCTCGGCAAGACGGTCATCGTCGACAACAAGGCCGGCGCCGGCGGCAACATCGCGGCCGAGACCGTTGCCAACGCCAAGCCCGACGGCTACACGCTGATCCTCGCGATGAGCGGCAACATGGCCAGCGCCGTGGCCATCCAGCCGAAGCTGTCGTACAAGGTGCCCGACGACTTCGTGCCGATCGCGCAGCTGGTCGAGACGCCGTACGGGCTGATGGTGGGCGGCTCGTCGAAGTTCGGCAGCATCAAGGACTACGTGCAGGCCGCCCGGGGCGGCAAGCTGACCTATGCGTCCACCGGTACCGGCGGCGCTTCGCAAGTGGTGATGGAGATGATCAAGCAGCAGGCCGATCTCGACATCCTGCACATCCCGTACAAGGGTTCGGGCCCGGCGCTGACCGATCTCTATGGCGGCCAGGTCGACAGCTTCTTCGCGCCCTACACGCCGCTGATGGGGCAGATCCGTTCCGGCAAGCTGCGGCTGCTGGCGGTCAGCACCGACAAGCGCCTGGCCGCGCTGCCCGACGTGCCGACGCTGAAGGAATCGGGCATCGACGTCGTGATGACGCAGTGGTACGGCCTGGCGGCGCCCAAAGGCACGCCGAAGGACGTGGTCGAGACGCTGGTCCACGCGGTGAAGGCGGCGATGCAGGACCCGGATCTGCTGAAGGTCTACCGCAGCGACGGCGCGCAAGAGTCGCTGCGCACCGGCGCCGTCTTCGGCGACTTCATCGTCAAGGACATCGCCAACTACCGGCGCGCCGTCGAGCGCGGCAACCTGAAGGCCGAATGAGCCTCGGGATGAGCCTCGGGACCTTTCGCCCGCACAGCGCGCACTGGGGCGTGTTCTCCGCGGCCTGGAACGGTCATACGCTGACGGTGCGCCCGCATCCGGACGACCCCGATCCGAACCCGCTGCTGCAGAACTTTCCCGATGCGCTGCGCCACCGCGCCCGCGTCACGACGCCGATGGTGCGGCGCGGCTGGCTCGAACGCGGGCCCGGGCCGGACGCGATGCGCGGCCGCGATGGCTTCGTCGCGATGCCCTGGACCGAGGTGCTCGACCGCGTGGCGGCCGAACTGCAGCGCGTGCAGCGGGCCCATGGCCTGGAGGCGATCTTCGGCGGCTCTTACGGCTGGTCCAGCGCGGGCCGCTTCCACCACGCGCAGAGCCAGGTGCACCGCTTCCTGAACACCGCGCTCGGCGGCTACGTGCGCTCGGTCAACAGCTACAGCGCCGGCGCGTCGGCAGTGATCCTGCCGCACATCCTGGGCAGCATGGACGAGGTGGCGCGGCGCAACGTGACCTGGGAGCAGATCGTCGAGCATTGCGACGTGGTGCTGGCCTTCGGCGGCATGGCGTTGCGCAATTCGCGCGTCGCTTCGGGCGGCATCAGCCGCCACGTCGAGCGCGATGCGATGCGCCACGCGGCCGAACGCGGCTGCCGCTTCGTCAACATCAGCCCGCTGCGCCCCGATCTGCCGGCCGAAGCGCGCCCCGAATGGCTGCCCGCGCGCCCGGGCACCGACACCGCGCTGATGCTGGGCCTGGTGCATACGCTGGTCAGCGCAGGGCTGCACGACCGCGCTTTCCTGGCCGGGTTCTGCGACGGCTGGCCGGCCTTCGAAGACTACCTGATGGGCCGTGCCGACGGCCAGCCGAAGACGGCCGCCTGGGCCGCAGGCATCTGTGGTTTGACCGAAGAGCAGATCGCGGCGCTCGCGCGCTCGCTGGCCGCCAAGCGCGTGCTCGTCGTCGTCTCGCACTCGCTGCAGCGCGCCGAACATGGCGAGCAGCCGGTGTGGATGGGCGCGGTGCTTGCCGCCGCGCTGGGGCAGATCGGGCTGCCCGGCGGCGGCTATGCCTACGCGCTGGGCACGCTGGCGCACTACGGCAAACGCATGAACGCGGTGCCCGGCGCAGCGCTGCCGCAGGGCAGCAACGGCGTGAAGGCGTTCATTCCGGTGGCGCGCATCGCCGACATGCTGCTGCACCCCGGCGAGCCGTTCGACTACAACGGCCAGCGGCTCAGCTATCCGCACGTGCGCCTGGCTTACTGGGCCGGCGGCAACCCGTTCCACCACCACCAGGACATCAACCGGCTGCGCGAAGCCTTCCGCCGGCTCGACACCTTGATCGTGCACGAGACCGCCTGGACGGCCACCGCGCGGCACGCCGACATCGTGCTGCCGTGCACGATGACGCTGGAACGCGAGGACATCGGCGCCACGCCGACCGACCCGCTGATGGTGGCGATGCACCGCATCGCCGAACCGGTCGGCCTGGCGCGTGACGACTACGACATCTTTGCCGACCTGGCCGAACGCCTGGGCCGGCGCGAGGCCTTCACCGAAGGCCGCGGCACGCGCGAGTGGCTGCGCCACCTGTACGAGAAGACACGCGCGGCGCTGCAGGAACGCGGCAACGAAGCACCCGATTTCGACAGCTTCTGGGCCCGCGGCGAACTGCGGTTGCCGCAACGCCCCGACGACGGCGGCATCCTGCGTGCCTTCCGCGACGACCCGGCCGGCCACCCGTTGCCAACGCCCAGCGGCAAGGTCCAGATCAGTTCAGCGGTGGTCGCCGGCTTCGGCTACGCCGACTGCCCGGGCCACCCGGCCTGGCTGCCGCAGCAGGATGCGCCCGATGCGCAGCATCCGCTCTTCCTGATCGCCAACCAGCCCGCGACGCGGCTGCACAGCCAGCTCGACTTCGGCGGCCACAGCGCCGCCGGCAAACGGCGTGGGCGCGAAGTCTGTCGCTTGCACCCCGATGACGCGGCGGCCCGCGGCATTGCCGACGGCGACATCGTGCGGCTCTTCAACCTGCGTGGTGCCTGCCTGGCCGCAGCGCGGGTCACCGACGAAGTCATGACTGGCGTGGTGCAACTGCCCACCGGCGCGTGGTACGACCCCGACGACCCGGCTGCGGCCCGGCCGATGTGCGTACACGGCAATCCGAACGTGCTGACCCGCGATGTCGGCACGTCTTCGCTGGCACAGGGCAGCAGCGGGCAGCTCACCGCCGTGCAGGTCGAGCGCTACGCCGGAGAACTGGTGCCGATACGGGCCTACGATCCGCCCGGCTGAGAGTCAGGATCCCATTCGAGGCAGCGCGGGATCCCGGCCAGCCGTTTCACAGGCGCATGCCGCCATCGACGTCGATGACGGCGCCGTTCACGTAGCTTGCGGCATCGGTGCACAGCCACGCGACGACGCCCGCACAGTCGTGCGGCTGGCCAAGGCGCCCCAGCGGAATCCGGTCGACAACCGATTGCCGATAGGCCGGGTCGGCAAGCACGTCCCGGTTGCGCCGGGTTTCGATGGCACCGGGGCGCACGACGTTGAACGTGACATCTCCACGCGCACAGTCGCGGGCCCAACTGCGCATGGCATGGGTCTGGGCTGCCTTCAGCGCGGCATACAGCAGGTTGTCGCGACGCGGCCGCTCCTCTTGGACCGAACCGATCGCGATCACGCGGCCGTATTGGCGCGCCTGCATGCCCGGCACCAGCGCGGCCACCAGCTGCAGCGTGGCCTGCAGGTTGACGGCAAACTGCTGCTGAGCCGAGGATCGGGCTATGCAAAGCGGGTCTTCGCGCGGGTCGATGGCCGCGCAAGGCACCAGCACGTCGATGTCCCAGCCACGCTGCGCCACGGCCGCCAGCGCAGCGTCGATGGCTTCGGCCTCGGACACGTCAGCGTCCACCGGCAACGCGTCCACGCCCTGGTCGGCCAGATCATTCGCCAGTGTTCGCAGGGCCGCCGAATCCTTGTCCAGCGCAACGATGCGCAGGCCATTGCGGCCCAGCGCTTCGCAGATCGCCCGCCCGATACCCTGGGCCGCGCCGGTGACCAGTGCCGTTCGCGGCGGCGGCACGGCGCCGCCGCTCATCCGCCGAACGCCAGCGGCCGCACGCGCCGGGTGGCGTCGGTCATGGCCTGGCGCACGGGCTTCATGCCGACGATCGCGCCCTGCGTTTCTTCGATGAAGATGTCGTGGGCGCGCGACTGTTCGTCGAATGCCGGCAGATGCGCGCGCGCCTGTGCCAGGGCCTTGGCTTCCGCGGCGGCAAACGGCAGATCGGACAGGCTCTGATAGGTGGAAATGCGCGTCGGGCCATTGCCGTTGCGAGCCATCTGCAAGGTGCCGTTCCTGCTGCTCAGCGAACGGATGAATTCCCAGGCCTGGCGCTTGTTGGCCGAGTTCTTCGGAATCATCAGCGCCCAGAATTCGACCGGCGCGTTGTAGACGCCCTTGCCGCCAGGGCCGGCGCTGATGGGCGGCGTCATCGGCTTGATCTTCCCGGGATATTTGCTCTTCACCGGGTCGTTGAGCACCGGCATCCGGGCGAGCGAGTTCAACGACATGGCGCAGCGCCCTTGCTGAATCTGCGTCGCCACTTCCTCGTTGTTCTGGGTCGCGAAGTTGCGCGGCAGCGCACCGCTCTTGTACAAGTCTGCCATCGCTTCGACGAACCGGACCATCGGCTCTTCGGCCGCCACGATGCTGCGGTCTGCCAGCATGTAGTCGGCGCCGATGCAGCGGCTGAGCGTCAGGAAGTGCGACGCGAATTGCGGCGCGAACGACAGGCCGACCACCGACGTGCCGTCGGACCGTTTGAATGTCAGCTGCCGGGCCGCGGCCAGCACGTCTTCGAAGGTCTTGAAATGCGGGTCGACACCGCGTTCCTTGAAGAGATCTTCGTTGTAGACCAGCGCATTCGTGGAATGGCGCACCGGAATGCCGTGCAGGCCCGCGCTGCTACGAAACGGCTGCAGCAAGCCCGGCGCGAAGTCGGCCAGGTCTTCGATCGGCGCCTCTTTCATGAGGCCGTCCAGCGGCTCGAACAGCGCCAGGTTGCGGGCGTTGGCGCGGCCGTTCAACAAGAAGGCAACGTCGATGGCGGTGGCGCTCAGCGAAGCCTCGCGCAGCAGGCGCTCGTGAATCGCGTTGACGTCGCCCAGCGTGACCCAGCTCACGCCCAGCTTCGTCGCCTCGCGAAAGGCCGCGGTGGCGTCGCCGCCGGCGCCGGTGGTGGCCGCGCCCTGATGGACGCGGTGCGCCAGCACGGTGATTTCGCGCGTGCCCTGCGCACGCGCGGCCGGCAACGCGCTGGCGGCCAGCGCGGCGGCACCGCCGGCGAGGAACCGGCGCCGGCTGGATGGGTTGCTGCAATCATTCATCGGGCTTGTCTCCTGCGGGCGGCTGCCGGCAACGTGGCGGCTTTGGCGGCGGTCTTGACGGTCTTGGCGGACTTGACGGGTCGGCGTGCCGGTTTGCGGGCCGCGGCTGGCGGCCCGGCGGATGGGCCGCCGAAGATGGATTCGACGGCACGGTCGGCCGCCGCGAAGTGCGCTTCCATCGCGACTTGCGCGGCCTCCCCGTCGCCGGCAATCACCTCATCGGCGATCCGCCGGTGACGCGCCAAGGTCGCATCCCAGTCGCGGCCGGCGGCGGCCTGATAGGCGTTGAAGCGCACCATCATTTCCTGGATCAGCAGTTCCAGCCCATGCATCTGCAGCACCAGCAACTGGTTATGCGTCATGCGCGCCAGATGGTTGTGGAAGGCCTGGTCGGCTTCGATCCAGCGCTGCGCATCGCCGCGGGACTGCTCCATCCGCTGCACCAGCCCGGCGAGCACGACCAGGTCTGCGGCGGTGCGGTTCTCGGCGGCCAACCGGGCAATCGGGGTTTCGAGAATGCGGCGCAGCTGCACGGCTTCGAGCAGCCGCTTCTGGCCGCTGCCGATGGCCAGCCGGTAGAAGCGCTGCAACGGGCTGCCGTCGAGCGCGCGGATGCGGCTGACCTTGCCTTGCTGCACCTGCACCACGCCCAACGCCGCCAGCTCGCGCAGCGCATCGCGCGCGACCGGCTTGGAAACGTTGAAAGCCGCGGCCAGCTGGCTTTCCGACGGCAGCGCGTCGCCGGGTTTGAAACGCCCGTCGACGATGGCCTGCGTCAGCCGTTCCAGCATGACGTCGCCCAGCCGGCTGGGCGCGGCAGGCACGGCGTCATGCAAGAAGTCCCAGGTCGGGGCGGTCGGCTCGGTTTGCATTGGCTCTTCCAGTCTTCGGCCGCATTGTATGGCCCGGCAACTTGATAAGCAACTTAGCATATAAGTTATAGTGACGGCCGGTCGCCTCGTCGTAGAGGAAGAGCGCGGCCCTTCGATCCCAGGCCAAGGAATTGCCGTTGACCGAGTCCCGTTGGAGCCTGAACGCACAGTCGCGCAGCGCCCTGCCCTTCATCGCGCCGGCGCTGGCGCTGGTATCGGCGACGATCGTGCTGCCTGCCGTCTATGTGCTGTACCTGTCGCTCAACGCATCGAGCTTCGGGCAGACGCCGGCGTTCGTCGGCCTGGCCAACTACGAAAAGATCCTGACCGACCCGTACTTCTGGCGGGCCATGCGCAACACCGTCGTCGTCGTGCTCGGCGTCGTGCACATCGAGCTGCTGCTGGGGTTGGGCATTGCCATGCTGCTGGCCAGCGGCGTGCCGCTGCGGCGGCTGGTCTTCTCCGCGTTGATCGCGCCGTATGCGGTCAGCGAGGTGGCGGCGGTGGTGATGTGGCGCCATGCGTTCGACCCCGAGATCGGCATCGCGACGCATGCATTGGGCCTCATCGGCATCGGCCCGCTCGAATGGGCCGTGCACCCGTGGCAGGGCCTGCTGATGGTGGCGCTGCTGAGCATCTGGCTGCACCTGCCGTTCACCGTCATCATCATCTACGCGGCGCGGCTGGGCATCCCGAAGGACATCTACGAAGCGGCGCGCATCGACGGCGCCACGCCGTGGCAGCGCTTCCGCTGCATGACGCTGCCGCTGCTGATGCCGGCGCTGCTGGTCGCGATGCTGTTCCGCTACATATTCGCGTTTCGGCTGTTCTCCGAAGTCTGGCTGCTGACCCAGGGCGGGCCGGCCAGAACGACCGAAGTCGTGGCTGTCTATCTGTATCTGGAAGCATTCCGGTACAGCAACTTCGGCGCCGCGGCCGCCACCGGCTGGATCATGGTGCTGGCGTGCATGCTGCTCGCATCGCTGTACCTGCGGCGCCTGTACCGCGACATGCACGCCCATGCGTCCTGACCGTCTTCCGCGCCTGCTGAAGCGCCTCTTGATCAGTGCCGGCAAGGGGCTGGCGGTGGCCTTGCTGCTGGTCTGGTCCTGTGGTCCGATCGCGCTGATGGTGACGGCCGCCTTCACCCCCGAACGGGACATCTTCGGCACCGGCGCCGTCTGGAACCCGACGCTGGAAAACTTCCATGCGTTGTGGAGCCGCTGGGGCGACTTCTTCCGCGCGCTCGGCAACAGCCTGGTCATCACGGCCGGCGCCACGGCGCTGGCGGTGGCCGCCAGCCTGCTGGCGGGCTACGGCTACTCGCGCTGGCGCAGCGGCTTTCTGGCCCGCACGGCCTTCGGCCTGATCGCGCTGCGCCTGCTGCCGCCCATCGTCTGCACCCTGCCGCTGTTCCCGATCGTCAACGTCCTGCGCCTGAACGACACGCACGTCGTGCTCATCGTGCTGTACGCGGCCTTCTTCGTCTCGCTGGGCACGATGGTGATGCGCGCCTTCATCGACCAGATCCCGCGCGACCTGGATGAAGCCGCGCTGGTGGACGGCGCCACCCGCTGGCAGATGCTACGGCTCGTCATCATGCCGCTGGCGGCGCCGGGGATGGTGGCGGTGGCGATCTTCGTCATCGTCTTCGCCTGGAACGAGTTTCTCTTCGCCTTCATTTTCACCGCGAAGAACGCGAAGACCGCACCGCTGGTACTTTCGGAAATGATCGGCTCGCTCGACGGTGCCGAATGGGGCGTGCTGTTCGCCGCGGCGACCGTGCAGCTGCTGCCATTGCTGGCCTTCGTCATCGCCTGCCAGAAGTACCTGATCGAAGGCCTGACCGCCGGTTCCACGAAGGGATGACCGTGAACGCACCCACCGCCCCGGATCTGCTGCAGGCGCTGCAGCTGGCGCAGCCTGCGCTGTCGCGTTTCGACCCGTTGCCGCGCATCATCACGCTGGACGACTTCAACCGCGGCTCATGCGGCTTCGTGCAGTTGATCGGCAACTACGAAGGCACGCTGGACAGCATGCTGCCCGAATACGCCGGCTTCCGCGCACCGATGATCAGCACGGTGAACCACTGGGACACCGGCAGCCAGGGCGCGATGAGCGGCGACTACGCGCTCAAGCTGGCCACCCGCGCCGAGGCGGGCGCGCAGAGCGTGGCGATCAAGCGCCTGACCTTTCGCAAGCGCGGGCCGATCCGCCTGGAGTTCTATTTCACGTTCAAGCCCGAGGCCAGCGAAATGCGGCTGTCCGAAGCCGACGTGCGATCGGTCGGCTTCCTGCTGGACCTGCAGACCGGCGATACCGACAGCGACGGCGCGCGCGTCATGCCGCATCTGCGCTTCCTGAACGCCAGCAACGGCCAGCATGCCCAACGCTGGCAATTCAAGCGGCGCAGCAAGGCCGTGCACAAGCTCGGCAGCGAGGACAAGGTGGTGTCCCACTTTCATCTGGCCGAAGACGATTGGGAAGACTTGGCCGGCGGCGAGCAGCGCCTTTGCTACAACGAAATCCCGACCAAGGTGAACTGGCACTACGCCTGCCTGGACTTTGACCTGCAAAGCATGCGGGCGACCGGCTTTCGTTGCAACGACCGCGTGTTCAACCTCGGCGCCAGCCACGACTGCATCCGCATGCCGGCCATGCCCAACCTCTGGTGCATGCTGAACCTGGCCTTCTTCGTCGAAACCGACAGCGCCAAGCGCGCCTTCCTGTACCTGGACGGCGTCTGCCTGTCCGGAGCGCTGTGATGCTGCGCCACAGCCACACGGCGGTCATCGCGCGCAATGAAGTCTGGTCCGGGCAGGCCGAGACCGAGCCGTACGAAGCCGGCTGGGCACGGGAAGCGATGGTCTTCATCACCACGCTGTCGAGCAGCGGCCTGGCGGCCGGCAACGGCGCGGCGCGGGTGCAGATCTCGCCCGACGGCATGCGCTGGGTCGACGAAGGCTCGGTGCTCGACGTGCCGGCGCAGATGGACGGCGTTTCGGTCGCCCGCTTGCAGCACTTCGGCAACTGGCTGCGCGTGGTTTCTGACATGCCCGCCGGCAGCCAGGCGGCGGTGCTCGTCACGCTGCATCTGAAGTAGGCGCCTTCGAAACCCTCCCGTGGGGCTTGCGACTAGGCCGGCCGCTTCAGCACGAGAGTCAGGATGTCGTAGCTCGCCACGAGGTCCCCATCCTGGTTCGTCACCTGCACGTCCCAAGCCACGACGCCCTGCGCGGGTTGGTCCTTGCGCTGGGGGCGATCGATCTTGCGCTTGCACGTCAGCCGCGCCCGGATGGTGTCGCCGATGCCCACGGGTTTGACGAAGCGCAGCGTGTCCAGCCCGTAGTTGGCGAGCACGGGGCCTTGCGCCGGCGAGACAAAGAGCCCGGCGGCGGCCGACAGCACGAAGTAGCCGTGCGCGATGCGCTTGCCGAAGGGGCTCTCGCGAGCGGCCACTTCGTCGAAGTGCATGTAGAAGAAGTCGCCGGAGATCCCACCAAAGGCCACGATGTCCGCGTCGGTGACGGTGCGGCGATGGGTCAGCAGCGAGTCGCCGACGGCCAGGTCCTCGAAGTGCTTGCGAAACGGATGCAGAACGTCTTCGTGCACCTTCGCGCCGCGCACGTACTCACCGGTCACGGCCGCCAGCATCGTCGGCGAGCCTTGAAGCGCGGCACGCTGCAAGTAGTGCTTGACGGCGCGCAAGCCGCCCAACTCTTCCCCGCCGCCCGCCCGGCCAGGCCCGCCATGCTTGAGAACCGGCAATGGAGAGCCGTGCCCGGTGGACTCGGCCGCCGCATCGCGGTCGAGGATGTGGACGCGGCCGTGCCAAGCGGCCAGCGCAGGTACGGCATGCGCCGCCACCCGAGGATCACGGGTCACCAGGGTGGTGACGAGGCTGCCTCTGCCGCGCGCGGCAAGGGACACCGCCTCGTCGATGTCGCCGTATGGAATCAACGTGCTGATGGGCCCGAAGGCCTCGATGTCGTGCGCGGCGGCGCTTTCAGCGGCGCCTCGCGCCACGAGCAAGGTCGGCGAGAAGAACGCGCCGTTGGCCGTGGCCTCGCCCAATGGCGCGAACCGGGTATCGCCGAAGACGACGTCGGCCTGTTGCACGAGCTGCGCCAAGCGTTGTGCCACGTCGACCTGCTGCGCCTTCGACGCGAGCGCGCCCATCTTGACGCCGTCGATGGCCGGGTCGCCGACCACAACCTTGGCCAGCCGCGCAGCCAAGCGCTCGGCAACGGCCTCCAGGTGCCGGCGCGGCACCAGCGCGCGCCGGATGGCCGTGCACTTCTGCCCGGCCTTGACCGTCATCTCGCGAGCCACCTCTTTCACGAACAGATCGAACTCTTCGTCATCGGGACCGACATCTGGCGCCAGGATCGCGGCGTTGAGGCTGTCGGCTTCGGCATTGAACGGGACCGACCTGGCGATCAGGTTGGGGTGCACACGCAGCCGGGCGGCCGTGTCGGCCGAACCGGTGAACGTGACGACGTCCTGGCCGTCGAGCCTGTCGAGCAGGTCGCCCGTGCCGCCGATCACCAGCTGCACGCTGCCGTCGGGCAGCAGCCCGGAAGCCTGCATCAGCCGAACGCAGGCCTCGGTGAGATAGCTCGTGGCGGTTGCCGGCTTGACGATGCAAGGCATGCCCGCCAGAAAACTCGGTGCGAACTTTTCCAGCATGCCCCAGATGGGGAAGTTGAACGCATTGATGTGCACGGCCACGCCGCCGCGCGGCACGAGGATGTGCGTGCCGGCGAAGCCGCCCTTCTTGCCCAGTGGCATCGCCGGGCCTTCGTGAACGACGTTGCCGGACGGGAGTTCTCCTGCGCCGACGCCGGCGTAGGCAAACAGCGTCCCGCTGCCGCCTTCGATGTCGATCCAGCTGTCGTTGCGCGTCGCGCCGGTGTGCCTGGAGATGGCATACAGCTGCTCCTTGTGCTCCAGCAGGTACGAGGCCAGCGCTTTCAGCGTTGCTGCGCGCTGCTGGAAGTCGAGCTTCAGCAACGCGGGCACGGTGCGACGACGCGCAAACTCGACGGCTTCGCCAAAGTCCAGCGAATCGGCGTGCGTGTGAAACACGGTGGATCCATCGATCGCGCTCGTCAGGGCGCTACCCGGCTGCGTGCCGATCCAGCGGCCCGCGATCAGGCTTTGAAGAATGGGGTGGGTGCTCATCGAATCGGTTCCTTGCTCGGTAGTAGACGCGGGCGACTCACATGCCCAGGTAGGCTTGCTTCACCTGTTCATTGGCCAGCAGCTCGCTGCCCTGCCCCGACAGGACGACGGTGCCCGTCTCGAGGACATAGCCCCTGTCGGCGATGGACAGGGCGGCATGCGCGTTCTGCTCGACCAGCAATATCGTGATTCCCTGCGATTTGAGCAACCGGACCACGCGAAAGACCTCTTCGATGAGCAGCGGTGCGAGTCCCATGCTCGGCTCGTCCAGCAGCAGCAACCTGGGACGCGCCATCAGCGCGCGCGCCATCGCCAGCATCTGCTGCTGCCCACCCGACAAGGTTCCGGCGGGCAGGCGGCGCTTGTCCTTCAAGGTCGGGAACAGCGCGTAGGCCTTGTCCAGATCCTCCGCCACTTCGACCCGAGGCCGCGTGTAGGCGCCGAGCCGCAGGTTGTCTTCGACCGTCATCGGGCCGAACACCTGCCGCCCTTCCGGCACCTGGCTGATGCCGGCTCGAACACGGGCATCGGGACGTTGGTTCAAGAGGCTCTTGCCGCGATAGGCGATGTCGCCGCCCGAAGCGGGTTGCACGCCGGACAGCGTGCGCAGCAGAGTCGTCTTGCCGGCGCCATTGGCACCCACCAGCGCAACCAGCTCTCCTTCCGCGATCTCCAGATCGATTCCCTTCAGCGCCTGGATGCGCCCGTAGTGGCTGGTCAGGGCGCGCACGCACAGTGTCGGCGGCGCCGCAGGGGTGTTCTCGTGAACGTGCATCGATGGCTCCCGCATCAGGCCGACACGCCCAGATAGGCCGCGATGACTTCCGGGTTGGTGCGAACCTGTTCGGCGCTGCCTTCTGCCAGCTTCCTGCCATGGTCCAGCACGAGGATGTGATCCGACAGGTTCATGACCAGCTTCATGTCGTGCTCGACGAGGACAACCGTGACGCCCGAATCGGCGATCTTTCGAATCAATGCCTCGACCTCCTTCGTCTCGGTGTCGTTCAGTCCGGCGGCCGGTTCGTCCAGCAGGATCATCCTGGGCTTGGCGGCAAGCGCCCTCGCGATCTCCAGTCGCTTCAGTGCGCCATAGGGCATTTGACTGGCGTGCGCGTCGCGGTAGTTGCCAACACCGACGAAGCCCATCAACTCGGCGGACTCCTCGCGGCAATGGCGGTCGGCCCGACGCAGCCCGGGCACATGCAGCATGCTGGCCCACAAGCCCTGCGGCAGCCGCAGGTGCGCGCCGACCATCACGTTGTCGACGGCCGACATGTTCATGCACACCTGCAGGTTCTGGAAAGTTCGGCTGATGCCCAGCCGGGCCAGCTCGCAGGGCTCGGCGTCCGTCACGGACCGCCCTTCGAACTGGACGTTGCCGGCCGTCGGGGAATAGATGCCGGTGATCAGGTTGAACAGCGTGGTCTTGCCCGCACCGTTTGGCCCGATGACCGAATGCACCATGCCTTCGGCGATGGAGAAGCTCACGTCCTCGACGGCCTTGACGCCGCCGAACTGCTTCGTCAGGCCCTTCACCACCAGCTGCGTCATTGGCCGACCTCCGCGCCGACCGATCGGTGCCGGCGCCTGGCAGCCGGGCTTCTCTTGCGCAAGAGGCGCGCCAGGGTCGGCACGATCCCCGCGGGCAGGAAGATCATCGTGGCCATCAGGATGGCGCCGAAGACAACGGTCTCCCAACCTTCGAATGTCGACAACATCTGCGGCAGCATCGTCAGGATCACGGCGCCGACGATCGAGCCGAACACGGACGCCATGCCGCCGACGACAACCATCGTCACCAGTTCGATCGAGTGGAAGAAGCCCGCGACGCCAGGGGTCACGAAGGCAACGTAGTGGGCGGTCAGGCTACCCGCCAAGCTGGCCATCACGGCCGAGACCACGAAGATGCGAACCTTCACCCGGCTCGTTCGGATCCCGGCCACCTGCGCGGCGACCTCGGAGCCGTGGATCGCCTGCAGCGCACGGCCCGCGGGCGAGTCCACCAGGTTCAGCGCGACCCACGTCACCAGCATGAGCAGCGTGGCGACGAGTGCGTACCAGGCCTTCTCGCCAGACAGTTCCAGCCCGCCGAGCGAAAGAGCCGGCACGCTGATCCCGTCAGGGCCGCCCGTGTACCGGACCTCGTTCGTGATGACGATCGAGATGATGATCCCCAGCCCCAGCGTCGCCATCGCGAGGTAGTGGCCCTTGAGCTTCAGGATCGGCCGTGCCACGGCAAACGCCAGCAGCCCGGCCGCAGCGGCGCCCGCCAGCAAGGCCGCGACCGGCGGCCAACCGAATTGAGCGCTGAGCACGCCGCTCGCATAGGCGCCGATGCCCAGGAAGCCTGCGTGTCCGAGGCTGATCTGGCCCGTGTAGCCCACCAGCAGATTCAATGCAACGACGACCATGGCGTTCAGCGCCATGCGGATGGCCACGTCGTACAGGTACGGGTTGGCCAACGCGAAAGGCAGGCCGATGAGGACCACGGCAAGGATCAGCAGCCCCGTTTGCCGGGTGCTCATACGCGGTCCGTCACTTGGGCACCGAAGAGCCCGCGCGGCAGGAAGAACAGCACCAGGAGGATCAGCACGAAAGGCATGGCGTCCTTGTAGGCAGACGACACGTAGCCGGCCGTCATCGCTTCCAGAATGCCCAGCAGCAAGCCCCCGGCGATGGCTCCGACACCGCTGCCCAGTCCTCCCAGGGTCGCCGCGACGAAGCCCTTCAGGCCGAGCATGATGCCCACGTCGTAGGCGGTGCCGGTGATGGGAGCGACGAGGATGCCGCCAAGGGCGCCGAGTGCGGCGGACAAGCCGAAGCTCAGCAACAGCATCGTCTTGGTGTTGATGCCCACCAGTTGGGCGGCCAGCTTGTTGTGCGACGTGGCGAGCATCGCCTTGCCCACGAGCGTGCGCGTGAAGAACCACGCAAGCGCGGCGACGATGAGTACCGTGACACCGAGTGCCCACACGCTTTGCGGCAACAGCGTTGCGCCGCCGATCGCAATCGGCGTGTCGCCCGAGAAGGACGGCAAGGCGTGCGAGCCCTTGCCCAGCCCGATCTGCACGAGGCCGCGGATGAACAGCGACGCGCCGATCGTGATGATGATCAGCGTCACCACCTGTGCATTCCTGGCCGGCTCGATCGCGAACTTCTCGACCAGCAGGCCGACCACGGCCACCGCCGGCACCGCGATGGCGATGGCCGGCGCAAGCGGCAACCCGAGCTGCACCAGCGCCGCAGCGGCCATTCCCCCCAGCATGATGAACTCGCCCTGGGCGAAGTTGATGACGCCGCTGGCGTTGTAGATGATCGAGAAGCCAAGCGCCGCCAGCGCATAGGTGGCCCCGACCGTCAGGCCGGAAAAGAGGAACTGCAGAAACGCGGACACTTCGTCTCCCCGATCGCTACTTGGCGGGCGCCCATTTCCCGCCCTTGACCTCGATGAGGCGGAACGCCGACAAGTCCAGCCCCATGTGATCGGTGGCCGACAGATTGAACTGCCCGGTCACGCCGACAAAGGCCTTTGTCTGCTCCAGCGCTGCGCGGACCTTTTCGCCGTCGGTCGCTCCGGCCCGTTTGATCGCATCCACCGCCAACGCGAGCGCGTCATAGGCATAGCCGCCGAAGGTCGATGGCTCCTCCTTGAACCGCACCGCGTACGCGTTCGCGTAGTTCGTGACGATGGCCTTCTGCGGGTCGTTCTTCGGCAGGTCGCCCGCAATCAGCAGCGCGGGCGACGGCAGGCGGACGCCTTCGGCGGCGCCTGCCGACAGCCTCAGATACTCGTCGGACGCCACGCCGTGCGACTGGTATTGCGGCAGCTTGATGCCGAGCTGCGCAATGTTCTTGGTGACGATCGCCGGCCCCTGGCCCAGGCCGAACACGAAGATGGCTTGCACACCTGCCGTGTTCTTGATCTTCGTGAGCTGCGCCGTCACGTCGGAGTCCTTCGGGCCGTAGCTCTCGTCGGCAACGATCTCGACACCGTACTTGGCGGCCACGGCGAGCGTCTCCTTGCGGCCGGATTGCCCGAAGCCGCTGGTCTCGGACAGCAAGCCGAGCCTGGTCAGCCCCCGCGCCTTCACGTCGGCGAACACTTTCTCCGCGGCCATGCGGTCGGTATGGGGCGTTTTGAAGACCCACTTCTTGACGGGTTCGATGATCACGACGCCGCCCGCCAACGAGATGAACGGAATGCTCGCCTTTTCCACCAGCGGTGCGATCGCCATGGTGGCGCCGGTGGTGGTGCCGCCGATCATGAAGTCCACCTTGTCCGACTCGATGAGTCGTTTGGCGAAGCCGTTGGCCTTGCCCGCTTCGCTGCCATCGTCGTAGTGGACCAGCGCGAGCTTGCGGCCGAGCACGCCACCGGTGGCATTGATGCGCTCGACATACAGCTGCAGCGTCTTCAGCTCCGGCTCGCCGAGAAAGGCGGCGGGCCCGGTCACCGACAGCACCGCTCCCAACTTGATGTCGCTGCCTTGTTGGGCATGGACGCCGCTCGCCACGGCCGCCGCCGCAGCCGCAGCCGCAGCCACCAGAGCCTTGATCAGTACGCGCTTGTTCATGACTGTCTCCTTTGAAGTTCTCAGATGGCGCCCTTGGGTCGCTCGTGAACGAGCTTCGGCCGCTTGTCGATGACGCGCCGGGCCTTGCCGGTGGCCGTGCGTTCAATGCTTTCGGCCGCCATGACATGCACCTTGGTGCTCACGCCGACGCCGGTCTTGATCGCGTGTTCGAGCCAGCGGCCGATCCCTTCGGTCTCGGCGCCTGACATGCCGCCGGACAGCCCAGGGCGTGACTCCACCAGCACATCCAGCTTGTCGAGATGGCCGTCGCGCGAAACGATCAACTGGTAGATGGGTGCCAGCTTGTCGTTCTTCAGGACCAGTTCCTCGATCTGCGTCGGGAAGACGTTGACGCCGCGAATGATCAGCATGTCGTCGCTGCGGCCGGTGATCTTGCCCATGCGCCGCATCGAACGCGAAGTCGGCGGCAACAGCCGGGTGAGATCGCGCGTGCGATAGCGGATGACGGGCATGGCCTCCTTGGTGAGCGACGTGAAGACGAGTTCGCCCTCTTCGCCGTCGGGCAGCGCTTCGCCGGTTTCGGGGTCGATGATCTCGGGATAGAAGTGGTCTTCCCAGATGACCGGGCCGTCCTTGCTTTCGACGCACTCGCTCGCCACGCCCGGCCCCATGACCTCGGAGAGACCGTAGATGTCCAGCGCGTCGATGCCGACTCGCGACTCGATCTCGGCTCGCATGGCGGCGGTCCATGGCTCGGCGCCGAAGATGCCGATCTTCAGGGAACACTCGGACGGGTCCATGCCTTGGCGCATGAACTCCTCGATGAGGTTGAGCATGTAGCTGGGCGTCAGCATGATGATGTCGGGCTTGAAATCGCAGATGAGTTGCACCTGCTTTTCGGTCTGCCCACCCGACATGGGGATCACCGTGCATCCAAGCCTCTCGGCCCCGTAGTGCGCACCCAGCCCGCCGGTGAACAGGCCGTAGCCATACGAGACGTGAACGACGTCTCCTGCACGACCGCCGGCTGCGCGGATGGAACGCGCCACCACGCCGGCCCAGGTCTCGATGTCGTTCTTCGTATAGCCGACGACCGTCGGCTTGCCGGTCGTCCCGGAAGACGCGTGAATCCGCACCACCTGCTCGCGCGGGGTCGCGAACATGCCGAAGGGATAGTTCTCCCGCAGATCCTTCTTGCTCGTGAACGGGAACCTGGCCAGGTCACCGAGCGACTTGCAGTCCTGCGGATGGACGCCTGCCGCGTCGAATGCGGCACGGTAGTGCGGCACGTTCTGGTAGGCGCGCTCGAGCGTGGCTTGCAGGCGCCGCAGTTGCAGCGCCGTGATCTCGTCGCGGCTCGCGCGCTCGATGGGTTCGAGCTCGTCGGGGGTTGGATGCAGGCGGGGCACGAAGTCTCCTTCCGTCAGGTGTCCTGGTCGAAGTCGATGACCAGCCGATCGGTGACCGGAAATGCCTGGCACGACAGCACGAAACCGCGTGCGATCTCGTAGTCTTCGAGCGCGAAGTTCGCGTCCATCTCGACCTTGCCGTCGAGCACCTTGCAGCGGCAGGTCGCGCACACGCCGCCCTTGCACGAGTAGCGCATGTCGACGCCCTGGCGCAGGGCGGCGTCGAGCACGGATTCCTCGTCTCTGCGCATCGAGAAGCTGCGATGGTTGCCGTCCATCACGACGGTGACTTCGCAGTCCTTGGCCGCGCCGGCGGGCACGGTGTGCGCCAGCTTCGTCTTGCGCGGGATGCTTGCGGCAAACAGCTCGACCTTGATCGCGTCCTTGGGCATCCCGTACGCCTGCAGGGCCTGGCTCACCTCCTGCATCATCGATTCGGGCCCGCAGACGAACGCCGCGTCATGGTCTGCCACGTCGAGCCAGCCGTCGAAGAGTTGCTCGCACTTCTGCCGGGTGATGCGTCCATTGAAGAGGTCGATGTCTTGCTGTTCCCGGCTCATGACGTACACCAGCGCCAGGCGCTCGAGATACACGTCCTTCAGCTCGGCGAGTTCCTCGCGGAAGATCACCGAGGACGATGCCCGGTTGCCGTAAACGAGCGTGAAGCTCGAATGCGGTTCGAGCGCCAACACCGTCTTGATGATCGAAAGAATGGGCGTGATGCCGCTGCCCGCGGCAAAGGCCAGGTAGCGCTTGCGGCTCGCCCCGTCCAAGGGCAGATTGAAGTGCCCCATGGGCGGCATCACTTCGACGGCGACGCCTGGCTTCAGCGTGTCGTTTGCCCAGGTCGAGAACTGGCCGCCCGGCGTGCGCTTGATCGCAATCCGCAGGTCGTCGTCTTGCACTGCGGAGCAGATGGAGTAGGAGCGACGGAGATCCTCGCCATTGACCCGTGCACGCAAGGTCAGATGCTGGCCCTGGACGAAGGCGAACCGCTCCTTCAGCGCACCAGGAATGGCAAAGGTGGCCACGATGGTGTCGCGCGTCTCCTGCCGCACCTGGGCGATCGTCAACGAGTAGAACTTGCTCATGGAGTCGTCGCCCGCTTCAATGGCACTTGAAATGGTCGAATGGCTCGAGGCAGCGGCAGCAGCGGTACAAGGCCTTGCACGGCGTCGAACCAAACTGGCTCGTCAGCGCGACGTCGCCGGATCCGCAACGGGGGCACGACACGCCCGCTGTCGCTCGCGGACCGCGACCGATGTCCTGAACGCGAACGGCCTGCTCTGCCGCAGAACCGCTCGGCGGGTCGATGCCGTACGCGTGCAACTTGCGCTTGCCCTCGTCGCTCAGCCAGTCGGTGGTCCAGGCGGGTGCGATGCGGTATTCGAGGCGCACTCGATCGACGCCTCGATCGCGCAACTGCTGAACGACGCTGTCCGCGATCACGTGGGTCGCGGGGCAACCTGAATACGTCGGCGTGATCGTGACGACGCACTCCGAGCCCTGCGCACACTCGTGCCACCGGACATCGCGAACGATCCCGAGGTCGACGATGGAAATCACCGGAATCTCCGGATCGCTGACATCGGCGAGCCAGGTCCAGACCTGCTCGGTGGACGGGATGCTCACCATTTCAGCCCCGGATAGGCCCGCTGCAGAAACTGCATCTCGGCCAGCAGGTAGCCCAACTGCTCGGTGTGGCGGCCTTGCTTGCCACCCTTGTGCATCCAGACATCCGGCGCGGGCGGCACCAGCGTTGCGGCCGACAGCGTGCGCGCCACCTGGTTGAGCCAGGGCTGGCGCAGATCGGCAACGCTGTCGACGATCCCTTGCGCCTGCATCACGTCGTCGACGGCGTCCGGTGCGAAGAGTTCGCCCGTGTAGCTCCACAGATCATCGAGCGCGGCCTGCATGCGCCGGTGGCTCTCCGGGGTGCCATCGCCAAGCCTCACGACCAGGTCCGCGCTGCGGCGAAGGTGGTAGATGACTTCCTTGCGGCTCTTCTCGGCGATGGCCGCGATTCGCTCATCGGATGAACGCGTCAGGCGATCGAGCAGCAACAGGTGCCAGCCGTCGAACAGGTATTGCCGCATCACGGTGCTCGCGTAGTCCCCATTGGGCCGCTCGACCAGCAGCACGTTGCGGAAGTCATGCGAGTCGCGCAGGAATGCGAGCTGATCTTCGGTGCGGCCGGACGCGTCGACCTCCCCCGCATAGCTCAGCCACATCCGCGCCTGGCCGATGAGGTCCAGGCCGGTGTTGGACAAAGCCATGTCCTCTTCCAGCGCGGGCGCCTTGCCCACCCATTCGCACAGGCGCTGGCCCAGCACCAGGGCGTTGTCCGCCAGGCGCAACAGCAGGTCAAACTTGTCGTCCAGCATCGCTTGTCTTCACAGGTTCTTCACGTCTTCGGGCATCGGGAAGAAGGTCGGGTGGCGATAGACCTTGCTGTTCGATGGCTCGAACAGAGATGCCTTGTCGGCCGGGCCGCTGGAAACGATGTCGGACGAACGCACGACCCAGATGCCGGTACCCTCGTTGCGGCGGGTATAGACGTCGCGCGCGTTGTTCATGGCCATTTCGGAATCGGGCGCATGCAGGCTGCCCACATGCTTGTGCGCCAAGCCGTGCTGGCTGCGGATGAAGACCTCCCACAGAGGCCAGTCCTTGCTCATCGTTGTTGCTCCTCAGGCGGCCTCTTGGCTTTGCGCGGCGCGGCGCTCGGCGTGCGCCACCAGCGCATCGCGGAACCAGCGGCCGTCTTCGTGCGCCTTGACGCGTGTGCGCAGCCGCTCGCGGTTGCACGGCCCGTTGCCCCGCAGCACCTCGTGAAACTCGGCCCAGTCGATCTCGCCGAAGTCGTGGTGGCCGCGCTCCTCGTTCCAGCGCAATGCCGGGTCGGGAACCTTGAGGCCGAGGTATTCGGCCTGCGGGACGGTCTGGTCGACCATCCTTTGGCGCAGCTCGTCGTTCGAGAACAGCTTGATCCGCCACTGCGCGGACTGCGCGCTGTTCACGGAGTCGGCGTCCGGGGGGCCGAACATCATCAGCGACGGCCACCACCAGCGATTCAATGCGTCCTGAGCCATCCGCTTCTGCTCGGCGCTGCCGCAGCACAGCGCCAGCATGATGTCGTAGCCCTGACGGGCATGGAACGACTCTTCCTTGCAGACGCGGATCATGGCCCGCGCATACGGACCGTACGAGCAGCGGCACAGGGGAATCTGGTTGATGATCGCCGAGCCGTCGACCAGCCAGCCGATGGCGCCCATGTCGGCCCAGCTCAAGGTCGGGTAATTGAAGATGCTGGAGTACTTGGCACGGCCGCTGTGCAAAGCCTCCAGCATTTCGTCTCGCGACGTACCGAGCGTCTCTGCGGCGCTATACAGGTAGAGCCCATGGCCGGCCTCGTCCTGAATCTTGGCCAGCAGGATTGCCTTGCGCAGCAGCGTCGGCGCGCGCGTGACCCAATTGCCTTCGGGCAACTGACCGACGATCTCTGAGTGCGCGTGTTGCGAGATCTGCCGAATCAGCGTCTTGCGATAGGCCTCCGGCATCCAGTCCCTGGGCTCGATCTTCACCCCGGCGTCGACGCGCTCCTGGAAGGCCCGTTCCTGCGGCGCAAGCTCAGCCCGGTCGCGCACCCGATGCGCGCCTGTGTCGACCCCTTGTGCGTACACGTTGCCGCCTTCCGTTCATCGCCGGCGTGGCGACTGATGACTGGCATCGTAGGAATCGGCACGCTCGTGCGGCAGGTGCTGTGTTCTGACAACGCGCCGGGGTTATCACCTAGTTCTAGTCGACCAACGCGTGACGGAGGGCGTACTGAATCAGCTCGGCGTTGCTGGCGACCTCGAGCTTCTCGAGAATGCGGCTTCGGTGCGTGCCGATGGTCTTCACGCTCACGCACAGCTGCACGCCAATCTCCGTCAACGGCACCCCCCGCGCGATCTTCAGCATCACCTGCATCTCGCGCGGCGACAGGGATTCGTGCAAGGGTCCGCAGCAGACGTCGCCCGCCTCTCGGGCATGCACCTGCGATGCGAAAGTCGGCGTGACATAGACGCCCCCTCGTGCCACGTGCCGAATGGCGCGAATCAACTCCGTGGTGTCGACGTCTTTCGACAGGTAGGCGTTTGCCCTTGACTTGAGTGCCAGGCGCGCGTACTGCGCCTCGACGTACATCGACAGCATGATCACCGGAAGCCGCGGCCACTCCGCGCGAATGATCGCCAGGGTTTCGAGTCCGCCGCGTGCCCCCATGTTGATGTCGAGCAGCACGACATCGAAGCGCTGCGCACGGATCACGGTCAAGGCCGTGGCGCCATCGGCAGCCTCCCCGGTGACGAGGAGATCGGGTTCATCGGACACCAGGCGCGCAATGCCGGCACGAAAGATCGTGTGGTCGTCGACGACGAGGATGTGGATCATGGATGCACAGGCCCAGGAAGGGGCAGCCGCAAACAAACTTCGGTGCCCCCCGATGGACCCGACGCGATGTCGAGGCGCGCACCGATCTCTCTCGCACGCTCGGCCATGCTGAACAACCCTATGGAGCCGGGTCTGCGCTGAGCATGGTCGATGCCGCGACCATCGTCCCGCAGGCGCAGCACGAACGCTTCCTCGTCACGGGAGAGGTGCAGGTCGACATGCTGCGCGTGCGCGTGTCGCGCCACATTCGTCAGCGCCTCCTGGGCGATGCGGAAGATCTGCGTGGCCGCCGGTGCCGGCAAGCCCTGCGCGGCATCGGCGCCTGTCATGGCCACCTTGACGTTGTGGCGCAGGCCGAACCATTGCACGGCCTGCGCCAGCGCGGCCCCGAGCCCCAGCAGGTCCAGGCTCGCCGGACGCGCCTCGTCGGAAATCAGCCGGGCCGTGTCGATCGTCTCCTGAACCAGCGCCACGAGGTCGCTGGCGATACCGTTCAGCTCCTCGTGCCCAGGCCCCGCGGTGCGTCGGACGATGCGCGACAGATCGAACTTCACGGACGTGAGCATGCCGCCGAGGACGTCGTGAACCTCCCGTGCCAGCCGCCCCCGCTCGACCTCGCGCGTCTTGTTGATGTGCTGCGTCAGATCACGCAATCGCTCGCGCGAGCTGCGCAGTTCCTGCTGAGCGCGAACCCGGTCGGTGACGTTGAGCGCGACGCCCGTCAGCGCCGGACGACCGCGGCACTCGACGCGCGAGGCATGCAATTCGAGATGCACGACCTGCCCGTCCTTGCGCACGCCCTTGGTGAAGTAGTGGATGGTCTGCACTTCCCCGCTGACGCGCTTGCGGTAGTTCCGCATGACCTCTTCCACGGAGTCGGGGGTTACGCAGTCGACCATCCGCCTGCCGATGAATTCATCTCGCGCGTACCCGAACATCGCGGCGAACGTATCGTTCGCGTACATGAAGCGCTCATCGAGCACCACATAGACACCGGCGAGGGACTGCTCGACGATGCCCCGGAAGGGCACATCGTCGAAGCTCAGGCCCTGCGGTGGCGGCAGGCTCATGGATGGACATGCCGTTGCGGACGCACCGGATCGGGAGGCCTGTCGTTCGCGCTCATTTCCATTCGTCGTCTCCGTTTGGGCTGGCTCAAACGCAGTCGCGTCTCCGCACGCCCCTCGGGCTCGAAGGGGCGAAGCCGAAGCGCATCGCACCCCAGAAGCCGATCGCTCCTGAGCGAACACCAACCCTGTTGCGGCCGGGGCCTTCACGATAAATAGTCCGACCGTACGGTCTATTATAGAAATGAGCTTGATGCGATCGCAATCAAGGAAGCACGCGCAAACCCTTGGAGGCACCACGCCGGGCGTGACGGATTGCTGCAGGGCGCGGGGCAAAAAGACGCCCGCCACCGGGCTGCAGCGGTCGGACCGGCTAGGACTTGACTGTCGCCTTGGTCAGCGACTTGGGCTTCTTGCCCATCTCGGGCATGCCCTCGAGGCCGTGAAAGAAGAGTTCGCAGACCAGCGGCGCGATGGTTGCATGCGTGAGACTGCCGTCGGGCCGCAGCCACGTGAACATCCAGTTCAGCATCCCGAAAAGCAGCATCGCGACAGCCTTGTGGAGTTCGGCCACCTTCGTGTCGGGGCGCAGCACGGCTATGGCATCGGCGAAGCCCTTCACCACCACCCGCTCGCGATCCAGGATGCGTTCCCTTGCGGCCTCAGGCAGGTATTTCACGTCCTCGGTCAGAACACGATGAGAGTTCTGCGCATCCGAGTACTCGATGAGAAACCGCATGATGAGCACTTGCAGGCGCTCACGTGCCGGGATCGCCTCGTCTTGCTCCACCGACTTCACCAGCGTAACGAGCCGCGTGACGTGACTCTCGGCGATGCTGATCAAGAGCTCGTCCTTGTCGCGGTAGTAGTGGTACAGCGAACCCTTTGACAAGCCGCACGCCTCGGCCACGTCGTTCATCGACGTCCCGAGGTAGCCGCGTCGCGCGAACAGGTCTGCAGCACCCGCGAGGATCGACTCTTTCTGGTCTTCGTAGTTGGATGCTCTGGTGCGTGCCATGAGTCCTCGCGAAATGGGTCGAGCACCGAACGCATCGGGCGACTGGCCGGTTCAAGAAGACCTCGAGACAACGCGATGTCGGCGCGAGTGACTCATGCCCTCGAGGCCGTCGACAACTGGCGTGATGGAGCCCGGGTGATTATCCATGCCACGAGCTTGAGCAAGCCGCAGGGTCCGCTCTCTCAAACGCACGCTGCTCGGTCGCGCTGTCTTTGCCCTGGGCGCCCAGCATGTTCCTTGCCCTGGTGGACGCAAACTTTCCAGCGCAATCGGTGGCGGCGAACAAGCCTTTGGTGCGCATGGATGGCGTGGCAATGAAAGACGCAGCGAATGCGATCTTTTCAGTGCTCCCATTGGACAACTTCGTTGCCGAACCGACTTTCCGCATGGAGGTGGTTGACAAGCCCGCGGTGTGGACCCCCGTTCAACTGGAGTTCAAGTCGCTGGCCGAGCGTCACTACGGGGCAACGGCTGTCATCGGCTCGCTCGAACGCTTCGCCTTCTACGAGGCAGCACGCCAGTCCTACGCCGTGGTCTGCACAGGAGACGCACGCGCCTATGGTTGCTTCCTGATCAAGAAGGGCGTGATCTTTGCCTGAGCCGGGACGCCGTCGGCGATGGTCTGGCCGTGCCCGCCGAGCCTCGCAGCCCAGCAACTGCCTTCGCAAAGCCAAACGGGCTAGCCCCTTGTGGAAGCTAACCCGTTGATTCCTGATTCAAAACTATGGTCGGGGTGGCGGGATTCGAACTCGCGACCCCTTGCACCCCATGCAAGTGCGCTACCAGGCTGCGCTACACCCCGACGAAGCTCGTCATTATAGCGGGCGCCGGGCGCACTCAGGCCGTCAGCAGCTCGCGGATCGAGATCAGTTCGGCGCGCAGGCCGTCGGCGTCGAAGATGTCGGCTTCGGCCAACGCTTCGGGCGGTGCGGCTTCGGCGGCCAAACTGTCGTCGGGTGCGGCCAGCGCATCGTCGGGGCCGGCCTGGCCGTTGATGGCCGCGGCGCGGGCGGCGGAGCTGCCTTCGGCCAGGCGGTTGCGGGCGCCGCTGATCGTGAAGCCCTGGTCGTAGAGCAGGTCGCGGATGCGCCGGATCAACAGCACCTCATGGTGCTGGTAGTAGCGGCGGTTGCCGCGCCGCTTCATCGGCTTGAGCTGCGTGAACTCCTGCTCCCAGTAGCGCAGCACATACGGTTTGACACCGCAGAGCTCGCTGACTTCACCGATCGTGAAGTAGCGTTTCGCTGGAATGGCCGGAAGCGCTTTCTCCACTGAAATCAACGGTGTCCGGAGAGGAATCTAGACTTTACTCGAACTCCCCTTCGGGCGGGGTGTCACCCTGCACGATCGCTTTCAACTTGTGACTGGCGTGAAACGTCACGACGTGGCGTGCCTTGATCGGGATCGACTCGCCGGTGCGCGGGTTGCGCCCCGGGCGCGGCGCCTTGCGCCGGATGTTGAAGTTGCCGAAGCCCGACAGCTTGACGTCGTCGCCCTTGACCAGCGTGCCGTGCACGATCTCGAAGAAGGCCTCGACCATGTCTTTCGACTCGCGCTTGTTCAGGCCCAGGCGGTCGAACAGCAGGTCGGCCAGTTCGGCCTTGGTCAGCGTCGGCGTCTCCAGCGACGGCAGGATGACGCGCTCCGCAGGTGTGTTCTCGTCGGCCATGGTCTGTCTTCCCTGCCCTTTCGTTCTCTCAGGCGCGCAGCCGGGCGCCGAAGGCCGCCTGGGCGCGGCCGAGTGCTGCCGCCACCGCGGCTTCGATTCGATCTTCGGTCAGCGTGCTGCCCTGGTCCAGCAGTTCGAGCCGCACCGCCAGGCTGCGCTCGCCGGCGGCGATGCCGGCCACCGGCTGCGCCGGCTTGTAGACGTCGAACAGCGTGGCCGAGCGTACCAGCGGGTCGTCGGCGACGCTCGCCACCAGCGCATCGTGCGTGAACTCGTCGCGCAGCACCAACGCCAGGTCGCGGTACACCGCCTGCTGGCGCGACAGCGGCTGGAAGGCCGGCAGCGGGCGCGCCAGCACGGCTTCGAGGTCGAATTCGAACAGCAGCGGTGCCAGCGGCAGCTCGTAGGCCTGGCGCCACTTCGGGTGCAGTTCGCCGACATGGCCGATCGTGCGGCCGCCGAGTTCGACGCGCGCGCAGCGGCCCGGGTGCATGGCCGGGTGCTTGTCGGGCACGAAGACCGGGCGCTTCGGCGCGAACAGCGCTTCGACATCGGCCTTCATGTCGAAGAAGTCGACCGGTTGTTCCTTGCCGCCCCATTGCAGCGGGTCGGCCGGGCCGTAGGCCAGGCCGGCCACGCGCGTCGGCTGGTGCACGCCGGCCACCGACAAGGGGCCGTCGACGGCCGCGGCATCGCGGCGGAAGACGCGGCCGAGTTCGAACACGCGCACACGCCCGGCCTTGCGCGCCAGGTTGTGCCGCAGCACCGCCACCAGGCTGCCGACGAGGCTGGAGCGCATCGCCGCCAGCGGCGCCGCGATCGGGTTCAGCACCTTGATCGGGTCGGCATTGCCGGCCAGTTCATGCTCCCAGCGCTCTTCGACGAAGCTGAAGTTGATCGTCTCCTGGTAGTCCAGCGCCGCCAGCACGCGCTGCAGCGTGGCTGCGCTGCGCCGCGCCTCGGGGCGCACGCGGGCCGTCGTCGGCGCCACCGGCGGCGTCGCCGGCAGCTTGTCGTAGCCGATGACGCGGATCACCTCTTCGATCAGGTCTTCCTCGATCTTCAGGTCGAAGCGCCAGCTCGGCGGCAGCACGGTCAGCGTGCCCTGCGCTTCGCTGAACTGCAGGCCGAGGCGGCGGAACACGTCGGCGCACTGGGCCTGCGTCACCGGCAGGCCGATGATCTTGGCGGCACGCGCCACGCGCAGCGTCACCGGCGTGGCTTCGGGCAGGCGCAGCACCTGGTCGTCCATCGGCCCGGCTTCACCGCCGCAGATGTCGATGACGAGCTGGGTGATGCGCTCGATGTGCTCGACCGTCAGCGCCGGGTCGACGCCGCGCTCGAAGCGGTGGCCTGCATCGGTGCTGAAGTTGAAGCGGCGCGAGCGGCCGGCCACGCTTTCCGGCCACCAGAACGCGGCTTCGACGTAGACATTCTTGGTGTCGTCGGACACCGCGGTGGAGTCGCCGCCCATGATGCCGGCCAGCGACTCGACGGCCTGCGCATCGGCGATCACGCCGACGTCGGCGTCGACCTCGATCGTGCTGCCGTTCAGCAGCTTCAGCGTCTCGCCCGTCCGGCCCCAGCGCACGACGAGCTTGTCGTGGATCTTGTCGAGGTCGAAGATGTGCGACGGGCGGCCGTATTCGAACATCACGTAGTTCGAGATGTCGACCAGCGCCGTCACGCTGCGCTGGCCGCAGCGCGCCAGGCGGTCGACCATCCAGCCCGGCGTCTTTGCCTTCGTATTCACGTTGCGCACCACGCGGCCAGAGAAGCGGCCGCACAGGTCAGCGGCCTGCACCTCGACCGGCAGGCGCTGGTCGTGCAGCGGCTTCACGGCCGCGATGGCCGGCGTGTTCAGCGGCGTGCCGGTCAGCGCCGAGACCTCGCGCGCAATGCCATAGACGCTGAGGCCGTGCGCCAGGTTCGGCGTCAGCTTCAGCGTGAACACCGTGTCATCGAGCTTCAGATGCTCGCGCAGGTTCATGCCGACAGGTGCATCGGCGGCCAGCTCGAGCAGTCCGCCATGGTCGTCGTCGATCTTCAGCTCTTTCGCGGAGCACAGCATGCCGAAGCTGTCGACGCCGCGCAGCTGGCCGATGCCGATCTTGAACGCCTTGCCGTCGTCGCCCGCCGGCAGCTCGGCGCCGACGATGGCCAGCGGCGCGCGCAAGCCGACACGCGCGTTCGGCGCGCCGCAGACGACCTGCAAAGGCTCGGTGGTGCCGATGTTGACCTTGCACACGCGCAGCCGGTCGGCCTGCGGGTGCGGCACGGCTTCGACGATCTCGGCCACGAGGACGCCGCTGAACGGCGGCGCCACCGGCCGCAGGTCTTCGACCTCCATGCCGGACATGGTCAGCAGGTCGGCCAGCGCCTGCGTCGAAAGCGGGGGGTTGCAGAACTCGCGCAACCAGGATTCCGGGAACTGCATGATGGCCTACTTGAATTGCGACAGGAAACGCAGGTCGTTCTCGAAGAACAGACGCAGGTCGGGCACGTCGTAGCGCAGCATCGCCAGCCGGTCCGGGCCCATGCCGAAGGCGAAGCCGATGTGCTTTTCGGGGTCGAGCCCGAAGTTGCGCACGACGTTCGGGTGCACCTGGCCCGAGCCCGCCACTTCCAGCCACTTGCCGGCCAGCGGGCCGCTGCGGAACGAGATGTCGATCTCGGCCGACGGTTCGGTGAACGGGAAGAACGACGGCCGGAAGCGCACGTCGAAGTCGTCGGTCTCGAAGAACTGGCGCACGAACTCGCTGAACACGAACTTCAGATCCTTGAAGCTGATGTTCTCGCCGATCCACAGGCCTTCGCACTGGTGGAACATCGGCGTGTGCGTGGCGTCGCTGTCGATGCGGTAGGTGCGGCCCGGCGCGATGACGCGGATCTCGGGCATGGGTTCCACACCAGCGTGCTTCGCGGCATGGGCGCGGGCATAGCGCACCTGCATCGGGCTGGTGTGCGGACGCAGGTTCAGCCAGCGGCCTTCGGCGTCTTTCACGTCGACGTAGAAGGTGTCCTGCATCGAACGCGCCGGGTGGTTCTCGGGGTTGTTCAGCGCCGTGAAGCTCATCCAGTCGGTTTCGATCTCGGGGCCCTCGGCCACGTCGAAACCCATCGAGCCGAAGATGGCCTCGATGCGTTCGATGGTGCGGCTCACGGGATGCAGGCCGCCCGTGCCGCGGCCGCGGCCGGGCAGCGTGACGTCCAGCGCCTCGGCCTGCAGCTGCGCGGCGAGTTCGGCTTCGGCCAGTTGCTCGCGGCTGGCCTGCAGCGCGGCTTCGATGCGCGCCTTGGCCTGGTTGATTTCAGCGCCCCGGGTCTTCTTCTGCTCGGGCGGCAAGGCACCCAGGCCCTTCAGCAGCTCGGTCACGCGGCCGCTGCGCCCGAGGTAGCGCGCCTTGGCGTTTTCCAGTTCGGCCGGGCTCGGGGCGGCGCCGAATTCGGCCACCGCGCCTTCGACCAGCAGTTCGAGATCGTTCATGGTTCGTCTGGAAATGACAACCGCTTGCGGTTGCGTTGAAGACTCATATCGCGCCAGCGATGTGAAGCTGCGGAGCAGCGTGTCGGAAACAAAAAGGCCGTCCCGAGGTGACGGCCTTTGAATGCTTGACGGGCCACCGGACAGTTCGTCCGGCGGTCTGTGAATCAAGCCAGCTGGGCCTTCACCTTGTCCACGATGCTGCTAAACGCAGCCGGGTCGTTGATGGCCATGTCGGACAGCACCTTGCGGTCGATCTCGATGTTGGCCTTCTTCAGCCCGGCCATGAACTTGCTGTACGTGATGCCGAGGCCACGGGACGCAGCGTTGATACGCGCGATCCAGAGCTGGCGGAACACCCGCTTGCGGGTGCGGCGGTCACGGTAGGCGTACTGGCCCGCCTTCATCACCGCCTGCTTGGCGATGCGGAAGACGTTCTTGCGGCGGCCGCGGAAGCCCTTGGCCAGAGCCAGGATCTTCTTGTGGCGGGCGTGTGCGGTTACACCACGTTTGACGCGAGGCATATGTGTGCTCCTTGTGCGTGAAGATCAGAGGCCGGCAAAAGGCAACATCTGAGCCATGTGGCCCATGTTGGTCTCGTGCACGTTCACAGCGCCGCGCAGGTTGCGCTTGCGGCTGGTGCTCTTCTTCGTGAGGATGTGGCGCTTGAACGCCTGACCGCGCTTGACGGTACCACCCGGACGCACGCGGAACCGCTTGGCCGCGCTCTTCTTGGTCTTCATCTTGGGCATGACTGCTCCTTCTAAGTGACCCCTGCAGGCGACTCCGGTGGAGTGCTTGACGGCCTGCAGCGGCTTCTGTTCATCGGCGCGGTGACCAGACCGCGCCGACGAAATCCTGTCCTTACTTCCTCTTCGGCGACAGCACCATGATCATCTGCCGCCCTTCCAGCTTGGGCATGTGCTCCACCACCGAGACATCCGCCAGCTCGTCGCGGATGCGCTCCAGCAGCCGCATGCCGATGTCCTGGTGGGTGATCTCGCGGCCGCGGAAACGCAACGTGACCTTGCCCTTGTCGCCGTCTTCGGAGATGAAACGGCGCAGGTTGCGCATCTTGATCGCGTAGTCGCCTTCGTCGGTGCCGGGCCGGAACTTGACTTCCTTGACCTCGATGACCTTCTGCTTCGACTTGGCTTCGGCGGCCTTCTTCTGCTCCTGGTACTTGAACTTGCCGTAGTCCATCAACCGGCATACCGGCGGATCCGCGGTGGCTGCGATCTCCACGAGATCGACGTCCAGCTCACCGGCCATGCGCAAGGCCTCGATCGTCGGGACGATGCCCAAGGGTTCGTTCTCGACCCCGTTCAGGCGCACCGACGGCGCCATGATCTCCCGATTCAACCTGTGCTTGCGCTCCGCGTTCGGGGTGCGCCGGTCCATGAAAGTAGCGATGTGTCAACTCCTCGAGCGACCCGAAGGCAAGATGGGCCACCGACCAAAATATGAGCGCGCCAGACGCGAAGCTCAGGCCTTCAGGGCGATGTCGCTGAGCAGCTTCGACTGGAAGTCTGCGAGGGGCATCACACCGAGGTCCAGGTTGCCCCGGGCGCGCACGGCAACGGCCCCGTTTGCCTTCTCCTTGTCGCCTACGACCAGGATGTACGGGGCCTTCTGCATTGAATGCTCGCGGATTTTATAGTTTATTTTCTCGTTGCGCAAATCGAGCAGGACTCTAACTCCTTGTTTTTGCAGTGATTTCGCCACATCCGCGGCGCATTCGGCCTGCGCGTCGGTGATCGACGCCACCACCGCCTGCACCGGCGCCAGCCAGGCCGGCAAGGCGCCGGCATGCTGCTCGATCAGGATGCCGATGAATCGCTCCAGGCTGCCGACGATGGCGCGGTGCAGCATCACCGGGTGCGCGCGGCCGCTTTCGGCCGTGACGTACTCGCCGCCCAGCCGCTCGGCCGTGTTGAAGTCGACCTGCATCGTGCCGCACTGCCACTGGCGGCCGATGGCGTCTTTCAGCGTGTACTCGATCTTCGGGCCGTAGAAGGCGCCGTCGCCCGGGCTGACGACGAAATCGCAACCCGAGCGGCGCAGCGACTCCATCACTGCGAACTCGGCCTTGTCCCAGAGATCGTCGGAGCCGACCCGCTTGTCGGGCCGCGTTGCCACCTTGTAGATGATGTCCTTGAAGCCGAAGTCGGCATACACCTTCTGCAGCAGCGCCGTGTAGGCCACGCACTCGTCGAGGATCATGTCCTCGGTGCAGAAGATGTGGCCGTCGTCCTGCGTGAAGCCGCGCACGCGCATGATGCCGTGCAGCGCGCCGCTGGGCTCGTTGCGGTGGCACTGGCCGAACTCGCCGTAGCGCAGCGGCAGGTCGCGGTAGCTGCGCATCTGCGAGTTGAAGATCAGCACGTGGCCAGGGCAGTTCATCGGCTTCAGCGCGTATTCACGCTTCTCCGACTCTGTGACGAACATGTTGTCGCGGTAGTTGCCCCAGTGGCCCGTCTTCTCCCACAGCGACTTGTCCAGGATCTGCGGGCCCTTCACCTCGAGGTAGCCGTTGTCGCGGTAGACCGCGCGCATGTACTGCTCGACCTGCTGCCAGACCGTCCAGCCCTTGGGGTGCCAGAACACCAGGCCCGGCGCCGCCTCTTCCATGTGGAAGAGATCCAGCTCGCGGCCGAGGCGGCGGTGGTCGCGCTTCTCGGCTTCTTCGAGCATGCGCAGGTAGCCCTGCAGCTCGTCCTTCGTGGCCCAGGCCGTGCCGTAGATGCGCTGCAGCTGCTCGTTGGCCTGGTCGCCGCGCCAGTAGGCGCCGGCCACCTTCATCAGCTTGAAGTGCTTCAGCCGCCCCGTGCTCGGCACGTGGGGGCCGCGGCACAGGTCTTCGAAGCCGCCTTCGCGGTACAGCGACACGTCCTGGTCGGCCGGGATGCTGCCGATGATCTCAGCCTTGTAGTGCTCGCCCAGGCCCTTGAAGTAGGCCACGGCTTCGTCGCGCGGCAGCACGCGGCGTTCGACCTTCTCGTCCTTCTTCGCCAGCTCGGCCATGCGCTGTTCGATGGCCGCCAGGTCTTCGGGCGTGAACGGGCGCTTGTACGCGAAGTCGTAGTAGAAGCCGTTTTCGATGACCGGGCCGATCGTCACCTGGGCCTCGGGGAACAGCTCCTTCACCGCATAGGCCAGCAGGTGCGCCGTCGAGTGGCGGATGACTTCCAGGCCGTCGGCGTCCTTCTCCGTGACGATGGCGAGCGGCGCGTCGTGTTCGATGCGATAGCTCGTGTCGACGAGCTTGCCGTCGACACGGCCGGCAATCGCCGCCTTGGCCAGGCCGGCGCCGATGGACGCGGCCACCTCGGCCACCGTGACCGGGCCTTCGAACGCCCGCTGGGAGCCGTCAGGCAACGTGACTTGAATCATTTTTTGACCTCTGAAAAGCAACAAAGCGCGGTGGGAGCCGCGCTTTGTTCAGGAAAGACAGGAACGACAGCGCAGCCGCTTAAATCCGAGTGAAGACCTCAGCAAAAAAGCTCGGCGTAGTCCGCGGTGTCATAACCATGCTGCCTTTCTCGTCCTTGTTGGGTGAGGGGTGCGCGATTTTAGCTCAGGTCAGCGGCAATGCATGCAGCGGCCGTGCACCGGCCACGAGTTCCGCGAACTCGTCGGCCAGGCGCTGGCTTTCGGCCAGCGCACGCCGCCAGGCGCGGCGGCGGCCGGCTTCGTCGTCGCCCCAGGCCTTGAAGTCGGCGCGGTCGGGCAGCTTGCCGCCGGGCAAGGTCTTCACCCACTCGGGGTTCGGCGCCAGCACGACGACGTTGGCCAGCGCCGGGCTGGCGCGGTGGCGCTGCTTCCAGGCCTTGTCCAGCCAGCCCGGCACCACCTGGCGCTGGAAGTGCGGGTACAGCACCAGGCCGTCGGCCATGGCGGCATAGTCCAGGTGCAGGTGGTAGTCGGTGATGCCACCGTCCCAGTAGGCACCGCGCGGGCCGCCCGGCACGTCGTGCACGGCGGCCAGCCAGAACGGGATCGAGCAGCTGGCCAGGATGGCCGGCGCCAGGTTGGCGGCGTCGAGCGCGACACGCCGCGTGCGAAAGTCCGACAGCGCAAACGGCAACGGCTCGCGCGGGTCGCCGAACACCACGCGCTCGATCCAGCCGCCGAGCGCGCGACGGCTAAAAGAGTTGGCGACGAAGGCGCCCAGGTAACCCAGCGGCGTGCGCCAGCGCCCTTCGCGGCCGAGCAGGTGGCGGCCACGGCTGGTGAACACATGCAGGCGAAAGCGCGGGTGCGACAGCAACTCGGCCGCACGCGCACCCAGGCGCTGGTCGATGGCGCGGCCGAACACCTCGCTGACATGGCGCGCACTGGGCGGCTTGCCCGGCGCATGCTCGTAGCGCTGCAGGATGTAGTCCTCGGCCAGCTCGGCCAGCGCCGCATCGGCGTCCGGCAGGCAGGCCGAGGCCAGCCGCCAGGCGCCGATCGAAGCGCCGAGCAAATGCACCGGCTGCGTGGCGGCTGCCAGCCAATGGCCGAAGATGAAGCGGTCCAGCGGATTCAGCGCCAAGCCTTTCGGGCCGCCGGCGGCGCCGGGAATCACTCTGACGTCGTCGGGCCGCAGGCCGCGCTCGCGCAGCAGCGCGCCGGCGCGCGGGCCGGCAAAAACTTGCAAGGCTTGCATCCTGCGGATGCTAGCCGGCTCAGGACCAGGCCACGTCGCCGCAGAGCACGAAGCGCTGGCCCCGGTGCAGCAGCGCGATCGACACCGTCACGCACAGGTGCGCGCCCTGCACCGACAGATACGGCCGCGTCACCTGCACCTTGCCCGGCGCTTCGATGGCGCGGCGAAAGTACGGCCGGCGCGCCCAGCAGGCCTGCTGGGCGTCGCGCAAAGGCGCGTAGTGTGATGACGGCCCGGCGCGCCGCGCGGTGCCGGCCAGCAGGTTGGTGCCGAGCTGAACGCCGTGTTCGTCGAGCAGGTAGCACAGCTCCGCACCCGGCAGTTCGAGGAAGGACGCACAGGCTTCGCGCAGCGAGCGCCCGGCCTCGATCAGGCCGCCGCCGTAGCCGATGGCGTTGATGTAGGGGCCGATGCGTTCGCGCTGCGCCGACGAACTGGCGCTGGAGCGCTGGCCGAAGCGCGACCAGGCTTCGACCAGCGGCGCCGACAGGCGCTCGGCGCTGTGCAGCCGTGGCGCCGGCTTGCCGAACAGATAGCCCTGCACCAGGTCGACGTCGCAGTCCAGCGCCAGGTGCGCTTCGTCGGGGGTCTCGATGCCTTCCATCACCACCAGCGCGCCGCATTGATGCAGCAGCGACACCATCTGCGCGATCACGCGCGCCACGCCAGCGTCGGCGGCGCCGTGCTGGACCAGGCTGCGGTCGAGCTTGACGATGTGCGGCTTGATGCGCCAGACACGGTCGAAGTTGGAGTGGCCGGCGCCGAAGTCGTCCAGCGCAAGCAGAAAGCCCAGCTCGCGCGCGACTTGCGCCGAGCTCTCGAAGTCGTCGTCGCCGGCAACGGCGTCTTCCGTCACTTCCAGCACCAGCTGCGACGGCTTCAGGCGGCAGCCGCGCAAGGTGGCCAGCACCGCGTTGTCGCCGCCGCGGCGCAGGCCGCGCAGAAAGCTCGCCGGTCGCAGGTTCACGAACAGCCACTGCTCGCCGCGCGCCTGGTGTTCGAAGTTGCGCAGGTGCTGGCGCAGACACAGCGCGTCCAGGCCGATCTCGGCGTCGGCATCGGCGGGCAGGGCCAGCACCTGCATCGGACCGACCGGCGTGCCCTGCGCGTCGCTGGCGCGCAGCAAGGCCTCGTGTCCCACCACGCGGCGGTGCGCGATGCTGACGATAGGCTGGAAGGCGCTGGTCAGGCGGTAGCCGGCGTAGTCCGCAGCCAGCGGTTCGGCGCCGAGCGGCAGCTCGATGGAGGACACAGCGGACAAGACCACCCCTCATGAATGACAGATGCCGGCCATATCGGTCGCCCGCCGCGCGAAATCGAGCCTGGCCGCGGCATCTTTACAAGAGGCACCTGGAACGGGCTGCCGATTCGCTGTGCTGGTGCGCCCGCGCACCGCTTCAGGCGGCGCCGGAGCGGCTGCTAGCGCTTGCCCTGCAGCTTCGCGAAGGCCGCCGCCATCGCGCCGGCCGGCGCCGGCGGGCTGGCGCCGCCGCCACCACCTCCGCCACCACGAGCGCGCTCGTCGCGCGCCGCCGGCCGGAAGCCGTTGCCTTCGCGTGCGGCCGGCCGTGCCGGTGCGTCGAGCTTCATCGTCAGCGAGATGCGCTTGCGCGCCAGGTCGACTTCCAGCACACGCACCTTCACCACCTGGCCGGTCTTCACGACCTCGCGGGCGTCGTTGACGAACTTGTGGCTCATCTGGCTGACGTGAACCAGCCCGTCCTGATGCACGCCCAGGTCGACGAAAGCGCCGAACTGCGCGACGTTGCTGACCGTGCCTTCCAGCACCATGCCGGACTGCAGATCCTTGATGTCTTCGACGCCGTCGTTGAAGCGCGCGACGACGAAGTCGGGGCGCGGGTCGCGGCCGGGTTTCTCCAGCTCGGTGACGATGTCCTTGACGGTGATGGCGCCGAATTTGTCGTCGGCAAAGGCCTCGGGCTTCAGCGTGCGCAGCACGTCGGCGCGGCCCATCAGCTCCTGCACCGGGCGGCCGACCGCAGCGAGCATCTTCTGCACCACCGGATAGGTTTCCGGGTGCACGCCGGTCAGGTCCAGCGGGTTGTCGCCATCGCGGATGCGCAGGAAGCCCGCCGCCTGCTCGAAGGTGCGCGGGCCGAGGCCGGCAACGTCCAGCAGCTGCTGGCGGTTGCGGAAAGCGCCGTTCGCATCGCGCCAGCGCACGATGCTGGCCGCCACCGCGGCCGACAAGCCCGACACGCGCGCCAGCAGGGCGTTCGACGCGGTGTTCAGGTCGACGCCGACCGCGTTGACGCAGTCTTCGACCACCGCGTCGAGCGAGCGCGCCAGCCCGCTCTGGTTCACGTCGTGCTGGTACTGGCCGACGCCGATGCTCTTCGGGTCGATCTTCACCAGCTCGGCCAGCGGGTCCTGCAGCCGGCGCGCGATGCTGACCGCGCCGCGCAAGCTGACGTCCAGGTCGGGCAGCTCCTTGCTCGCGAACTCGCTGGCCGAATAGACCGACGCGCCGGCTTCGCTGACCACGACCTTGTCGAGCTTCACGTCGGGCGCCAGCTGCTGCACGCGCTTGATCAGGTCGGCGGCGAGCTTGTCGGTCTCGCGGCTGGCGGTGCCATTGCCGATGGCGATGAGGTTCACGCCATGCTGGGCGACCAGGCGGCCCAGGGCATGCAGCGAGCCTTCCCAGTCACAGCGCGGCTCGTGCGGGTAGACGGTGTGCGTGGCCAGCACCTTGCCGGTGTCGCTGACCACGGCCACCTTCACGCCGGTGCGGATGCCGGGGTCCAGCCCCATCACGACGCGCTTGCCGGCGGGTGCCGCCAGCAGCAGGTCGCGCAGGTTGTCGCCGAAGACCTTGATGGCCACGGCTTCGGCGTCTTCGCGCAGCCGCGCGAACAGGTCGCGTTCGAGGCTCAACGACAGCTTGACCTTCCAGGTCCAGGCCACGGTCTTGCGGATCAACTCGTCGGTCGGGCGCTTGGCGTGGCTCCAGCCGAGATGGATGGCGATGCGGCCTTCCGCGAGCGATGGCTTGCCTACGACGACTTCCTCGTCGAGCACCAGCTTCGCATCCAGCCACTCCTGCGTGCGGCCGCGGAACACGGCCAGCGCGCGATGCGACGGCACGGTGCGGATGGGTTCGGCGTAGTCAAAGTAGTCGCGGAACTTGGCCGCATCGGCGTGCGTGCCGTCCTTGCCATCGACCAGTCGGCTCTGGAACAAGCCTTCGGCCCACAGCCACTCGCGCAGCTTGCCGACGAGCAGCGCGTCTTCGGCCCAGCGCTCGGACAGCAGGTCGCGCACGCCGTCCAGCACCGCCGGCGCGTCGGCAAAACCGCCGTCGGCGTTGATGAAGGCGGCGGCCTCGGCCAGCGGCTCCAGCGACGGGTCGGCGAAGAGCTTGTCGGCCAGCGGCTCGAGCCCGGCCTCGCGGGCGATCATGCCCTTGGTGCGGCGCCTGGGCTTGTACGGCAGGTACAGGTCTTCGAGTTCCTGCTTCGTCGGTGCGGCTTCGATGGCGGCGCGCAGCACTGGTGTCAGCTTGCCCTGCTCTTCGATGCTCTTCAGCACCGCGGTGCGGCGCTCTTCGAGTTCACGCAAGTAGCCCAGGCGCGATTCGAGTTCACGCAGCTGGATGTCGTCGAGGCCGTCGGTGGCTTCCTTGCGGTAGCGGGCGATGAAGGGAACCGTGGCGCCGCCATCGAGCAGCTCGACGGCGGTGTTCACCTGGGCCGGCCGGACCTTCAGCTCGGCGGCAATCTGCAGAACGATCTTGTCCAAGAATTCGATGCGCGAAAACGAAAGCGGCGGAGTTTAATGGCCCGACGCCAGCCAGCGGGCCGCGCCCAGGCCGGCGGCGCGTCCGGTGCTGAAACAGGCGGTAAGCAGGTAGCCGCCGGTCGGTGCTTCCCAATCGAGCATCTCGCCGGCGCAGAACACGCCGGGCAGCGCGCGCAGCATCAGGCTGTCGTCCAGCGTCTCGAAGCGCACGCCGCCGGCCGTGCTGATGGCTTCGGCGATCGGCCGCGGCGCCGTCACGCGGATCGGCAGCGCCTTGATCATCGCGGCGAAGCGCGGCGCATCGGCCTGCACGTCCTTGGACACGGTCTCCCACAGCAGCCCGGCCTTCACGCCGGCCAGTCCGAGCCGGGTCTTCAGATGCGTGGACAGCGAACGCGGCCCACGCGGATGCGCCAGCTCCTTCGCCACCCAGTCCAGGCTCCGCAACGGAAGCAGGTCGAGTTCGAACACCGCCGTGCCGTCGCGCGCGATGCGTTCACGCAAGGCCGCCGACGCGGCATAGACGAGGCTGCCTTCGACCCCCGTGGCCGTGACGACGAACTCGCCCGGCTGCTGCCAGCCGTCGAACGCGATGGCCACCGACTTCAGCGGCTCGCCAGCAAAGCGGCTGCTGAAATGCTCGCTCCAGCCGACGTCGAAGCCGCAGTTCGACGGCGCCAGCGGCGCCATGTCGACGCCGCGCCCCTGCAGCCACGGCCACCACGCACCGTCGGAGCCGAGCCGGGCCCAGCTGGCGCCGCCGAGGGCCAGCACCGTCGCTTGCGGCTGCAGCGTCAGGTCACCCAGGGGCGTGTCGAAACGCAAGGCGCTGGCATCGTCCCAACCCAGCCAGCGGTGCCGCTGGTGCAGCCGCAAACCCTGGCCGCGCAGCCGGTGCAGCCAGGCGCGCAGCAGCGGCGCGGCCTTCATGTCGGTCGGGAACACGCGGCCCGAGCTGCCGACGAAAGTGCTGATGCCCAGCCCCGCCGCCCAGCCGCGCAAGGCCTCGGCGCCGAACTCGCGCAGCCACGGCGCCAGCACCTCGGCGCGCGCCCCGTAGCGCGACACGAAAACGTCGAAGCCGTCCGAATGCGTCAGGTTCAGCCCGCCCTTGCCGGCGAGCAGGAACTTGCGGCCGACCGACGGCATTGCATCGAAAACCTCGACGCGCTGGCCGGCGGCCAGCAGCGCCTCGGCCGCCATCAGGCCGGCCGGGCCGGCGCCGATGACGGCGACGAACGGCGATTCATCCACTCGCAGCCACCCGTTGCAAACGCCACTGCACGAGGTCGGCTATGGCCAGTATCGGCACGCCGTGCGTCAGCGCGAAGGCCGCCACCTGCTCGCCGCGCGCCATCGTGCCATCGGGGTTCATCAGCTCGCACAGCACGGCAGCACGCGACAGGCCGGCCAGGTCGCACAGGTCGATCGCGCCCTCGGTGTGGCCGCGGCGTTCGAGCACGCCGCCGGCTTCGGCACGCAAGGGGAAGACATGGCCGGGGCTGACCAGGTCGGCCGGCAGCGCGCCGGGCGCGATGGCCGCGCGCACCGTCGTCAGCCGGTCTTCGGCGCTGACGCCGGTGGTCACGCCGTGCCGCGCTTCGATCGACACCGTGAACGCGGTGCCGTAGCGGCTTTCGTTGCTTTGCACCATCGGCGGCAGTTGCAGCCGTTCGACCGTTTCCGGCGGCAGGCACAGGCAGACGATGCCGCTGCATTCGCGGATCAGCATGGCCATCACCGGCGCCGTCAGCCGGTCGGCGGCGACGATCAGGTCGGCTTCGTTTTCTCGATCGCGGTCGTCGGTAAGCAGCACCGGGCGGCCGGCGCGCAAGGCAACGGCTGCCTGACGCAGGCGATCAGGCAAGAGTTCAGGCAAGGACAGCGCAGGCGGCGGGGCCGTTGCCAGGGTGGTATCGGTATCGAACATGATGGAAACGCTCCTCGCGGAAAAGGTTGGGCGAAAAGACGTTTCAGGGATGCGTGGCCACGCCGCGACCGCGCGAACGCAGCCCCGGCGCACCCCGCACATCTTCTTTCATCCGGACTGTGACCGTCGGCTCTGGCATCGCACCAGATCTGCTGACCCTTGCCCTTGCGGGCAAGGCGCTCGCGGGCTCGCGGCTTGCGCCGCTTACCGCCGGTGGGGAGTTTCACCCCGCCCTGAAGACGTGTGCCGGCGCGAAATCGCCGGCCCCGCCACTGTAGCCGCTCGGCACAGGCCTGGATGTAAAGTCGGCGACCATTCGGGGGAGCACCGGGATGACGAAGCTGTCCGCGCGCGCCAAGGCGCTGTTCCATCGCTGCGTGCTGCGCCGCAGCTGGACCTGCTTCATCGCGCTAGGCATCAGCTTCCTCGGCTTTGGCATCGTCACGCTGAACCTGGTGTCGCTGCTGAAGATCAACCTCGACCTGGTGCTCGAACACGGCTGGCAGGCGCTGATGGACGGCGCCGCGATGCAGCTCTTCGAGCTGCTCGTCAGCGGCTACACGAGCATGGCCTTCTACGTCGTCTTCAAGGCCTGCGAGTACCGGCTGGTGCATGGCCTCAGCGACGACGCGTAAGAAGTCGACACCGGCCGCGACTGAGCAGCATGAACACCCTCACCTTCCTCGCCCTGCTTGGCGCCAGCGGCGCAGCCGTGTCGGCGCCGGTGTGCCAGGCCACGTCGGCCGCCACGGCACCCACCGTCGTCGAGCTGTACACGTCCGAAGGCTGCAGCTCCTGCCCGCCGGCCGACCGCTGGCTGTCGACGCTGAAGAGCCGCAGCGACGTGCTGGCGCTGGCCTTCCACGTCAACTACTGGGACCAGCTCGGCTGGGCCGACCGCTTCGCCACGCCGGAAGGCACGGCGCGGCAGTACACGCTGTCGCGCTGGAGCGGCAGTGCGTCGGTGTACACGCCGCAGATCGTGGTGAATGGCCGCGACGGCCGTGCCGGCGTCACGCTGCCGAAGGCCGGCGCCGAGAGTCCGATCGGTCTGACGCTGATGCGCGAAGGCGACCTGGTCACGGCCCAGATCGCGGCCACGAAAGGCGGCCCGGCGCGGCTGGACGGCTACTGGGCCGTGCTCGAAGACGGCCACCAGAGCAAGGTACGCGCCGGTGAAAACGCCGGCGAGACGCTGCACCACGACAGCGTGGTGCGGCTGTACAAGCCGGTCCCCGCCTGGTCGGCGGCCGACGGCACGCGCACCCAGCTGACGGTGTCGCGCGGCGTGCCCGAGAACCCACGCCGCGTCGCCTTCGTCGTCACCGACGCGGCCACGCACAAGCCGGTGCAGGCGGTGGCACTGGGTTGCTGATCAGCGCCCTCGCGCCGCCACATCCTGCCGCACCAAGGTCGCCGAACCCACATTGGTCGGCGTCGCCGATTGGGACCGAACGAGCCGCCAGCGCTGCGGCGCGTCCATGGCGGCGTTGATGTCGTCCAGGTACTTGAGCAAGTCCGACGCGTCCCTGACCTCGAGTTCGAGCCGCGCAGTCGCGTCGACGGCGTTGATCTCCAAGGACGTGACGCGGATGCCGGCCACCCGCGCCGATTCCACGGCCGCCAGGACACCGGCCGCGTCGAACGATGCGACACGCGCAATCGCTGCGGCGTCTTGTGCATACGCAGCAATGGACTCGTGCGAACGGGCGTCGGCGGCACGCCGGCGCAACGCCAGCTGGCGCGCCGCTTCGGCTTGCTGGACTTGCGCCTGCACGGCCCTGGCCTGCTCGGCGAGCCGAAAGCCGTACCAGGCCTGAGGGGCGGCGACCAGCAGCAGCACCAGGCACGCGCTCGCCCACAGCCAGCGTGGCACCGTCCGCCGCGGCGCGAAGTCGGCTGCGATCGGCCTCAAGCGGCCACCTCCACCAGCGGCCCCAAGGCGCAGCCGGCAAACGGCTGGAGGTTCCGATCCTCGATCACCAGGCGCGCCTGCCAGGCGGCTTGCGATTGAAGGTCGGCCGAGAACAACGCCCGCGTCCAAGCCGACTCCGACGATGCCTGGTCGAACAAGGGCGTGACGACCGACGCAACATCGAAGCCGTCGTTTCGCCCCGCCAGCACCGTCAGCGAGTCGCAGTCGCGCACGCCCACCGCGCCGGGCTTGGCCGGCAAAGCCAGGCGCGCGCGCAAGACCTCCGCCCACCAGGGGCGAATCGAAACGACGCGCCCGCGCGGCGCGAGGCCGGCCAGGATCTGCGCAAGCACCGTGCCCTGCAGGGCCACGGCCAAGGTCCCGGCCGAAGACTTCTGGCCATCCAGCCAGACCTTGCAGTCACCGTCCAGCCCGGTGCGGGCCGGCGCCATCGTGGCCGCGACCTTCTGCAAGTCGAGAGACGAGCCGACGCCGGGAATGTCCGGCATGAGAAAGGGTCGGCACAACCCCCCGCTGAGCCAGACCCGCAAGCGGCTGCGCCGCCCGTTCTGTTGAAGCTGCGCATCGGCCGTTCGAAGCGCCGCCTCCAGGCCGACAACGGCCGACTTGGACATCAGTTCGGCACCGCGGCACAGCACGACCGCCCGTGTCCCGAGGTACAGGTCGACGGCCTTACTGCCAGCCCACGACACGCCGTATCTCCTCGGGGGTGGTCAGCCCGGCCAACACCATCTGCGCCGCCCGGCTGGCCAGCGACGGCACGCCCGACGCCGAAATGTGGCCTCTCAGTTCGGACACCGGGCTCCCGGTGGTGATCAGATCGCGAAACCGGTCGTCGATGATGTGTACCTCGGCGATCACGGAACGCCCGCGGTAGCCGGTGCCATGGCAGTCGTCGCAGCCGCGGGCCAAGGGCACGTCGTCGGCAGCCAGGCCGAGGCCTTGCAACCACTGCGATTCGCGGGCGTTGATCGGGCGCCGGGCGGCGCATGCGGGGCAGATGCGCCGCACCAGGCGCTGCACCACGACGCCGTTCAGCGACGACATGAAGCCGAACATGTCGAGGCCGAAGTGGCGGAACCGGCCCGTCACATCGAAGATGCTGTTCGCATGCACGGTCGTAAAGACCTGGTGGCCCGTCAACGCCGACTGGACCGCGATCTCCGCCGTTTCGGCGTCGCGGATTTCGCCGACCAGGATGCGGTCCGGGTCGTGGCGCAGTATCGAACGCAGCCCTTTCGCAAAGGTCAGGCCTTTGCGCTCGTTCACGGGGATCTGCAGCACGCCGGGCAGTTCGTATTCCACCGGGTCTTCGATCGTGATGATCTTCTCGAGCCCGGTATTGATCTCCGACAACATCGCGTAGACCGTCGTCGTCTTGCCGCTACCGGTGGGCCCGGTGATCAGCAGCATGCCGTGGGGCAGTTCGGCTAGGCTGCGGATGCGCTCGGCGCTTTCGCTGTCGAAGCCCAGCATGTCCAGCGAAGCGGCCGTGTCGCGCGAGCGCAGTTGCGCCTTGTCGAGCAGGCGCAGCACGGCATCTTCGCCGAAGACGCTGGGCATGACCGAGACGCGCAAGTCCACGCTGCCCGACTTCAACGAGATGCGGAAGCGCCCGTCCTGCGGCGTGCGGCGCTCGGTGATGTCGAGTTGCGCCAGCACCTTGATGCGCGAGATCACTTCCTCGGCGCGGCGCGCATCGTCCATGCGCGCGAAGCGAACCATCACCCCGTCCTGGCGCAGCTTCACCGTCACGCCGCCACGGTCGCACTCGAAGTGCACGTCGCTGGCACCCGAGTTGTAGGCAGCCTGCACAGCGGCATCGACGAAGTCCACCACCGGCCCGTCCACGGTACCGGCACCATCGGCAGGCTCGCGCCGCGCCGCGCCGCCATCGCTGCGCTGCAACCACCGGTCCAGCCAGGCCGACGGCGCAGCCACCAGTTGCGGCATTTCTCCCAGCACGGCAGCAATGCGGCGCACCGCGGCGTCGTTCCACGGGTCAGCCATCGCAACCCGCACGGCACCGCCGTTCTCGGCACGCAGCGGCACGCAGCCCAGCGACTGGGCGGTGGCGGCGTCCAGGCGGTCGAAATCGGCCTGCGCTCGCGCATCGCCCTGCAGCATCTCGACGCCAGCCTGGCGCTGCAGCAGATCGGCCAGCTCGGGCGCTTGCAGGCCTGACGAGCGCAGCAGCACGTCGAGCACGCTGCCGGCGCCCGACTCGTGCAGGCGCCGCGCCGACTGGATGGCCGATCGAAGGTCCATCGCCATTCAGCGCACGCTGCTCGCGATGTCGAACACCGGCATGTACATCGCCACGACGATGCCGCCGACCACCAGCGCCACCAGCAGCAAGAGCACCGGCTCGACGACACGCGTGGCGCGTTCGACAAAGGTCGTGAAGTTGGCGGCGTGACGCTCGGCGATGGTCGACAGCACGCGGTCGAAGTTGCCGGTGCGCTCGCCGACCGATAGCAGGCGCTGGGACACCTCGTCCGTCAGCTGCGCTTCCGACAGCGCGGTCGACACGCGCTGGCCCCGGGCCAGCGCTTCGCGCGCCTGCTGCACGCGCGCCGACAAGTGCTGGCCCAGGCCGAGCGCGGTGCAATGCCCCAGTGCGTCGTCGAGCGCATAGCCGCCGCGGAACATCAACGCCAGCGACTGGTACAGCTTGGCCAGCCGGAACTCTTCGATGCGGCGTTCCAGCGCCGGGATGCTTGCGGCCACGCGCGCCGCCGCCGCAGCCAGGGCGCCGCTGCGCCACGCCGCCAGCAGGCCGACACCCAGCACGGCCAGCCCCGCCGCGACCAGCGTGCCGTGCTCCGCGAGCACGCGGCTCAGCGTCAGCAGCGTGCGCGTGGCCATCGAAACCGGCCCATGCAGGTCGGCATACATCCGGGAAAAGCGCGGAATGACGAACAGCAGCAGGAACAGCGCGATCACAGCCCCCAAGGACACCACGATGGCCGGGTAGATGGCCGCGCTGACCACCTGCTTGCGCAAGCGGTCGAGCATCTCGTGGTAGCGCAGATAGTCGTCCAGCGCCGCGACCAGCGAACTGGTGCGCTCGCTGCCTTTGACGCCGGCGACAAGGACCGCCGGAAAGACGCCGACCGACTGCATCGCCGACGACAGTGCGCGGCCCTGCCGCAGATGCCCGACCAGGGCCGCGTGGATGTCGGCGCGGGCGCGCCCCAGCGGCTGTGCATGCAGGGTTTCCAGCGCCTCGACCACGGTCATGCCGGCATCGAGCAAGGTGCGCAGTTCGCGGCACCACCATGACACGTCGAACTCGGTGCTGCCGAGCCGACTCGGCCGCGAGCCAACCCGCTGCACCGACAGCACGACGCCGCCATCGCCCGCCACGCTGCCGGCCGCGGTGCTCTCCGAGTCGGCCTCGGCCAGCTGCTCGCGCACCGCCTGTGCCGCAGCGTCGAACCAGCGTACGCGGTACTGCATGGCGCTCATGCCTCTTAGTTGCCGATGTCGGCGTCGTCGCCGCTGCCGCCGGCGGCGCGGTCGTGGCCCAGGCTGACGATGTCGTAGTCCTTGCCGCGGCTGCTCGGGTAGCGGTACTGGTAGGCCGTGCCCCAGGGGTCGAGCGGAACGCTGCCTTTCAGGTAGGGGCCCCGCCAGCGCGGCTCGTTGCCGGGCGCTTCGACGAGCGCGCGCAAGCCTTCGCCCTGGGTCGGGAAACGCCCCATGTCGATGCGGTATGCCTGCAACGCCTTCTCGAAAGCATCCACCTGTGCCTTCGCCGCCGTCACCTCCGAACGCGTGATCTGCCCCAGAAACCGCGGCCCGACGATGCCCGTCAAGAGGCCGATGATCAGGATCACCACCAGCAGTTCCAGCAGCGTGAAGCCGCGTGCCGTGCGGCGGGTCGACAGGGGGAATGGGCGGGTCATGGCGTCACGATGGCTAGGAACTTCCAGTCGGCATACTGGCGGGCGGGCGGCAGCACGCGGTCGTCGAGCCGGATCTCGCCCTGCGCCAGCGGTGCTGTCGGGCTGAGACTGTAAACGCCGACGATGCGCCCGCCCTCGTTGCGCACCAGGCCCCAGGGCTGGCCGCGATTGATGGGGTCGGTGTAGGCCTTGCGCAGGTGGCGCACCGTGCCGACGAAGCGGGTGTCGAGCAACAGTGCCTCCAGCGTAGCCGGGTACTGCTTGTCGCTGCCGGGCGACGCACGCTTGTAGGCGGCGATGGCTTGCGCGTAGGCGGTTCCGATGCGCATCAGCTCGCGTTCGTTGTCGCGCTGGGCCTGCTGCGACCACATCGGCCCGGCAAGCGCCAGCCCCAATGCGACCAGCGCCACGAGCAGCAGCGTCGCGACCAGGGTGAACCCGGCGCTACCAGCTCGCGTACGGTGAGCCATCCCTGCCCTTGCCCGGCGCGCCGCTGTGAACATCGAACACGCCACCCGATGCAGCCTTGCCGGGGTCGACAGTGACCCAGGTGTCGCTTCGGTCGGTCACCGGATCGACGGGCACGCCGCGCAGATAGCGCCGCAGAACCAACTCGTCCAGGTTGGCCGGGTAGCGCGCCTGGTCGGCGTAGAACTTGTCGATCGCCTCGCGCATCTGCCGCAGGTTCTGCCTGAGCACGGTGTCGCGCGCGGTGTCCAGGTGCTGCAGATACCGCGGCGTCGCCACCGACAGCAGCAAGGCAATCGCGGCCAGCACCACGAGCAACTCCACGATCGTGAAGCCGCGCGTCGAACGGTGCTGGTGGATGGCCGGCCGCATGCTTCACCATTGCCGGAGCGGCACGCCGTTCAGGCCGACCCGGTCGACCTGGCTGTACACGTCGTAGACATCCACGCCCGGCTGCGGCCGGTCGGCGTCCGACAAGTAGCTGCGCAGGCCCCAGGTCCGCTCGGCCGGCAGCGCCGCGTCGGCGAAAGGATCACGCGGAACCCGGCGCAGAAAGCGGTGCATCTCGCCGCGGCGCTCGGGGCGCGGGTCGGTCAGCGGCAGGGTCAAGGTCACCAGATCGGGCGGGAACACTGACACGCCCGCCACGCCCGACACACCTGCGGCGCCAATCGCTTCACGCACGCGGCGGTAGTCGTCGATGGCGTCGCGTATCTCCCACAGCGCGCGCTTGAGTTCCCGCTCCTTGTCGCGCTGCGCCGTCACTTCGGCCAGCGGCATGGCCATGGCCGCCAGCACGCCCAGCACGGCCAGCACCACCAGCAGTTCCACCAGCGTGTAGCCGCTGCGTGCTGACCGTGCGGAAGACCTTCGCATCAACGCACCTTCACGACGAAGGGCGCCAACGGCGGCGGCACCGGCGTGGCGGGTTGCAGCGCGATCGGTTGCGCCTGCTCCAGCCGCACCTCGGCGGCGCCCGAAGCCAGCGCCTTGAAGCGCAGCTTGACAACCGTGCCCTCCCCTGCGGCACCCGTGGCCTGGTTGCGAAGGACGCCGACGCGGCCACGGCCGGCCGGCGCGTCGAGCGATTCGGTGAAGCTCGTCAGCGCCCCGTCGCGGCGGAAGAAGTCACCTTCTTCGGACGGCAGCCATTGCAGGCGCTTCGGGTCGAAGGCGACGCCGATCGGCATGCCGCGCAGGCTGGCCGTCGTCGTCAGGTTCAGCTTCAACTCGACGGTGTCGCCGACGGCCACCTCCGCGGGACCCTGCCATTGCAGGCGGGTCGCCGGGGCAGCCGCTGGCGCGTCACCCGCGGGCGGTGGCGCGACAGCACCTGCTGGCGCCATCGCTGCAGGCGGCGCGTTAGCCGACGCGCCGTCGCCCACCGCCGCCGCCACCGGCCTGCGCAGCCGCGGCAGCGCGTCGGTGCCCACCCACAGTTCCGACTCGCTCGCGCTGGGCCGGCGGATGTTGCGCAGCACGCGCGGCGTAATGGCCAGGACCAGTTCGCTGCGCTGGCCGTTGTCGAGCTGGTTCGAGAACAGACGCCCAAGCATCGGCAGGTCGCCCAGGCCCGGCAGGCGGCTGGAACTGGTGCGGTCTTCGCGGCTGATCAGCCCGGCCAGCAGCTGCGTCTCGCCATCACGCAGGCGCAGCATCGTCGTGGCATTGCGCGTGCCAATCTGGTAGGCCAGTGCGCCCGAAGCGGTCTTGGTCGCCGTGCCCAGGGTGCTGACCTCGAGCGCGATGCGGATCGCCACCTCGTCGTCCGGATACACCGTCGGCTCCACGTCGAGCTTCAAGCCGACGTCCAGGTAGCTGATGCTGTCAGAGACGAAGCCGCCCGTGCCGGTGGTGGTGGTGATGACCGGGATCTTGTCCCCGATCATGATCTTCGCCTTCTCCTTGTTCCGCGCGCGGATGCGCGGGTTCGCCAAGGTCGTGAAGTCGCCCACCTCGCGGCGCAGGTTGACCAGCAGCCCCGACACGCCCAGCCCGACGCGGTCGCGGTTCAGGCCGCGCACGTTGCCCAGCGTCAGGTCACTGCTGCCGTCCGGCGCAAACGGCGTCAGCGAGAAGGAATCGGGGAACTTGATGCCCAGCTCGGTGAGCCGCGTCGAGCTGATCTCCAGCACTTCCACTTCCAGCAGCACCTCGGGCTCGCCGGCGTCATACAGCGCGATCAGCCGTTCGGCGAGCTGGATGTTCTCTTGCGAGTCACGCAGCGACAGCATGTTCATACGCTCGTCGACATACGGCTCGCGAATGCCGAGCATCGCGCGCAAAAAGGCTGCCGCGCCCTTGGCTTCGGCGCTGGCCAGGTAGAACACGCGCACGATCTGTTCCTGGTATTCGCGCCGCTTTTCGGGTGTATTCGGGTAGACGACGATGGTTTGCGCGTCCACCACCTTCTTGGCCAGTTGGTTGGTACCGGCGATCAGGTCGATCGCGTCTTCGACCTTGGCCTGGCGCAGAAAGACGGTCACCCGCGTGTCGGGGCGAATGTCGCGGTCCAGGATGAAATTGATGCCGCTGTTGCGCGACACCACGTCGAGCACGGTGCGCAGGTTCGCGTCGCGGAAGTCGAGCGAGATCGGACGCGTTTCGGCCAGGCTGGCTTGCGAGGCGCGCGCCGCGGCCTGGCGGGCGTCGATCTCCAGCCGGCGCTGCAGCGCCAGCAGCCCGGCATGGCGCGGGTTGTCTTTGAGGGCCTGCTCGACCACGCGCAGCGCGGCCGCCTGCTGTTGGCGGCCCGCCAGCGATTCGGCTTCGGCCATGGCGCCGGCCTGGCGCTTCTCGGCGGCCAGCTCATCGATCAGCGCGGCCGGGCGTTTGCTTTGCGGGTCCAGCTGGCGTGCCCGTTCGAGTTCAGCACGCGCTTCGTCGAAGCGGCCTGCAGCGCGCAGCGCCGAGGCACTGGCGATCATGCGCGTCTGCGCTTCGGTGCGTGCCTGGATCAGGCCGCTGCGCAGCAAGGTGCTGTCGGGGTATTCCTGGGTTCCCGCTTCGAGCAGTTGAATCGCCTGCTCGTAGTTGCCCAAGGCCAGCGCGGCTTGCGAATCATCGCGAATACGTTGCTGCGCGCAGCCGGCGAGCAGCAGACCGGCTCCTACCAGCAACCACGCCGCGCCATGGCGTCGCACATGGCGTCGCAAACGACACCGCATTCCGCCGCCGCTGTTTGGCGGCTTCCCCCCACCCATCATCGATTGCCTGCTTCTGGTGCTGCCGGTATCGGGATGACCGCATGCACATCCAACGGAGCATAGTGCAGCTTGACCCCGGTTTCGTCGATGGCACGCACGACGTAGCCGCTGTCCAGCCGCGTGCCCACGGCCACGTCGACCACCTGCTCGGCGTTGACCAGGTAGACGCGCTGCACGCCTCCGGGGTCGGACATGCGGCCGAGAAAGCGGTAGCTCATCGGCGGCGGCGCCGGGGGGGCGGGCGGCGGCGGGGGTGGCGCGGCAACGGGTGCAGCAACGACGGGCGGCGGCGGTGGTTTGCGCACCACCTCGGCGCCGACGAAGGGGTCGAATGAATCGGACGGGCCGGGGCGAAACACCGGCAGCGCTTCCGGCAAAACCATGGCTTGGCGCCCGCCCGACGCGCGCGCGGGCTCGGCGGATTCGGCCTCACGTGCGTCGACGACGATGGACGGCGGCGCGGGCTCCGGCCACAGCAAGGCCACCGCCGACAGTACGACGGTGCCGGCCAGCATCCAAGACAGCCCCGAGCGCATCGCCTAACGCGGGGCGGCCGCCAGCGGGCGGCCGAGAACCACCACGGACGCGTTGGCGTCGAGCCCATCGCCATTGCCAACGCGCTTCATGTCCAGCCGCTGCAGCACCACGTTCGGGAAGCGGTCGAGCACCTGCGCCAGCACCGACTTGATGCCGGCGTAAGGGCCGCGCAGCAAGACCGTGACGTCGATGCGCCCCAGCGCCTCGGCCGTTGGTGCCTTCTCGGCCGCATCCAGGCCGACGAACAGCACGCCGGCCGTTGCAGCATTGCGCTGAACATCGCGTACCAGCGTGTCGACGGCCGCTGCGGCAGGCAAGCGGGCCGTGAAGTCCGCTGCCGGTGCAGTGACATCAGCCGCTGCGGCCGATCCGCCCCGCACGGCAGGCTCCGAAGCTTTTGCCTGCGCTTCGGCACGCGCCAGATCGGCGTCCGCCGAGTAGCGCCAGAACGACGCCGCGAGCGCCAATGCGGCGCACAAGGCGACGGCGCCCGCGCCGAGCACCGTCGGCGACAGGCGAAACGACGGCAGGCGCGCGAACGTGTGGGCGACGGAGGTTCGGGTGAGCATCTGGGTTGATTGTCCCGCACCGAACGACGGATTCGACGCCGATCCACCGAGCCCGGGGGTGTGGGCGTTGGCCAGTGCCAGGACGACACGCCGGCGCGGATCAGTCCGCGACTTCGAAGTCCGTAACCGCGGAATTCTCGCAGCGCAGAGTGACCTTCTTGCCCGAGGCATACGCCATGAGCAGCATGCTCAACTTGGCCTTGCTCTTGATCTGATCATCGAGCATCAGCGTCCAGAAGTCGGGGTGGCCACACGCGTCGGTTACGCCATTCAGCTTGAAATACGTTCGCGTGGCCTGGCTGTTGATCTTGACGGGCCGAGAGCAACGACACGCCGCCGCCGTTACGCACCGCGATCTGGTCAATGGCTGCGATGCACGAATAGTCTGCCCGAACCAAGGGCGGTGCGATTGCCAGAACGATGCCGGCAAAGATGAAACGGCTACGTCCTGGGCCTGCGAGACTCATGGCAGATTCATCCAACTCACGCCGACGTGTCCGCACGCGCCGTTCACGACGCCGTCGGTCGTGACGGAGATCTTCGTCCCCGTGAGCTTGGCCATGTACAGCATCGAAAGGCGCTCCTTGTAGAACGGCGCACTCTGCGCGACGGCAATCCACACGGTCGAGCCGCTGACGGGGTCGGCCGCCAGGCCGTCGGTCAGGTTGAAGAGGACGCATGGCCTCGTCGTATCGGTGAGCACGGTCGCGACGTTCGTGTTGGGATGGTCGGTGGCTTGCGCGGTAGACGCGGCGAACACCGCCGACAAGATGACAACTCTGAGTGTTGCGTTCACGTACTTTTCCTCTCTGTGTTCATCGGCACCGCGCCATGCGGGCCGATCTTACGGACCTTTGACGCCGGCCCGCCTCCAATCGGCCTTGAAGCATCGTCAATTCCGACGCCCCCCGAACATCACTTCACCATGATGCTGATCACGGTACATGGCGTGAGTGCCAGGCCCGGGCAGTGCTGCGATGCCGACGCGTCTTCGTAGTACACCCAGACGCGCGCGCCCGTTGCCTTGGCCTGCAGCGCCGACGCCAGCAGTTGCTTGTTGTTGTTCTGGATGGCGATCCAGCCACTCGTGCAGGCCGCCACGGGAGTCACCGCGAGGTGGATACAAGTCGTCCCCGGGTTGGCCGTATCGGCACCACCGTTTACCGCCATCTGGTCGACGCTGGTGTTGTCGACCGACTGGCTCGTTGCGCCGGCGGGCGGCGCGACGGCCGACAGCAACGCCATGACCAGGGCGAGCGACCGAACGGTCGAAATCGGGATCAGCTGTTTCATCAATGTCCTTTCGTTGAAGGGCCGCGCTGGCGCCGCCCCGATCTATTGCGCAGAACCAACGCCGAAGTTCGTGACGATGGGAAACGTGTCGCTCCACGCACTCTGACAGCCGCAGCCATAGGCGTTGATGGGTTTGCCGGTAGCCCAGGCGAACAAGATGCTCGCCTGCAGCTGCTTGAACATGGGGTGGTTCAGCGAAACGATGGCAGAGCTTGAAACCGTGCAATTCGCAGGATTGTCGAAATTCTGGGTCGGGAAGATCTGCAATCCGAGCGAGGTTTCGAACCAGAGCCGTTTGATGTAGCGCTCGCCGATGAAGTAGCAGGTTTGCGCGCTGGCTGACGGCAGGTAGCCGCACAAGAGCGCCGCGGTGAAGATGCCGGTGATGAGTCTTTGGTTCATGTGTCCTCCTTGATAAAACCGAAAGCGAGGCTCCGTCGCGGCCTCTTTGAATCACTGGTATTCGTTTGCTTGCAAGAATCAAGATCTGACCCCGTCGCCTGACCGTGAAGATGCCGGTGATCACTGGCATTCGTTTGCTTGCAAGAATCAAGACCTGACCCCGTCGCCGACCCGGCTTGTTCGCTTGCTTGCAAGAATCAAGACTTGACCCCGTTGGACCCCTTTGCACTATTGATGGGTGATTGGATGATTGAATAAAAGACCTGACCCCGAATTCCCGCTAACCGTGCAGACGCCTGCCTCGCGCACGCCAAGCCTTAGAAATCAGAACAATCGCCAAAGAAATCAGCGCAATGATACAGGCGCTGAATAAGAACATCTCAACAATTACGTAGTCAGTATAAGTTTCATAGCCAATGATTCGGGAAGAATCGGAAATCAACTTCCATGGCGCTGGCAGAACACCGTGCCACTGCCAAAGCTGAAACCAAACCCAGGCCAAGCCGACGGATCCTGCAATAAATGCGAACACCGCCAGAAGAACAAAAACGATGCGACGGCGGCTCAACTCAACCACCGGGCTTAACGACTACTTTCCCGTAGTATCGGATATCTGTCCCCGGTATCGTCGAAAAATTACCCCTCAGTTGCGAGGCTATTGAGTTGAAGCCATCCACACTAATGCACCCGAAATTCACACCAAAACCCACCTTGTGCATGCGAAATTCACCCCTTGGAACGCCAGCAACAGTAGTGCGGTCATCAATCGTACCGTCGTTCGCGAGGAGAGCAAACTGGTCCGACTTAAACCACTCGCGCACGAAGTTTCTCCCACCCGAGATTCGATCCACTATGTAGTACTCACCAGGGGGAATTGCTCCAGCGTTTGCAATCGCGGCACCGGACGCGCTGTTCAAATAGTCTCGACCGTCACCAGAAAAGCTGAGCCACTTGCTTCCACCGTAGTCGTCTTCGAGCCAGGTCCACGACGACTCATTTAGAGTGAAGGTCAACTTCGCAAGCCCATAGCCAGAGCGGGCACGCCGATCTTCTTCCGTTCCGCCATAGCCGCTATGCAGCAACTCATTAAAGAGGTAGCTAAACGCACCGGTCTGTGCGCCATTGGCGAACCTTCCACCCCCAAGTGCCGACGCCGTACCCCCAATCACCATGTTAATCAATGTACCTTCGACGCGAGCAAGCACGTCTCCCGCTTTCGCAGCGGCGTTCACGCCTTCCATATAAGTCGAAGTCGACGCGAACTTAGCAAAAGCCGCACTGAGTGCCCCGCTGCCACACTTGCCGCCACCTGCTGCGCTCGTTACGCAGCCGACGACACCATGAAGCGCCGCTTGAGCGAATCGATCGTCGATGGTCGCGCCCGTGCCGACCCCGTCGATCATGGAGCCGGCGGCAGAGAACAATGCACCGGAAAATGCGCCCTGTATCCCACCGTGGATAGCCCCGCTCAAACTCCCGGTCGTAATCGCTGATGCAACAAAGCCACTAGCGGCGCCGCCCACCGCGCCAACAAACATTGAAGCACCGAGCGAGGCAGATGTCGCCGCGGCGACGCTGCTGTAGCCTAGAGCGCTGGCAGCCCACGCGCTCGCAGCGCCAGCCGTATACACGGTTGCCACGACTACCGCAACGATCTTGACCAACTTCCTGAGACTGAAATACCCCGTCGGATCAGTGCAGTTGAGAGGATTGTTATAGCAATATGAATACCGGTTGTAGTTCTGCAGGTAGTCCATCGCCTGAACAAACGGATCCCCCTGCATGAACCTCGCAATCACCGGATCAAATATCCGCCCATTCATATGGACGACCCCCAGATCATCCAGATGCTCGTGCCCCGCATACCCCCGATCCGTCCCGTTGTTGGTATCCGTCGTCCAGTCCACCACCAGCGTTCCGAACGCGTCGTACTGTCCATTCGTGTAGCGCCGCTTCCCGAACGGGTCGTACGCATAACGCGCCGTCACGTTCCCCGCGTGGTCGGTCGTCGCGGCGATGCTGCCCAGATGGTCCTTGTGCCAGTACTCCACCTTCACCAGTACGACGCTGGTCAGCACCGTCGGCCCGGCGGGGAAGGCCGCCGGCGTCGGCAGCGCCCCGGTCGACACCAGGACGATGGTCTGCCCGCCGGCGCTCAGGTAGTGCCGGTTGCTGACCGCCCCCGAAGGTGACACTTCGCTCTCGAAGCCACCCTGGTACCAGGTGGTGCGCGTGCCGCTGCCGTTGACGTGCGTCTCGCTGATGCGCTGGTGGCCTTCGTCGTACTTCCACGTGTAGCGTGGCGATCCCCCTGCCCCGGCCAGCCCGGTGTTGCTGTCGGGCAGGTTGAAGCTGGTGTAGCTGACGCTGCGGTACTTGCCGCCCGACGCAGTCACCATGTTGCCGTTGGCGTCGTAGCCGTAGTCCACGGTGCCGAAAGTCGTGCCGACCACGCGCGACACGGCATGCGGCTTCGGGTTGCTGACGCCGCCGCTGTTGCCGTACAGCGGGTACTCGTAGTTGCCGACGTCTCCCTTGTAGAGCAGGTTGCCGACGGCGTTGTAGTACAGGTCCACCGTGCGCGCCAGGTTCGGGATCTGTGGCGCCGAGACGATGTACTGCTTCAGCCGGTTGATGCTGTCGTAGAGGAAGGTTTCGTGCACCTCGCCGGTGTTGCCGTCGCCGTTGGCGTCGGTGCGGGCGCTGAGGTTGTTCAGGCTGTCCCAGGTGTAGGTGTGGTTCAGCACGTTGGCGGCGCCGCCGATGCCGGCGCTGGCGCTGGTGACGCGGCCGGTAGCGGCTTCGAACGCGGCCCGCTCGTTGACCGGGTTGGCACCGGTCACGCCGGTAGGCCCCAGCGTCTGCGTCTCGGCCTTGCCCCAGGCGTTGACGGTGCCGGCCGTCCATAGCGCCGTGCCGATGGGCAGCGTGGTGCCGGCCACCGGTGTGCCGCCCGGGCTGGCCGGCCGCGGGTTCACGGTAGCGGCTGTGGCCAGCTGCAGCTGGGTGACGAAGCCGCGCGCGCTGTAGGCGTACTGCACCGCCACGCCGGTGGGAAAGCTTTGCGTCAGCACGCGGCCGGTACTGGTCTGGTAGGTGACGGCGGTGGCGAAACTCGGGCCACTGCTCACGACGGTGCGGCTGGTCGACGGGCGGCCCAGGCTGTCGAACGCGTACTTCTTGTTGACGCCGTGGCTGGTGTTGCTTTCGCAGAGCTTGCCGATGCCTTTGCTGCAGGTGCTGGTGCCCGGTGCGTCGGCAATGTACTTGTCGTAGCTCCAGGTGCTGGTGTATTCGGGTTCAACGCGGCTGGTCATGCGGCCCAGCAGGTCGTAGACCATCGTGGTGGCGGTTGCGGCCGATACCGCTGCCAGCTGGTTGGGGCTCTGCTGCCAGACCAGTTCACCCAGGGCGTTGTAGTCGTAGGCCCAGTGGCCGGTATCGGGGTCGTCCATGGCCGTCTTGCGGCCGCGGATGTCGTAGAACAGCTTGACGATGTTCTGCAGCGAGTCCTGGGTCTGCAGCAGGTTGCCGAATGCGTCGTGCTGGTGGGCGAGCTGCGCGCCGTAGGCGTCGGTCACGCGCACCAAGCGTCCGTCGGCGTTCTTCTCTTCGATGCGGGTCTGGCCCTTGGCGTTGGTGGTGGTGGTAGCCAGGCCGCTGTAGGCCACCGTGCTGCGTGCGGATGTTCGCGTGCCGCGGCCTGCGAAATTCACGCCCGCGACGTTGCCCTGCCCGTCCGCCACGTCGATAGTCACCGGGCGGCCCAGTGCGTCGACGGTGGTCAGCGTCATGCCCATGTCGGACGTGCCGGTCACCGTGGACGATTCCAACCCCAGACCCAGAAAGTACGGCGCCGTGGTGAGCACCGCCACGCCATAGGCGTTGTACTGCGTGTCTTTGGCGACGTAGCGGCGCGCAGCGGGCTGGCTCGGCCCGTCGAAGGACTCGCTGACTTCGCGGATCGTGCGGCCTTGCCGGTCTTGGTAGGCGCGGGCCACCGGGCCCATCAGCGCATTGTTGGCATCACGAGGCTCGCTCTGAACGTAGCTGACCGCGCCAATGGGGATTTCCACGCTGTCGTTGCCCGACATTGACGCGGCGCTGCAGCCGCTGCTGTTGGAACTGGTGCCGAGCCCCGCGCCGAAGATGCAGTACAGCGTGACGCTACGGGTACCGTCGGCTCGCGTCTCCTTGACCTTGCGGCCGAAGTCGTCGTAGGTGAAGGTGGTGGCCAGCCCGTTCGGCCCGGTCAGGCTGGTAACAACGCCGAAGCGGGGGTCGTAGACGCGGGTTTCGCTCTGGCTCAGCGCGTTGGTCGCCGTGGTGGCGAACTGGCCAGCGGGGATCAGCACGGCCACGTTGCTGCCGACGGTGACGGTCTGCGTGGCGTAGGTACTGCCGCTGGCGCGGGTGGCGAACAGCGCGCGGCCGGTGGCGCCGGCGCAGTTGGCCGTGCTGGCGGTGTTCTTGTTACCCCAGGCGTCGTAGCCGTGGGTGGTGACGACGCAGGAATTGACGTTGGCCGCGTCGGGCTCGACGGTCTCGCTCTGCAGCAGGCCGTTGGCCTGGTAGGTGAAGCTGCTGCTGCGGCTGTAGTCGTAGGCGTTGCCGGGGCTCTGTGCCTGTGCAGCACCGGCGCACAGGCCGGCCAGCACGAGCACACCACGCGACAGCGTGGTCGCGATGCAATGGGTGAAGTGGGTCATGGGCGTCTCCTGGAGGTAGTGGCCGTCAGTCATCCAGCAGCAGCTGCAGAATGGCGTTCAGAACCCCAGGAGGCAGGGACGCAGGCGCGGGCGGTGGCCCGCTGCCCACGCGCGCGGTGGCGTTGGGCGAGGTGCCGGCAGACGTGGTGATGCTGGGCAGGCTGTTGGGCACGGTGTTCTGCACCGTGGCGCGCTGCAGGCGGCCGAGGATCCAGTTGTCGCCGGACGTGTTGTCGGTGAAGTAGGTGTTGGTCGTGGCCTTGGTGAAGGTCTGGCTCAGGCCACCGAGCGCCGTGCCGCTGGTCTGCATGGTGATGGTCAGCGGGTCGCCGGCGTTGTTGTAGGTATTGGTGGTGGTGATGGTGGGCAGCGCAAGGTTCGAGTTGCCGAGGTCCCAACCTTCTTCGATGGTCTGGTAGACGTAAGGGCGCTGGACCTTGGCCGTGGTGGCACAAGGCGCTGGCGGAGTGCCTGCCGTGGCAGCCGTTGGCGCGCTCGCGGATGTCTTGTCGCAGTACGAATTGGTGGTGCGGCTCAGCCGTTGCGCGCCGCTCAGGCTGAGTGAGCCCAGGTAGGTCTGCGTCAGCGCTGCCACGCCGGTGTACGGGTAGGTCTGCAGGTATTCGGTGGCGGTGGTCAGCAGGCTGTTGCCGTCGGAGGCCGGGCTTTGCTGGCGCATTTCACGGAAGCCCAGCAGGCCCCGGCCGCCGCGCTCGGCCTTCAGGCCTTTGTAGAGGTAGTCCGTAGTGACCGTGCCGACACCGGTGTCCTGGTTCACGGCGGTGATCACGTACATGGGCATCTGCAGATCCACGACCGGGGCAACGGCAGCCTGCGCCGTGCCGCGCTCCGGCACATAGCGCGTGGAATTCGACAGCGGTTCGCGCCCGACCACCTGGCTGATCAGCCCTGTGGCCGACGTCACGCTGTACAGCACGTCGCCCGGCGCACCGCCGCTGCTGCGGGCATAGATCTGGTTCTTCTCGCCCGCCGCGCTCGGGTTGTCTTTCATGTGCAGGATCTGCACCGTGCCGTTGCCCAGAAAGTCGCCGAGCACAAACGATGTGGTCCCATCAGCGGACTGCAGCGCTTTCGACAGGCCGCCCAGCCCCGCCGCCACGCGCGGCCGGAAGGAGCCGTCGCCGTTGGACAAATAGATGCCGTTGTCGGTGGCCGCGGTAGGACCCCAGCGCAAGATGTCCTGCCGGCCGTCGCCGTCGAAGTCTTCCACCACCACGCCAACCGTCTGGCGGCCGCTGCCGTCAGCAGCGTAGAAGTTGTTGGTTGCTCCGGCATTCAGGTTGAACTGCGCCAGGCTGCCCGACGACGCTGCGCCGTAGGAAATGGTGAGCGTCTGGCTGGCCACGTTTGCTTCGGCCCGCAGGCAATCGGAGCGGCCGTCGCCGTTGAAGTCGATCGGCAAGCCGCAAAGCTGGGAACTGTCTTGCACCGGCGACATGGCGAAGTTGCCATTGCCGAGCGAACGCCAACGCCCGGAATTCAGCGCCAGAATGTCTTGCAACCCATCACCGTCGATGTCGGCCTGGTTGGGCAGGCGCCAGTACGGGTTGCCGACGGACGCACTCGGTGGGTCGTTGTACAAGGCCTCGTAAGCAGCGTTCGTGGTCTGTTCGGTGAAGTCACCCGTGGCACTGCCAAAGAAGACGCGGCTGCAGATGCCCGTGTAGTCCGCGTTCCCGGAGCAGAGGTATTCCTCGGTCGGCAGTGGCCCTTGCCAACTCCACCAGACGTAGTTGGGCGCAACGGTCGTAACGATGTCGAGAATTCCATCGCCGTTGAGGTCGAGGATGTAGTAGCGGTGGCCCAGCGACCGCGCGTACCGGGTACAGGTGCCGCCCATCGTCGGCGTTGCCCGTGTCGGCCGGGGTTCTGGCACCACTTGCGCCTCTGACGCCGGGCCGAAGTTGTCGATCGACGGCCTGACGCGCTGGGCTGCCGTGGACCGAGGGCTGGGCATCCGCTCGATGTCCGGGCAATTGCCGTTGAAGTAGTACGACGTCGACGTCGGCTTGACCAGCGAAAAGTCGATCGCCGACGAGACCGCCTTCGTGGTGAAGCTACCGTCGCCATTGGACAGGTAGAGATTGCTGACAGCGCCGCTGCACGACGCTTTGGCCGTGCGCAGGATGTCCGACAAGCCGTCGCCATTGAAGTCGGCCACCATCGACGAGTAGCAGCCGTCGGTCTTGAACAGGTTCTGCGTGGTCAGGTTGAACGTCGCAGCGGCAACCTGGGTGAATGCGCCGCCTCCGCTGCTGAACCAGAGCTGGTTCTCGCCCGGCGTGTTCGACCAGCGCAGGATGTCGGTGCGCCCGTCGCCATTGAAGTCGCCGGTCAACACGCCATAGTTGCCGGTCGACGGCTCGATCATCTTCGTCGTGCCCAACGTCGCGCCAGCGAACGTGGCGTTGGCTGCGAAATCCGGGCTGCCGCCGGCCGTGTAGGCTAAGCTCACCGGCGGCAGGCACTGGGTTTCAGCGGCGCCGACGCATTCAGTGATCTGCGTCAGGCGGCTGCGCCCGCTGCTGGTGCTGCGGTCATAAGTCAACTTGTAGGCGCGCACGGCCACGGCCGTACTCGCGTCCGGCCCCGACTGGGTGACGTTCGGCGAGTTGATGTACGTGCGGATGGCCGACAGGCGCTGGGTGCTGACGTTCTTGTTGTTGAGCTGGTAGGCCTCAGCGCGGTCGTAGGCGGGTGCGGCGTCGGACGCCCGAGTGTCGTAGCTGAAGACAACCTTGTTGCGCGCGGCGGATGACGCCGTGCCGGTGTACTGGATCTCCGCGACATTCCATTCGCGCCCCGGCGCGCCGCCGGCCGCCGTGCCGCTGCCCCAATTTACATCGCCCTGCGTGTAGCGAAAGTCGATGTAGTTGCCGACGGTGTCGGAAATGCGGCGCACGGCCCAGACCATCACTGCGGTCCGGCCCTGCGCCGTGACAACGGCGTTGGCGTCGCTGTTGCCCGGGTTCAGGCCGTATTCGTAGAGTTGGCCGCTCTTCGTCCAGACCTTGATGTAGGCCGGCCCGTCAGCGGCGACAGATGCGTTGATCTGCCCGTAGGCACGGATGCGCGCGAACGAATCCTTCTCGGTGCGAAATTCGCGCACGGCGCTGCCGCTGAGGCCGAGCGCATCGTTCTGCTGGGTAGCCAGTACCGCGCCGGCGGCGTCGGTCTGGATCAGGCGCTGGCCGTCCAGGCACAGCTTGTCGGCAGCGCTGAAGTCGACAGCGCGGGCGGCACCGTCGGTGGGCCGGCTTGCGCCACAGCGGGTGATGGTGGAGATGCCTTGCACGCTCCAACCCACGCCGACAGGGCCATTGATGCCGCCCTCGGTGTAAGCCAGCGACAGGTTGGGCGCCATGCCGGCAATACCGGGCGGCACGCTGATGGCGTGGCCGTACGTTGCCTGGCCGTTGCCGGAGACGCCGATGCCGGCATGCGCCGGCGCAGCCGTGGCCACTGCAGCGGCACCCAACGCGACGCGCACGAAGGCAACACCGAACCTGAACGAGACGCTCAAAATGACCCCCCCTGGGGCAGCGCGCACTGTGGCCGTGCGGCGGCTGCATTTGTTCTGTTAGGCGAGCTTGCCGAAGCCAGGTCAACTCGGCAATATCGGATATTCCCTGGCATCGGCGTCGTGCATCAGCAAGCCGAGTGCCAGTCAGTCAGTCTTGCGCCTCGGCGGCGGCGCCGATACAGTTCGGACCAGTCTTCTACACAACGTGCTCACCAAGCAGCACCCAGGGAGGTTCCATGTCGTCAATGATGAAGCGGGCTCGTGCCTGCGCCCTGCTTTCCAGCCTGGCCTGCGCCGGCCTGGCTTCTGCCGATGATGTCTCGCTGCCCGACGTCGTCGTGTGGTCCAACATCGACAACGGCACCAACGTCATTCGCGTTACGACCTCGGGGGGAGTGGTCAACCCGGCGTCATGTACCAACCCGGACTCCTATCTCGTACTGACGACGTTGAGCCAGCAAACGCAGTCCCGCACGCTGGCCGTGCTGCTGACTGCGAAGGCAATGGGGCGGCCGGTGTCCGTCCGCGTCATTGGCTGCGAATCCAACCGACCGGCCATCGTCGGCGCGTTCTTCTGATAGCCGCCACCGCGACCACCTCGCGATTCTCAAACGCGAACACGGCTTCGTCCAAAAGGTTGCACCGGGCCGTCAACTGAGCGGCCTGCCTTGCCCGTCCCGCATCACGTTTGTGATACATTGCCTTCCATGAAGAGATCGATGCTTCCCCCTGTGCGCGTACCCGAGGCGTTGCGCGATGCGGCGGAAAGCGTGCTGGTCGAGGGCGAGACGCTGTCCAGTTTCATCCAGCAATCAGTCGAGCGCGCCGTTGAGCATCGGCGCATTCAGGCTGCATTCAACGCACGCGGCGAGTCCGCTCTCAAGCACTACAAGCGCACTGGCGCCTCCCATTCTGTAGACGAAGTCATCTCAGGTTTGCAAACAAAGCTTGATCGCAGGCGCAGTCAACTTCTTGGATGAATATCGCCGGACCGTTCGAGGTCAGGTTCTCCGACCCTGCGCTCGAGGACATCAACCGGTTGTTCGACTTCCTTCTCGAACGTGCGCAGACTGCCGACGATCTCGATTTTGCACAGCGCGCCATTGAAGAGATCAAGGCGACGTGCCTCGGAAGCTTGAGCAAGACGCCGTTCAGCTACAGAAAGTCTGGCGAGAGTACGTTGCGCCGAGATCTGATCATCTCGTTAGGGTCGACGGGCTACGTTGCACAGTACGAGATAGAACCAGCATTGCTGCGGGTTATCGTCCTTGCCGTCCGCCATCAGCGCGAAGAGGACTATCTCTGACGCCGCCGCCATGGTAGGCAGATCGCGAGCTTCAGGCAATGTCATCGCGACTGCGTCCAGCCGATTTTCACGCGGCCGGCACGGCGGCCGTGGTCAATTCAGCACGTGGAAATAGTGGAGGGCCGGAAACCCCTGATTAGTGCACCCATTCAGCACGATGGAGACCGATCTTCCCGATAGAAATGCGGCGAGGATCGACGCATAGCTTCGGCGGCCAATGCTCGTATCACCGTTGTCGAAGCGGAATTCATTCGTCACCGATACGGCGCACCCGAGGCTGCTGCCAAAGCTGGCACCATCCAAGGTGACGAAGCACACGCCGTCGGTGTTGTGACAGCCGACATCCAGTATTTTTCGCGTGCTCACGCCTTCGGTCGCTGCGGCGGAGTCCGCCGCGAAACCTGCGGCGGCCAACGCCAAGACTGCCAGGCAACGCCGCAGGCTGGTTTCGGGAACGCGAGCGCGCCTGTTCATTCCGAGATCTGGTGCCATGGGCGTCAATCGCTCAACAGGTGTAGAAACTGGCCGACACAGGTCGTGTCGGCATCGTTGATGTAGAGACGAACCCTTCGGCCGGTGGACAGCGCAAGCATCAGGGTTGCATAGACCGCCTTGTTGTTGCTCTGGTCCGACTTCTGCCACTTCAGATAGGTTCCTGCTGGGCAGGAAGCGCTGCCTGAGTCGAGCGTGAATTGAACGATGGCAGGCAGGAACGTCGGCTCCAGGTAGGTGACGTGGCCCGTCGCCGATTCCAATGCGATCGAAGCATCACAGGCCAGTGCGACCAGCAATCCGGAAATGACTCTCTTCACGTGGGATCTCCCTCATCGTTCGTTGTTGACCGCATTCCATTGCAGGGCACCACGCCCGTATTGCATGGAACATGCCGGATGCCGCTCTTCGCCTCACAACAAGCCAACAGCTTGCGCGGATTCGACGCTGCCAAACTCAGTGCACGCCCCCGCCCCGGAGATGGTGACTGTCCTTCCCGACACACCTGCGCCGACACCAAGAGCGCAAACAACTTCTTGTCGAGATCGGTCGTGAGCGGCAGCGTGTAGTGCCAACTGGCATTGCTGGAACAAGCCGCCGGCGCTGTCGCCGCCGTGTCCAGCCGAATGAATACAACCGACCCCATGGTCTTGTTGATGGCCATTTGCAGTATCTTGCCCTGTGAATCTCCGGCCTTTGCCGGAAGCGAGAAGAGCAGCAAAACCACGCCCGCGGCCATCGTTGTGATCGGAATTTGTCTGCAGAAGACCTTCATCAAACGCTCCGTGTGCGGCCTCATTGCGTGACCCGCCGGCGGTGCACCAGCGATTCGCTCTTGGCGGAGCCGCCCTGACCAAGGGCTTCGATGCGCGCGCCGCGCTTCAGCAAGCGGCTGACCGTGGATTCATGCACGCCGAAGAACACTGCCACTTCCGCCTGCCGGTACTGGCCGCTCCGGCAAGCGCGCACGATGGCCTCGTCACGCGGGTACTCATGCCACCAGCTTTCGAGCGGGCGACGCGCCGGGCGGCGCTGCAGCAGCGGCACCTCGCGCAACCGCGACTCGTCGGCCAGACGCAACTGCATCTGTTCCAGGAAGGCTTTCGACCCGAGGAACACCTGGCCTTGCAACTGCTCCCACACGCTGGGCAGGCCGACGCCGGCGCGGACGAAGTCGATGTAGCGGGCAACGGCCTCGGCGCGGCGCGCTGAGAACTGCGCCAGCAGCCAGTCGGCCTCAAACCATTCGGCGGCCTCGTCGCCGTGGGGTGCGCCGATGGTGGCTCCGTAGCTGCTCCAGCGGTAGTCGGCGGCGTCGGCCACCATCTCAGCCCGCACCGGGTTCAGCACCACGTAGCGCGCCAGTTCGAGCAGGTAGGTTTCGCGCTCGACGGCGATGGCCTTGAAGCGGCCCTGGAACACGTGGCCCACGCGCCCGTGCCGGCGATTGAACTGCTGCGACCAGACACCATTGAGCTGGCGCATGCCGATCGAGAGATTGCCTTCGGGCACTTCAAGCAGCAGGTGATAGTGGTTCGTCATCAGACACCAGGCATGCACGCGCCAGTTGCATCGAAGGCAGGTATCGCCCAGCAATTCGACCCAGGCTTGCCGATCGCCGTCGTCTTCGACAATGGGCTCGCGCCGGTCACCGCGAGCAGTGACGTGGTAGAGGCCACCGGGCCATTCGAGACGCAATGGGCGCGACATCGTTTTCCTCACCTATGTTCTTCGGGGCTAGGCATCCGGCGCGCGTCAAGGTAGTTGTCGCCTCATTTATGCGGCCAGTGGCTGCATAAGCTCTGCTTTCGAGTGGGCCGCAACGACCGAGTCGCGTTCGGGGTTGAGGGTGACTGGGCCGATGGGCGACCA
>Ga0307515_10000149_pt1 | contig 169663 bp, 149 predicted proteins | sample 17_EM_MG_FD_194513 | JGI IMG/M metagenome (GOLD analysis project Ga0307515, IMG submission 194513) | Populus trichocarpa ectomycorrhiza microbial communities from riparian zone in the Pacific Northwest, United States - 17_EM | ecosystem: Host-associated > Plants > Roots > Unclassified... | reverse complement strand
CGCTTCTCTCCCATCCAGCGGGATGAAACCGGTGCCAACCTGCGCCGTTGAAGGACGGCACCGCCTCCACTCACGTAATAACCGGGACGGCGTTCGCCGAGCTGCCGTGGTCGATCAGCTCAGGGTGCTCGGAGGGCTTTCGGACCGCCCTTGCGCCCGTGCGTACAGCCACACCACGAGGTAGATCGCGCCGACACCGATGTTGTACAGGCCAGCCCGACCCTGTTCGAGCCGGCCCGACACCGGCCATCCTGAACAGCAGGAATATGGCACCCAATTGTAAGCGCCATATACCGGCCAACGGGCTCACCCGGATTTTCCGGCCGGTGTGCGCGCCTGAGTCCCGACCAGCGCTCAGTTTGCGGTCTGAAATGCCGAACGAGAGAAGGTGCGGAATGCCCAGTCGGATGCGCTCGCCCGGGCCGCTGTAGCGGTGCCGGAGTGGCCGGCCTCGCCGCCGGGGTCATGGCCGCAGATGTTGGAACAGGTGATCGCCGTCCAGCGGGCCGCGGTGCGGCGGGCGTCGTTGCAGGAGGTCTTCGACGCGGTGACGGCAGGCGCCCACGCGCTGCTGGGTGACGAGATCGTCGGGCTGCGGCTGCTTGATCGGGCCGACCCGGGCATGTTGCAGGTGGTGTCGGTCCACGGGCTGCCGGACGGGGTGGCGTGGCGGTCGTGGCGCGCGCCGGCGACCGGTAGCGGCGCCTCGGGTCAGGCGGTCATGCGCGACGAGGTCGTGGTGCTGGACCACTACGCCGAAGCACGAGCCGGGATTCGCGAACTCGCCGAGAACGGCGTGTGCACGGCGATGGCCGCGCCCGTGCGTGGCGGCGGTGAGGTGATCGGCAGCCTGGTCGTGGCGTCGCGCCGGCCCGGTCGCACCTACACCGCCGCCGACCGGGACCTGCTGGCGGCCTTCGCGGAGCATGTCGGCGTGGCGATCACCGACGCCCAGGCGGTCGACGGCCTGGAACAGGGGTTCCGCGACCCGTTGACCGGCCTGGCGAGCCGGGCATTGTTCAATGACCGGCTCGCCCATGCTCTGGCCTGCGCCGAGCGGGACCAGATGAGGACGTCGGTCCTGACGGTGGATCTCGACCGGTTCCAGAGCGTCAACGACTCCCTCGGCCACGCCGTCGGGGACCTGCTCCTGGCCGCCATCGGTGAGCGGTTGCGTGGTTGCGTGCGGACCACGGACACCGTGGCCCGGCTCGGCGCCGACGAGTTCGCGATGCTGCTGCACGACGTGGAACTGCGCGACCGGGCGGTCGCCGTCGCCAACCGGGTGCTGCAGACTCTCCGCGAGCCGTTCCCGATCAACGGCCGCGACATCTACATCAACGCGAGCATCGGCATCGCGTTCGGCGCCGTCGGCCACCAGGACGCCGAGACCCTCCTGCAGTACGCCGACCTGGCGCTGCACACCGCGAAGAAGAACGGCAAAGGCCGCTACGAGGTCTTCGAACCCGTCATGCACGCGGCCCTGAAGAAGGGCACCGACCTGGCGAGCGACCTGCGGGTGGCGGTGGACCGCGACGAGTTCATCCTGCTGTACCAGCCCATCGTCGATCTCCGCTCCGGCCGGGTCAGCGGCTTCGAGGCGCTCGTGCGGTGGATGCATCCCCAACTCGGCATGGTGCCGCCGCTGGACTTCATCCCGCTCGCCGAGGAGACCGGCCTGATCGTGCCGATCGGCACCTGGGTGCTGCGGGAGGCGTGCCGGCAGGCAGCGGACTGGAACCGCCGTCGACCTGCGAACGAGCCGTTGTCGATCAGTGTCAACCTGTCCGCCCGGCAGCTGCAGCAACCCGACCTGCCGCAACTGGTCGCCGAGGTGCTGGCGTCCACCGGCCTGGCCGGTAGCTGCCTGGCTCTGGAACTCACCGAGTCGCTGCTGATCAACGACATCGACATCACCGTCGCCCGGCTGACAACGCTCAAGGCGCTCAATGTCCGGCTGGCGATCGACGACTTCGGCACCGGCTACTCCTCGCTGGCCTACCTGCGCCGGTTCCCCATCGACATCCTGAAGATCGACAAACTGTTCGTCGACGGGGTCGCCACCGAGGCCCCCGAAACCTCCCTCACAGGGGCGATCGTGCACCTGGCCAGAACGCTGCACCTGTCCACCGTCGCCGAAGGCATCGAGTCCCTCGATCAGTGCGGACCGCTGCGGGACAGCGGCTGTCAACTCGGCCAGGGCTACTACTTCGCCAAACCCCTCACCAGCACCGACGCCGAAGTCCTGCTCTTCACCAGCACACCCGGCGCAGCCTGACCGGCGACCAAACAGCCCTGCACGGTGACGGTGTGCCGGGTGGCCGCATCTCCGATAGGGCCCCGGGACACTCCCTCCGGGCAGTATGCGACCTGGTAGCGCAAACGACGTCAGCTGACCCTGTCGGTCACGGAGTGGAGTCGGCCTCTTGCTGACGGAGCAGCGTCGGCGAATTTCGACTCTCATGGGCGATGCAGGACGCAGAACTCGTTACCCTCGGGGTCGGCCAGAACCGTGAAACCCTCATCGCCCTTCTGCCCGACGTCGGCGCGGGTAGCACCCAGCGCCAGCAGCCGGGCCACCTCAGCCTCCACGTCCCCGTCGGCGGCAACCAGATCGGGATGATCGCGGTTCTTGCCGACCTTCGGCGTGTCGGTGGGTTGCAGCCAGACGCTGAGCCCGTCGCCGTCCGCCGGCCACAGGTGGGCGTCACCATCCGCTCCACGCTCGATGCGATAGCCGAGCACGGCCGACCAGAAAGCGGCCATGCGATCGACGTCCATTACATCCAAGGTCCACTGCGCAAACCGGGCTACCATAACTCCGCAGATAACCGCTCGGTGGCCGGCTAAACGAGACAGTTCACCGCCCCGAGCGTAAACGGGCCGACCTTTGGCGGCTTGCCCTCGTCCTGCACATACTCGTACTCGTCCTCCGCAGCCGCGACGACGCGCCCAGCACCCGCCGCTGGGCCCACCGCCTGGCCATGCAGGCCGCCGAGGGTGGCTGCGCCAAGGTCACCGGACCGCACACCTTGTGCTGGCGCTATCCCGCGGCCTGGGTCTCCGCCGGTCCAGGCATTCGCGGGTCGCCTCGGCGTGGCCGCGCGACCGGACGGTGGGTCGGTTTAGAGGAATTCGCGGCGGTAGAGGTCGATGAGTCCGGCGTAGTGCGGGCCGATGTTGGCCACGTACACCTCGTCGAAGCCGGCGGACTCGTACGCCTTGAGCTGTTCGGCGTGTTTGGCCGGGTCGGGTCCGCAGGGCAGCGCGTCGCGGGTCATCTCGGGGGTGACCAGTTGGGCTGCCTGTTCGAAGTGTTTCGGCGACGGCAGCACCTGCGACAGCTCGCCGGGGATGCCGGCGGTGCCCCACAGCCGGTGGGCCGTCTCGACGGCCTCGTTCTCGGTCGGCGCGTAGCAGCCCTTGAAGCCGGCCTGGGCCGGTTTGTCGTGGCCGCCGAGCTCCCGGAACTTTCCGACCAGGTCGGCGTCCGGGCTGGTGGAGAGAAAGCCGTCGCCGATGCGGGCCGCGACCTCGACCGCCTTCGGTCCGAACGCGGAGACGTATACCTTCGGCGGGACCGGCGGAAGGGTATAGATCCGGGCCTGCTCCACGATGTAATGCCGGCCGTGGTGGGTGACGAAGTCGCCCTGCCACAGCCGGCGCATGACCTCGACGGCCTCTTCGAGCATGTCGAGGCGCTCCTCGGCGAACGGCCAACGCTCGCCGGTGACGTGCTCGTTGAGTGCCTCCCCGGAGCCGACGCCAAGGACGAACCTGCCGTCGTGCAGGACGGCGCTGGTCGCGGCGGCCTGCGCGATCACCGCGGGATGGATCCGCATGATCGGGCAGGTAACGGCGGTGGTCACCGGGATCGTGACGACCTGGCTGAGCGCGCCGATGATCGACCAGACGAACGGGCTCTGACCCTGGGCGTCGTTCCACGGGTGGTAGTGGTCGGAGATCCACAGGCCCTGGAAGCCGGCGTCCTGGGCCAGCCGGGCCTGCTCGATCAACTGGGCCGGGGTGTACTCCTCGCAGGAGAGGAAATATCCGATTCGCATGCAATGCGGATACCCGATTCTGGCCGAACGAAGCGTCACTCCGGCGGCGCCTGCATCGGGGCGGCGACCAGGGCACGGGCGACGGTGGCGAGGTTGCGGGCCATGGCGCGACCGGTCTTCGTCGCCCAGTCGTGGCCGAACTGCTCGTCGAGGTAGTCGGGTCCGGCGCCGGGACCGAGGCGCCAGTACGTCCAGGACTGGCCGGGGATGGTGTAGCCGATGTCGCCGAGCACGCCGGCGATCTCGCTGATCACGTGGCGGGCGCCGTCCCCGTTGCCGGTGTTGACCACCCCGGCGACCCGGTTGTAGGCGACCGGGCGGTCCTGCTCGTCGGTCTCGGAGATCAACGCGTCCATCCGCTCGATCACCCGCAGGGCGACCGAGGACGGACGGCCCACCCAGGTCGGCGTCCCGATGATGAGGATCTCGCTGGCCAGAACCTTGCTACGGATGGCCGGCCAGTCGTCGTGACCGTCGCCCATGTCGCTGTCGGCACCTCCGCGACCACCTGGGCGGGCGCTTCGGCGTTGCAGGGCTGCAGAGACGGCTTCAGGGTGTAGCTGGCGATGGGTGCGCCCATGGCTGGCATGCCCCCCGCAGATGCACCGCCACACATGCCATGCGAGACCTCATCACGTGGCCATCAGTGGTTCCGCAGGGCGCGCTGCAGTTGCGCCTTGGTCATCGTCGAGCGACCCTCGACGCCACGCTTGCGGGCCTCGGCATACAGCTCGGCTTTCGTCTGACCGCCGGTGCCCGGCTTGCCGAGCTCCTGCCAGCGGGTCTCGGTCAGATGCACACCGTACTTGTCGGCGGCTTTCCTGATGCGGCGGAAGGCCTCGTCGCGTTCCTTGTCGGTGACGTCCCGCACCTGGTCGAAGCGGGCAATCGCGTTACGCACGTGACTCGCGTCGCTGAGCGGCTCCTTGCGCACCCGCGGGAACGCGAAGGTGCTCTCCGACAGCGCATTGCGGTCGTCGGCGTCAAGTTCTTGTCGTGATGTTCTGCGTGCCATGTCCCGGGGGTTACCCACCCGAGCGCGAGCTAATACACCAGAATCCCGCCGGACGGCCCGCGGCCGGCGGGATCTCCGCGTCAGCGGGCGAGCGCCCGTTCGAGTTGCGCCTTGGTCATCGACGAGCGGCCGGCGATGTTGCGCTGCCGGGCCTCGTTGTAGAGCTGCTCCTTGGTGCGGCCCTGCGCACCGGTGTGTGACCGCTTCCCACCGCGGTGGCCGGACGACACGTCCTGCACCGACGACCGGCTCGCGGTCCGCGACTCGCCGGCGCGCGCCCGCTCCTTGTTGACCGTACGCGCGGCGATCTCCTTCGCCCGCGCAGTGGACCCGCCGCGCTGCTCGACGCTGTCCTTGATGTGCTCGTACTGCCGTTCCCTCTTCGGGCTGGAGCCTGCAGGCATGATCGCCTCCCGATGTCGTGACCACCGCAGCTGAAATCCCCGCAAAGATGTCCCCCTAAACCGATCTATGATGCGGCCAGGGCCAGGGCCCGGACACATCGGCGGCGGATACGCGGCGATGCCGGCCACGAGAGCCCACAGACGTCAACCTGCTCAAGCCACGCCGGGCACCGAGCACGAGAACGACTTCACGAATGCTGTCGGACAGTGGCAGCGGCCAACGCGTTGCCCGGCCCAACCGTCCACGGTTGTGCGGTGTAGTTTCGCGTTTGAAGGTGGCGTTGAACGACTCCGCGAGAGCGTTGTCGGCCGAGCTGCCGACCTTGCTCATCGATTGCCGGACGCCGGCTGTCTTGCAGGCGGCGGCGAAGTCCTTCGACGTGTACTGGGCTCCGTGGTCGGTGTGCATGATGGACCCGTCGAGGCTGCCCCGGGTCCGTTCGGCGGCGGCCAGGGCGTCGATGACCAGTTCGGTGCGCATGTGATCGGCGATCGCCCAGCCGGCGAGACGCCGGGAGTGCAGGTCGATGACGGTGGCTCGCGGCCGGGTCTGTGATGGTGGTCTGCACCCGCCGGCGAAGCCGCAGGCCCTGCACCCGGTAGCGGCGCATCACCCGGGTGACCCGCTTACGGTTGATCGCCAGCCCGCTGTCGCGCAGTTCGGCGGTCACCCGCGGCGCCCCGTAGGTGCCGTCGGAGCCGGCGTGGACCTGCCTGATCCTGGCGGCGAGGGCACGGTCGGCGGCGTCGCGGGCGGCCCGATCGTCGGCGGTGGTCTTCCAGTAGGAGAAACTCGATCGGGCGAGTCCGATGATCTGGCACAACCGCTTCACGCCGTAGCGCTGCTGGTGGTCGGCGACGAACCGGGGAGCGGTTCACCAGCGCGTCTCCCCGGCGAAATACCGGGCCGCCTTACGCAGAATGTCGCGTTCTTCCTCCAGTTCGCGGACCCAGCGACGCAGTTCGGCGTTCTCATCCTCGACCGAACCACCGCCGGCCGCTTGCGGCCTTGCCGGGCCGGCCGGGCCGTCACCGCGTCGTTTGTCGTCGGCGCGGACCCAGCTACGAACCGTTTCCGGTTCACACCCAGGTCGTCAGCGACCGACGCGATCGTCGCCCCGGGCCGAGACCGGTACAGAGCGACCGCGTCATCCTTGAACTGCCGCGGGTAGTGCTTGTTCACCATCATGCAGGACTCCTGATCTACCAGGATCATCAAGATCCCAGTTTCAAGTGTCCAAGATCAGGGGGCAACGCCCCCGGCCGGGGCATTGGGTTTTGGTCGATTTGCTGTCCTACCTGGAGTCTCGCCCTCATCGATCACCGACCCCCTGCAACCCTGGCTGACCAGCAAGATCGGGTTGAAAAGGGCTCACTGTGGGTGTCCATACTGGGCACGTGCCGTCCCCGCACGCGCGGGGTCTTCCCTTCTCCAGCTTGTTGAGGGTGCCCCACAGCGAGTCGTCCTTGCATGCGCGGGAGCCTTCCTTCGATCAGCGACTTGATCTAGAAGTCAACAACCTCGGGCAGCTTATACATCAACAGATATCGATGATCTGCCCACCGAGCAGAAATCCACCGTTTGCGACCCCGGAGCCATCACGGGTGAATACAGAACCGCAGGTCAGGGCCTATGCACGCATGCGGGGGATCACGGTTTAGGAAACCGATGCTCTATCCCCTGAGCTACGAGGGCGCGAGTGCTCATGCTACCTGCCAGCGGGTTTGTCTGGGTGACAGGGCGTGCCACCGGCTACCAACGCGTGTGACCTGCCGTTGCTCCGGCCCATGGAGCAAATATCGAGCACACCGATCCGCATCTGATCGGCGTCGTTCCAGCCCTGTCGGCCCTACCCGCTCCGGCCGTGCGTAACCCGCTGATCCTGGTCACGGGGAGCCGCTTCGGGCTGTCAGATCAACGACAAGGCAAATCCATCGATTGATTTACATGATTCGCTCCCATGGTCTTTCAAACGGGGGAGGAAGCGCATCATGGCGTACCTGCATCGTTTCGCGCAGGCCCGGCGGGTGGCGGGCTTCTGTGCGATTCTCCTCGTCGCGACCCTGGCACCTCCGGCCGATGTGCCGGCACGGGCCGAGCCGGGCGAGGTTCCGAAGGTGACCGCGGGCCAGGGCCCGCAGCAGCGGGGCATCCCGGCCAACGCGGCATCGAACACGGCTGTCGCTCAGGATCAGCGGCCTCCGGTCGTACCGCCGCTGGTCGAAGCTGGCGGCGCGGCCGAGAAGGTGGGCAAGGCGGAGGTCGCCCGTGCCGCGGCGGCGGCGCCGGGTGAGGCGTTCACCGACGTGCTGCTGCGGCCGGGTTTCGTGGTCGGCGACACGTCGCTGGTCACCTACTTCAATCTTGAGGACGACTCCTTCGACTCGTGGCGGGTCGACCTCTACGACACCGAGTCGCAGACCAAGCAGGAGTCGGTGGTCCTCGGCAAGGACAAGCTCGGCAACGACGGCTGCGGCGAGCTGCGCACCTACTGCAAGTCGCTGGGTGTCGCGGAGGGCTGGCAGTTGGACGCGGCGAAGAGCTACTTCGTCACGATCACCGGGCTCTACCCGGACGGCGAGGTGCCGTCGGCGAACTCGGAGAACGCGCAGCCGCGGACGACGGTGGACCCGCCGGCGGTTCCGGACCGCCAGGCCGCCGGCTGCGGGTGCTCCGCGGCGCTGGGCATGACCGGCGCCAGCCAGGCCACCCGGGCGATCGGGGTGAACACCGGCACGGGCGCGTTCACCCGTACCGAAGGCGGTCTCGCGCTGGGTTCGTTCGGGATCCCGTTCTCGTCGGGCCGGGCGTATTCGTCGTTGAACACCGGTGCGTCGGCGTTCGGGCCGGGCTGGGCCTGGACCTACGACATGAAGGTCACCGCCACCGACGACGGCGCTCTGGTCCGGGCTGAGGACGGCTCGGACACGTTGTTTAAGGCGGACGGCGCCGGGTATGTGCGGCCGCCGGGCGTGCGCTCGACGCTGCGTAAGGCGGGCGACGGCTGGGAGTTGGTGACCCGTAACAACATCGTGTTCGCCTTCGACGCGCAGGGCCGCCTGGTCTCGATCCTGAACCCGCGTCAGGTGGGATTGCGGTTCGCGCACACCGCCACGAGCATCACGGTGACCGACGCCTCCGGGCACAAGGCGGTGGCGAAGCTGACCGCCGGCCTGATCGAGTCGATCACTCTGCCGGACGGCCGCAAGACCCAGTTCTTCTACACCGACGGCCTGCTGACCAAGGTGGTTGACGCTGCCGGCGAGAACTGGCAGTACAAGTACAACGCGGCTCGCCTGCTGACCCAGACGATCGACCCACGCAAGGTCGTCACGGTGACGAACGAATACGGCCCGACCGGCCGGGTGGTCCGCCAACTGGATGCGCTGGGCGCGGCCACGGCGTTCGACTGGAACGCGGCGAAGCAGGAGGCGACGACCACCGACGCGGACAACGTGGTGGTCTGGGACGGCTACAAGGGCAACGTGCTGCTGTATTCGCAGCGCGGCAACGGTGACACCAACAGCCACCGGTACGACGGTTCGCTGAACCGCAGTCTCGTGGTCAATGGCAACCAGAACCAGCACGAGACGCAGTACGATCCCGCCGGCAACCCGATCGAGCAGTTCGCGCCGCAGCGGCGATTCAGCGAGAAGACCGAGTACGACGCCCGCAACAACCCGAGAACCCACGTCGACGCCGACGGGCAGACGTGGAAGGACGAGTACAACGAGTTCGACGAACTGGTCAAGACGACCGACCCGGAGAACCACTCAATCACGTACACGTATGACAGCCGGGGTCTGCCGCTGACGGTCACCGACCAGCGGGGCAAGGTGTCCCGGTCGGAGACCATCCCCGACGGGGAGCTGAACGCCGGCCTGACCCGGGCGACCGTCTCGCCGGAGGGCCGACGGGTCGAGTTCGGCTACGACAAGGTGGGCCGGCAGGTCAAGGTCACCGATCCACGGGGGACCGTGGCGGGGGCGAAGCCGGAGAACTACACCACCCGGACCGTCTACGACGACCTGGACCGGGTCGTGGCCGCGTACGCGCCAGGCAAGGAGAAGCCCGACACCAGCGAGTACGACGAGGCCGGCCGGCTGAAGAAGTCGACGAGTGCCGGCGGGGTGTCCGTCTCGTACGCGTATTTCGACAACGGCCTGCCCAAGGCGACGTATGAGGCTCGCCGGACGCTGCTCTTCACGTACACCGCTGCCGGTCGCCGGCTGACCTCCGCGATCGACATGAAGCACGAGGCCGATCTCGTCACCAGTTGGGCGTACAACGCCAAGGGCCTGGTCGAGTCGGTCACCTCGCCGCGCGGCAACGTGCCGGGCGCGAACAAGGCGGATTTCACCACGACGTACTTCTACGACAACAACGACAACCTGATCCAGACCCGCCGGCCGTACCCGGGTGGCCAGGTGGTGGTGCGGGACTACAAGGTCGACGACCTTGACCGCAGCGTCGAGACCGTGGACGAGCTCGGCAAGTCGTCCACCTTCGACCGGGCCAACAGCGGTCTTGTCAAGGGCACCAAGGACACGCTGGGCCGTACCACGGCGATGGAGTACGACAAGTCCGGCCGTCAGACGGGGACCACCGACGCGGGCGGGGCGCAGACCAAGACCGAGTACGACGAGGCCGGCAACAAGATCAAGCAGATCTCGGCGACCGGTGGGGTGACGACCTACACGTACACCGACGACGGGTTCCTCTCCTCGGTCACCGAGCCGCGGGGCAACGTCGCAGGCGCCGACAAGGAGCGCTTCACCGCACACTTCGAGTACGACCTGGCCGGTAACCAGGTCAAGAGCATCGACGCGCTCGACAACGTCGACGCGGCGAAGTACGACGTGCTCAACCGCGTGGTGTCCAGCACTGACGCCAACGGCCACACCACGCGCTACACGTACACCGACGATGACCAGACCCGGACCGTCACCGCGCCGGACGCCGAGTTCGACGCCGACGACCCGGAGGAGGAATCGACCCTCTACAAGTACGGCAAGGACGGCGCGCTCGAATCCGTCACCGATCCGCGTGGCAAGCGGACAACGGTGGACTACGACGAGGCCGGACGGCTGGTCCGCAGCACCGATCCGCTGGAGCGCAGCACGTACGCCAAGTACGACGCGGACAGCAACCGGATCCAGACGCTGACTCTCGGCGAGGACGAGGAACCGGAGGACCTCAGCGCCAAGGAACTGGCCAAGCGAACCATCGTCGAGGAATACGACATCGTCAACCGGCTGGCCAAGCGCACGCTCGGCACCGGCGGCCCGGCCTACACCTGGGGTTACGACGCCAAGGACCGGACCACGTCGTACGGTGACCCGCTCGGTGTGGGTGAGATCGTCTACGACGACGAGGATCAGATCAGGTCGGTCACCCGCAAGGAGGCGGGCCGCTCCGACGAGGCCTTCTCGTACGGCTACGACGCGCGGGGCAACGTCACCAGCCGTCAGTACCCGGACGGCACCACCGTGTCGTACGGCTACGACGCGGCCAGCCGGATCACGTCGCAGACCGCGGGTGGCGCCACGTGGACCTTCGGCTACGACGAGGCGGGCCGCCGGACCGCCACCACGCTGCCCGTCGGCACCGGCCTGACCGAGAAACGTGTCTACGACGACGCGGGCCGGCTCACCTCGATCGGGACCGACCGCACCGGCGAGGCTGTCCCCGGTGTGCAGGATCCGGTCTCGAAGTACGACCTGACCCTGGACGCGGTCGGCAACCCGACGCGGGTGCTGACCACCCGGGGTGGTGTCGCCGAGTCGGTCGCCTACGGCTACGACAAGGCGGATCAGATCACCTCGGCGTGCTACGGGGTGGCCTCCTGCACGGACAAGACGGTCAAGCCGGTCGGCCGGATCGACTACAAGTACGACCTGGTCGGCAACCGGACCAAGCAGACCCGGACCGGCACGGCCGGCAACGACGTCACTGAGTACGAGTACGACGCCGGCGACCAGCTGATCGAGGAAGAGGTCGAGGGGCCGAGCCACGAACGCGAAACCGAGTACAAGTACGACGAGCGCGGCAACCAGATCAAGGCCGGCGGCGACAAGCTCGAGTACAACCTGGACAACAGCCTCGCCAAGGCCACCCTCTCGGCCGGGCAGAGCACGGTGTTCAACTACGACGCGAAGGGCCTGCGGGTCTCCTCCACGTCGACGTTCCAGGCCGAGGCCTCGTCGCAGCGCTGGTCGTGGGACGTGGCCGGCACGTTGCCGCAGATCGGGGTCGACACCGTCGAACAGGGCGGCGCGGTCACCGAGAAACGCGGCTTCGTCTATGGGCCGGACGACGAACCCCTGGCACTGCTGGATCCGGCGAGTGGGGCGCACGCGTACACCCACGACTGGCTGGGCGGCACGGCGAACATGCTTTCGCCGGCCGGAACTCTGGAGGAGGGCTACGACTACGACCCGTTCGGCAACCCGCGGGTCGGTCCGACTCTCGCCGCGCAGGAACTCCCGGGGCAGGGTCTTGAGAACCCGATGCAGTACACCGGGGCCTACCAGGACTCCACCTCCGGCAGCGGCAACTACCACCTGAGGGCCCGCAACTACGACCCGGGCACCGGGCGCTTCGCCACCCGGGACCCGATGCCCACCGGGCAGGGCGCCACCTCGGCGTACACGTACGCCGACAACAACCCGCTGGCATACAGCGACCCGACCGGCATGGTGCCGGATGCCGGGCCGACCACCGGTGCCGCCACCGATCCCGCGGCGGTGCAGGGACCGTCGCCGGAGGATCTCGCGAAGGCCAACCAGCTGCAGTCCAAGAGCACGCTGGACGTGATCCTGGAGGCCGGCGGGCAGATCCTGATGGAGTTCCTCGGGATCAACGACATCCTCAACTGTCTCAAGGGTGACCTGGTCGCCTGTGTCTCGATGGTCGTCGGCGCGCTGCCCTGGGGCAAGATCTTCAAGGCCAAGAAGATCGGTGAGGCGATCTTCCGGGCCGGCAAGGCCGTGGTCACCTTCTTCCAGGAACTGAAGTGGGCCCGCGCCATCATCAAGGGCGCCGAGGATGCGGCCAAGGCGGCGAAACAGGCAGCGGCAGCGGCGGCCAAGGCAGCAGCCGACAAGGCGGCGGCAGCCAAGGCCGCGGCGGAGGACGCGGCCAGAAGAGCGGCGGCGAAGGCCAAAGCCCTGGCGACCAAGGCCACCGCGAAAACCAAGAAGAAAGCGGGTGACGGGTCGGCCTGCCCGATCCCGCACAGCTTCGTTGCCGGTACGCCGGTGCTGCTGGCCGATGGCACGACCAAGCCGATCGAAGAGGTCGAACCGGGCGACACCGTGCAGGCCACCGACCCGGAGACCGGCGAGTCCGGCGACCTGCAGGTGACCCACACCATCCGCACCGACGACGACGAACAGTTCGTCGACGTCACCGTCACCGGTGCGGACGGCGAACAACACACTGTCACCACCACCGAACACCACCCCTTCTGGTCGGAGACCCGCAAGAAGTGGGTGGAGGCGGGCGACCTCCGCGAGGGTGAGCTGCTGCGCACCGCGGCCGGCACCTATGTCCAGCTGTCCGCGATCCGCTCCTACGAGCACAAGGACCGTACGTATGACCTCACCGTCGACGACCTGCACACGTACTACGTGCTCGTCGGCGCCGAGCCGGTCCTCGTACACAACAACGACTGCGGCCAGGTCGACTACGGAAGCAGCGATCTCAGCCAGGCCGTGATCCAGGAGCGGCTCAGGCTGGGCGACAGAGGCCATCAGTTCGCCGCCGCGTGGGTGGAGAACAACGGTGTTCGCAGCCTGGAGGTCGCGGTCTCCAGGGGCGGCACCGCGGGTCATGCCGAGCGGCAGCTCATCGACAGGTTCGGAAGCTCGGTCAAGGAGATGTATTCGGAGTTCCGTCCGTGCACGGGCAGCAATGAATGCCGGCTCCGCGCGGATAACCTAGGTATCAAATACACCTGGAGCTGGGACTGGGGCTTGTCCGGAAGTTCGATGGCCACCGCTGCGCAAAATGCGCGGAAGAAGGCCGTTTCGCAGGTGTTCAGGGATGCCAAGTCGGGCAATTGGACACTACCGTGGGACAATTAGCTCAGCCGTAGGCTGATGCTGTTTCACACAGTGCGGCGACTGCCGATGCCAGCCGGCTCGGCGGTCGCCGCACTGGTTCGTGAAAACGGAGGGGAACGGTCTTGACGAATCATCGGTACTCGGCTGAGTACGTACAGGGCGTTCGCGTCGCCGAGGCGCGCGAGTTCCTCGCCACCGAGGGGCTCCCGGAGAGGTCCGTCCTCTTCGTCGCGCAGGAGGCGAAGGAGCAGCCGGCTTTCGAGGAACGTCAGTTGCTCAGGATCGGTGGTGACCGGGCGGAGGGGTCCGACGCGGGTGGTTACCACATCGACTGTGCCAGCGGCGTCATCCTGTACCTGAATCACGACTCCCCCGTGCCGTACCACGTGAACGCGTCGCCGGCGCAGTTCGCGGCCTGTCTGAGAGCATTCGGCACGATCGCTTGTCAGCCGGTTGATTCCGCCGATGACGTGGACCTATATCTGGTGTCAGAGCGCCTGAGGGAGGAAATCCTGTCCATAGATTCGACCACCGCGACGGCCGATGATCCCTTTTGGGAGTCGTTCTACCAGGACGTGGCTTCCGGCGACTATGTCGTCGAGGGCGATGCGGATCAGAGCAGCGCGTTCTCGTAGGCGAAGATGACGGCCTGGACCCGATCGTGCAGGTCCAGCTCGCCGGGCTCAGCGCTCGCAGTTCACCGCCCTGTCGACAGGCTCCAGCCAGCACGAGTCGCCTGCGGCCGTGGCATTCGGGCCGCCGTCGAGGGTGTCAGCCACGTTGTAGAGATAGCCCTCGTTGCCGGAAAGAGCATCGTCGCCAGCCTCACCGGAAAGCGAGTCGCGGCCGTCGTCGCCGTTCAGGCTGTCGTTGCCGGCACCGCCGCGGATGATGTCGTTGCCGGCGCCGCCCTGGATCTCGTTGGCCGAGGCGTTGCCGGTCAGCCGGTCGTTGCCAGTTCCGCTCCAGATGTCCTCGACGTCGGCGCCAACGGTGTCCTTCTCGCCCGCCTGGCCGTCGTCGCCCTTGGCGCCGTCGAGATCGACGGTCACGGCCTTGGTGTAGCTGTCGTAGAACACCCGGTCCCGGCCGGTCCCGCCGCGGATCACGTCGGCGGAGACCTTCCCCATGGTGGCGTTGTCACCGATGAGGTCGTCGTTGCCGGCTCCGCCGTTGAGCACGTCGCTGCCGAGCTCACCGGCGAGCACGTCGTTGCCGCCGTACCCAGAGATCAGGTCTTTGCCGGGTCCGCCGAAGAGGGCGTCCCTCCGAGCGGTGCCGTAGAGCCGGTCACCGGCCTGACCGCCCTGGATCTGCTCGACATCGGTTTTGATGGTGTCCTTCTCGCCTTTCATGCCGTCGTCGCCCTGGACACCATCGGCGTCGGCCGTGACCGGCTTTTCGTAGGCGAAGTAGTCGACGGTGTCGTTCCCGCTGCCGCCCTGGAAGACGTCGTTGTCCGGCCCGTCGTTGAAGAAGGCGTCCGATCGCAGATTGTCGTCGCCGGCCCCGCCGTACAGCTTGTCGTTGCCGACGCCACCGATGATCCAGTCGTACCCGTTGCCGCCGTAGACGACGTCGTTGCCGTGGCCGCTGTTGAGCCTGTCGTCACCGTCGCCGCCGTACAGCCTGTCGTTGCCGTCGCCGGTATCGATGGCGTCCGCGCCGCCGAGACCCCAGATCTTGTTCTTGCCGTCGTAGTCCCGGATGGTGTCGGCACGCGGGCCACCGGTGACGGAGTCGTTGCCCGTACCGCTGTCGGCGGTCATGCCCAGGTCGGTCTTGTTGACGATCGAGTCGTTGCGGTCGTACGTGTATACCCGCACGCGGGTCGGCGCCTTCGACGTCGTGCACCTGACCTTGGTCTTGTCGGCCTTGACCGCCTTGCAACCCTTACCCGCCTTGATCGCGACCCGGTCGTCGACGGTGACGGTGTTCCCGGAGCGGGTCACCACCACCCTGTTCTGCTTGCCCTTGGCCGCCTTGTACTGAGTCTTCGTCTTGTCCACCACCATGACGACGCCAGCGGCGGCGGCTTGGGCGGGATCGGCGAGCGCCCCGACGGAGATCGTGGTCAGCAGCGTCAGGCCGATGCGACACAGCCAGGCGGAACGGGACACGGAGGATCCTCCCCGGAGGGTATGCGGTGCCAAGATCAGAATTCGCGAGTCCGCCGAAGATGGATCGTCCAGGTCGCGCGTCGCAACGGTACCGTTCTATCCACCCGAGCGCTACGCCTCGGACGGGTTCACGCGCTCAAGTTCACTTCTTGGGAACGAGCGTGATCTTCGGCTCGCAGCCGGTCTTACCGAACAGCGAGCCCGAGATCTTTGGCATGGACGTGAAGGTGTAGAAGACTCGATCGCCCTTCAAGAAGAAGTGCTCGCTCTTACCCGAATACCCGCTGGCGGAGATCGAGTCAGGTAGCTCGGTGCTGCTCAGCGGCTTGCCCACGTAGGCCGCGAGAATGGTGCCGCGGCAGGAGCCCCGGGAGAAGCCCTTCGGAGCCGCGACCACGACCGTCTTCTTCCCGTCCAGGGACAACTGCTTGCGGAGCACGGAGGTCAGTTCGTACGTCGTCTGCGTCATGGTCGTGAAGTCGACCCGCCAGAACTCCACCTGGATCTTCACTGGCTGGCACAACTCGTCCACGAGGTAGTCCGACGTGAAGGTGATCTTGTTCTGGGCATCGGTCCGGATCAGATCCTTCGCCCACTCGCCGAAGTCCGCACTCGTCCATCCCTTGGTCGACTCGCACGTCAACAGCGGCGGCACCGCCGACAATGATGTCGGCAGCTTGTCGGCCGGCGATGGGGAAAGTGTGAGTGATGGCGACGAGACCGTCGCTGCCGGAACCGATGCGGCTGGACCCGCCACGGCGCTGCGTTCTTGTTCACCGCAACCAGCCAGCGCGAGGGCCAGCACCGCGAGGGGCAAAGCACGCTTGACCATCGATCGGGCTCCCGCCCGCGTTGACGAGGACATTGCCGCATCGTAAAACCAGCCGAAGCCGATGGCTGCCAATGTTGGACATGCTTGGACAGCGCGGGCCCGCTTCCCCGCCCCGAGCGCAGGGTCTGCCCGGGCCGCGGCCGAGACTCAGCCGGAGATGCTGAGCTAAGACGGCGGTCTTCGTGATTCGGCCGCCAGGGTCACGGCTCGATGCCGCGGGGAAGGCCGCGCGGCTCGCACGGACAAGCCGACGACCGCCGCCACAAAGCCGGCGACAGCCAGCAGCGTCATGACCACCGCCGCCACCGCCATCGCCGCGAGGAAGGCCCGGTCGGCCGCCGCCGTCAGCGCCGGTGAGCCCACCGACCGGGCACTCTCGACCGACGCGAGGGCCCGCTCCCGCAGTTCCTCGGGGATGGACGGTAGTGCCGGCGCCAGCCGATCGCGGTAGACGGCCGCGAGCACCGACCCGGCGATGGCCACCCCGAGCGCGCTACCCAGCTGGCGGGTGGCGCTGCCGACCGCCGAGCCGGCCCCGGTGAGGTGCGCGGGCACGTCGGCCATCATCGCGATGGTCACCGGCGTGCCGAGGATTCCCATGCCGAAGCCCTGGACGAAGAGCATCACGACGATCACCGTGAGGGACGTCCGCTCGTCGAACCACAGATAGCTCCCATAGGTGACACCGCTCGCCAGCACGCCACCGGCCGTGGTCCACCGGGCGGACCCGAGCCGGATCGCGGTGGGGGCCGACAGGCTGCCGAGGACGATGCCCACGGCGGCGGCCACCATGACTCCGCCCGCGGCCGGCGGCGAGAGCCCGCGCGGTCCCTGCAGATAGAAGGCCGCGAAGAACAGCTGCCCGGACAGTGCCATGAAGGCCAGCAGCAGCACGATGGTGCCGGCCGCGAAGCGCCGCTTGGTGAACAGCCTCGGATCGAAGCTCGGGGCTGCGGACCGGAGCTGGCCGATCACGAAGGCTGCGATGAGCCCGAGCCCGGCCAGGATCGGCACGGACACCCGCGGGCTGGTCCACGGCGCCTGCCGGCCGAGCTCGATGACGCCGTAGACCACGCAGCCGAAGCCGAGGACGGACGTGAGCAGGCCGGGCAGGTCGAGCCGGCGGCGCCCGCCGGCGGGCACGGCCGGCACGACGGCCGCGATGGCGGCCAGGCAGCCGGCCACGATCGGCACGTTGACCAGGAAGACCGATCCCCACCAGAAGTGGCTCAGCAGCGCACCGCCGGCGACCGGGCCGATCGCCACGCCGAAGCCGCTGGACGACCCCCAGATCGCGATGGCCCGGGTGCGCTGCGCCGGCGCCGCGCACTGCACGATGATCGACAGGGTTGCGGGCATCAGCAGGCCGCTGCCGACGCCCATGAGCCCCCTGGCCACGACGAGGTGGGTGGGCGTCGCCGCGTACGCCCCGGCGGCAGAAGCCGCCGCGAAGAGGGCAAGCCCGGCCATCAGGGTCCTTCGTGGACCGAATTGGTCCGCGAGCGCGCCGCCGGCGAACAGGGTGCTGGCGAAGACGAGGCTGTAGGAGCCGGCGATCCATTCGAGGTCGCCGGAGCCGGCGCCGAGCCCGGCGACCGGGTCGGCCACGGTGGCCATCGCCACGTTGAGGATCGAGTTGTCGAGCCAGATCAGCATCTGCGCGGACACCATGACGGCCACGACCGCCCAGGGCGATTTACCGTGCGCAGGAGCCGCTGAACCGGGGGAATGGGTCACATCTACTCTCGGTGCCGCGCGACGCGATGGTCAGTGGAATGACCAGCCTACACACTTCCCACAAAAACATCGATCGATGTGCTGGGAACGGAAGCAGGGGTTCCAGTGTCGCATAATTCTCGCGCAATGCGCCCTATTGTGGGGATTGGTCATGATCCTATGGTGGATTTATGCAGCATCATGAATATTATTGCCAGGGAAATCGTCACTTGTCTTGCGCGGCAATCAATGGAATATTGGGCCATGGTTGAGACTTCAAGCGTGGTTTTATTCCTGCTACCGTCATTGACGGAAATCGATACCTGGGAATTTCCTGAGAACGGCCAGGGAAAGGCGTACCCATCATGCTCGCCAGTGGTAAGGCCTTCAGGCTGCGGCGGTTGTCCTCGACCGGCGACGGCAGGTATCTGTTCGTTCCGCTCGACCACAGCGTGTCCGACGGTCCGATCGTGCCGGCCGCGCAGTGGGATGACCTGATCGGTGCGCTTGTGGCCGGCGGGGCCGACGCCATCATCGTCCACAAGGGCCGCGCGCGGACCCTGGCGCCGGAGACGCTGGGCGGTTGCGCCCTCGTCGTGCACCTGAGCGCCAGCACCGCGCGCTCCGCGGACGCGGACGCCAAGGTGCTGGTGGCCGAGGTGGAGGAGGCGCTGCGCCTGGGTGCCGACGCGGTCAGCGTGCATGTGAACATCGGCTCGGACACCGAGGCCGCGCAGCTCGCCGATCTCGGCGCGGTGGCACGCTCGTGCGACGACTGGCGGATGCCGCTCATCGCCATGGTCTATCCGCGCGGGCCGCGGATCGCCGACCCGCGCGACCCGGTCCTGCTCGCGCACGTGGTCAACGTGGCCGCCGATCTCGGCGCCGACATCGTGAAGACGTCGGTGGCCTGGCCGATCGACCGGATGGCCGAGGTCGTGGCGAGCAGCCCCATCCCGGTCCTCGCCGCCGGCGGCCCGCCGGACGGCTCTGACCTCGTCGACTACGGCACAGCGGTGATGGCCGCCGGGTGCCACGGCCTCGCCGTCGGCCGCCGGATCTTCTCCTCGCCGGCGCCGGCCTCGCTCGTGGCCCGGCTCGCCGCCGTCGTGCACGCCGGTGCGGGCGCCGGCACGCGTTCACCCTTCCCGACGATCATGGCAGGTGTCGCATGAGATTTGCGTGGCTCGATGTACGGTCCGTTTCCCGTTCCCAGATGCAGGCAGTCCTCGACGCCGCGATCCACAGCCGGATCGCCGGCGTGGTCACCGCCGATCCGGAACTGCTGGCCACGCTGCCACCCACCATCACCCGGGTGCTGATGACAGACAAGCCGGCCGACCAGGAGGGCGAGCAGGGACCAGACGTCCTGCTCTGCCCCGTCGCGAACACCGACAATCTCGCGCACCTGGCCGGCGACGACACCCGCGCCGGCTTCGTCGACGTTCGCGACGACCTGACACTTCGGCTCGCCTGCGCGGCCGCCGACGTGTTGCCGTACACCGTCATCCACTTCGCCGATCCCACCAAGATCCCGCTGGAGATCGTGCTGGCGGCCGCCGAGCGCGCCCCCGGCCGGCTGGTCACCGTGGTGTCCGGCCTCGAGGAGGCCGCCATCGTCTTCGACGTGCTGGAGCGCGGCTCGGACGGCGTCCTGTTCGCCCCGGCCGACGCCGGGGAGGTGTTCGCGCTGGCCCGGCTGCTGACCGCCACCACGGCCGAGCTGCGGCTGTCCACCCTGGTCGTGGACTCGGTCGAGCACGTCGGCCTCGGCGACCGGGTCTGCGTCGACACCTGCTCGCACTTCGCCGAGGACGAGGGCATCCTGGTGGGCTCGTACTCGTCGGGTTTCGTGCTGTGTTGCAGCGAGACGCACCCGCTCCCCTACATGCCGACCCGGCCGTTCCGGGTCAACGCCGGGGCGCTGCACTCGTACGTGCTCGGGCTGGACAACCGCACCAACTACCTCAGCGAGCTGCGGTCCGGCAGCGCGGTCCTCGCGGTCGGCGCCGACGGCCGCACCCGGCGGGTCGTGGTCGGCCGGGCCAAGCTCGAGTCGCGGCCGCTGCTGACCATCACGGCGCACGCCGAGGACGGCCAGCCAGTGAGCCTCACCGTGCAGGACGACTGGCACGTGCGGGTCCTCGGCCCCGGCGGAAAGGTCCTCAACGTCACCGAACTCCAGGTGGGCGACGAGCTGCTCGGCTATCTGGCCACCGACCAGCGGCACGTCGGCCTGCCGATCGGTGAGTTCTGCAAGGAGACCTGATGGACAGCGATCTGGAGTTCGTCGAGGGGCTGTTCGACGGCCGGCACGACGACCCGCCGTACCTGGTCCACCGGGATTCCTCGGTGTCCCGGGCCGAGGTGCGCGGCGCCGCCGCGCGCGAGGCCCGCCTCTTCGCCGGTCAGGGCATCGGGCCGGGCAGCACGGTGGGCCTGCAGGTCCCGCCGAGCTTCACCCAGATCGAGGTGCTGCTCGGCCTGTGGCGCGCGGGCGCTCAGGTGATGCTCTTCGACCACCGGCTCAAGCCGGCCGAGGTGGACCGGCTGTCAGCTACCTGCCGGCCGCAGTTCCTGGTACGGGCCGGCTCGCCGCGCCAGACCGCGCTCGGCTTCCAGGCCCGCTACGGCTTGGTCACCGAGCCGCGGCGGGACGGCGCGCCGGCGCGGACCGGCCATCGGCTGGTGCAGTTCAGCTCCGGCTCCACCGGCGTGCCGAAGGTCATCGGCCGGACCGCGCGGTCGCTGGCGGACGAGATCGAGTGCTTCCGCGGGGTGGCCGGCATGCCCGGCAAGGGCGACCGGGTGCTCCTGCTCAGCTCGACGGCGCACAGCTTCGGCCTGATCGGCGGCCTGCTGCACGCCCTGGCGGCCGGCGTGACCGTGGTGTTCCCTCCGAGGATGTCGGCCCGCGGCATCCTGTCCACGGCGCAGGAGCACCGGGTCACCGCGATCTTCGGCGTCCCCGCGCACTTCGACCTGCTCAGCTCCGTGACCCCCGCCCCGGAACTGCCCGGCCTGCGGGTGGCGATCTCCGGCGGCGAGCTGATGCCCGCCGAGGTGGCGCGCCGGTTCGCCGAGCGGTTCGGCACCCCGGTCGGCGAGGCGTACGGCACGACCGAGACCGGCATCATCGCCATGGACCTCGCCGGGGAGCTGCGCCCGTCCGTCGGCCGAGCCGCGCCCGGCATGGTCCTGCGGGTCCGCGACGGCGCGCTGGACGTGGCGATGGACGCCTCGCCGTACCTCTTCGACTCCGGCGGCGACCGCTACCGCGACGGCTGGCTGCACACCCACGACCGCGCCGCGATCGACGGCGCCGGCGCCGTTCACCTCTCCGGCCGCAGCGACTCGCTGGTTGTCGTCGGCGGCCTCAAGGTGGACCTGGCCGAGGTCGAGCAGGTGCTGCGCGCCCACCCCGGGGTCGACCAGGTCGTGCTGGTCCACACCGGGGTCATCGAGGCGTACGTCGCCGGACCTGGCGGCCCGGACCGGGACGAGCTGCTGCGCTGGTGCCGGGAGCGGCTGGCCGACTACAAGCTGCCGCGGGTGATCCGCGTGCTGGAGTCGCTGCCCCGCACCGCCAACGGAAAGCTCGTCCGCCAGCCGGCACTGCTGCAGGCTGCGGCGGCCGGCTAGAACCACTCGTTCGTCAGAGGGAGAACCACCATGACCATGCCGACCACGCTGGAGCGGGACATCCGCGAGTTCGTTCTGACCACGGTCACCGTGGACATGAACCTGCTGTCCAGCACCGATCACATCACCGACGACAGCGCCGTCGGCGCCGGCGGGCTCGACCTCGACTCGCTCAGCCTCATCGAGCTCACCCTGCGGCTCGAGGAGCGGTTCCAGGTGCCGATCCCCGACACCGACATCGAGTCGCTGGGCGCCATGACCCTCGGCGAGCTGGTCGCCGAGCTCGTCCGCCGGGGTGCCCGGGGATGACGACGGAAGCGGTGTCGTCGATCAGCCCGGACACCGTCCGCGAGCTGCTCGCCGACTCCCGGATCTTCCCGGGCCTGCCCGCGGACCTGGCCGACGACGCCGAACTGGTGCTGGACTCGCTCGGCCTGCTCTGGCTGCTGCACGAGGTGGAGCAGCGCTACGGCCTGGCGGTGGAGCCGACGGACGAGGAGGTCGCGGGCCTCAGCTCGGTGCGGCGCATCGCCGACTACCTGCGCACGGCCGGGGGCGGGAATGGGCGCTGACGTGGTGGTCACCGGATTCGGGGTGCGCACGGTCTTCGGCGCGGGGGCGCCGGCCCTGCGGCGCGGCGTGTTCGGCGGCAAGCCCGCGTTCGCCCCGACCAGCCGATTCGACACCGGCCCATACCGTACGCCGATGGCAGCCGCCGCTCCGGACGGTGCTGGGGGGCTCTCCTTGCGGCAGGCGCTGAACGACTGCGGCGCCGAAGCGCTCGACATGGCCGGCTTGCGCGCCGGCATCGAGGCGGCGGTGCTGGTCGGCGCGGCCGGCGACTACACGACGGTCACTCATTTCTGGCGGTCCGGCGGCGCGGGGGTGTCCTATGCGGACGCTGTCCCGGCCGTGCTGGCCGAGGCGGTCGCCGACGGCCTGGGTTTGCACGGCCCGCGGTTCGCCTTCACCAACGCCTGCGTGGCCTCGTCCGCGGCCATTGTCCACGCCTGCCGGCTGATCGCCTCCGGCCGGATCGAGGTGGCCGTCTGCGCGGGCGGATACCTGGTGGAGGAGGAGGTCTTCGCCAAGTTCGACTCCGGCCGGGCGCTGGCCCGCGACGGCGCCGTGCGGCCGTTCTCCGCCGATCGCAGCGGGTTGTTGCTGGGCGACGGCGTGGCCGCGATCGTGCTGGAGTCGGCCGGTCACGCCCGGTCCCGTGGCGCGCGCCCGCTGTCCACTGTGGTCGGGTGGGGTGCGGCGTCCGACGCGTACCACATCGCCCAGCCGCACCCGGACGGCGCCGGACTGGCCGCGGCGGCCCGGCAGGCGCTGCGCCGGGCCGGGGATCCGGCCGGCGCCGCCATCGACTACATCAATGCCCACGGCACCGGCACGCGGCACAACGACGTGGCGGAGACCCGCGGGTTGCGGTCCGTCTTCGGCGAGCGCGCCGGGTCGGTGCCGGTCAGCTCCACGAAGAGCACCACCGGGCACCTGCTGGAGGCGGCCGGGGTGGTGGAGTTCGTGATCACGATGCTCGCGCTCGCCGACGGCGTGCTGCCGCCGACGGCCGGCTACACCCGGCCCGACCCGGAGTGCGACCTCGACTACCTGCCGCACGTGGCACGCCCGGCCGACGCGCGCCGCGCGCTCACGCTCAACGCCGCCTTCGGCGGCGCCAACACGGCGCTCGTCCTGGAACGGCCATGATGCACCTGCTCGCCGCGGCGGTCGCGGAGCCCTCGCCGGAGCTCGCGCCCCTGCCCGGTTTTGTGGAGTCGGTGTTCAGCCCGCTGGTGTTCGAGGCGTGCCGCCGTTGCCTCGCACAGCGGCCGGTCGACGGCGCCCGCACCGCCGTCGTGCTCGCCAGCCTGATGGGCGACACGACCACGGCCGACCTGGCCAGCCGGCGGCTGGTCGCCGGGCGGGTGCACAACCCACTGCTGTTCATGCAGGCCACCGCGAACTCGGTGCTGGGGTACCTGAGCCGCGAGTTCGGGATCACCGGCCAGCAGCTCAGCCTCTCCACTCTGGACGATCCGCTGGCCGAGTCGCTGGCCATGGCGGAGGTGCTGCTCGACGATCCCGACCTGGAGCGGGTGCTGGTGGTCGGCGTGGAGCTGTCCGGCGGCGCCCGGGTCGGAGCAGTTCGCGATGAGCTGGCCGGTGGTCTGCCCCCGGTCCAGGGCGACCTCGCGGTGGCCGTGCTGCTCGGCCGTACCGGTGGTCCCGCCGTACCGGTGATCCCGACGGCCCGGACCGGACCGCCGGGCAGCCTGCGCAGCCTGCTCGACCTGGCCCGCACCACCGCTGGAGGGATCGATGATCGATAAGGCCGAGCGCGCGCTCATCTGCGCCGACCCGGAACTCGGCGCCGGAAACGTCATCCACCGGCTGAGGGCCTACGGCCGGCCGCTCGACGAGCCGGTGCTGGAGACCGACGGCACCTGGCAGGCGCCCGACGGCAGCCGGCCCACCACACTGACCCTCGGCCGGCTGCACGAGGTCGTCGAGACCTACGCCGGCTGGTACGCGGCCCACGGCGTCCGACCGCGCGACCCGGTGGCGATCCACAGCTCCTCCAGCACCGAGTACGCCGTGAACTTCCTGGCGCTCACCGCGCTCGGCGCGATCCCGTCGTTCGTCAACGGCAACCTGCCGCCGGAGATCGCCCGCGAGTACGTGCTGCGGCAGGGTGTGGTCGGCGCCGTGACCGACGAGGAGCACCGGGACGTGTTCGCCGGCCTCGGCTTCCACGGCACGGCCGCCCAGGTGCGCCCGGTGGACCGCGAGTCGTTGCCCTGGGGATATCCGTACCGGCACCACGCCACCGACCCCGTCATCATCTCGCATTCCTCGGGCACCACCGGGATGCCGAAGGGGGTGCCGCACACCCACCGGACGCTGATCCATGCCCAGCTGCACCGGCTGCGGATCTCCTCGGGGACCGACATGCGCCGCGTGCTGGTGGCGCTGCCCGGTGCGCACAACGCGGCCGTTGCCACCCTGCTCTACTGCCTGCTGCTGCGCACCACGATGAAGCTGCTGTCCAGCCAGCGCGGCGCGGACGTGCTGGACGCCATCGAGGACTTCGCGCCCACCACCGTCCTGGGCTTCGCCGGCACGTTCGGTGAGATGGCCACGCAGGATCTGGCGGGCCGGAATCTGTCGAGCGTCGAGGCGTGGTTCAACACCGGCGACGCCGCGCACGAGGCGCACATCCGGGCCTTGGTGGCGTACGGCAGCCACCAGGAGATCGGCCGCGACCTGCAGCGCCGCCGCGTCGCCGGTTCGGTTTTCGTCGACGGGCTCGGTTCCTCCGAGGCCGGCTATTCGATCTTCCACAACCGGCACACCCGGGACACGGCCGCCTTCTCCCGCTGCGTCGGCAAGCCGATCAGCTTCGCCGAGGCGGCCGTGCTCGCCGAGGACGGCACCCCGCTGGCGGCCGGGCAGATCGGCCGGCTCGGCCTGCGCTCGCCCACGCTCACCCCCGGCTACTGGAACGACTCGCTCACCTTCCACCGGCTGCGGCTCGGCGGGTACTGGCTGACCGGGGACCTGGCCTACCGCGACGAGCAGGGCAACTTCTACCACCTCGACCGGGCGCCGGACGCGATCCGGACGGCCCTCGGGATCGTCTTCAGCACCCGCACCGAGGAGCTGCTCCTGCGGGAACTGCCGGGTGTCGACGACTGCACGGTGGTCGGTGTCGCACCGGAGGGGGTCCGGGCCGACTGGGACGGCGACGGCCTGGCCGACGCGTACGCCCTGGTGCAGGTTGCCGACGGCGGCGACACCGCCGCGATGGACGACGACGCGCTTACCGCCCTGGTGAACGCGGCGCTCGACGCGGCCGGGCAACCGCCGGTGCGGCGGGCGCTGCGGATGGACGCCGACGACGTCGCCAAGGGTGCCACCGGGAAGGTGCTCAAGCGCGTGATGCGGGACCGGTTCGCCCGCCTGATCGCCGACGAAAGGAGGACGCCGTGACCGACCGGGCCGAGCTCATGGAGGTCTACCGGCAGTGGTGGGCGCACGACGCGCACTGGTATCAGGGCGTGGCGAAGCGTTTCGGCCAGCAGGTGGCCAACGAGATCAACGCGGAGGCGCTGCGGCAGGTCGCCCTGCAGGTCGGTCGCGGCGTCGCCCGCCGGCGCGGCGAGCTACCCGCCGAGGACGGCATGGCGGAGCTGCGCCACCGGTACGACGAGTGCGGCGAGCGGATGTTTCCCCGCGAGCTGCGCAGCGCCGGCACCGAGGTGGTCGGCGGCGACACCGTCGAGCTGACGATCCGGCGCAACTTCGCCATCTCCATGCTGCGGATGGCCGGCTCGCTGGACGGCTACGAATGCCCGTGCCCGGACATCCACGCCGGCTGGTCCGAGGGGCTCGGCGTCACGCTCACCGAGAACCGGGCCACCGCCTGCCTGCGCTCCGGCGACCCGGCGTGCCGGCTCGTGATGCGGGTCAAAGAGCTGGGCGGCTGAGGTGCGCGTCCTCGTGGCCGGCGCCACCGGCGCGCTCGGCCGCCCGCTGCTGGACCGCCTGCGGGCCCGGGGCCACCAGGTCACCGCCATGGTCCGCACCGCGTCCCGGGCGCCGGCCGGCGGCACCGTCGTCGCCGACGGGCTCGACCCGGCCGCCGTGACGGCGGCCGTGCGCGCCGCCCGGCCCGACGTCGTGGTGCACCAGATGACCGCGCTGCGCGGCCTGACCGCCGACGCCTTGGACGCGACCGCCCGGCTGCGCACCGAGGGCACCGCGAACCTGATCGCCACCGGGGTAGGCCGCCTGGTCGCGACGAGCATCGCGTTCGCCGCCGCACCGTCCGGCGGACCGGTGGTCGACGAGGACGCGCCGCTCTACCTGGAGTCCCCCGACCCGGCCTGGGCACAGACCGTGCGCGCGGTCGCCGAGCTGGAACGCCTGGTCCTGGCCGAGCCCACCGGCATCGTGCTACGGCACGGCGTCCTCTACGGCCCCGGCACCGCCTATGCCCGGGACGGGCACACCGGCCAAGCCGTCGCCCGCGGCCGGCTGCCGCTCGCCGGGGACGGCTCCGGAGTCACCTCGTTCGTCCACGTCGACGACGCCGCGGCAGCCACCGTCGCGGCCGTCGAATCGACCGCGACCGGCGTCTTCCACATCACGGACGACGACCCGGCGCCGGCCGCGGTGTGGCTGCCCGCCCTGGCCGAGCGGCTCGGCGGCCCACCACCGCGCGCGGTGCCGGCGCCGCTGGCGGCAAGGCTGATCGGCTGGTTCCCCACCTTCCAGCTCACCGAGATGCGCGGGGCCGCCAACGAGCGGGCCCGCACCGAGCTCGGCTGGAAGCCGGCACGGCCGAGCTGGCGCACCGGCCTGGGCGGCGACTGACCGATGTGGACTCAAGGGTTGCATCGCGCGGCACAACAACATCCCGACGGCGTCGCGACCGTCTTCGGCGAGCGCCGGCGCACCTTCCGCGAACAGGCGGACCGTGTCGCCCGCCTGGCCTCGGGGCTGCGCGGCCTCGGCGTCCGCGACGGCACGCTGGTCGGCGTCCTCGCGCTCAACTCGGATCACCTCGCCGACCTGCTGCTCGCCATCCCCTGGGCGGGTGGCGCGGTCAACCCGTTCAGCACCCGCTGGGGGATCAACGAGATCGGCTACGCGCTGGACGACTCGGCCACCACGATCCTGTGCGTCGACGACACCTTCGCGCCGCTGGTGCCGGAGCTCGGCGGGCGGACCAAGACCGTCGTCCACCTCGGCGACGGCGCGCCACCGGACGGCATGATCGCCCTCGACGATCTCGTCCGCGGCGCCGATCCGGTCGAGGACGCCCGGCGCGGCGGCACCGACCTGGCCGCGCTGATGTACACCGGCGGGACCACCGGCACGCCGAAGGGCGTGCTGCTCAGCCACGAGACGCTGAGCGGCGCCGCGCTGGCCACCGAGGTCGCCGAGCCGACCGGCCGGGCCGGCAGCCGTACGCTGATCGCCTCGCCGATGTCGCACGTCTCCGGGATGCTGGCCAGCCTGCTGCAGACCATGTTCGCCGGCACCCAGGTGATCATTCCGGCATTCACCCCCGGCGCCGTGCTGGACGCGGTCGAGCGGCACCGGGTGAGCCACCTGTTCCTGGTCCCCTCGATGCTGCGCCAGGTGCTCCACCAGGCGGAGGCTGGCCGCGACCTGTCGAGCATCCGCCACCTCATGTACGGCGCCGCGCCGATCACCGAGGAGCTGCTCAACCGGGTGCGCGCGCAATTGCCGCACGTCGCCCTCCAACAGGTGTACGCGTCGACCGAGCTGGCGCTCGGCACCGTGCTGAACTCGGCCGACCACGCCGACAAGAGCCTGCTGCGGTCGGCGGGCCGGGCCGTGGTCAACCGGGAGATCCGCGTCGAGGGCCCGGACGGCGCCGCACTCCCGCCCGGCGAGATCGGTGAGGTGGTCGCGCGGGGCCCGGTCATGCTCGGCTACCGGCACCAGCCCGACGAGACGGCGCACGCGCTGCGCGGCGGCTGGCTGCACACCGGCGACGCCGGCTACCTCGACGGGAACGGCTACCTCTTCCTGGTCGACCGGATCAAGGACATGATCGTCACGGGCGGCGACAACGTGTACTCGACCGAGGTGGAGAACGCGCTCGCCGGCCATCCGGCCGTGGCGGCCAGCGCCGTCATCGCGGTGCCCGACGACGATCTCGGCGAGCGGGTGCACGCCGTCGTCGTGCTGCGGCCCGGCTGTGCGACCGACCTGGCCGAGCTGCGGAGCCACTGCGCCACGCTGATCGCGCCGTACAAGTGGCCGCGCAGTTGCGACTTCGTCGAGCGGCTGCCGCTGTCGCCGGCCGGCAAGCCGCTGAAGCGGGAGCTGCGGTCGGCGCACTGGGCGGCCAACGGACGGCAGGTCAACTGACATGTCCGGATTGATCGCGGTCGCCGGGGCCACCGGCACCCAGGGCGGCGCCACCGCGCGGGCCCTGCTGCGCGACGGGCATCCGGTGTGCGCGCTGACCCGGTCACCGGGCTCGGCGGCCGCCGGGGAGCTGGTCCGGCTCGGCGCCCGGGTGGCCTATGCCGACTTCGCCGACCGCGCCTCCCTCGACGCGGCCCTGGCCGGCTGCGCGGCGCTGTTCGCCGTGACCACCCCGTTCACCGGCGGCGTCGAGCGCGAGGTGGCCGACGGCATCGCGCTGCTGGAGGCCGCCGCGGCCACCGGCACGATCGAGCATGTCACCCTCGCCTCGGCCGCCAACGCCGACCGCGACACCGGGATCCCGCACTTCGACAGCAAGCACCGCGTCGAGCGGCGCCTGGCCACCCTCGGCATCGGCTGGACCGTGGTCGCGCCGGCGGTCTTCATGGAGCAGTACGCGAAGCCACCCACCCCGCAGGGCCTGCGCGACGGGGTCTTCGCCCGCGCGATGGCACCCGACCAGCCCTTCGCCCTGATCGCCGCCGCGGACATCGGCGCGTTCGCGGCCCGCACCCTGACCAGCCCGGCCGAGTTCGCGGGCCGCCGCGTCGACATCGCCTCCGACGTGCGGACCGGCAAGGAGATCGCGAGCATCCTCGGCGCGGCGTGCGGCCGCGCGGTGGCCTTCGAGGAGGTCCCGCTCGATCAGGTCACGGCCCGGGCCCCGGAGCTTGCCCCGATGTTCCGCTACTTCGCGACCGTGGGGCTCGAGGTGGATGTGGCCGGGCTGCGCCGCGACCACCCGGAGATCGGCTGGCACTCCCTGGCCGAGTGGGCCGCACGGCAGGACTGGCCATAGCCCTCCGGATCAGGGCAGGGCGATGAGCTTGTAGCGGTCCTGCAGCCAGGGGATGAGCTGCTCGTAGGCGGTGATCGTGTCGGGCTGCTGATAGTCGTGGGAGAGCACGATCGAGCCCTTGCGCACGCGCTTCTGCACCGCCTCGACGACCTTCGTCACGTGCGCCGCGTCGGTCTCGCCCTTGGGGTGGTCCCAGTCGCGCGGGTCGACCTGCCAGTAGATCGACGTCATGCCGAGGTCGGCCGCCACCGCCACGAAGCGCTTGGTGAAGTTGCCACCCGGCGCCCGCATGTACTTGATCTCCGCGCCCGGCACGGCCTGGCGGATCGCGTCGTTGGTGCGCTGCAGGTCGGCCAGGATCACCGCGGGCTTCTTCTTGCCGAGCGTCAGGCTGTGCTGCCAGGTGTGGTTGCACAGGGTGTGCCCCTCGGCGGCGATCCGCCGCACCAGGTCCGGGTGCGCCGCCACGTTCCGTCCGACCAGGCAGAACGTGGCCTTGACGCCGTGCTCGGCGAGCAGGTCGAGCAGCTTGGGCGTCTGCACCGGGTCGGGCCCGTCGTCGAAGGTCAGCGCGACCCCGGCCTTGCCGGTCTTCATCAGGCTGTTGGCGGGACCGCCGAAACGCGGCCCTGCCTGCTTCGCCGGCTTGACCGCCTTGACCTCCTTGACCTCCGCGTCCTGGTCAGGCTGCTCGGGATCGGCTGCCGCGTCGGCGGGTTCGTCGGCCGGTGCCTCGGCGGGTTCCTCGGCCGGCGGTTCGTCCTGCGGTTCGTCGGACGGCTCGGATTCCGGGTCCTCGGGCGCCTCGTCCTGCGGGTCGGACGGCGAGACCGAGGGGCCGGCCGGGGCCTCGACCCCGGCCGGCGTGTTCCCGGCGGCCGCGGTCGTGCCGCAGCCGGCCGCCAGCCCGGCCAGGAACAGGCCGAGCAGAAACACCTTGGGGGTACGCATCGAGTGAACTCCGTCCGAGGGGCACAAGCGTGAACGGGAGAAATATGGCGGAGTTCTCGGGCGTGATGATCACTCGCGGGCAAGGGTGGCACTGATCCGGGAGGAGGGCTATGGGGCGGTGATCTGGTTGCCGACCAGGGCCAGGTTCTGGATGGCGGCCAGGCCGTAGAGCGCCGTGGTGTTGGTGGACACCCACGTCGCCGCCTCGGTCGGGCTGAGCGTCGATGTCACCTTCTCGCTCTTCCAGGGCAGGTTCGGCCCGTAGCCGTCACCGGTGTAGAACTCGCGCCACGCCCGGGTGGCGAGGTCGTCGCGGTTCAGCCGGGCGGCGGCGTACGCGGTGAGGCGCGCATGGCCCTGGCGCAGGATCAGGTTGCCGAAGTACGCACCGCACTCGGTCGTCTGCTCCTCCCGGGACGCGTTGAAGAGCCGGCAGTACTGCAGCCAGGCGCTCTCGAACGCGGGCAGGTCGACCAGGTCGATGACCTCGGCGCAGACCTCGACCTGGCCGAACATCGCGCTGAGGTGGGAGACGTTGACGACCTTGCCGGCGACCGGCGCGAACCGGCCGGTGTCGAGGTCGTACAGCCCGCTGCCGGTGACGAAACCGTTCGGCATGGCGGCGATGGTCTCCATCGTGCCGATCAGCTTCGCCCTCGCGAGGTCCGCCTTCGGGCCCCGCCGTTCCCATTCGCTGAGCCAGGCGGCGGCCAGGCCGCTCCAGTCGGTGCCGAGGCCGATCGACAACGCGTGCGGGTCGGGCGTGTACGGCTCGGTGCGAATCTTGCGGATCGGGTCGAGCACCAGGAAGGTGCGATCCGAGTCGACGAGCTCCGACAGCAGGTCGCCGGTGCGTTCGTCACCGGTCAGGTAGTAGTAGATCCGCCGGTAGACGGCCGTGCTGATGCGTTGCTGCTTGGCGCTGTCGGCCCAGTGCTGCACGCCGTGACGGGTGCCGAGCCCGGCCCACTTGCCGAGGTGATAGACGTCCACCTCGCCGGTGTGCCTGGTCATCGTCTCGGCGAAGCGGAAGATATCGGCGCGACCGGACCGCAGGAACGCGTACCACAGCCACAGGTCGGGCGAGAGCTCCGAGTTGTCCCAGGCGTAGCCACCCACGTCGTATCGCCACACGAGGCGGTCCTCGTCGAAGGTGTGCATGATGTCGCCGTGGTCCCAGAAGCCGTACCAGTGCCGCTGTTCCACCTGACGCTGGTAGAACCCGAACAGGAAGTCCAGGTGGTCCTCGATTACGGCCTTGGCCGGGTGCGACCGGTCGACGGGCGCGAACAGCCCACCGAAGACCTTGCTGGTGACCAGGTGCGGGACCGGGTTGATCAGCTGCGGAGGCGTGCGCACCTGATCGGCCAGGGAGCCGAGCCGCTCCGCGGACGGTGTCGCCGGCAGCGCCCAGAGGGTGAGCTCGCTGGTGCGGGAGATCCCGTACGGCGTGCCGAAGGCGGGCTCGTAGTCCTCGTAGGTGATGTTGAGGCCCTCGAGCTGCTCGGGGAACGTGTCCTGGCCCATGCCGTCGTGGTAGAACCGCATGTCCATCGGCTCGGCCTCCGGCGACCACAGCCAGAGCGTGACCTCGGCCTCCTCGGTGTGCGCCCGGCGGATGTCCAGTTGCGTCGGGTGCCGCTGCCAGAAGTCCTTGAGGCCGAGGGCGAGTCCGCCGCTCACGCCGCCGACGTACGCGAGGCCGGAAGCCCGGCGGCCCTGGTCCACCGGCACCCAGCCGTAGCCCTGCTTGGTGCGCTTCTTCAGCGCGAAGCCCTCGGACGACAGCTGGCTCAGGGTGTAGTCGCCCCACTCGGGGACGTACTGCAGCCGGGTGGTGACCCGCTGATCCCAGGTCGACGGGTCGGGCAGCTTCGTGCCCGCCACCTGGGCGGAGCGGACGGCCGCGCCGGGATCCCGGCGTAGACCCGTGATGCCCTTGACCGCCTCGCTGAGGATGCCGTTGCCTTCGCCAACGAAACGAACATGCCGGTCGTACGCGGCGTCGCGCATCGGCACCCGGAACCGCACACCCAGCCCGGCGATGTAGTCGCGGGACCCGTCGCGGTCGTAGATGAAGGTGTGCATCATCCGGATGCTTTCCGCACCCGCGTAGAAGTAGAGCCGGATGCTGAACGGCAGCCAGGACTTGCCGTGCTTGTTCGTGTGCGCGCCCTCGATCCGCACCACCGCGCGCAGCGGTCCCGACTGTTCGATCGTGACCTTTCGGATGTCGCTTTCGAACCGCTCGCGCGGGGCCGCCTTCTCCTCGTCCTCCTCGATGCGTTCCTGGCGGAGGTTGACGAGCGTGCCCTTGCGAGCGATCTCCACCTCCCCACGCCAGATCTGGCTGATCAGCTCCCGGCCGCTCTTGCGGATCCGCGCCCGGATCACGCCGGTGTCGACGTCGAGGTAGCGCTGCCGGTCGGTGACCACGACCGGGGTCGCCGGGCGGTCCGGGGTCCCGGCCGCGAGCGTGTACGACTCCGCCGGGGTCTGCGCGGCGACGGCGTGAGCGCTCCACTTGAGCGTGCCGTCCGGCCAGTACGCCAGCGGCCAGCTCTGCACCGGCACGGCGTTGCCGTCCGGAGCGGTGAGCCGGAACGCCTGATTGCCCGGGACGACGCCCTTGGGCCACGGCGTGCCCCACGTCGATGTGGCCGCCGCCTCGGGCCGGCCTTCCAGCCACGTCAGTCGTACCTCCGGCACGACGCCGGCCGCGCCGGCAGCCGGAGCCGCATGGGCCATGGGGTTCTGGGCGAACGATGCCAGCGGGGCTGCGGCCATGCCGGCCAGGACCTGGCGTCGGGTGATCGGCTCCACGGGTGATGACCTCCGGGTTTGGGGTGGGCGAACCGCTATTCCTTGACCGATCCGATCAGGACGCCCTTGGCGAAATGCCTCTGCAGGAACGGATAGACCAGCAGGATCGGCAGCGTCGCGAGCACGATGACCGCGAATTTCAGGCCCTGCTCGGGAAAGAAGACGGTCGACTGCTGACCCAGCATGTTGGCCGAGTCGGCGTTCGGTGCGGTGAGCTGGCGGACCAGCACCTGCAACGTCCACTTCTGCTCGTCGTTGATATACAGCAGCGGTGACATGTAGTCGTTCCAGATGCCGACCGCGTAGAACAGCGAGAACGTCGCGATGACGGGTTTCGACAGCGGCAGCACGATCCGCCAGAACACGCCGAACTCGTTGCAGCCGTCGATCCGGGCCGCTTCCTCCAGCGCCTCCGGCAGTTCCTGGAAGAAGCTCTTGACGATGAGCAGATAGAACGGGTTGATGGCCAGCGGCAGGATCAGCGCCCAGTAGCTGTCGAGCAGGCCGAGCTCGCGCACCACCAGGTACGTCGGGATCATGCCGCCGCTGAAGACCAGGGTGAAGATGATCAGGTTGAGGACCAGGACCCGGCCGGGTAGATGCCGCTTCGCCAACGGGTACGCCATGGTGAGGGTGAGCGCCACCTGGATCAGCGTGCCGACGAGCGTCACACACACGGTGGTGAGCAGCGCGCGGACGAAGGTATCGGTCGCGAACATGAAGTCGTACGCGTCCGTGACGACCTTTTCCGGCCACAGGAAGAACGGTCGCGAATCGATCTCGGCCTCGGAGGCGAACGACCCCGCGAGGATGTAGAGCAGCGGCAGAATGGTGATGGCCGCGAGCGACAGCAGGATGACGACGTTCAGGATGTCGAAGACCCGGCTGCCGGCCGAGTCGTAGTGCCGGACCTTCACGAGTGCCATTTCCGGCCCCTCCTCAGTAGAGACCGCGCTGGCCGAGGCGCTTGGCCAGCCAGTTCGAGCCGACGATCAGGACCACACCGATCACGCCCTTGAAGAGGCCGAGCGCGGTGGAGTAGCTGAAGGCACCCTGGGTGATGCCGATGTAATAGACGTAGGTGTCGAAGACCTCGGCCACCGGGCGGTTCAGCGACGTCGTCATCAGCCAGATCTGCTCGAAGCCGGAGTCCATCAGGTTGCCCGACGTCAGGATGGCCATGACCACGATCGCCGGGCGGATCGACGGCAGCGTGATGTGCCACAGCTGGCGCCACCGCCCGGCGCCGTCGACCCGGGCCGCCTCGTAGAGCTGGGTGTCCACACTCGCCAGTGCGGCCAGATAGATGATCGTTCCCCAGCCGGTCTGCTTCCACAGCAGCTGCAGGATGACGATCGGCCGGAACCACTCCTCCTGCGCCACATAGTCCGTGCGCTGCCCGCCGACGAGGTCGTGGATGGCGTTGGCCAGCACGCCGAAGTCCGCCGAGAACAGCAGGTACGTCAGTGACGCCACGATCGTCCAGGACAGGAAGTGCGGGATGTAGATCAGCGACTGGATCGAGCGCCGCACCACCCTGACCCGCAACTCGTTCAGCAGCAGCGCCACCACGATCGGCGCCGGGAAGACGAACACCACGGTGAGCAGCGCCAGGATCAGCGTGTTGCCCAGCAGGCGGCCGAGGTCCGGGCCGGTGAACAGCGCCTCGAAGTGCTTGAGACCCACCCACGGGCTGCCCGAGTAGCCGAGGAACGGCACGTAGTCCTTGAAGGCGATGGACAGGCCGTACATCGGCCAGTACTTGAAGACCAGGAAGTACGCCACGCCCGGAAGCAGCATCAGGTACAGCCACCTGTGCCGCAGCAGCAGCGCGAGGCGGCGGGCCGGGTTCTTCCGGGCGCTGGGCGAGGCTGCCGGCGGGGTGGGCTTCGGCAGGTCCGGTGCCACGCCGGGGACCAGATCGGTGGCCACCGCGGTTACTTGCCGACCTTGGCAACCAGGTCGTTGACCTCCTGTGCCACCTGGGTGCCGCCGCTGTCGTACCAGCGCTTGACCTCGGCCCGCAGCTGCTGCTCGGTGATCGCGCCGGACAGGTATTTGATCCGCGCGTCCGGGATGATCAGGTCGAGCGTCTGGCCCTTCTCCACGGCGGTCGGCGCGACGACCGGCAGGGCCGGGTTGAACACCGCGGTCTTGAGGTCTTCCTGCATCAGCGTGTCCCGCAGGTCGAACAGCTTCTGCGACGCCTCGTCGGGGAACTTGGACGGATACTGGCCCACTCCGACGCTGGCCCGGGTGCCGAGCTGGATGAAGGCCTTGTCCACGTCGTTCTGCACGACCTTCACCTTGGCGTCGTCCTGGTTGATCAGGGCGGCGTACCCGTTCTCCAGGTGATAGTTGCGGCCCTCGATGCCGTTGGCCAGCAGGGCCGACCCCGCCGGAGACTGGAGCTTGTCCAGCGTCTGCAGGACGTCGGTCAGTTGCTCCTCGGTCCGGATCCGCTGTTTCGAGATGGCGAGGACGTTGTTGTATCCGGTGAACGGGAGGGAGAACTTCTGGCCGTCGGCCCGTTTCAGGTTGCCGACCATGGCCACCTTGTCGAAGTCCTTCGGGTTCGCCTGCTTGAACCGGCCGGACAGGTCGGTGCCGCGGACGTTGACGTCGATGATGATGCCGCCCTTGCCCTGCACGAAGGGGTCGTTCCAGTTGGCGCTGTCCAGCGTGGCGAAGTCCCGGTTCACCAGCCCCTGGTCGACCCACTGCTTCAGCCACCGGTTGGCCTGGTAGAACTCCTCGGTGTCGAAGCCGGGCACCAGCTTGCCGTTGCGCTCGCCCCACCCGTTGGGCGCGCCGAACCACGTCTCGATCACGTCGTACGGGCTGGCGGTGGCGTAGATGCCGGGCCACTTCGGGACGACCAGGCCGTACGTGTCTTTCTTGCCGTTGCCGTCCGGGTCCTGATCGGCGAACGCCTTCGCGATCCGGTACAGGTCGTCGACCGTTTCCGGCAGCGGCAGGCCGACCTTCGCCAGCCAGTCCTTGCGGATCACGACGGCCGACCGCAGCGCCGGCCGGATCCGGTAGATGCCGTAGATCTTGCCGTTGATGGAGGAGTTGCGCCCGGTCCGGGCGTCGAGCGGCTTGAGGTTCGGATACTTGTCCAGCTTGTCGGTCAGGTCCCAGAAGGCGCCGGCCTGCGCGGCCCGTACGAATGACGGGCTTTTCTCGTCCGCGACCATCACGTCGGGGATGTTGTTCGACGCGAGCGTGACGTTGAGCTTGTCGCTGTAGTCCGCATTGGGAACCCAGCTGATGTCGAGTTTCTTGCCGATCAGCTTCTCGACGGCCTGTTGCAGTTCGCCGTTCGGGTCGGGCGCGGTGCCGAACAGGCGGGACATCACCTTGATCTGGCCGAGTGAGCCCTGTTCGTCATCGCCGCCACAGGCGGAGACGGTCAAGGCGGTGGTCAATGCGAGTGCGGCGGCCAAGAGCCGGCGTCGCCGGGCCAATATCGTCATCGGAGTCCTTTCGCTCGTAAATGCGCCTCGTTCTCGGCGAAGAGGCGCAGGCAAAGCCAGGTGTCGAGCTGGATCCACCCGCCGACGGCCGCCACCGCCAGAAAGGGGTACGTCACGACCGCGTATCCGGTCGCGGTGAGGACGAGCAGCAGCAGGGCGGAGGGTGCCGGGCGGGTGAGGGCGAACAGCGAGGCCTTGCGGAGGTAGGCGCGGGCCGGCAGGTCGTAGTGCACCGCCATGGGCAGCAGGTAGGCAGCGATCGCGGCCAGGCCGACCAGGGCGGCGAGGGTGATCAGCCGGAGAGAGGTGGCCGCCGGACCGAGGGACGCGAAGTAGAAGTAGTTCGTGACCAGCAGGACGGCCGCCCCGGCGAGCGGGAGGACCAGGGCACTGCCGCGGCCGAACTCCCGCCGGTAGGCGGCGGCGAAGGCGGGCCAGGCGCGGAACGCCTCACCGGAGGCGTGCCGGCGAGCCAGGGTGTACGCCGCGACGGTGGCCGGACCGACTCCCAGGATCACACCGCCCGCCAGCGTGAAGATCGTCCACAGCAGGTTGAGCTTGGCCGCCCAGAGCACCTCGTCGGCCGCCTCGTGCAGCCTTGTCGACCAGGCCCGCGAGGTCATCGCGGGCCGACTCGTCGTTGCACGTGGATACCTGCCCTGTGACGGTTCGGTTACGGCATTGACGACCGTAACTTTGAATCGTCTCAAAGTCAACGACAGGAAAGGGCTTTCCCGCTGGTCGAGCCGGGGCGGGTCAGCGCTCGGTGACGCGCAGGTTCGCGTACTCGCCGATCATCGGCGCCATCTGCCGGAATCCGATCCTGCCGCCGGGAAGCGGGTCATCGTCCCGCCACCGAAAGGACAGCAGATCGGCGATCGCAAAGGTGATCTCTCCACGGTGGACAGTCAGGCGCATCCGGTACGGGCCCTGGGCGTCCAGCACCGCCGGCAACGGATCGGCCCCCTGCGCCACCAGGTGGAAGCCGTAACTCTTGCGCAGGTTGCAGGTGTGCAGTTGCCGCTCCGACGGCCACATCCGGCGGAAGTACGACACGTGGTACGCGTTCAGGTCACCGTGGTGATACTGCTCGTACGGCCCGGTCCGGGGCGCCAGGTCGAAGAGATCCTCGCCCCGGCGCCCGCGCGCGTGGAAGAACAGGATGCACAGGCCAGGCTCCCGGATCGGCCAGAAGTCCCACTCCACCGTGAGGTCCGGGCCGAAGTCCACCGGGCACCACAACACGACGTTGGCATCCTGACCGTCCTCCGGCGGACGCAGGCTTTCCAACCGCAGCCGGCCACGCGGAAAGGACACGGCGCCGTCGCCTTCAAGCCGAAACCCCTCGATGTCCGCGGGCCCGCTCAAGGGGTTGAGGTACGGCGTCACCACCGCACGGGCACCTCGCGGAGCCCGCCGACGGCGAGGCCTTCCACCTGCTTCAACTCCGCCGGGGCGACCGCGAGCTCCAGTGTGGGCAGCCGGCGCAGCAGCACCTCCAGCACGACCTGGAGTTCGGTGCGGGCCAGCGACTGGCCGATGCACGAATGCGGACCGGTGCCGAAGGCCAGGTGCGGGTTGGGGGTCCGGGACAGGTCCATCGTGTCGGCGCTGGGATAGACGGTCTCGTCCCGGTTGGCCGCGCCCATCGAGCACATCACGGTGGTGCCGGTCGGCAGCCGCTCCCCCGCGACCTCCAGGTCCTCGGTCAGGTAGCGCACCATGCCGAGGCCCGGGTTGGCGTCGATCCGCAGCGCCTCCTCCACCGCGCCGCGCACCAGCGACCGGTCGGCCACCAGCGCCTCCCACTGACGCCGGTCGGCCAGCAGCATCGCCACCATCTTGCCGATCATGTTCGCCGTGGTCTCATGCCCGGCGACCAGCAGCCCTTGGCCGGTATACACCAGCAGCATGTCGGAGAGCCCGCCGCCGGCGGCATCGCTGGTGGTGATCAGGTCGCTCAGCAGGTCGTCACCCGGCTCGGCGCGCTTGGCCTCGACGTGGGCGGCCATGTAGGACACGAACTCGGCGGCCGACGTCTCCATCTGCGCCTGCGTATACCTGGTCAGGCTGAGCATGGTGTCCGACCAGTATGCGAACTTGTCCCGGTCGGCGTCCGGCACGCCGAGCATGTCGCAGATGACCCAGACCGGCAGCGGGAAGCCCAGGCACGCCTTGAGATCGGCGGGCTTGCCGCGCTTGACCATGTCGTCGATGAGCAGATCGGCCATGGCCTCGATGCGCGGCTGGAGCATCTTCATCCGCTTGACCGTGAACCACTTGGTGATCATCCGCCGCCACCGCTGATGCGCCTCGCCGTCCTGCGGCATCGCCTGCGCCATGTCGCTGGTGAACAGCCCGCCGGACTCGGTGTCGGCAACCCGCGCGCTGTCCGCGGTCGCGCGCGGGAACCGCGGATCGGCCAGCACCTGCTTCACGTCCGCATACCGGGTGACCAGCCTGGCGGAGTCCCCGCTGGGCAGCGTGATGTGCGCGACCGGGCATTTCTCCCGCAGCTCCGCCCATTCCGGCGGCGGATCCAGCGGCGTGGGGTTGTCGAAGGGGAAGCTCAGCGCCTTGGCCTCGTCCATCAGGACCCTCCTCAGACCGGAATTATTCAATAGTCAACTGTCAATGCAACCCTTAAGTCAAGTGCCTTAACGAGGCGGCTGGGCCAGGTGGGCCAGGGAAGTGATCAGGCGTTCGGTGATGTCGGCCGGCCAGGGGAAGGCGGCCGTCACGGCACGCTGGTGGGCCAGGCCGTGCAGGCCCAGCCAGAGGGCGATGGCGTCGGCGACAGTGTCGGTGCTGGTCGAGCTGCCCGCGGCCACGCACGCATCCAGCTCGGTGATGAAGACGCCGAGGGCGTCCTGCCCCAGCTCGGTGACCTCGGCGGCGGTGACCGCGGCGCTGTCCAGGGCGTCGGCGGCGTTCCACAGCCCCCCGAACATCACCCGGTAGCGCTGCGGCCGGGTGGTGGCGAAGTCCAGGTAGGCCAGGCACGCCGCGCGCAGCCGGTCCGCCGGGTCTCCCCCCGCGCCTACCGCCACAGAAGCGTGAATCGCCTCGGCCAGCTCGGCGAACGCGTCCTGGACGACGGCCAGCAGGATCGCCTGCCGGTCGGGGAAGTGGGCGTAGATCGAGGGGGCGGCGATGCCGACCCGCCGGGCCACCGCCCGCAGGGTGACGGCCTGCTCGTTGCCGGCCTCGTCCAGCAGCTCGGCTGCGGCGACGACGATGTCGGTGCGCAGTCGTCCCCCCTGGCCGCGGCGGTTGCGTTCGCGAGGTCCGGTGGCGGCGGGATCGGTGGTCATGCTCACAGTCGTTACCTTACGTGCGAGGGGTCAGGGAACGAGGACGACCTTGCCGACGATGGTGCCGGACTCGGCCAGCTCGACCGCTTCCCGAATCCGGCTCAGCGGCAGCCGGGCGGCGATCTGCGGGCGCAGAACCCCAGCGGCCAGCAGCGAGAACACGGCGGCCATGTCGTCACGCAGGCGACTGCGGAAGCGCTCCGGACGCAGCAGCTTTCCGCCCCAGACGTCGAAGAAGCCGGCCCGGCGCCCGTTCGGCAGGGCGTTGAGCCACGCCAGCTGGGCGAGCAGGGCGAGGAACGCGGGAATCATCGGGCCGCTGTCCTTCAGCATGGCGTAGCTGACCAGCGTCCCGCCCTTGGCCAGCAGCGACCAGGAGCGGGCGATGCTCTTGCCGCCGATGTGGTCGAACACGGCGTCCACCCCACCCGGCGCGAGCTCACGCACCCGGGCGGCCAGGTCGGGGTCGTGGTAATCGACAGGAAGCACACCGAGCTCACGCAGGGCCGCGTGGTGGCGGGGCGAGGAGGTGCCGATGACCCGGGCGCCGGCGTGCAGGGCGAGCTGAACCAGGGTGGTACCGACCCCGCCGTTGGCGCCGTGGACCAGGATCGTCTGACCGGCCTGCACCTTGGCCCGGTGGTGCAGCATCTGATAAGCGGTCAGCCCGCTGACGACCAGGGTCTCCACCTCGCCGGGATCCAGGCCGTCCGGAACGGACACCACGTCGACGGCCCTGAGCAGGACATGGGTGGCCCAGCCGCCGGTCTTGGTCATGGCCGCGACCCGCCGGCCGACCAGGGCCTCATCGACGCCGGCGCCGGTCGCGGTCACCGTGCCGACCAGGTCATAGCCGGGCACGAAGGGAAACTTGGGCTGGCCGGGATAGCGCCCGATGCGCATGGCATGCTCGGCGAAGGAGATCCCGGTGGCCTCCACAGCCACCACCACCTCGCCCGGCACCGGAGCGGGCAGGACCCGCTGGCGCAGCTGAAATCCGTCGGGCTCGACAAGCCCCGGCAGGACAACCTCGGTAATCATGGTTCCTCCTACTGCGTAGTCGGTCTGAGTGACGGTCGGTCCCAGGTAACGCAGCCGCGTCATGCGATGGCCTGGAGCTGGGTCAGCAGCAGCAACGTGTCGGAGTTGAGCCAGTATTCGGCCAGCCGGCCGTCGGCCACCCGCAGGATGTCGGTGCCGGTGAAGTCGACCCTCGTGCCGGCCGCGGCGGCGGCTCCGGGCAGGCCACCGGCGTAGCTGCCCTCGGCCCGCCAGCGCAGCGCGATCCGGTCGCCGTCGACGATCGGTCCGACCTGGACGGAGAAGGCAAGGTCCGGGACGAGGGAACGGGTCTGGGCGATCCAGGACACCAGGGCCTGCGGACTGTCCACGGCGCTGCCGTCGCCGCCGTCCATCATCGCCGCGTGGAGCCGGAAGGCGGGGGCGATGAGCGCCTCGGCTCCCGCGTAGTCGCCGTTCCACAGGCACAGCCAGGCGTCGACCAGCTGCTTCGCGTCCTGGTTCGGCAGGTATTCGGTGGTGTTCATGGGAGGTCCTTTCGCCGTCCGGGCTGTACTTACGGGCGTAAACCTACACGGCAAACTTACGGCTGTAAACATACGAGAGTAAAGGGATCCGGGACGGCGGCCTGCCGCGCCGGTCGACAGCGGGCATGGGCAAGGCCGTGCCGAAGGAGGACATCAATCAACGGCGGGCTGGAATCGGCGAATTAGCAGCGGCATCGAGGCGCCGCGTTGAGATCCTGGGAACCAGCAGCCCTCCCAGGAAGCGCGCTCTCAAGCATCGAAGGCTGCCCGTCAAGTCGCCCGCGCGGTGCCGACTCGGTGATGCCGAGGGGCAAATTGGTGACGTAATGGATTTTCCGGGCGGGATGAGGTGCCCGGTTCGCGTGCCGGCACCTGACTTCAGGTAGCCGTTCGCAGATCTTGAAGACCTACGGTCTGCTCGGAGTCTTGTTCAGGATCAACCCGACGCCAGTCGGCACGATCCGTTCGAGTGACTTCCCGGCGGACACCTCCCGAAACCGGGCCGCCGCGGGGATCCACCCGACACCGGGCGCGCCGCGGGGATCCACCCGACACCGGGCGCGCCGAGGAGACTTCCGCATCACCGGCCTATCACGCCCCAGGGTTGCGGCCGGATCTTGTAGCGGAGCGGTCCGCTCCGCACCCGCCCACACCACCATCGCCCCCGGATCGGCAACCCCTGCACGGACTTTGCCACGGTCGCGCGCCGCCATGCCCCCACCACCCGGACTCGGCGACCCGCCGGAACCGCTTCCCGCCAACTCCACCCTTACCCACGCCGGCGGCAGCCCAGCTGATGGACCCCGATCCCGCCCACCGGGCACCGCCACCACATCCCGGGCATCCCGTCCCACACCCCGGACCACAACCTCACATAACACCCCATAACGCTGCCAGGCTCCGCGACCTTGATGCGCACGGGCACGGAGCAGACCGCTGCGCACCAAGGTCCAACGGCCGCGGCTACTGCCGCACCACCAGCAACCCCAGCCCACGCCCACGCCCACGCCCACGCCCACGCCCACGCCCACGCCCACGCCCTCGCCCTCGCCCTCGCCGACCACATGCTGCGGACCTTGATACGCCCAGGCATGGACCGACCCCGGAGTCACCAAGATCGCCACCCCACGTCCCTACAAGAAGGCCTCGGGCACACCGGAGACGAGCGGGCCGGCACCACCCGATCGCGTATCCGCAGATCTTCCGGAAACCTGAGGACCACAGCCCGCCCTGCTGGAACCGCACGTCACCCTGACGGGCGTCGCCGACAGCAAGCGAGGCACTCCCGAACAACACTCCTCGGCGCCCGTACGCATCAAGGTCGCGACCACCGGTGGCGATATGCGAGGTTTGGGTGCGGGATGTGGGATCGAATGCTCGGGGTGTGGTTACCGTGCCCGGTATGCGAGACAAGGGCTCATCAGCTGGAAGTGCTGCCCGCACGGTGGACCGATCGACAAGGCTGGCGGGCACGAGGTAGTGCCGCTGATCCGCATACCGCGAACCAGGCGCCGCACCGTTGATACGTCCGGTCGACCGGGTTCGAGCCCAGCAGCCCGGCAATGGGAACGTGCCACCGATAGCTATGTTCGTGTACTGCCAGTAAGTGAGCCGCTGGCGGCGAGCTAGCAGGCGCAGGCACTCAGCCGAAAGTCGGGCCGTCGCCTCTTACCTGGGAGGGAGGCGGAGCGCACCCCCGAACCGCCATCGTCACCCCATGACGATCTTGCTTGCCGACCCGCGGGTGACGGCCGTGCCGGTCAACGAGTGCCGGGAACCGATGGTCCGGCTCGCCGCGAGCTTCGGGCCGGCCCGCGCCCGGGTGCGCCAGGAGCTCGCCAACCGGTTGACGACGGCTCAGGCCGCGCTGCCGGCCGGGGTCGGCCTGCGGGTCATCGAGGGCCACCGTACGGCGGGCAGCCAGCGCGCCATCATCGAGCGGTACTCGGCGGAGTTGCGAGCGGCCCGGCCCGGCCTCGACACCGCGGAACTGCACCGGCTGACCAGCCGGTTCGTGGCTCCGATCGAGGTCGCGCCGCACGTGGCCGGGGCCGCGGTCGACCTGACGCTGGTGGACGGCGACGGTGCCGAACTGGACATGGGCACGCCGGTCGACGCCACACCGGAACAGTCGGCCGGGGCGTGCTTCTTCGCCGCGACGAACATCCCGGCGACCGCCCGCCGGCACCGTGACCTGCTGGCCGGGACGCTCGGCGCCGCAGGCCTGGTGAACTACCCGACCGAGTGGTGGCACTGGAGCTACGGCGACCGCTACTGGGCGCTGATCAGCGGCGCACCCGCGGCACTCTACGGGCCGGCGTGAGCACCGCCCTTGCCGCAGCCCCGACCGCCCGGCGCACAGGTGCCCACCTGACGATCGACCTGGATGCCATCGCCGGCAACGTGCGCCGGATCACCCAGCACACCGCGGCGGCCGTGCTGGCCGTGGTCAAGGCCGACGGCTTCGGCCACGGTGCCGTCGACACCGCCCGCACCGCCCTGGCCGCCGGCGCCACCTGGCTGGGCGTGACCAGCATCGACGAGGCACGGGTGCTGCGCGACGCGGGCCTGCGGGCGCCCGTGCTGAGCTGGCTCAACCCGGTCGACGCCGACTTCGGAGCGGCGGTGCGGCGGGACATCGATCTCGCCGTACCCGGAATCCACCATCTGGATGCGATCAGCGCGACCAGCGCACCGGCCAGGGTGCACCTGCACCTGGACACCGGCATGGCGCGAGACGGCGCCGAGCCCGCGACCTGGGCCCGGCTGTGCCGCGAGGCCCGGCGCGCGGAGCGCGACGGACGCATCCGGGTGGTCGGGGTGATGGGACACCTCGCGTGCTCCGAAAGCCCGGCGCATCCGGCCAACACCGCGGGCCGGAAACGCTTCGAATGGGGCCTGCAGACCGCGTACGCGGCGGGGCTGCGCCCGACGGTCCGCCACCTGGCCGCGACCGCGGCGACCCTCACCGATCCGAACACCCACTATGACCTGGTACGCATCGGCGCCGGCCTGGTCGGCATCGATCCGTCCGGCAGCACACCGCTGCGCCCCGCGATGACACTGACCGCACCGGTCGTCGACGTGCGCCGGGTGCCGGCCGGCACGCCCGTCGGCTACGGCCATACCTGGCAAGCGCCGACCGCCCGTACCCTCGCTTTGATCCCGCTCGGCTATGCCGACGGGCTGCCGCGCGCCGCATCAGGGCGAGCGGAGATCTTGATCGGCGGCCGGCGCCGCCGGGTCGCCGGCCGGATCTCGATGGACCAGCTCGTGCTCGACCTGGCCGACCAGCCCGCAACGCCCGGGGATGTGGTCACCGTCTTCGGTCCCGGCACAACCGGCGAGCCGACCGTGGCGGAATGGGCCGCGTGGTCGGACAGCATCCCCCACGAAATCGTCACCGGGCTCGGCGCCCGGCTGCATCGCACCACCCGTCAAGGAGTCCACAATGGATGAGAACCGCACCCGCGTCGCTGTCATCGGCGGGGGACGCAACTGCGAGCACGAGGTGTCCCTCGCATCCGCCGCGGCGGCGGCGAACGCACTGAACCCGGCGCGATACGACGTCGTCCGGCTCACCATCGACCGGCAGGGATCGTGGCACGGCCCGGACGGCCGGCCCATCGGCCTGCCGGCCGCCGTCGACATGCTGGCCGGCTGCGACGTCGCGCTCCCGCTGCTGCACGGCCCGCGCGGGGAAGACGGCACCCTCGCGGCGCTGCTCGACCTGGTGGACATTCCCTATGTCGGATCGGGGGTACGGGCTGGAGCGCTGGCGATGGACAAGTGGGCAACGAAGCTGGTCGCCGAGGCGATAGGGATAGCCACCGCGCCCGGGGTGCTGCTGACGGCCTCGACCGCGCCGGCGTACACATGGTCCGGGCCGGTTGTGGTCAAGCCGATCGCCGCCGGCTCGAGTCACGGCGTCAGCCTGGTCCGGCGTCCCGATGAGCTGGCGGCGTCGCTGGAAGCCGCCCTGGCCCTGGACGATCGGGTGCTGGTGGAGCAGCAGATCGTCGGTCGGGAAATCGACATCGCGGTCGTGGCCCGGCCGGAGGGGGCACGGGTGCTCTCCCCCGCGCTGGAGATCAGCGTGGACGGGTTCTTCGACTTCGCCGCCAAGTACGACGGGTCGGCCGGCTTCCAGATCCCGGCGATGATGGGCGAGGGCGAGCGCAAGGGGCTCGAAGACGCTGCGCTGCGGATGTTCGACGCGCTCGGGTGCGGTGGGGTGGCCCGGATCGACTTCTTCCTCACGGCGGACGGGTTGGTGCTCAACGAGGTGAACACGGCTCCCGGGTTCACCGAGCACTCCCAGGTGCCTCGGATGTTCGCCGCCGCCGGGATGACGTACGCCGAGTTGCTGGACATGCTGATCGGCGACGCGCTGGCAGCGCGGCCGTGATCAACGAGCAGCCACCGCTGCACTGCTGATGTCGCTACCGCAAATTGAACGCCGATGCCCCCGCAGATTGCACATGAACCTGCCCGCAAATCGAACGAGAACACCCTCGCAGATCGAAACCGAGCGCCGCGATCTCGGCCGGGCACAGGACCGGGCCGCCGCGATCGCCGACCCGGTCGGCTTCGTCGATTCCACGGAACTGCTGGTCATCGACGAGATCCAGCGTGCTCCGGAGCTGCTGCTGGCCATCAAGGCATCGGTCGACGAGGATCCCCGTCCCGGCCGGTATCTGCTCACCGGCTCCTCGCGGCTGTTCGGCATGGTCGCTGCCCCCGACGCGTTGCCCGGCAGGATGGAAACCGTCGAACTCTGGCCGTTCTCTCAGGGTGAACTCGACGGTGAGCCGGACGGCTTCATCGACGCCATCTTCGCGCTCGGCCCCGAGCTGCGCCACGAGTCGCAGGTGACCCGCTCCGACTATGCGGCCAGGATCGTACGAGGCGGCCTCCCAGAGGCCACGGCCCGCGACGACCCGCGGCGCCGCGAACGGTTCCACGACGCGTACGTTCAAGCGCTCATCGACCGCGACGTCCGGCAACTGTCCGACATCCAGCACAAGGGCGAGCTACGCAAGCTCGTACGCCTGCTTGCCGCCAGGTCCGCGACCATCATCGCCGTCAACGCTTTGGAGTCCGCGCTCGGGCTGAGCCGACCGACGATTGCGCGTTACCTGCAGGCCCTCGAGGAGATCTTCCTCGTCAAACGGATCCCGGGATGGTCACTTCGTCGGCTCGCCGACCGCCTCGGCGATGACTTCATCACCGGAGTCGTCCTCTATACCGGAGACTCCACGCTGCCGTTCGGCGACAAGCTGCGAGCTATCCCGGTCAGCGCACTGTGGCAGGTCCCTGCGCACCAACGACTGATCTAGTGGCTGGCGGCTTGCTGTCCCTGAGCCGCGGCGATCACGAGCGGGCCGGGCAGAATGGCGTTGTGCTGATCGTGCGTGCGACCAAGAAGCTACGCCAGAGTCTCGGCTCGGCGACGCCCCATGACGACGAGCCGTCGACGACGCTGCTCGGCGAGTGGTATGCGACCGCGCTGGCGTGGCGGCCGCGGCAGCTGATCCTGCTGGTCAACGAGCGGACACTGCTGCCGGTGCTGATGCCGCTGGCGCCGTCGGCCACCGTGCCGGCCCGCATCGGACCGGAGATCGCCGCCGCCCTGGCCGCCCACCAGGCACCTGCGGCCGTCATCGAGAGCGAGCTGAGCCAGATGCGCGACTGCAGGTTCAGCCCCACTGCGAACCGCAGCGTCGTCGGCATCATGAACGATTTCTCCCACCTGGCCGACGCATACCGGGGCACCGACCCGGACATCAACCTGGAGCAGCTGGCTGGAAGGCTCGCCGAGGCGCCCTGCAGCCCACTCTTCCACCGCCACAGCAGCCCGGACCGGGAGCTTCAGGCATTCCTGCTCTCGGCTTGACACCTCTCGAACGACCGGGGAGCAGACATGGGCTCACTCGCCGCAAATCGAACATGAAGCTGCCCGCGATACCCGTCGCAAATTGAAACCGCGCTGGCTGCCATGACGCGCGACAGCACAGGTCAACCCCGCACTGGCCGACATCCGCGTCGGTGCGCTCCAGAACTGCTGCTGGCCATCAAGGCATCGGCCGACGAGGATGCGCGTCAGGGCTCATCGTAGCCGCACGCACCTGACGACTATCCTCAGCGAAATGGCAGCCCCGCATCTGGTGCGCATCGGTACCCGCTCGTCCCCGATGGCTCTGGCCCAGGTCGAACGCGTCCGCCGGATGCTCACCGACCGACACCCCGACGTAGCCGTCGAGGTTGTGGCGATGTCGACCAGCGGCGACCGCTGGCAGGGCTCGCTTGCCGCCCTCGGCGGCAAAGGCGCCTTCACCAAGGAAGTCGACCAAGCTCTACTCGACGATCGGGTCGACCTGGCCGTGCACTGCGTCAAAGACATCCCTGGTGACCGCCCCGCCCCGGCCGGCACCGTCATGGCCGCCTACCTCACCCGCGACGATGTCCGCGACTGCCTCGTGCACCCCGACGGCATTCCCATCGATGACCTGCCCGCCGGCACCCGCATCGGCACGTCCGCCGTGCGGCGCGTCGCGCAGCTCGCCCTGCACTGGCCCCACCTGAGCCTGGTGGCGATCCGCGGCAACGCAAACTCCCGGCTCGCCAAGCTTGACGCCCTCGAGGACTACGACGCACTGCTGCTGGCCGTGTCCGGCCTGCACCGCATCGGCGCCGCCGACCGCATCACCCATCCGATCGATGTGGACACCTTCGTCCCCGCTGTCGGCTCCGGCACCCTGGTCCTGCAATGCCGTGAGGGCGACACCGCCACCCGCGACCTCGCGACGAGCCTCGGCGACGCGCAGACCTGGCAGGAAACCGTCGCCGAGCGGACCCTGCTGCACATCCTGCAAGGCAACTGCCACTCCCCCATCGCCGGCTACGCCCGCACCGAACCCGACGGCCGGATCAGCCTGCGCGCCCGCGTCATCAGCCTCGACGGCAAAACTGTCCTCGACGTACATGAATGGGCCACCGACCCCGTTACCCTCGGCACCTCCGCTGCCGCGGCATTACTCCGGCAAGGAGCTCGCGACATCCTCGGATGATCTCAGGGCTGACCGGACGAAGGGGTGAGGAACGCCGCTATCGCCAGCAGGAGGAGCACGGTGCCGGCGAAGCCGCCGGCACCGGTGAGGATCCCGGTGACCGGATCTCGCGCGCTCAACCCTGTCAGCAGTCCGGCGGCCGCGCCCACCATGATGCTGAAGACGATGATCACCGCGAGCCAGAGGTGGCGCGTCGGAGGAGTCACTGCCGATCCGTCCTTTCGTGGCCTCCGGCTGTTTCCCGGATGCTGTCGGGCCCCGGGTGCACGTCCGTGTGTCGGAGGCTGGCGGCGTGCAGCGGAGGGAAGCTGTGGGGGTAGAGTAGCGAGTGTTCTAACACGAGTCAAAAATTCAGGAGAGGTTGTCAGCGTGTCGACCGCGGATCTATCCACCCAGCTGCGCCGGCTCGTTCGGCTTGTCGAAGAGGACCTACGCACGTCACGGGCCAGCGGCACCTCGGACGCGCAGGTCGGCCAAGCCGCGGTCGGGTGGGTGTTGGGCACCCTGTTCGTGCGGTTCGCGGAGGACAACCGCCTGATCGATCGACTGCCGACACCCGCGGCGTCGGACCGGCAGTTGCCCTGGCTCGTCTCCCGGTTCGAGTCCTTCGCGGCGGTCGATCCTGGGACCGGACTGTTCGACCGCGGGCAGAACCCGCTCTTCGACCTGCCGGTCTCGGACCATGTGGCTGGTCACTTGGTCGCCTTCTGGAACCGCCCCGACGCTGACGGCGCGCAGGCACACCACCTCGCCACCGCGGACCTGGACACCAGCTTCCTAGGCGATCTCTACCAGGTCATCGACGAGGGCGCACGCAAGCAGTACGCCCTACTGCAGACGCCCGCCTTCATCACCGAGTTCATCTTGGACCTCACGCTTGAACCAGCAATCCAGGATCGTGGGCATGAGGCCCTCCGCCTGATGGATCCGGTCTGCGGATCGGGTCATTTTGTCCTGGAGGCATTCGCGCGGCTGTTCACCGTCTGGCAGCGAGACGCTCCCACGGTTGCTGTCGAGGATCTGGTCGATCGTGCGCTGCGCTCCGTGCACGGAGTGGATCTCAACCCTTTCGCCGTATCTATCACCCGGTTCCGCCTACTCATGGCCGCGGTGCGCGCATGTGGCGCCACGAGGCTCAGCCAGGTTGCCGGGTTCGACTGGCGTTTCTCGGTAGCCGTAGCCGATTCGCTGGTCGAGGACCCCTTCGCGGGCGACTACGACGTCGTGGTGGGCAATCCGCCCTACACCACCGTGCGAGACAAGACCCTCGACGAGGTCTACCGCGCCCGGTACGACGCGTGCGTCGGCAGGTACGCCCTCACGATCCCTTTCTCACAGAGGTTCTTCCAGCTGGCGCGGCCCGGTGGCTATGTCGGTCAGCTGACGTCGAACTCGTTCATGAAGCGCGAGTTCGGTCGCAGGCTCGTCGAGGAGTTCTTCGGGCACCGAGTCGCGCTCACGCACATCATCGACACGTCAGGCGCGTTCATTCCAGGCCACGGCACACCCACCGTGATATTGATCGGCCGCAATGAGCCGCCTCGTGACGCGGCGCCGGTGCTCACCGTGTCCGGTCTGCGTGGCGAGCCGACCGTCCCTTCCGATCCCGCCCAAGCGCCAGTCTGGCGATCTTTGCGGCAACAGACGACGCATCCGGGGCGCGCCGACACGTGGACGGCGTCTCGCTACGTCAGCCGAGACCAACTCCGCTCGTTTCCGCTGAGGATTGCGACAAGCGACGCGGACGAGGTCCTTGCGGAGATCGAAAGCTCGCCACGTCGGCTGAGCGACTATGTGGTGCGGATCGGATACTTCGCCAACACGGGATCGGACGACATCTTCACCGCGTCACGGCACACGTTCGCGACGCTGGGAATTCCTGCTGACGACGCTCTCGTGGGCGTGATCTCCGGCTCCGAGGTTCGGGACTGGAACGCCCGGGCCGACCGGTACGCTTTCTGGCCATACGATTCTTTGGGCGACATCGTCTCGATCGAGCAGCATCCCGCGCATCTGCGACGGCTATGGCCGTACGCTCCGGTGCTGCAGAACCGCCCGTCCGGTTTCGAGGGATCTCCCGAGAAGAGCGGGAGGCCTTGGTTCGGCTGGCATCAGTTCGTCGGCCGAAGGGGCACCCACGACCGGCTGATCACGTACTCCTGGGTTGCCACCCACAATCACTTCGCCTCCCTACACAGGGATGAGGTGCCTCTGCAATCCGCGCCAATCATCGAGCTTCCTCCCGACGTATCGGAACAGCGCCGCGCCGACCTGACCGCATGGCTCAACAGTTCTTCCGTCTGCTTCTGGTTGAAGCAGGGCAGCAACAGCAAGGGCAAGCCGGGCCTCGACCAGACCGGCACCGGTGAACGCTGGGAGGCCTTCTACGAGATAGCCGCCACCCGGCTGCGTGAGCTCCCACTGCCCGAAAAGCTGCACACCACGTACGCCGATGAGTTGGACCGGCTCGCCCAAGAGCTGTCCGAGGCCAATCCCGCGGCGGTCCTCAGCCACCAGTCCCCGACCCGTGAAGGCTTCTCCACGGCTCGTTCCCGTTGGGAAGCTATCCGTGCCCGCATGGTTGCCCTTCAGGAGGAACTGGACTGGGAGGTCTATCTCCGGTATGGCGTGACCGACGACGAGGGCCTGCTGGCTGCTGCCTCCGCAGTTCCGCCGCTGAATTTCGGCGAGCGGGCCTTCGAAATCGTCATGGCCCGACAGTTGGTCGTCGGAGAGCTGGACACTGCTTGGTTTGTGCGGCATGGCGGCCTTCCGATCACCGATCTGCCCGCGCACTGGCCGGCGTCCTACCGTGAGGTTGTCAAGCGGCGTATCGATGCGATGCAGCGGGACAGCCGGTTGCGAACTCTGGAACGGCCGGAGTTCAAACGACGGTGGGCCTCCCCCGGCTGGGACCTCATGGCGGCCGGTGCCGTGCGGACCTGGTTGCTCGACAGGTGCGAGACGGCCGAGCTCTGGTACGACCACGAGGATGGCGCAAGGCGTGCACGACCACGGACGATCATGGAGCTCGCGGAGCTGCTGTGCGAAGACCCTGCGGTCATCCAGGCTGCTGAATTGTATGCATCAGGCCAACCGCTGGACGATGTCGTGCGTGGTCTGTTCGCAGACGAGGTCGTCCCTTACCTCTCGGCTCTACGTTATCGAGACTCAGGCATCGCGAAGCGCGCTGAGTGGGAGGAGACGTGGCGGTTGCAATGGGATCCGGGTCATACCGTGCCGATCCCGCTACCACCGAAATACAGCAGCGCCGACTTCCTGAAGGTGAGCTACTGGCGGCACCGTGGCAAGTACGACGTGCCGGGCGAAAGGTTCGTGTCATATGCGCGCTCGGGAGGCGCCATCAAGGAGGCCATGGTGGGGTGGGCCGGCTGGCCCGTCGAGGACCGGGCAATGGTGTTGTCCGACCTCGCGTCAGCCGCGCAGACTCGCGATGACTGCGTTCCGCTGCTCGCCGGTCTGCTCGAGTTGCTGCCGTGGGTGAAGCAATGGTGTGGCGACCAGCAGTACGGGAGCCACCGTATGCTGCTGGACGACTCGATGGTCCGGTGGGCCGTCACCGAGGAGGATCTACGCGGTTGGCGTCCCCTGAAATCGAAGCGCGGGCGTCCCCGCAAGCACGGCTGAGCGTTGTCGTTGCCCTGAACCGACTCGTAACGTCGGCCGGCGAGCTCGAAAACGTCACAGCGCGACCGATGCTGCCAGCCCTCGTCCGAGTCGATGGCCTGGTCCGCGATGACCCAGGACCCGGCCTCTCGCTTGCGGCGTTGCACGAGACCGATGCGTTCGAGCAGCTTGACCAGGATGTGTTCCTGGTTCGGGCCGATCGCCCGCCGGCCGGCGGGTTCGAGCACCAGTCCAGAGATGCCGGTGAGGTTGCTCTGGGAACTGCGACTATCCAGTCCGTAGAGGTTGATCGCGCTGGACGTGCTGAGAACGCACCGCAGGTCAGGATGGTGCAGGAAAACGGCCTCCTGCACGAATGGGATGACGTCTCGTTCGTCGGGAATCTGAACGTTCTGCTCCTGCGCCCACAGACGCAACTCGTCCTTCAGCTTGCTCGCGAAAAACTGCGCCTTGCGCCGGGCCAGTTTGAGCGGAGAGTCCTCGGGGCGCCGACCGTCGCGAGCCCACCGCTGATCATCGCCGCGGAGGGTGCCGGAGTAGTACTTGAGCTCGATGAGGTGGAGCTGTCTACGCCCGAGTAGAAGCAGATCAACTTCGTGCCATCGACCCCGAGAATCGCGGAACTCGAAGTTCGACCAGGCCCGAAACGGCGTCTCGCCGGGCATGATCGCGCGGACCAGCGCTAGCCCCTCGGCCTCGTGCGGGAACTGTGAGGGCGAGACCTCGACCCACCGGTCCTGTCCAGCCTCTGTCACCCGTTCACCCTCCGCACCGCGCCTGGTTCGTCCCTGAACCTACCGCTCCGGCCGCAGGATCATATCCGGCCGGTGGCGGACGGTCGCCGTCTCCGCTCAGCAAGTTGCCGCTCTACGAGGGAGATGGACATTCGCGGCGTTCATGTCAGCCGATTGGTCAGTGCCGTTCAGCCGGATGGCCGAGCAGCGGGAGGTTCGTCAGCGGCTCGCTGACTGACTCGTGGAGGCCGCACTTCATGTGCAACGGATTGCACATGAAGTGCAATTGAGGTAACGTCGGCCGGGAGGGGTGGTGAGGGCATGGCTTCACAGACTGTTGGCTTCGCGCTCGCGGACGAGGACCGAGAGCGCTTGGATCGGCTCGTCGAGCACTTCGGCGGAGGAAACCGGTCGGCCTACTTGCGGGCGACATTCAAAGTAATGGAGTCGTTGCGCCGGGCGGAGCGTCTGCGAGATCTTCAGGCGAACAATCATCGTCGGCTGGCAGAGCAGGGAATCGCCGCCGAAGATCTGCCTGAGCTCATCCGACAGGCATACAAGGAGGCACAGGGGTGACGCTTCCGGGCCCGATGGCGACTCCTGTCGTCTTCGATGTCAACGTGCTGGTGCAGGCGATCGCGACGGGAAACAGTCCGTACATCTCGTGGCCCTCGCCTCCACCGACGTCGGGCAACCCGTTCGCCGATTGTCTCGGGATCATCAACGATGCTGCCGAGTTCGCACTTTGGCTCTCTCCGCACATCCTCGACAACACGGTCCGGGTCCTGGGCGCGGTCGTCGGCACGCCGAAGGATGAGGCGGAGGACTATCGCGACATCCTGATCGAGATGGCCGAGGCCTCCGGCGGCGGGGTCCTGAGCCCGCCGCGCACCGTCCACGACTGCGGCGACCATGAGGACAATCTCGTCCTGGACCTGGCCGCGGAGGTCGGTGCGCTACTGATCGTTTCGGAAGACATCGACCTGACAGCGATGTCGCCGTGGCGGGGGGTGCCGGTCCTACGTGCCCGTGAATTCACCGCTCGGCTGGACGGCATGCGCAGGCACAGCCGGCGCCGCTGAAATCAATCCCCGGCTCTCATTCAGCTTGTCTGGGCGGGACCGAGATCGCCCGGCCGCCACGTGTTTGTAGTACGGCGCGCGGGTTGGTCCGGTCTCCGCAGTGGTCGCCGAGACCGGCCAGATCGAGGCGTTCCAGCAGGCTGGGCCTGCGGGCGTACACCACCCGCGGTCTTGACGCGGTAGCCCAGATCGGGGTCGTAGCGGCTCCCGGCGCCGGGACGGTCGGTGACGTCGAACTGGCCGAGCCGCAGCACCTGCGCCGGGCGACTTCTTGGAGGCGCCTATTCGTAGACGGTTTCGAGGCCACGGTGAACATGAACCAGGTCGGCCAGGAAGGCGCGAGTCTCGGCGTCTACGGCGTAAAGGATGGTGCCGCGCATTCCCCGGGTCATCAGGACCTTGTAGGTGTTGCGGATGAGACGGTCGGCTTCGGAGTCGCTGACGGTCTTACGGCTGCGGAAGTTCGGGTCCTTGAACTCGTCGCGATTGGTGACGAGCCGGCCGTCCCGTGCGACGAGGTCCGGGCCGATGATGACGCCGGACCATTCGTACTCGAAGCCCTGAGCGGTGTACACGCATCCGACTTGGCCGAACCCGTTCGGGTCGGTCGCCCAGAAAGGGCTGCCTGGTGCGTCGCCGACACTGCGGTCGCTCTTGACGTTCCACGGCCGTGACCAGCCGCCGACCTGCACGTCGTCGACCAATGTGCCGTCGGGTCGGTGGTCGCTCCATGGCCAGCAGTAGCCGGCGGTCATCCGGGCGGTCTCGCCGGCCGCCTGCCTCGTCGCGAGGAAGGACTCCATCTCCTCGGGCGTCTCAGCGACTCGCAGGTCGAAGCGGCCGTCACCAACCCACGTGGTCGGCTTACTGCCCCCAAGACCCAGAAGGCTCAGCACCCATTGCTCATAGGCCTCGCTGCCGCCGCAACGGAACTGGTCGTGCAGCGACACCACATCGACCTCGAGATTCAACCTCTTCGCGTGCGCAGTGATGATGTCGACGTTGCCGAGTTCTCCGGGCTTGACCACCTGATGTTCGTCGAGCAGGAATACCGGGACCCGCGCTGCGGCAAGCAGTTCCTCAAGTTGCGCGCGGGCACCTTGACGTTGGGCGGAGCGGGTGAACCGATTGACCGACGTCTCCCGGATCCGGTGCGCTTCGTCGCAGATGAGCACATCGATGCCATTGCGGTCGGCGGTCATGAAGCTGTTGAAGTAGAGGAACATGTTCCTCAGCCGGGGCGAACCCTTGCCCGCGTATCGGCGCAGAGTCTGCGTGAACGACTTGGAGCCGGTGGCGTGCAGCGCCGATCGGCCTTGCCGGGCAAGCTCACCGAGCAGGCTCAGCGCGATGACGCTCTTGCCGCTGCCCGGCCCGCCGGACACCACCACGACGCTCTTGTGGTCCGCCGCGCGGGCGCGTTCCACAGCGTGCAGAACCAATTCGTACGCCACGCGCTGCTCGTCCAGCAGGGTGAAGTGCGAGCGTTCCTTCAGCTCGCGGGCCGCGTACGTGAGCAGGTGCCGGCTCGGTCGCACGGTGCTGTTCAGGAATCGGTCCGCTGCGAGAGCGCCCGGCTTGCCGGCGTCGAGCCAGGTGCGCAGGTATTCCAGGAAGTCGCCACGGCGTTGTTTGTTGAAGATCCGGCTCTGTTCGGTGGCGGGGCGTTCGAAGAGTTCGGCAATGTCTCTGTCGACCGCGTTATGCAGGTACGCGGCTCCGCGGACGGTGTTTCCGTGCTCGGCGAGTAGCCCCAGGAAGTCCGTGAGGTACTGGCAATAGTCGCCGACCTGGATGCCGGGGTGCAGTCGCGGTCCGGAGACTCGCTCGACGTCGACCAATGTGTCGGAGTCCTCATAGCGGGCAGCGTAGGACCACTGCTTGAGTTCGATGACGACGAACGAGTCCTCGCCCGTCTTCGGGTGGACTCCAGCGAGCACTGCGTCGACACGTCGGCTGGTCAGCGGCAACTGGTACTCGACCAGAACCTCGACGTCGTGAAGGCCCGCATCGGCGAGATCCTGGGCAAGCACGGACAGGCTTCGTGACCACGATCTGCGCTCGGCCGGACTCACGCCGTGCCCGCTCATCCAAACCTGCTCGGCCACGCGGTCAGCCAGGCTGCCCTCCGTGGCAAGGCGAAGAAGACCGGCCGCGGACACGCGGAATGCCGACATGAACTGTTGCCCCCGAGCAGCACGAATTGATCGTGCGGATGGGAGGCATATCCAGGTACGGGAAGCCTGTCGGACCGCATACGGACAACGCAGACTGTAGCGGCACGATCATCGCGTCGCTACGACACGGGAGGCTGATCGGCATTGATTTTCGCCGCCGAGTTGTGGGCGGCTTCGACGGTGTACCGACGGCCGGACTCCTCCAGCTTGTCCAAGGCCGCCTGGACGAGGTCGATACCCAGCACATCGGCCAGACGCACCAGGTAGATGGTCACGTCACCCATCTCGGCGCGTACGCGTGGCCCGAGTTCCTCGTCCTGCATGACGGCGGCAGACTGTTCCGGGGTGAGCCACTGCAGCTCTGCCAGAAGTTCGCCGACCTCGCCGGCCAGCGCCATGGCCAGGTTCTTCGGGGTGTGGAACTGTTCCCAGTTGCGCTCCTGTGCGAAGGCCCGCACCCGTGTGGTCAGCTCTGCGATCGAGGACAACGGCTTCATACCTCGCAGCGTCGAAACGGAATATGCTCGTCGACATACTATGAGTTGAAAGGGCTGGACATTGCGCGTCCAGATGCCACCGAGCTTTGCCCGCAAGCTCCAGCCGCGGGGGTGCCGACGATGACAGCCTCGATGGGGATTTGGGCGCATGGTGACGCGACGGGTGAGTCGGTGCTCTACCGGTGGGAGGCCGATCAACAGACCGGCTTCGTGACGTTCGAGGTGCCGACCCGAAGGTTCCGGCCTGCAGACGAGAGTGGCCAGCCGATCGGGGACCTGTTGTTCGATCCCGTCGTGGGCGAGCCGTCGGGCACCGCAGCCGGCATGAACCGACGGTTGTTCAACCAGGTAGTGGTCGCGATCATGCGCGCTTACAGGCGGGCCGGCAAGGCTCCGACCACCGCCCACGCCTACTACTACTGACACTCCATCAGGCGGCGGTCGACCTGCAAACCCTGTGCTATCCACGTGGATAGGAGGGGAGATGAACGATCCCGACGTACTGGTGGTCGGGGCGGGCCCGACCGGGCTGATGGCGGCGTCGGTCCTGGCCGAGGGCGGCGTGGATGTGAGGCTGATCGACGAGCGCACCGGTCCGGTCCGGGAGTCACGCGCCGCGATCGTGCACGTGCGCACGCTGGAGACGTGGATCGGCTGGGTGTCGCAAGTGTCGCGATCGAGCAGGGCGTGCCGGTTCGCCACGTCAGCGTTCACGTGGCCGGGCGGCCTATGGCGCGCTTCTCGCTCGCGCGGCGTGGGCCGGGACCCGAGTCCGGTCTGTTCGATCACGCGTTGGCGTTGCCGCAGAGCGCCACCGAACGCATCCTCGGTGCGGCAAGCCGGTCGGGAGGAGCTACCAGGTTCGAGCCCAGTCCGGCGGGGGCACGACTGGCAGGTCCGGCTCCCCGCTGATGGGTTCCAGGGCGTACAGGATGGTGAGGTCGTCGCTGTCGGGGTCGGTCTGTACGTGTCCGTAGCTGCCGTCCGCGGCGACCAGGAACCAATAGTCCGGGGCAGGGCTGCCGTCGTCCAACAGCGCCCGGCTACGGGCAACCCGGCAGATCGCCTGGGCGAGTTCAAGTTCGGTTGCCTTCGTCAGCTCCCGGAGTTGGTCACCTGCGCTGAACTCATGCGCGAACTGACCCCCGACGGGGGTGATCAGAGCTATCGGGTCCGGGCCGGGGTAGTCGTTGAGCCCCTCGTGCGTTCCTGCGTACACCAGATCCAGCGGCACGTTGTAGACAGCATGCAGCGCCTGCCGCAACGCTTCGGCAGGGGTTCTGCTGTCGAAATAGATTCCGTACGTCATGCCCCGCCCTTGTAGCTCTTGTGATGCTTGAAGACCTCGAGCGCCGAACTCCAGTCAGCGTCGCTGACGCTCGGGTCGCGGCGCAACGCGTCCCGGGCCGTGTTGATGTCGCCGTCGGATCCGATCAGCTGCTTGAGGACCTTATATTCGGAGCGCGACAGCTTCACGAGGCCAGGGCCCGGCACCGGGAAGACGGTCCCGGTTGACTCCACGGCGTAGGTCCGGCCGTTGACCTCGTAGCGGTTGGTTTCCGCGTTCCATGTGCCCCTGCCTGCGGAGATATCCGCCAGGACGGCCGCAACGTCCGTGCCGGGCAGCACGATGGCGTTCTTCGGATGCTATCGAGATTGTGGCGGCTGTTGGGCGGTTTCAACGGTATTGTCGCCTCTGGTCCGGTGGCCTGGGCGGTAACGCCACGGGATGCGCTTCCACTACCGGTCCGGTCCAACTGGGCGACGTTAGCGACCTCTTCTTGTGCCGCAGCGACGCTGCGCGGACCGCCGGCACCGCCTGTGGTTGCCCGCCCCCTCGGGGGATCACCACCATCTGAGTGCGGGGTACGAGGTTTGGCCACGCCCACCTACCGTCCGTCTGCTGCAGTCAATCGCGTGCCGGGTAGCCGAGGAGCTTGATCAAGTCACCCGTAGCCGCGGCGAACGCCTCGTAGATGTCGTCGTCAAAGTGGTTTCGCCAGTCGCCCGACTTCCCTCTCCGGTAGTGCGAGACCTTTCCGGCAACCTCCCGCTCCCCCCGCATTCTTGAAAAGCTGTACCGGGACAGCAGCCCAGCCAACTCAGCCGGCGGCAGCGCGATCCCGCAGTGCCGCATCAGCAGGTCGACCTCATCTTCCTGCCGCTCCCCCGTCAGATCTTCGTACCGGAACAGTCGAACCGCCTCCGCGGCAGGAGCAGTCGCCCACGACCGAAGGTTCCTGAACGTGCCTTTTCCGGAGAGATGATCGATGACGTACAGCAGCCCTTCCTTCAGGGGCTTTTCCTGCAGCACCTTCCGCACTTCCGGAATGTCGCCCATCGGCGTGTGTGAGCTTCGCGTCGAGAAGTAGCTGGAGACGACGATGTCGCGCGGGTCGCGGAGGACGAAGAACGTCCGGTAGTGGTCGGGCTTCGGGATTGTGGTGAATTTCTTGTGGGAGACGAACAGGCACGAGACCGCACGGCCCGCCGGGAAGGCCTGCGGGTGACACCACCGGTAGGGGCGCGGGTCGTAGGGCAGCAGCCCGGAATGGCGGTAGACGATGGGATCGCTGAGCAGGGCCTTTATCCATTGGCTGGCCGTCTTACGCACCGCGCAGTGAAATACGTTCTCGTAGTCGCTTCGCGACTCCACCGGCACCATGAGTCGCAGCCTGGCGTTGTGCGCTTCGCACAGCACCCGGCGCGCCACCACGCGGGAGGAATTGGGCGTGTGTTGTTTGAGGAACGTGACGGTGCGATCGATCATCGCCTATACCTCGATCCTTGCCTGCGGAGCAGGAGGAACATGCCGGTGGCGGCACCTTACATCACGGACCTCGAAGTTTCGCTGTGTGCGTGAGGTCCGTCCGCTATCCGGCGAGGATCCGGGCCTCGGTGCGGCCGCCGACCATGCCCCACTTCTGCACCACCACGAGATCGAGCCGGCCGTCCCTGTTCCAGTCCACGACCGCCAGGCTGTGCCGCTCGTCTGTGGAGACGTGCGCGGTGCTCTTCTTCAGCAGGAATCCCCGGAACTGGGCCGCACCGTCCAGGACCCGCAGCACGGTCTCGTCGCTCTTGGGGCCCGACTTCTGGGTCACCACCAGGTCCAGATACAGGTCGCCGTTCCAGTCCGCTACCGAGAAGGTGTGGCGGGCGTCCGTCTTGCCCAGCGGGGTGGCGCTTTCCTGCAGGTAGCGCTGCAGGTTCGAGGCGCCGTCGAGCACCCGGACCTCGGTGTGGCCGCTTGCGGTGCCGCATTTCTGCACGACTGCCATGTCTGGGTGGCCGTCGGCGTTCCAGTCCGCCGCGGTGAACGCATGGCAGTCGCCGGTCGGGCCCAGCGGGGTGATGGTTTCCTGCAGGTAGCGGCGCAGGAATGACGCGCCGTCGAGCACGCGGACCTCGGTGTGGCCGCTCGCCGTGCCGGACTTCTGCGTCACCACGAGGTCGAATCGCCCGTCGAAGTTCCAATCCGCCGTGGAGAACACGTACCGGGCATCGGTCGGGCCCATCGGGATGGCCGTGTGGAGCAGGAGGTTTTGGAAGTTGTTGGCGCCGCTCATGACGCGGACCTCGGTCGCGCCGCTGGCCGTGCCGGATTGTTGCACCACAACCAGGTCGGCGTGCCCGTCGCCGTTCCAGTCGGCCAGCAGCACCTGGTGCCGGTCGTCGAACGCGGCGGGCAGCCCCGGGGTGGCAGTCAGCAGGGACTTGCTGAAGGGTCCGGTCGCCTTCTTCGGCGTCGACTTCTTCGGCTGGACGCTTGGCGGCCCGGCGACGGAGCTGGTCCACAGCTGGCCGACGATGAGCCGGGCGTCGTTGGCTTCCGGGCTGTAGGCCCCCGGATAGCCCGAGACCTGGACGCGCTGGCTGATCTGGCCGATGTCACCGGCCGTCCAGCTGTTGTTGGGATACAGCCTGATCATCTTGTTGAGGAAGGCGTCGGTGGCGAAGCCCGGGTCGAGCAGCTGCTCCGGCCGGCCCCAGCCCATCGACGGGCGCTGCTGGAACAGCCCGAGGCTGTCGTGATCGACGGCGAGGGTGTAGTTGTGCAGCGTGCTCTCGGCGATGGCCGTGGTCACGGCGATCACCGCCGCTCGGGCCGACAGCCCGCGCGACAGCACCTGGCGCACGATGGAGCGGGCGCACGAGATGTTGTAGCCGGACACGGACCGGCCCATCCGGTTTCCGGTCATCGACGGCCGCAGGCCGCGCGCGATCGCGGTGTCGGCCGCGGTGACGCCGTTTGGGTGGCACGAGGTGGAGGGGATTGCGGCCTGGGCAGCGGCAGGCAGGGACAGCGACCCGGCGGCAACCGCTGCCGCGAAGAGTGCGCCGGTCAGACCCGAAAACCTCACAACATCGTCCCCCCGTGCCGAAGGGCCGCCCGGCGAGTTCGTCCCATCGATAGCGACCCTAACCAACGAGTGACCGGATTGCCACCGTCCATGCGCGGACGCACCGGGTTGCCGGCCCATGCAACCTCGACGGCGACGCAATCGTCATGGTGGTGTGAGAGGCGATCGAGACAAGCAGTTCCACGATTTCGTGCTGGCGCAGCGCGCTGGTCTGTTGCGAACAGCCACGCTGCTGACCGCGGGCGACCGCCACCTGGCCGAGGACCTGGTGCAGTCGGCCCTGACCAAGCTCTACGTGGCCTGGCCGTCCTTCCAGCGCGCCGACAACCCTCAGGCCTACACCCGGCGCGTTCTCGTCAATGCTCTGAGTGACGAACGCCGGCGGCTGTGGCGGCGGCGGGAACACTCCACGGCCGAGTTGCCGGAGCTGCCGCGCGCCGATCAGCACCAAGAAGCCGTGACCGATGGTCTGCGCAAAGCGTTGCGCGAGCTGCCGCCGAAGATGCGCGCCGCCGTCGTGTTCCGGTATTTCCACGATCTCACCGTCACCGAGACCGCCGAAGCCCTCGGCTGCTCGGAAGGCACGGTGAAGAGCCAGACCTCCCGCGCGCTGGCCCGCCTGCGCTCCGCCCTGGAAATTCGACCGGCCGTTCCGGCCTTCCGCTGAAAAGGAAAATGATGGACCTGCACCGGCAGTTCGACACCCTCGCTGGCCCCGAGGTCCCGACCACCAGGGAAGATGTCAACTCCGACCTCGACCGCGGCCGGCGTGCCCTGCGCAAGCGCCGCACCCTCCAGAAGATCGCCGGCGCCGCGTTCGCCGTGGCGGCGCTCACCGCCGGCGTCACGATCGCCACCACCAACGGCCCGGCGACGACCACGCCGAACGCGGGGAAGAACCCGGGTTCGGTCAGCGCCCCGGCCACCCAGCTCGTCGCCTACACCGGCAGCCAGCCCAAGGGCTACACCATCGACAAGGTGCCGGACGGCTGGGAGATCCAGGCCGACACCACCGGCGCGCTGATCCTGGCGCCGAAGGATGCCCTCGACAAGGATCCGCAGAGCTTCGTCGGCAAGATCGGCATCATGCTCCAGTCCAAGGACCAGCACGACGCCCCTAAGGGCAAAAAGGTCAAGGTCGGTGACACCGAGGGCGTCCTGGTCCCCGAGCCGGAGGTCGACGCCACCACACGCCGGCTCCAGGAGGAGGCCAAGCGGGCGGCCATCGCCAAGGGCGGCCCCTCCGCGGCCCCGTTCCTCGTGGACGACAGCGCCAACGACGGCGCCACCCTCTGGGTCAAGCAGACCAGCGGCGTCTACCTGCTGGTCCAGTTCTGGGAGGGCCTCGGCCTGAGCGAGCAGGACATGCTCGACATCGGCGCCGGCGTCCACGTCCACAAGGACGCCGTGCAGGGCGTCGGCTGAGCGAGCCGACCCGACGTGCGGGGCGAGCCGGTTCGGCTCGCCCCGCATACCCCTGTGCGGTAGGAGGGGATGGTGCCTATGTCGCGCTCCGGCGGGTGGATTCGAACCACCACCGTACGGATTAACAGTCCGCTGCCCTGCCATTGGGCGACGCCGGATCGATCGGTTGCATCGTGGAGCCACAAGCGCGTTCCCAGCAGGATTCGAACCTGCGACCTCGACGTTCGTAGCGTCGCGCGCTATCCAACTGCGCCATGGGAACTTCAGCACACGCACGGGCGGCAGGATTTGAACCCGCAACCTTCGGTTTTGGAGACCGGTGCTCTACCGTTGAGCTACACCCGTAGGACCATTCCGGGGAACGAAAAAGCCGCCCGGCCCTCGGCTTTGAGGTGGGCGGCGTAGGCGCAGACGCTGCTGCGCTAACCGTTCCACCGCTGAGCCTTCCAATAATTCGCGCGGCTATTCTGCTGCGACATGGCGGTCAGCTCCCCTCGAGGTCTCGGTGCGGCGGCGTTGCACATAGTCTGCGCGACAGGTCGCCGGCCCGCCAACGAATTAATTGATCCGCCGCGGGTCACACCTGCGGGCGTTGTCGCCGGGGCAGCCGTTGCTCTACCGTGCGGCAGATGCGTTCTCGCCCTCTCGGCTACGCCGACGCGGCCCGGCTCCTCGGCGGAGCCGACAACGCCGTCATCAAGGCGCTGGGCGCGGCGAGCGGGACGGCCGCGGCCGCCGTGACCGTCGGCACGCTCGGCGCCAACGACTTCTTCGCCCTGCGCGGCGCGCTGATCACCTGGGGCAATGCGGCGGTCGCCGGCCTGCGCGAGCGGGTCACCGGAGTGCGCCGCTTCGACCGTACGCAGCGACTGGTCGCCGCCCACGCGATCATCGTGGTCACCGCGTTCTACGAGGCCCTCGACGCCGTGCTGGCCGACCACCCCGACGTCGACCTGGCCGCCGCCGCGCTGACCGCCGGCGAGCAGGTCGCCATCGCCACCTCGACCGTGGTGACCACGCGGTACGCCGATCTGGTGCAGGTGCTGATCGACACGCCGCCGCCGATGCCCGCGCCGCACCAACCGTTCGAAGCGACCGTCGGTGCCCTCGCGGGGTACTTCGGGTCGGCGGCCGCCGCGTTGCGCGACTTCCTCAGCGGGTTGAGCGCGTTCACGGGACACGCCGACAGGGTCCGCGAGGCCCTGACGGCTGTCGAGCACGAGGTGCGCCGGGCCGCCGTCGAGCGGTACACGCGGGCGTACCGGGCACTGATCATCCAGGCGCCCGAGTTCGGCGTCTGGGCCGGCATGGTCGACGCCCAGGCCACCCGGGCCCTGCTGCGGGAGTCGGTGGCCGACCTGTCCGCGCAACTCGACGCCCTGCGTACGGTGTCCGGCGCGGCCGCGGTCGACGCCGTCCTTGCCGGACTCGGCAAGCGGTACCGGGCCGGCCTCGACGCCGCGATCCTCGGCGCCAAGCACGCACCCAGCCACGTTGTGCTGCCCAGCCTCGGCGACGGCTACGTCAATCCGCACGGCCGCGCCGCCGTGGCGGGGCCGTTCGATCTGCCGGCCACCGAGGCGTGGTGGGAGAGGTCCACCGCCGTCGACGACGTCCAGGGCTTCCTGCTGGCGCACCTCACCGGCCCGGCCGCCGTGGTGACCCCGCTGGTGGTGCTCGGCCAGCCGGGCTCCGGCAAGTCCGCGATGACCAAGACGCTCGCCGCCCGGCTGCCCGCCGCCGACTTCCTGGTCATCCGGGTCGAGTTGCGCAACGTGCCCGCCGACTCCTCGATCCAGGCGCAGATCGAGGAGGCCGTGCTGCAGATGCTCGGCGAGCGCGTCTCGTGGCCCGACCTCGTGCGCCGGGCGGGCGCCGCGCTGCCGGTCGTCATCCTGGACGGCTTCGACGAGTTGCTGCAGGCCACCGGAATGAACCGGGCCGACTACCTCGATCAGATCCGGCGCTTCCAGCAGCGCGAGGAGGAGCTCGACCGGCCCGTCGCGGTGCTGGTCACCAGCCGTACCGTGGTCGCCGACCGGGCCCGCTTCCCGGACAACTCGGTGGTCCTGCGGCTGGAGCCGTTCGACGAACCGCAGGTTCGGGCCTGGCTTGACGTCTGGAACGCCCACAACGCCGGCGGCCTCGCCGCCCGGGGCCTGCGGCCGCTGCCGGCCGAGACGGCCCTCGCCCAGGGCGAGTTGGCCAGCCAGCCGTTGCTGTTGCTGCTGCTCGCGCTCTAAGACGCGGGCGCCAACGCGCTGCAGTCCACCGACGGCGACATCCGCCGGGTCGACCTCTATGGACGGCTCTTCGCCGACTTCGTGGAGCGGGAGGTCGACAAGCACGGCCAGGGCCGGACCGACGACCAACGCCGCGAGGAGATCGACGCGGAGTGGCGCCGCCTCAGCGCGGTCGCGGTGGCCATCCTGAACCGCGGCGGCGACGTCATCCTCGAAGCCGAGCTGAACGACGACATCCCGCGCCTGCTGTGGGAGAGCGACCTGCGCCCGGCGCGCGCCGACGCGGCCGACCGCGCCCTCACCGTCAGCCAGCTCATGGTCGGCCGGTTCTTCTTCGTTCACGAATCCCGGGCCACCCGCGACACCGGCGGCCCGGAACGCAGCTTCGAATTCCTGCACGCCACGTTCGGCGACTTCCTGGCCGCCCGGCAGATCGTGGCGAGCCTGGTCGATCTGGCCGAGGAGCGGATCCACCAGCGCCGCCGCCAGGGCGTCATCGACCCCGGCCCGCTGTACGCGGCCACCTCGTTCGTCACCGTCGCCGGTCGGCCCCCGCTGTGGGACTTCTGCCGCGGGCTGCTCGCCCGGCTCGACGCCGGGCGGCGGGCGATCTGCCGCGAACTCGTCCTGGAACTGCTGCCCGAGGCCGGCTATCCGCATCCGACATGGACCAGGAACGACTACGAGCCCTACCGAACCCCGCCGGCGGTACGGCACGCGGCGTTCTCGGCCAACCTGGTCTGCTTCGCGGTGCTGCTCTCCGACGGGCCGGTGGACGCGGTCGAGTTGGTCGGGGAGCCGGTCGTCGTCAACTGGCGACGGCAGGCGCTGCTGTGGCAGAGCCAGCTCGAAGCCGAGGACCGCAAGCGGATCTGGCAGGCGCTGCGGGTGGCCTGGCGACTGGACGCCGACCCCACCCGCCTGGAGGTACGCCCCGAGGACGGCACCGAGATCAGCGTCTACGAGTCGCTGCCCTGGCCGCCGGAGGTCCGCCCGGCCACTCGGCAACCCGACGATCCCGCGGCGGTGCTGGCACCCGACGTCTCGGTCGCTGCCGACAGCCGAATAGGACGGTCGCTGCGCCGGTCGGCCTTCGTGCAGACCGCCCATGATGTACGCGAGTACCTCTACGACCTGATGCCATACTGGCAAGGCGCAGGCACGCCCCACCTGATCCCGATCGACGGCCAGCCGTTCCTGATATCCGAGGCGGCGCTATTCCTGCGACTGTTGTTCTCGCCGCCGGACGCTCAACCGCGCGAGCAGCGCGCCAAGCAGTACCGCATGGCCTTCGCGTTCACGACCCTGCCGCGGCAACGAGACCTGCTCATCCGACAATTCCTTGATGAGGCACCGGGGTTCTCGGACGCCGATCTGCAAAACACCGTCACCACCATCCCGGCCGAAGACCTGCTCGACCTCATCCAGCGGAACTTCCCCACTGAGGTGAACAACTCCCTGCGAGAACGTCTGATGCAGATACATCGTACGATGTGGGACGCCTAGTCCAGGCTCGGCAGGGTGGACGGGCCGTTGTCGACGAAGGCGTAGGTCGTCTTCAGCGGCGCGTCCCCGAGCTCCTCGGCGATCAGGCCGGAGGGGAACACCTGCAGGAACGCGCTCTGGTTGCTGATCGCGTACGTCGGGAGTCCGTTGGACTTGGCCTTCTGCCGAGCGATGGTGAACAGCTGGCCGGCGCGGCGGGTGTCGCAGGCCGCCGCCACGACGGTGAGCGAGCCCGTACCGTTGTTCTTGATGCCCATGCAGGAGGCTTCGCCGCCGGCGCCGGCCTTGGCGGTCTTGATCAGGTATTTGTCGCCGACCGGGGTGAGCACGAACATGCCGTGCTCGGCCTCGCCGTCGGTCAGGCTGAGCCGGCCGCGGTCGTCGACCACGACGATCGACTCGTAGCTCGGGATCGGCTTGATCACGATCTGTCGCTTGCCCGCCAGGATGGGGTCCACCTTGGTCTTCTTGCCCGCGGTCGACGTCTTGGTCCCGCCGGTCGTCTTGGTCCCGCTGGAGGTCTTGGTGCCGGTGGAGGTCTTGGTGCCGCTGCCAGTCTTGGTCCCGCTGCCGGTCTTGGTGCCGGCGGTCGGCGAGCTCGCCTCGGTCGGCGCGGTGAAGGCGACCGGGGCGTTCGACTGGCGCTCGGACGGCGTGCAGGCCTGCTGGGTGAGGACCAGGCCGGCGGCCAGGACGCCGAAGAGAACAGTGGCACGATGAGTCCGCACGGGATTCCTCCAGATCGATGTGTTCCGACCTGGCCAATACTGTCGATCAGCTGTGCGCCGCGGCCCGCTCGCGGCGCACAGTGGCACGAACCCTGGAGATCACATCGGCTATCCGAGCACCGGCAGCGCGGTCGCGAGGGGCCAGGCGACTACCAGTGATCCCACGATCGCGATCAGCCACGACGGCGCCGAGAACCTGTGCAGCACGGCGCTCCAGAACGCCTGCCACAGCAGCAGAACCGCGAGCAGCGGGACGATGAGCAACAGGAAGCCGGCGGTGAGACCGACGACGGCCGCCCCCGTCAGCGCGATCACCGCGACCGCGGAGACGGCCAGCACGGCGAAGCTGTTGCCGGCGGTAACCCGCTCGGCTGCATAGGCAAGCACGGCGAAGGCCGTCCACACGAGACCAAGCAGCCACCACCGCGCGCCGACGGGCAGCGCGTGGGTCAGGCCGAGGTGCAGCGGCAGCGCGATCGCCGTCGCCGCGTACCCGATGAGCACGGGCGTGGCGACCGCAAGCCGCAGCCAACCCGGGCGGGCGACTGGCGCCAGGATCGGAGCCGGAGCCGGGAAGATCGGCCCGCGCCACCGCCGGTAGCCGAGGATCACGGCACCGGCCGTGGCGGTGAATCCGACGATGTAGCCGCCCAGGGCCAGCGGCAGCCGACTGGTCGGCAGGAACGGCGCGACCAGCGCGGCGACCGCCGTGGCCGCGGCAGCCACGGCCACAGTAGGACCGACCTGCGGCACCGAGAGCCGCGGCCAGCCCGCCCGGGCGGCACCGAAGAGCAGTCTCGCGACGGGATACAGCCCGATCAGCAGGGCCAGCAGCAGCACCGCGGCCCCGCCGACGCGGCGCATCGGTGCCGGCGGCGAGCGGTCGGCGGGCGGCCCGCCGAAGCTGTCGTCCAGCCAGGCGATCATCTCGCGATGGGTACGCGGCGCGTACAGGATGGAGATGTGCTCGACCGCGGGCACGACCACCATCGACCGGCCCTCCCGGGCGGGGCCGGCGGCACGTTCGGCCACGGCCCGGAAGTTGGGGAATTCCAGCCCGCCCACCAGCAGGAGCAGCCGCGCCGGGCGGTCCGGCAGCACCGTCGACGCGTCCGGCAGCGAGATCGCCACCGTCGCCGTGACCTCGGGATGCGCCGCCGCGTAGCGGGTCACCGCCGAGGCACCCATCGAGTGCCCGGCCAGCGCGACCCGGGCCGGGTCGACGTCCGGCAGCCCACGCAGATGCGCCGTCGCGACGTCGAGGTCGTGCTGCAGCGCGGCGGTCGAGGTCTCCGTGCTTGCCGTGCCTTCCGGCAGCGGGCGGGTGTTGGCGCCGTGCCCGGAGAAGTCCAGCAGCACCACCACGTAGCCGCGCGCCGCCAGCGAATCACCGAACGGGGCCATCAGCCGTGCCGAGCCCGCGAAGCCGTGCGCGACCACCACTCCCGGGCGGCGCTCGCCGCTCGCGCCGGTCGGATGGACCTCGTCGAGCGGCACGCCGCCGACGACCACGTGCTTGCGGCTCGGCTCGCCGTCCGCCCCGGCGAGCAACCACATCCCGGCGCCCGCCGCCACCAGGACGGCAAGCAACGCCGCGAGCGTCGACTGTCGATGGAAGATCATGCCGGGCGTTCGAAGAGTAGTTCCCGGCCGTCCTCTTCGTCCCACTGCTCGCCGACGTGGGTGAAGCCGAATCCGGCGAGGCTCGCCAGCGAGGCGACGTTCTCCGGGCTGATGCTGGCCCGGACCGTGACCGCCGACGGCTCGGCGGCGGCCCAGCGCAGCAGCTCGGTCACCATGGCTTTGGCGTAGCCGCGCCTGCGGTATGCCGGGTCCGTGCTGTAGCCGATCTCCACCATGCCGGCCTCGTCGGGAGGTCCGTGGAAGCCGGCGGCCCCGATCACCACTCCATCGGGGACGGAGACCGCGGCTCGGACGATCCAGTCGGCGGACCGCGGGTCTTTGGCGATCTGGTCGAGACGCATCCGCCACAGCCAGGTGATCTCGTCGGAGAGGAACCACTCCGAGAGCGGAACACCGGTCGCCGCCCGGGCCACGGCCAGATCGTCGGCCAGCAGGGCTTCGAGGACGCGGGGCGGCAGGGGCACGAAACGCACGGACGGCGTGGGCAGTGATGACATCGCGGAGATCATCACATGCCGGGCCCGGGCGCGCTTGATCCGCACAAGTGCGCCCGGGCCCGACCGCGGAGCGTCAGCGCCTTCGGGGAGACGCCAGCAGCGGGACCAGGTTGAGCAGCAGGCCGACCAGGGCCACCCCCGTCACCAGGTTGACTCCGGGGTGGAACTCGCGGAAGTCGCCCCCCGCTCCCCCGTCCGCGATCAGCGCCGTCAGCACCGCCAGCACCAGCGCCGCCCCGACCTGCCCGGAGGTCTGCACCAGCCCCGAGGCCAGCCCCTGCTCCGAGTCCTCGATGCCCTGGGTCGCCTGCGCCATGATCGAGCTGAAGCCGAACGCGAACCCGCCGCCGAGCAGCAGCATCGTCGGCAGGACCGTCACCAGGTAGTGCGGTGCGTCGCCGGCGGTCAGCAGGAACCACGCGTATCCCAGCAGCAGCGAGGTCATCGAGCTGATCAGCAGGCGCGGGGTGCCGTACCGGTCGATCAGCCGGCCCACGAAGGGTGAGCCGAACGCCACCAGCAGGCCCGCCGGCAGCAGCGCCAGCGCCATCCGCAGCGGCGACCAGCCGAGGACGTTCTGCAGGTAGAGGGTCATCATGAACTGGAAGCTCAGGTACGAGCCGAACAGCGCGACCATGCTCAGGTTGGCCCGCACCACCGTGCCGACGCGCAGGATGCCGAGCCGGATCAGCGGGTGCCGCACCCGCTGCTCCGTGATGACGAAGCCGGCCAGCAGCGCGACCGCCAGCACGATCGAGCCGAGGGTGAGCGGGTCCGTCCAGCCGCGGTCGGGCGCCGACACGACGGTGTAGACCGCCAGCAGCATGCCGGTGGTCAAGGTCGCGGCGCCGATCAGGTCGTGGCCGCCGCCGGCGGCCGGCCGGTCGCGCGGGATCAGCGCGATGCCCGCGATCAGGGCCGCGATCGCCAACGGTACGGGGATCAGGAACGTCCAACGCCACCCGAAGCTGGTGAGCAGGCCGCCGAGGATCAGGCCGGAGGAGTAGCCGCTCGCGCCGAAGACCGAGAAGACCGACAGCGCGCGGTTGCGGGCCGGGCCCTCGTGGAACGTGGTGGTCAGGATCGACAGGGCGGTCGGCGCGGTGAACGCCGCGGCCAGGCCCTTGACGAAGCGGGTGGCGATGAGCAGCGTGCCGTCGTCGACGAGGCCGCCGACCAGCGAGGCGACCGCGAAGACGGCCAGCGCGGCCAGGAAGACCTTGCGGCGGCCGAGCAGGTCGGCGGTACGCCCACCGAGCAGCAGCAGCCCGCCGTAGCCGAGCACGTAGCCGTTGACGATCCACTGCAGCGACGTGGTCGAGAGGCCGAGTTCGGCGCCGATGGACGGCAGGGCCACGCCGACCATCGAGACGTCGAGCCCGTCCAGGAACAGCACGGCGCACAGCACCGCCAGCACGCCCCAGAGTCGCGGGGTCCAGCGCTGGGTGAGCGGGGCGGTCGGGGGCGCCGCCGGGACGACGGCTTCTGAGATAGTCACGCCGGCGAAGCTACATGCGTGCGCATTAAATGTCGACGCATCAGATTCGCGTGCATATAATTTGGATGCATCTACTTCGACGAGCGGTTAGGATGCGCCACATGACCTCCGAGCCGGCCCTGGTGCACCGCTGGCGCACCCTGCTGACCAGCTACAACGAGGTCGCCGGCCACCTGGAGCGGGCGCTGCAGGAGGCGCACGGGCTGACCATGGGCGAGTTCGAGACCCTCGACCGGCTGATCACGGCCACGTGTGAGAAGCGCCGCATGCAGGACCTCGCGGCGGCGATGTACCTCAGCCAGAGCGCGCTGTCCCGGACGGTCGCCCGGCTCGAGAAGGGCGGGCTGGTCACCCGGAGCCTCTGCGAGGACGACCGCCGGGGCATCTACGTCGCCGTGACCGCCGACGGCCTGCAGCGGCACGCGGACGCCCGCGCCACCCACCGCACGATCCTCGCGGAGCACCTCGACTCCACATCCTGAGCCCGCCGCGCTGCCCACCGGCTCCGCCAAGCCGGCGGCGACGGCCCCTCGGGGTTGCTGTCCGACTTGACCATGACCGGCGGCACCGCGCCCGCCGTGGCGATCTTCGCCACCCGGCCCGCGCCGTGCCGCGCGGCGAAGCGCACCACCTCGCCGCCTCCGGTCGAGTGCCCGACCAGGATGATGTCCCTGAGGTCCAGGGCTTCCACCAGCGCGGCCAGGTCGGCGGCGTAGGTGTCCATGTCGTTGCCGTCCCAGGTCTGCGACGAACGGCCATGCCCGCGCCGGTCGTGCGCGATGGCCCGGAAGCCGTTGTCCGCGGCGAGCTTTGACTGCCGCTCGATGTGAGCTGTGTAGCGCGCCGGTGAATTCCGGGTTCTCCGCGCTGCCGCTACGGACAGTGCCGCCGGGGCCGATGAGGTGAATGTGAGCGGTTCTGACTTCGACCTGCGGCTGGACGCACAGGGAGCGGAGGAACTGGGCCGGGGCGCGTACGCGGCCGTGTACCGGATCCGGCGTGACGGCGTCGACTACGCGGTCAAGGCGTTGCATCCCGCGGCGACCGCCGACGAGCGGACGGTCGTGACGTTCCGGCGCGAGGCCGCGCTGCTGGCCCGGGTCAACCATCCGGCGGTGCCCCGGGTCTTCGACGTGGGGCTCTCCGGGGGCCGCCCGTACCTCGCCATGGAGTTCGTCGACGGCCGGCCGCTGTCGACGTTCATCGCCGCCGGCCGGCTCGACGAGGCGCGGATCGGGCGCCTCGGCGCGACCGTGGCCGACGCGCTCGCCGCCGCGCACCGGGCCGGGCTGGTGCACCGCGACGTCAAGCCGGCGAACATCCTGGTCGCCGGGGACGACAGCGCGCACCTGATCGACTTCGGCCTGGCGGCGTCCGGGCACCGCGAGGTCGGCGACGAGGCGGTGGCCGGGACCTTCGACTACAGCGCGCCCGAGCAGACCGGGATGCTGGCCCGGCCCGTGGACGGCCGGTCGGACCTGTACGCGCTCGGCGTCGTCCTCTACGAGTGTGCCACCGGCGAGCTGCCGTTCCGCTCCGGCGACACCGGCGAGCTGATCCGCATGCACGCCACCGTGCCCGCTCCCGACCCGCGCACCCACCACCCCGGCCTGTCGCCGGAGCTCGCCGCGCTGATCGGGCGGCTGCTGGCCAAGGACCCCGATGACCGGTACGCCGCCGCCGAGCACGTCGCGACCCACCTGCGCCGGCTCGGTGGGCTGCCCGAACCACCGGCCGCGCCCACCGGCGACCTCGTCGGCCGGGCGCCGCAACTGACCGAGTTGCGCGACCGATGGCGGCGCGCCCTGACCGGTGACGGCGGATTCGCGCTGGTCACCGGCCTGCCGGGCAGCGGCAAGACGGCACTGGCCGGCGTCGCCGCCGCCGAGGTGACCGCCGGCGGCGGGCTGGTGCTGACCGGCCGGTGCGGCCCCGACGAATCGACTCCGGCCGCCGCGCTGCGCGGCGCTATCGACCGGTACGCCACGATCGTCGCGGCGCTACCGGAGGCGGAACGCGTGGCGGCGGTGGACCGGGTACGCCAGGCGGCCGGCGCCGGCGCCCACCTGCTCGCCCCGCTCTCCGGCACGCTGGCCGGCCTGCTCAACCTGCCCGCGCCGGACGCCGAGGCCCGGCCCGACCAGTTCGCCACCGCGGTGGCGACGTTTCTGACCGGGCTGGCCCGCGCCCACGGTGGCCTGTTCGTCCAGCTTGACGACGTGCAGTGGCTGGATCCGGTCGGGTGTGACGTGCTGCGCCGGCTGGCGGCCGAGCTGACCGGGGCGCCGCTGCTGCTGGTGGCCACCGCCCGCTCGGGCGACGAGGACGGGGACGCGGCTCCGGCCTTCCGGGCGGTCTGCGGCGACCGGCTCGACCGCACCCTGCCGCTCGGCCCGCTCCCGGGCGACGACGTGGCCCGGCTGGTCTCGGCCTACCTGGCCGGCGCCGGCGTGAGCCCGGAGCTGACCGCCGAGGTCGCCGTCCGGGGCCGCGGCAACCCGTTCACCATCGGCGAGTACCTGCGCGCCCTGGTGGACGCGGGCGCGTTGCGCCCGCACTGGGGAACGTGGGTGTTCGACGCCGACCTGCTGCACGGCGTCGAGTTGCCCGACGACGTCCTGGACCTGGTGCTGGCCCGCATCGACGACCTGGGCGAGGCGGGGCGGCGGCTGCTGACCTCGGCCGCGGCGATCGGCGCCCGGTTCGGCCCCACGCTGCTGGCCGACGTCGCCGGCCACGACCCCGCCGCCGAACTGGGCGCCGCCGTCGAGCGCGGCCTGCTCCAGTGGGCCGCCGGCCGGTACAGCTTCGTGCACGACCGGATCCGCGAGGCGCTGCTGTCCGTGCTGCCCGAACCCGCGCGCCGCGAGTTGCACCAGCGGATCGCCGTCGTGCTGGACGGCTACGGCTCGGCCGAGCCCGCCACGGTGTACGCGGTGGCCAGCCACTACGCCCACGGCGAGAGCCACCGGACGCCCGAGCGGGTCTTCACCACCGGCGCCGCGGCCGGCCTCCTCGCCCTCGACGAGCACGCCCCGGCCACCGCCGTGGAGTTCCTCGAACCGGCGGTGGCGGCCGCCCAGGCCGCCGGCATCGTCCCGGACGGCCGCTTCCAGGAGGCGCTCGGCCGCGCGTACCTCGCCTGCGGCCGGGCGGACGAGGCGGTGCCGGTGCTGGAAGCGGGCCTCGCGGCCGAGCCGGACCGGACCCGCCGGGCGAGCCTGTCGCTGCGGCTCGCCCTCGCCCACCGGGTCCGGTGGCAGATCGACCGGTCCACCGACGTGGCCTGGCAGGGCCTGGCCGAGGCCGGCTGCCTGCTGCCCCGCAAGCCGCTCGCCGTCACGCTGTGGACCCTGGGGCACCTGCTGCGGTGGATCCTCGTCGGGGCTCGCCGGCCGAGTGCCCGGCCCGCCGTCGGTGAGCAACGCGAGCGGCTGCGGCTGGGGGTCAAGCTGTGCAGCCTGCTGGGCACCAACATGTACATGAGCCTCCGCCCGGCCTGGACCGTCCCGTTCGGCCTGCACTCGGCGCGGCTGGGCGCGCGGCTGGGACGGTCCGCCGAGTACGCCAGCGGCCAGATCGGCCTGGCCTCCCTCGCGGCGATGCTGCGGATGCGGCGCCGGCGCGACCGGCACCACCGCGAGGCGCTCGCCGTCGCCGCGGAGGTACGGGACCCCGCCGTGTCCGCCTACGTGGCCTACGTGTGGGCGGTGATCGAATCCGTCATCGACGGCGGCCCCCGGTCCGAGCTGATGCGGGTGGCCGAGGAGCACCGGCGGTGGCTCGACCCCGACTTCTATCTCAACATCGTCACCATGCGCTGCCAGGAGCTGACCGCCCGGGGCCACACCGGGCGGGCGGCGGCCCTGCACGCGCACGGCCTCGCCTCGCCGGCCGGCTCGGACGGGCCCACCGGCTTCGTCACCGCGGGGATGTTCATCGAGGCCGTCCTCGGCCGGCCGGTCGACGCCGGGATCCTCGCCGAACGCGGCCGCGAGGCGACCGATGCGGGACGCCGGCTCGGCTACGCGGTGGCCGCCACCGTCTGCGCGGTGGAGCAGGGCGAGCTGGGCGCGCCGTTCGAGGCGGCGACCGAGGCCTTCGCCGCGGTCCGGGTGCCGACGGCCACCCTGTCGCCCGACCACCGGCTCTTCTTCGCCTATCAGGCGTTCGCCCGGCTGACCCTCGCCCGGCAGGCCGGCGGCGACGAGCGGGTGCGCCGGCTGGCCGAGGCCTCCGCCGCGGTACGCCAGCTGGCCCGCACGGCGAAGGGCGGGCTGCTCAGGGCGTACCGCGGGGTGGCCGAGGCCGACCTGGACGTGCTGTCCGGGCGCTACGATTCCGCGCTGCGCCGGCTCGCCCGCGCCGAGCCGACGATCTACTCGGTCGACGCGCCCCTGCTGGAGCACGAGGCGGCCCGGGTCCGGGCGCGGGCGTTGCACGGCCAGGGCCGCGAGGCGGCGGGCTCCCGCCAGGCCCAGGTCGCCCTCGCGCTGGCCGCCGAGCACGGCTGGGCCAACCGGGCCCGCCAGGTCCGGGCGGAGTTCGGCATCAAGGAGCCTGCTCTTCGGGCGCACACCAGCCGTACCCGGCAGACCAGCCTCGGCAGCGGCGACCGCTACCGCGGCCGGCTGGAGGCCCTCCAGCAGGTCAGCCTCGCGGCGGCGACCATGCTCGACCCGAGGCAACTGGCCCGGGTCGCGCTCGACGAGACGCTGCGCATCCTCGGCGCCGAGCGCGCCGCGCTGTTCCTGACCGACGACGCGGGCCGCCCTCAGCTGAGCGTGGGCCGCAGTGCCACCGGGGAAGACCTGTCGGAACTGGCCGGCTACAGCTCCACCCTGGTCGACCGGGTGACCGACTCCCGGGAGGCCATCGTGGTCACCGGCAGCGACGAAGGCGCGGCGCTCGGCTCCCGCAGCGCCCTGGTGTACGGCCTGCGCAGCATCATCGTCGCCCCGCTGGAACTCAACCGGCGCCTGCTCGGCGTGGTGTACCTGGACAGCCGGGTGGCCAAGGGCGTCTTCACCGAGCGCGACGTCGACATCCTCACCGCGGTGAACGGCCACATCGCCGTCTCCCTGGAGACCGCACGCGCCGCCCAGCTGGAGGTGGCGGTCCAGGCGGCCCACCAGCAGCGGGACGTGGCCGAGACGCTGCGGGACACGATGACCCGGATGAGCGGCAGCCTGGACCCCGACGAGGTACGGCGGTCGCTGCTCGCCATCGTCACCGCGGTGTCCCCCGCCGACCGCAGCTGCCTGGTGTACGAGGAGGACGACGCCCTGACCGTCACCGGGCCGGACGGGGCCCCGTACCCCGATCCGGCTCCGGTGGACGCCCGGGCGCTGCTCGCCCTCACCGCCACGGTCCGCGACGACCCGGGAATCACCCGCAACGTGGCCGGCCTGATCGGCGAGGCGGGCAGCTGGGTCGCCGTGCCGGTGCACACCCACGCCTGCGGTCGCGGCGTCCTGCTGGCCGCGGCCAGCGCCACGCACGCCTTCGGTGATGAGCACCTGCAACTCGTCGCCGCCATCGCGGGGCAGGGCGCGACCGCGTACGAGAACGCCCGGCTCTACACCCGGGTGCAGCAACTGGCCACCACCGACCCGCTGACCGGGGTGTCCAACCGCCGGCACTTCGCCGACCACGCGGTCCGGCAACTGTCCATCGCCCGCCGCAACCTGCGGCCGCTGGTCGCCATGATGGTCGATATCGACCACTTCAAGAAGATCAACGACACGTACGGGCACGCCGTCGGCGACGAGGTCATCAAGCGGGTGGCCGGCACGCTGCGCACCAACGTCCGCGACCCCGACATCCTCTGCCGCTACGGCGGCGAGGAGTTCGCGATCGTCATGACCGAGATGCACGGCAACCCGATCGACGTCGCCGAACGGCTCCGGGTCTCCATCCGCGAAAGCCCGACCGACGGCCCGAGCGGACCGGTCCGGTTCACCGTGAGCATCGGCATCGCCGAGCTCAAGCCCGACGACGACCTCGAAACCCTGCTCGGCCGCGCCGACGCGGCGCTCTACCGGGCCAAGGAAGGCGGCCGCGACCAGGTACAGCCCGGATAGCCGGCTGCTACAGCCCGAGCAGGCGGCGAAGTCCCTGATCAACCTTCGCGGCGAGCGTTGCGGTGATCCGGCCATGCCGATGCTCGAACGCTGCCGGGTCGGCGAACCGGATCCGGGACAGGTCGATGGTGCCGCCGCCGGCCAGATCGCTGGGCAGTGGCAGAAGGATGCCGGGCACGTCGCCGTCGGCACGGCTGTGGATCAACACAATGACCGGGTATGCACGGGTGAACGCGTTAGCGCTGACCACCAGGACCCGGATTCGCCGGCTGCCGAGGGTGTAGTCGACAACGTCGCCGCGGGTCGGCGCTACCACGCGTCGTTGAACTCGGCGAACGTGGCCGCATCCTCACCGGTCAGAGAGGCGTGCCAGTCGGCCGCAGCCGCGACCGCACGTCGGTCCAGGTATTCCCGGATGGCCTCGGCCACGAAGGCGGATCGATTGCTGCCTGCCACGGCGGCGTTGAGCTCTTCGCCGAGCTCGTCGTCGAAGGTGATGGAGATGCTCACGGTCACGTCGGTGACAATACCACCGGCACTATCACCAGCACGATTGCGGATCCGATCGGCGCGTCACCCGCTTCGCCGAGCCACGTCGGTCACTCGCCCTTGTCGCGCTCCTGCCAGGTGCACAGGCAGAGCTTGTTGCCCTGCGGGTCGGCCAGCACCCAGAAGCTCGGCGCCTCCGCGTCGCTGACCAGCGTGCCGCCCGCCGCGACCGCCGCCTCGATCCGGGGCTGGACCTGCGCGGGGTCCACCCACACGTCGGGGTGCCAGCGCTGCCGGGGCTCGGCGCTGCCGGACTCCTGCAGCCACACGGTCGGCAGCGCCCCGAACGGATCGCGCAGTTCGTCGCCGGCGGGCGCCATCGCCAGCACCGCGCCCCAGAACGGCAGGACCGCGCCGAACTCCGGGCTGTCCAGCGCCAGCTCGAGCCGGGAGACGGTCGCGCACTCCGTCGCGGTGCCGGCGTCGGCGGCGATCCTGGAGACGGTGCGGGCCAGCCGGAGGTCGCGGCCGGTGACCGCGCCGACGTCGTGGCTGGTCAGCCGCACGTCGACGTGGGTGTACCGCAGGTCGAGATCGGGATGGTGGTCCATCGCCTCGGCCGCGGCGCCGACGGCGTCGACGAGGGCGAGCCCGGCCGCGAAGTCGGCGGTCCGGATCCGGGTCTGAAGCCCACCGAGCAGGTAGGCCCACCCGGCCGGCGCCTGGTCGGCGATCTGCTGTCCCGTCAATTCGGTCATGGTGGGATGCTCGCGCACCCGGTCGAAAAGTCAAGCCACGCCCGGGTGACCACCCGCGTGTTGGCCGGCGGATTCCGGTGTCCCGCCGGAAAGGTACGGCTCATGCGCCTCATCTCTGGACTGTTCGCCGCGGTGACGGCGGTGTCGGCCGCCGCCGTGCTGGTCACCGGGCCGGCCGGCGCGGATCCGGCGCCGCTCGGGCCGGGGCCGCAGGACGCCGCCCGGCTCAGCCGGGCCTGGACCGGCTCGCCGGCACAGGGAAACATCGGGTCCGGACCCGTCTACGCCGCCGGATCGGTCTACTACACCGAGGACGCCTTCCCGGTCAGCGATCCCCGCAGCGGCCTGCGGATCTCCCGGCGCGACGCCGCCACCGGGCGACCGCTGCCGTTCGCCGCGCCCGCCGTCAAGGCGCTCCTGTTCGCCCAGCCGGTCACCGACGGCGCCCGCATCTTCACGGTCAGCGCGTACGAGAACTCGGATCCCGTCGCGAGCGTGCGGGCGTACACCCTCGACGGCCGGGCCTCCTGGACCCGCCGGCTGCCCGGGGAGAAGTTCCTGCTGACCATGGTCGTCGCCGGGCCGCTGGTGATCGCGGCCGGGGAACTCGACTGCGACCGGGAGCCCGAGGCCAGCTGCGAGCGGACCACCGTCGCCGCGTGGTGGGCCGCCACCGGCAAGCGGGCCTGGCAGCGGACCGTACCGGGCGGCTCGCCGCAGCTCGTGGCAGCGGCCGGACGATTGACGGTGAGCAGCACGGCCGGCCCGGGCACCGCCGACCTCACCGCCATGGACGCGGCCAGCGGTCGCCGGCTCTGGGTCCGCAAGCGGCTGACCGCGGGCCCGCTGGCCGCCGACGGCGGCAGCGTCTACCTGGCCGGCGGTGACCTCTGTGCCCTGCGGGCGAGGGACGGCCGCCGGCGGTGGTGCGTCAAGGACCGCCGCTATCACGACATCACCGTGGCCGGCGGCGGGCTTTACGCCGTGGCCGACTCCGAAGTGGCCGACCGGGACCAGCGGGTCGTCGCCCTCACCACCGGCGGCCGGGCCCGCTGGGCGGTGCCCGCAAGCCCGACCGGCCCGCTCACCGCCGCCAACGGCGTCGTCTACCTGCAGCACTACCCGCAGGACGCCCCGGCCATGCCGCATCCCGTCGACCGGCCCACCCGGCTGCTCGCCCTGCACGGCAGCACCGGCGCCAGGCTGGCCGAACTCCCGGTGACCGACGGCTACAGCAGCGGCCCCGTGGCGGTCGGCCCCGGCCGGGTGTTCACCACCGCCTACCTGACGGCCGTGCTGGGCTTCGCCCCGAGGCCGTAGCGGGGGTCAGCTCCAGCCCGCGTCCCGGCAGGCCCGGGTGAGCGCGTCCGCGGCGGACTTCCAGGCGGCGTCGCTGTCGTTGGCGCTGCGGCCCATGTCACCCACCCGGTCGGCGATGGCCTGGTTGTCGCTGCCCGCCACCGACGTGCTGACCTTGTCTGCCAGCGCCAGCCGGGCCGTCTTGCCGCGAGCCGCCGGATGGCCCTCCGCGAAGTCGGCGCACGCCTGGGTGGCCGGGGCATCGAGCTTGCCGACCTGCTCGTCCCGGGAGGACCTGCCCACCGCCAGTCCAACCAGGACCACCGCGGTCACGCCCCCCGCGATGACGACCTGACGCTTGTTGAGACTCAGCTTCACGGTTCTCCACTCTGAACGCACGGACAGGAATCCGGAAGGCAGACTATCCGCCGGCCGGGCTCCCGCCCGTAGCGAGAGTGCGCTCAGGCCGCGCGGTGCGGCAGCTTCCAGCCCGGCCGCGGGAAGTGGCAGGTGTAGCCGTTCGGAATGCGCTCCAGGTAGTCCTGGTGCTCCGGCTCCGCTTCCCAGAACGGGCCGGCGGCGGTCACCTCGGTGACGACCTTGCCCGGCCACAGCCCCGACGCCTCGACGTCGGCGATCGTGTCCTGCGCGACGTGCTTCTGCTCGTCGTCGGTGTAGAAGATCGCCGACCGGTAGCTGAGGCCGATGTCGCCACCCTGGCGGTTCAGCGTGGTCGGGTCGTGGATCTGGAAGAAAAACTCCAGCAGATCACGGTACGAGGTCACGGCCGGGTCGTAGCCGATCTCGATCGCCTCGGCGTGGGTCCCGTGGTTGCGGTAGGTCGCATTCGGCACGTCACCACCGGTGTAACCGACCCGGGTGGAGACGATGCCCGGGCGCTTGCGGATCAGATCCTGCATCCCCCAGAAACAGCCTCCGGCGAGTACGGCCTTCGCTGCGGTCATCGCGATACACCTCTTTCTCGGCGGCCTGTCTGCCTCCTGAACCGTAGCGCAGAGCCCGGGGGGTCAGCGGCGGAGCACGTCGACGAGCTGCCCGCCCAGCCCGGTGCACGCGTCCAGGTCGAGCCGGTAGGTGACGTACCGCCCGCGGCGCTCCGGGATCACCAGCCCGGCCGCCCGCAGCACCGCCAGGTGGCGGGACACCTCCGGTGCGGTGATCGCCCAGAAGTCGGCCAGTTCGCCGGTGGTGTGCGGGCCCCGGGCCAGGGTGCGGCACAGGCGCAGCCGCAGCGGATGGGCGAGGGCGGTCAGCCGGGCGTCCAGCTCGTCGACCCGCAACACCGGGCGCGGGTCGCGGCCGGGGCGGGGATACTGCAGCACCGGGCGCCAGCCGGTCGCGTACACGATGGTCAGGTGCGGGGCGCCGTACACGCTCGGGATGAGGGTGATGCCGGCGCGGCCGTCCGCGGTGAGGTCCTGCAGCTTGTCGACCGTGACGACGCCCCGGCCGGGATCGGCGCGGATCGCCGGGGAGATCCGGTCGAGCGCGGTGAGGCCCTCCCGGGCCAGGTCGAAGCGGCGCCGGGCGGCCTCCTCGGTCAGCCCCGGGCGCAGGCGCTCCCAGACCGCGCCGAAGAAGGCCGCCTCGCAGGCGAGCAGCGCCCGGCGTACCCGTTCCCGCTCGGCACCCGGATCGCCCAGCACCCGCCCGGCCCAGGCCGCCTGCCTCGGACCCCGGGCCCGGGCCGAGGCCAGGGCCCGCCGGCGGGCGTCGCGGTCACGCAGCGGCGACCACATCCGGGGCGCCGGCGAGACGGCCCGGTGCGCGCCGAGCGCGGCGGCCACCCAGCGCTCGTCGTCGAGGCGGTCGACCTCGTCCAGTTCGGCCCGCAGGCTCGCCCGGGGCTCCGCGGGAAAGAGGAAGTCGGCCCGGCCGGAGACCCACAACAACCCGAAGTCGGCCAGCTCGGCGGCCAGATCCGGCGGGACGGCGGCCGCCATGGTCGCGGCCGCGGACGCGGCATCCGGGTGGTGCCCGGGCACGGCAAGCACATGCAGTACGGCGGCCAGTTCGGCGAGCGGCGACGGTGCAGTACGGATCTCGCCGACCTGCAACCCGGCGATGTCGATCGAGGTGGCCACCGTCCCGATGGTGACAGGTGTCCGGGCCGACGGACACCGATTGACCAGCTTCGTCAATCGACGGCCCGGCGATTGGCGGCCCGGTCCAACCGGGACCGTTCCACCGCCGTACGGCCCGACGATCGGCACCGTGACCACCACCCGCACCACCCTGCACCGGCTGGCCGACATCCCCGGCGCCCGCCGCTACGCCCTCAGCGCGACCGTCGAGGCGGCCACCTCCGGCGTGCTGCGCCCGTTCCTGGTGCTGTACGCGGTGACGACCGGGCTCAGCGCGCCCCTGGCCGGGGTGCTGCTGACCGTGGGCATGCTGGCCGGGCTCGCCGCCATCCCCCTCGCCGGGCGCTGGATCGACACCGGCGCGCGCCGGGGACCGGCGATGGCGGCGCTGCTCACCCGCGCGGCCGGCGCGCTGGTGCTGGTGCTGCTGCCCGGACCGGCCGGGTTCGCCGCCGCCGCCGTGCTGGTGGGCATGGGTACGCAGACCGCCCCGCCCGCGAACGCCGCGCTGATCGCCGCGCTCGTCGAGCCGACGCAGCGGCCCGCCGCGCTGGCCACGATCCGGTCGCTCCGCAACGCCGGGCTGGGCACCGGGGCGCTGTTCGCCACTCTGGTCGTCACGGGCGGCCCGGGCGCGCTGCGTTGGCTCGCGCTGGTGACCGCGGCGGGGTGCGCGCTGGGTGCGGCGCTGGTCGCCGGGGTGCCGCAGCGCCACCTGACCGTCGGAGTGCCGCAGCGGCACAGGGCCGTCGGGGTACCGCAGCGGCGCAGGGCCGCCGGTCCCGCGGCGGCCGGGGACGGCCCGGAGGCGGCCGGCGATTCTGCCGTGACCTGGGACGGCCAGGTGTCGGCCGGCGATTCTTCTGCCGTGACCCGGGATGGCCGGGTGGCGGCCGACAGGCGGTTGCGGATGGTGACGATCCTGGCTGTGGCCGGCATCCCGTTCGCGTTCTACGCCGACATTCTTGAGATCGCGCTGCCGCTGCTGCTGGTCCAGGACCTGCGGGCCGCCCCGGCCTGGTCCTCGGGCATCTTCGTCGGCAACACCGTGCTGGTGATCGCGCTGCAGGTGGTCTTGGCCGTCCGGCTGGCGCGGCGGTCGCGCGGCTACGTGCTGGCGGCTTCGGGTGTCCTGCTGGCCGCTTCCTACCTGGGCTTCTGGCTCGGGGCGGCGGCTGGCGGCGGCACCGGCACGCTGATCGTCGCGCTGGTCGCCGTGCCGTACACGATGGGCGAGATCCTCTACACCGGCAGCGCGGAGCCGCTGGTCATCGCGTCGGCGCCGGCGCACCTGCTGGGCCGGTCCCTCGCCCGCTGGCAGCTCAGCTACGGCCTGGCCCGGGCCGTCGATCCGATGATCATCACCACGCTGTTGACGGTTGGCGCGGCGGCGCTCTGGGTGCCGCTCGCCGTGGCCACCCTGGCCGGGGCCGCGGTTGTGGCCCTGGCCACCCGATCAGATGCGGCCGCCGCCGTGATCGCAATGAGCCGGGACGGCCGGTAAACGAGTCTTTTTCCGATATCGCCATCTTCGTCGGCCGTTTCGGGGCGTAATAGGGCGTGTGAAACGTCTGCCCGCGCTCCTCAGCGCCCTTGCCCTGACCGCCACCCCGGTCCTCGCTCCGGCCGCGCCGGCCGCCGCCACCGCCGCCGCCCTGCTCCTCGCGCCGGCGGCCACTGCCACCCCGCTCCTCGCGCAAGCCGCCACCGCCCCGCTCCTCGCGCAAGCCGCTGCCACCCCGGTCCTCACGCTGGGCGCCGCCACCCCGGCCGAGGCGGCGCCCGCTTATCACGTGGTGCGGCCGGGCGAGACGATCAAGAGCATTGCCGCGCGCTTCGGCCTGCGGCGCCGTGACCTGCGCGCCTGGAACGGCATCATCAAGCCGAACCAGCCCAGCGCGGACGGCGTGCTCAACCTGGCCGAGCCCGTCGGCGGCGGGCTGTCCGGCTGGCGCTCCTCGATCGAGACCGTGACCCCGGGGGCGGTGAACTGGGCCCCGGCCAAGAAGTGCCCGGTGCCGCCGGCCGGCCTGCGCAAGGTCTGGGTCACCTACATCGACTTCTACGGCGTCTCCCACCAGGGCAGCATCGTCGTGCACCGGACGATCGCGGCCCGGACCCAGCGGGCATTCCAGGCGCTCTACCGGATGCGCTTCCGGATCCAGGGGATGAGCCCGATGACCCTCAACGCGCCCTACATCTCGGACATGGGCGCGGTCACCTCCGGATACAACTGCCGGGCCGTCAACGGGAGCAAGACCTGGTCGCAGCACGCGTACGGGAAGGCCGTCGACGTCAACCCGGTGCAGAACCCGATGGTCCGCGGCACCTACATCGATCCCGCCGGTGGCACCACCTTCCTGCAGCGGGGCGCGTACCGCCGCGGCATGATGCACGCGGCCGGCGCGGTCCGGGCGTTCACCGACAACGGCTTCCACTGGGGCGGACGCTGGCGCACCCTGAGGGACGACATGCACTTCAGCATGAACAACCGCTGATCACCGCGTCCGGGACGTGCCGTGGGCGGCGAACGACCGCCGGTCGCCGTGCCAGTCCTGGGCGGCCAGCGCGGCCAGGTCCACGTCCGTCAGGCGCACCCGCGCGGCGGCCGCGTTCTCGGCGATCCGGGCGGGGCTGCGGGTGCCGGGGATCGGCACGACGTCCGGACCCTGCGCGAGCAGCCAGGCCAGCGCGACCTGACCGACGCCGATCCGGTGCGCCTCGGCGATCGCGGCCAACTCTTGCACCAGGGCGAGGTTCGCGGTCAGGTTCGCACCGGCGAAACGCGGATCTCCGGCGCGGAAGTCGCCCTCTCCGTACGAGGCCGGCAACGCCCCGGTCAGCAGCCCGCGCCCGAGCGGGCTGTACGGCACCAGCCCCACCCCGAGGCGCCGCGCCGCCGGCACGACATCACGTTCGGGCTCCCGCCACGACAGGGACCACTCGAACTGCACCGCCGCGATCGGGTGCACCCGTACGGCCTGCTCAAGCTGCCGTGGGTCGACCTCGGAGAGCCCCAGGTGCCGGACCTTGCCCGCGGTGACCAACTCCCCCATCGCACCGACCGTCTCGGCCACCGGCACCGCCGGGTCGACGCGGTGCAGGTAGTACAGGTCGATCGTGTCGACACCCAGCCGGTCCAGGGACGCATCGCAATAGCCGCGCACATGCTCCGGGCGGCCGTCCAGTTCGACCCCGTTCGCGCCGCGGACGATGCCGAACTTGGTCGCCAGCACCACCTCGGCGCGACGGCCGGTGATCGCCCGGCCGATGAGCCGCTCGTTGTGCCCGCGGCCGTAGCTCATCGCGGTGTCGATCAGGGTGACCCCGAGGTCGAGCGCCGCCCGGACGGTGGCGACGGACTGCTCGTCGTCGGCGGGCCCGTACGCCTGGGAGAAGCCCATGCAGCCGAGGCCGAGCGCGGACGTCGGCAGGCAGCCGAGATGTCGTTGTTCCATTCCTGCAGCCTGCGGCGGCGCCAGCCATATGTCCAAGAGCCGTTTGCGCTCCCACTCATCGCGCAGCACGATGAATCGATGGAGTTGCGCCAGTTGACCTACTTCGAGGCCGTCGCCCGGCTGCACGGCTTCACCCGGGCCGCCGGGCAGCTCCGCGTCGCACAGTCCGCGGTGTCGGCGCAGATCAGGGCGCTGGAGGCGGAGCTGGGGACCGCGCTGTTCACCCGGACCACCCGGAGGGTGGCACTCACCCAGGCCGGCGAGCTGCTGCTGGCCCGCACCCGCAGGGTGTTCGGCGAGCTCGACGGCGCCCGCGCGGACCTGGCCGAGCTGGCGGCGGTGCTGCACGGGCGGGTGACGCTCGGTTCGATGGCCGTGCTCGGCGGCTTCGACCTGCCCGCCGCGGTCGCCGGCTTCCACGCCCGCTACCCGGGCGTCTCGCTCACGCTGCGTACCGGCCTGATCGCCGAGCTGCTGGCGAAGCTCGACGCCGGCGAGGTCGATCTGGTCCTCGGGCCGGTCCACGAGGATCTGCCGGCGCGGTTCACGGCCCGCGAGTTGGTGGACGAGCAGGTGGTGCTGATCCTGCCGCCCGGCCGGGCGGCGGTGCGAGAGCTGGCGGACGTGCGCGACGAGCCGTTCGTGTGCCTGCCGGCGGGCAGCGGACTGCACGCGATCCTGGACCGGGCCGCGGCCGACGCGGGTTTCGAGCCGCGGGTGCAGTTCGAGACCCACAGCGCGGCGAGCATCCGGGAACTGGTCGGCGCCGGGCTGGGCGTGGCGCTGGTGGCCCGCTCGGCCGCGGTCATCGACGGGCCGGCCGTCGTCGTCGTACGGCTGGAACCGGCGCCCGCGCACCCGGCGATCGGCCTGATCCACCTCCGGGACCGGCGGCTGAGCGCGCCGGCCCGGGCCTGCCGTCAAGAGCTGATCAGGCGGGCCTGAGCAGGGCAACGAGGAACTCCGAGCCGGGGCCGAACGGGCGCAGATCCCAGGTGGAGAGCAGCACGTCGGGCGCCAGCCCGGCGGCGGTCGCGTCGGCGAGGAAGTCGTCGAACGGGTAACCCCGGTCGGCGCCGAAGCCGATCACCACCCGGCCCCGCTCCCCCAGGTGGGCCCGCATCCGCCGGAGGATCTCGCCGCGGGTGTCCGGGGCGACGAAGGTCATCACGTTGCCGGCGCAGACGATCACGTCGAAGCGGTCCGGCAGCTCCAGCTCGGCCAGGTCGCCGACGCGCCAGCGCGGCCCGGGGTAGTCCTGCTCGGCGGCGGCGATCAGCTCGGGATCGAGGTCGACGCCCGTCACCTCGTGCCCGGCGACGGCGAGCAGGCCGCCCACCCGGCCGGCACCGCAGCCGGCGTCGAGGATCCGCGCGCCGCGGCCGACCATCGCGTCGATCAGCCGCGCCTCGCCGCCCAGGTCGGCGCCGTCGCGGGCCATGGTCCGGAATCGTTCGATGTACCACTGCGAGTGGCCGGGGTTCGCCGCGATCTGCTGCAGCCAGAGGTTGTCCACGTGAGTGCACACTGCCAGACGGAACGGGCCCGGTCTCGCGAAGAGACCGGGCCCACGATTTTCCGGGAGTTGCCAGCATCCGGGAGTTACCAGTTGCGGTAATTGTCCTGGCTCTGCGCGTTGAACACGTCCGTCTCGGCCCGGCGGGCCGCGTCGGTCCGCCGATCCTTGAGCTGCAGCACGTCCATGCCCTTGGCGATGTCGTTGGAGTAGATGTAGCCGTTGTACCAGTACGCCGACCACGAGCCGCCCAACACGAAGCTGGTGGCCGAGATGGGTCCCCGCTCCCAGTAGGCGATCTCCTTGGGCTTGCGCGAGTTGGTGAAGTCCCAGACCGAGATGCCGCCCTGGTACCACGCCTGGACCATGATGTCGCGACCCGGCACCGGGATCAGCGAGCCGTTGTGGGCCACGCAGTTCTCGTTCTCGGTGTTGGTCCGCGGGATCTTGAAGTAGCTGCGGAACACCAGCTTGCGCTTGCTGCCCTTGCCCACGATGTCGTAGATCGCGTCGGCGCCGCGGTTCGGGCCGATCGTCGGGTTGCAGGTGGCCGCGCCGCCGCCGCCGAGCTCGTCGGTGAAGACGACCTTGGTGGCGGAGTTGTTGAACGTGGCCGAGTGCCAGAACGCGAAGTTCACCGTGTCCCGGACCGTCGTGATGACCTTGGGCGCGGTACGCACCGAGATGTCGAACAGTGCGCCGTCACCCATGCAGGCGCCCGCGGCGATGTCCTTCTCCGGGTACGCGGTGATGTCGTGGCAGCCGGTCGTCGCGGACTGGCCCGTGGTGCCACCACCGTAGCCGCCGTCCGGGAAGAGCACCGGGGTCGCCACCACAGCCGCGGCGGTCGGGTTCCGCAATGGGACCCGCACGATGGAGATCTTGTCGTGCGGCAACGCGCAGTTCGGCAGGTCCGCCGTGCTCAGGTTGTACGACGAGACGTACAGGTAGACCGACTTGTCGCCACGCTTGCCCGGAACCAGCGTCTGGGTGTGCGAGCCGCAGTCCGTCTTGACCGACTTGAGGTACTTCGGCGTCAGCGGGTCGCTGATGTCGAAGATCTTGATGCCTTCCCAGCGGTCGCCGGGCACGGCGGTGGTCGAGGCGGCGTTGTCGCAGGAGTCGTTCGTCCGCTGCGAGTCGGTGCCCAGGAACAGCAGGTTGCCCTTGATCGACACGTCGTTCTGCGAACCGGGGCAGAGCACCTGCACGGCGACGGTCGGCGCCTTGGGCTTGCTGATGTCGTAGACCGTGAAACCGTTGTAGTTGCCGCCGTATGCGTAGTCGCCCTGGAAGGCCCAGTCAGAGTTGACGGAGTTGGCGAAGGGTCCCGTCTTCGGCAGGTAGGCGACCTGCTTCAGGTTGGGCGTGCTGGCGATCTCGTCGACGCCGGGCGGGGTGCCCGGGTCGAGGGCGGGTGCTTGCGCCACACCGCTCGAGGGCGCCGTCAACAGTCCGATGAGGACCGCCGCCGTGCTGAGGCAGGCCAGACGCTTGAGCTGCCGCCCTCGTGAGGCAGAGTGCTTCATGGAGCTCCTTCCGGCTGCTGGCGCACCGAGGGGCAGGATGATCACGTACGGTGCGCATTCACCTAGGTCGCTACAGTAATCGCCGGAGCGTGCACGCGGGGGGCATTGTTATCCGGATGAGAGGGTGAGATGACTCGCCAAAGGACATTGATGCTGGTCAGCGCCGCAGTGGTGGTCCTCGCGGCGGGCGGGACGGCGCTGGTCGCGCGCGCCGGCAACGACCGTTCGGCTGCCGCGCCACGGCCATCCGCGAGCTCGGCGCCACCCGTCCGGGTGGTGCAGCCCGGCCGGCCGGGGGAGTCCGCCCGGGTGTCCAACTCGGACCTGGTACGCGCTCCCGACGGCTCGACATACAACGCGATCGATGTGACATTCGTGCAGATGATGATCGTGCACCACGCCCAGGCGCTGGAGATGGCGCAGCTCGCCCCGGAACGCGCCGGCGGCACCGGGCTGCGCGCGCTGGCCGCCCGGATCAGCGCCGCGCAGGGGCCGGAGATCAGCTGGCTGAAGCGGTGGCTGGCGGACCGCAAGCTCCCGGAGACCGACCCCTCGCACGATCACGCCACCATGCCAGGCATGCAACCCCCGGCCGCGCTGGCGGCGCTCACCACGGCCCGGGGCCCGGACTTCGACCGCAAGTTCGTCGCGATGATGACCGCACACCACCGGGGCGCCCTCCAGATGGCCGGCGACGTGCTGAGCGGCGGCACCGACCAACTGCTGCGCGAGACGGCCAACGAGATGGCGGTCGAGCAGGGCAGCGAGATCCGGCGGCTCGCCCAGCTCTAGCCACCGGCAGGACCGTGATCACCGTCCGGACCGACGCCCCGGACGGTGTTGGGTCGGTCACCTAATCGAGCCACGGGGATGCGTGCGGCCGGGGCGGGCCGATAGGTTGTCCCGTGTGGATGTGAGGGGTGTGCTTCGCCGTAGGCGGCTGCCGCTCGTCGTGTCCCTCTTCCTCGCCGCGCTGCTCGGCGGCCCGACCGTGGCCGGCCCGGTCACCGATCCACTCCCGGTGCCCGTCACCGCCGCGGCAGCAGCCGCACCGACCGTCGCGGCATCCACGCCGGCCCTCCTCGACGAGGTCGTCACCCAGCCGCCGGCCTCCGCGGCCGCGCCGGCCCAGCCGGTCCTGCTCGCCACGCCCGTCCTGACCGACCAGGTCAGCACGGCCGCCACCGCGCCACGAGGTCCGCCGCACACCGCCTGAACGTCTCGTCACGCCCTCGCGCTTTATCGAGGGTGCTCGATTACCGACCTCTCGCGGTGGATAAGGGATAGATCATGGACCTTGCTATGGCACTTCTCGTCGGCAACAGCGGCCAGGTGGCCGTCATCTGGCTCGCACTGATCCTGCTGGCTGTCATCGCCCTGTTCGCGCTGGCCCTGCCGCGCGGCGTGCACCGCCCGCGGCAGATCTCCGCATGGCTGGCCGACAACGCGGCGCAGAAGCGCGCCGAGGCGGAGCGCCGCGCCGAGGAGGCGGCCGAGACGATCCGATATGCCGACGAGATCGCCGTCGCCGCCCGGGGCGCGACCAACACCGCCGAACGCCGCCGCGACGAATGCCAGCGCGCGCAGGCCGCCGTCGAGGGCGCCTGGCAGGCATACCAGCAGGCGGACGCCGCGCTGGGCCGGGCCCGCCGCGCCGCCGCGTACGGCTTCCCGGACTCCCCGGTCGACGCCGACGAGCGCGCCGAGCGGGCGCATGCGCTGCGCCGCTCCGCCCAGGCCGCGTACCGCCGGGGTGACCTCTCCGACACCCAGTTGCTGGACGCGCTCACCCACCGCAACGGATGGAACCCGGCCCTGCACCCGGTCACGCAGGAGCTCGCCCTGGCCCGGGCCGCCGTCAGCCACCGCTTCGCCGCATACCAGCGCAGCCTCGACGCCGAGAACGCCGCCTGGCAGGCCTCGGACATCGCCACCGCCGCGGTCCGCAGCCTGCGCCAGGAGGTCGCCGCGGCCGAGGCCCTGGCCGAGGCCGCCCGCGCCGCCCTGCCGGAGACCACCGGGCACGTCCCCAGCCCCCGCCGCGTCCCCGCCGCCGCCTGACCCGCCACCCCTTGCTCTGCTTCTCCATACCTAGGCGTTTCATGATCTTGCCGTGATATGTCTCATGTAGACAGAGAAAAGTGCCTCCGAGCTGGGAAAGTCTGAGTGTCGAAGTCAGAAGGAATCCCGAACCGGAAGGCACTTTTCGCGTGCATGACTCTACCCGATGGTCGCAGCGGCTGACCGTCACCGGCATGATGGCCGACGGCGGTAACACCATCCGCGGCATCGACGTGCTGCGCCACCACCACGACCTGCTCGGCGCGGTCGCGTCCCCGCCCACCGGGGCTGCGGTTTCAGGGTCGTTGCCCGGCCTTGTTCACGACGGCGGTGGCCACGCGCGCTCCCGCGTGGAGGACCTCGCCATCGTGGACCGTGGGGGGAGAGGGGGTGACCCTCGATTCACGGACGACTGAACCCGAGGGGGACGAGACCACCTTCGGTGGTGCCTGCGACGCCATCGACTGGAAGGTGGCCGCCATCTTCGCCGCGTCCTCGACGAGGCTGCGGAATCCGAGGTACGCGCCCGACGCGCTGTCCAGAATCAGCTCTTCGCGGGTCCCGTCGGCGCGTACCTGGGAGATGCCCACCCCGTGCCGGCCCGCCACGTCCACCACATCCGGGGTCGTCCGGATGTCGGGGATCAGCGTCAACGCGCGCAGCAATGCGGCATTCATCTGCGGGGAGATGATGGTCGCGTCCCGCAGCAGCACGAGGATCTCGCTGAACGCCTTTTCGTCACGGGTGCTGCCGGCCGACTCGCCCGAATCCTGGTATATCCGGTTGAGCAGTGCCTTGGGTTCGGTTGGCAGGGACTGCAGATAGCTCGTGAACTGCGCCGGCGAGCGGTCGTCCCCCTCCAGCCCGGCCGGCGACACCTCGACCTTGCCGGAATCGCCTAGGCGAGCGGTCTTCGTGCCGTCGACCCGCCACCAGTCTTCCACGGCCCGGTACTGCACCTTGCCGGACCCGTCGCCGTGGGGGACCAGACTCTTGAGATAGATCCACTGATCCGGGCGCGGGTGTTCCGGGGTCCGGGCCTCGGCCTTGGTGGCCATGGCGAGGACGACCTGGGTCGAGCTCACCGTCGTGACGGCTGGCGGGCGCGCCGCCGGCGCCGGCGCAGATCCATAGTCTCCCTGTACGGCCACGGCTGCCAGGCTTACCACGACGGCGAGTCCACCGGCGGCCGCCAGCCCCCAACCGACCCGGGACGGGCCGGCCCGCCAGGATCGGCCCCCGATAGTGGCGGGCGTCGTGCGTGGCCGTCGGGCTGTGTCCGATTCGGCAGCCGACGTCCAGCGGTTGCGAACCTCAGCCAATTGCTCCGGCGCGGCGTCGGGCACCTCGGCCCGAAACTCCCGCAGTGCCGTCAGATCATCCACGGGGAAACTCCTCGTTCAGTGTCATCGGATTGATGCCGTTCAGTGCCGACTGGACCTTCCGGCGCGCCCTGTTCAGGCGCGAGCGGACCGTTCCGATCGGGATGTCAAGTGCCTGGGCGACCTGCTCGTACGACAACTCCGCCCACGCGATCAGCAGGAGCACGTCGCGGTCCTTCGCCGACAGCCGGGCCAGCGCCCCGGCGAGCGGGCGTTGCCATCCGGCCGACAGCACCCGGGCCTCCACCCGGTCGGTGTACGGCTCCGCCACCGGATCGGTCCCGGTGCGCAGACAAGCCCTGTACAGCCGGATCTCTGCCCGACGGTGTTTGGCGACGAGGTTGCTGGCTATGCCGTACAGCCATGGTCCTGCCGTTCGCCGGGCCGGGTCGTAGCGTGCCCGGCCGCGGAAGGCGATCAGGAAGGTGTCCGCCACGACGTCGTCGGCGACGACATTGCCCAAGCGCCGGGTCACGTACCGGTGGATCGCTGCGGCGTGCCGTTCGTAGAGCATGCCGAACAATTCCGGTTCGGCAACCGAGCGTTCAATCAATGACGCGTCGTCGTCCGTAGGGGTACTGAGCCGTGCAAACACACCTGTTGCTCCGTTCGTTCGACTTCCGTGCGGGCCGCTGCGGCGCACGGTCACCCCTTCTTTCCCGATGCGGTCACCGGGGTTCACGCGCGGGCGCTGGCGCGGCGGTGGAGATTCTGGAGGCGGGGCAGTTAGGCTTCTAATACTGCAACCCGATGTTGCGACTTGAGCTGCGGTGACTCGTTGTCCGGTCATGCTGGGTGGTGAGGTGCTCGCGGAGTGGCAGTCGGGCTTGGATGATTTGTTCGCGGTGATCGCGGGTCGGTTTTCGCGGGTGGAGCCGCGTCGGTTGGCGTTCGGGTACGTGCGCGGGCTGCTGGCGCCGTTGGAGCGGCGTAACGGGTGGACGATCGTTGAGCATGCCGGCCGGCGTTCTCCGAATGCGGTGCAGGAGATGCTGTACAGCCCGTGCTGGGATCCACATCTGGTCCGTGACGACGTGCGCCGCTACCTGGTCGAGCATCTGGGCGATGCGGAGGGTGTCCTGATCGCCGATGACACCGGGTTCGTAAAGAAGGGGACACGCTCGGCCGGGGTCCAGCGGCAGTACTCCGGCACCGCGGGCAAGGTCGAGAACTGTCAGATCGACACGTTCCTGGCCTACGCGTGACGACAGGGTCGGGCTTTGATCGACCGGGAGTTGTATCTGCCGAAGTCGTGGATCGCTGACCGGGATCGGTGCACGACGGCGGCGGTGCCCGATGACGTCGAGTTCGCCACGAAACCGCGGCAGGCACGCACGATGCTCGAACGGGCCATCGCGGCCGGGGTGCCCTTCGCCTGGTTCACCGCTGACGGCGCCCACGGCCCGCGGATCTACGACTGGGCTTGGACCCCGATCCGCGCCGCGTTCGGTCACGGCCGTCGGGGCTGGGTCCTGGCCCGCCGCTCGATCAGCACCGGCGAGATCGCCTACAAACCTTTGCCGATAGCTAAACGGCGACCACGTCGAAGCCGAGGCCACCAAAAGAGAGCACTGAATTCCCTTTCATGCCCAATCTGACCGCCAGGGGCCTTCGGGGCGAGCCTGCCCCGGTGGCCCTTGTCAGGCCGCGCCGCCGTTGACGTAGATCGTCTGGCCGTTGATCCAGCGGGCCGGGCCGGCCAACGACGAGACCACCTCGGCGATGTCCTCCGGCCGGCCGAGCCGCTCCATCGGGTTCATTTTGGCCATCCGCTCGATCGTCGCGTCGTCCTTGCCGTCCAGGAACAGCGCGGTAGCGGTCGGGCCCGGGGCCACCGCGTTGACCGTGATGTCGCGACCGCGGAGTTCCCTGGCCAGGATGGGGCTGATCGCCTCGACGGCCGCCTTGCTCGCCGCGTACGCCGCATAGGTCGGCAGGTGGAGCCGCGTCACCGAGGTGGAGAAGTTGATGATCGCGCCGCCCGGACGCAGCCGGCGGGCCGCCTCGCCGTCGACCACGAAGGTGCCGCGGATGTTGGTGCGGTGCACCCGGTCCAGGTCGTCCAGGCTCAGCTCGGCCACCGGGGCGAGCGCCATGACGCCGGCCGCGTTGACGACCACGTCGATCCCGCCGTACCGCTGCTCGGCCAGGTCGAAGGCCGCGCGGACGGCGGTTTCGTCGGCCACGTCCGCCTGGATCGCGACCGCGTTGCCGCCGGCGGTCTCGATCGCCGCGACCGCCTTCCCGGCCTCGGCCGCGTTGCCCGCGTAGACGATGACGACGCGTTGCCCGTCGGCGGCGAGACGCTCGGCGACCGAGCGGCCGATGCCGCGGGATCCGCCGGTGACAATCGCGATGCGGGGCTGGTTGCCGGTCATGCTGACTCCTTCGATAGCGCTGTACGACATTGATAACAAGACCACGTTAGCACTGCTAGCGTCAAGGCGCTAACAGTGAGGTGTTATCGTCGTTACATGGCATCGGAGTCGAACCGCGAACGGATCATCGAGGCGGCCGCCGCCCTGCTCACCCAGGGCGGCCGGGAGGCTGTGTCGACCCGCGCGGTCGGTGCGGCCGCCGGCGTTCAGGCACCGACGCTCTACCGACTCTTCGGCGATAAGCAGGGCCTGCTGGACGCGGTCGCGAGCCACGGTTTCGCCACCTACCTGCGGAAGAAGGCCGCCCTCGAGCCCGGCGACGACCCGGTCCAGGACCTGCGCCAGGGCTGGGACCTGCACGTCGGCTTCGGGGTGGAAAATCCCGCCTACTACGCGCTGCTCTACGGCGAGCCGCGACCCGGCGTGCGGTCACCGGCCACCCGCGCGGCGGAGGAGATCCTCGCCGGCCAGGTGCGCCGGATCGCCGAGGCCGGCCGGCTGCGGGTGAGCGAGGAACGCGCCGCCCACCTGATCCACTCGGCCGCCGCGGGCATGACCTTCCAGCTCATCGGCCTGCTGCCGGAGCAGCGCGACCCCACCCTGTCGGCGCTGGCCCGCGAGGCGGTCATCGCGGCCGTGACGACAGACGCCCCCGCCGCCGGCGACGACGACGGAGTGGCCGGGCACGCGATCGCGCTGCGGGCCGCGCTGCCTCGGCTCGCCGAGCTCTCCCCCGCCGAGCGGGCCCTGCTTAACGAGTGGCTGGGCCGGCTCACCGCCTGATCAGCCCAGGCTCACCCAGGCGCCGCTGTCGACCGACCGCGCCATCGCGTCCAGCGCCAGCGCGCTGTGCACGGCGTCGTCCAGGGTCGCGCCGTACGGCTTGCCCTCCGCGACCGACCGCAGGAAGTGGTAGGCCTCGATCACCTTCAGATCGTCGTAGCCCATCGCGATGCCGGCGCCCGGCTGGAACGCCGCGTAGTCGCCGTCCCCCGGCCCGACGTAGACGGTCCGGAACGGCAGATCCTGGTACGCGTCCCCCGTGCTGACCTTCAGCTCGCCCATCCGGCGGAAGTCCCACGCCACCGCCCCGCGGGTGCCATGCACCTCGAAGCCGTAGTTGTTCTGCTGCCCCACCGCGATCCGGCTCGCCTCCAGCACGGCCCGGGCCCCCGAAGCGAGACGCAGCTGGCTGGACACGTAGTCCTCGTTCTCCACCGGGCCCAGCTCGCCGCCGCTGGCCCGGGTGTGCCCCGCGGTCGCGCCGGTCGGCCGGGCCCGCTCGGTCACGAACGTCGCGGTGTCGGCGACCAGCGCGCTGATGTCACCGAGCAGATACCGCACCAGGTCGACGCCGTGCGCGGCCAGGTCGCCGAGCACGCCGCTGCCGCCCCGGGCCCGCTCGAAGCGCCAGCTCAGGGCGCCCTCGGGATGCGCGGCATAGTCGCTGAAGAGCCGGAACCGGGCGTGCGTGACCGTGCCCAGCTCACCGCCGGCGATCAGGTCGCGGGCGGCGGCCACCGCCGGGGCGTTGCGGTAGTTGAAGCCGACGACGCCCTGAACACCGGCCGCCCGGGCCGCCTCGGCGACCGCGCGGGCGTCGGCGGCGTCGAGCCCGACCGGCTTCTCGATCCAGATGTGCTTGCCGACCCGGGCCAACTCGACCCCCAGCTCGCGATGCAGAAAGTTGGGCGCCGCGATGCTCACGGCCCGGATCCGCGGGTCGGCGGCCAGCTCGCGCCAGTCGAGGGTGGCGGCGGCGAAGCCGTACTGGGCGGCGGCCTCGGCGGCCCGGCCGGGCACCTCGTCGGCGACCGCGACCAGCTCGGGGCGGACCCCCAGCTCCGGGAAATGATGCAGAACCCGCAGGTAGGACTGGGTGTGCACGCGGCCCATCCAGCCGAATCCGGCTACGGCAACCCCGAGCGTCTCTCGACTCATCCGGCAAGTCTGCCTCACCGGCGGCACGGATGATCAGCGCATGAGCTGACCGACCCGGAGCCGGCCGGGCCGCACAACGTCGGCGTAGGCACCGAAGCACGCCGCGCGGCCGAGGCCCAGGCCGCGACCACTGCTTCTCAGCCTGCGCCCGCCGCGACTGCTGACGGGCGCATCGCGCCGTCCCGCCGGCCGAGCGCCCGGACGGCGACGATGATGACCGGCACGAGGACCAGGTGGCAGAGCGCGAGTGTCACCTTGCTCGTCGCGTCGAGGTCGGCGGGCAGGGTCATCAGGGCGATGGTGGCGATCGCCAGCAGCGGGCCGACTACCAGCGCGGTGCGAATCACCCAGCCGCCGAGCCGGGCCAGCAGCGCCACAGCCACGAGCCCGACCAGCAACGGCGCGACGCTGAAGGCGACCACGGTGACGCCGTCCACCACCGCCGGGCCGCTGGACGATGTGAAGTGGAAGGTGCCGCCGGCTGCCCGGCCCACGCCGTACAGGATCAGGTTGATCAGTGCCGCCGTGCCGACGGCGGCCGCGATGATCAGGGTTTTAGGCATCCGCCGGCGCCGTTCCGCGCGCGAGGAAGGCCTCGATGCGGTCGAGGGCGCCCACCCAGACCTCGCTGACGAAGAAGTCGCGAACCTCGGGCACCGGGAAGCCGCTCTGCACAACGGTCATCAACGTGCCCTCGTCGATCGCCTCGAAGGTGATCTCGATCCGGGTGGTCATCGTCATGCCGTCCGGGCTGGTGCCGGTGGAGTCGGTGACCAGCCGGTGCGGCCGGTCGATCTCCACGAACGTCTGCGTCTCCCGGAACAGCGTGTCGGGATTCGGCCCCCACACGGCGGTCTGCTGGCCGCCGACCCGCAGGTCCACCTCGATCTCGACGATGCCAGGCTGCTCATCGAGGATGCTGAACCAGATCTTCTGCTTCTCCGCGTCGGTGTAGGCGTCGAAAACGTCGGCCGGGGTCGCCGGCAGCCGCCTTGTCATCCGCATGTCCAGAGTCATGGTCGGTTTCCTTCCGTGCCGCGTTCGAGAGTGAAGTAGGCGTCGAGGCCGTCGAGCCTGCGAGCCCAGAGCCGTTGGTAGAAGCCGATCCACGCCATGGCCTCGTCCAGCGGCGCCGCGCCGAGGCGGCACTGCCGTGCGCGCCCCACCTTCTCCGTAACGACGAGGCCCGCATCCTCGAGCACCTGGACGTGCTTCTTCATGCCGGTCAGGCTCATCCCGACGGGCTCCGCCAGCGCGCCGATGGTGGCCGGGCCTTCGCCGAGCCGCACCAGGATCCGCCGCCGCTGGGGATCCGCGAGCGACGCGAACACGCGATCAAGGACTTCTTGCTGAACCATGTGGTTCACCTTACGACACTGAACCACCTAGTTCAACAATGCGCAAGAGCGGGCGACCCCCGTGCGCCGCCCGCTCTGCTTCCGTGATCCGGCTCACCAGGTGGTGAGCGCCCGCTCTGCTTCCGTGATCCGGCTCACCAGGTGGTGGGTGCCGGGGGCGCGACGACGGGTGGGCGGTCGTCGCAGGTGATCGTGTTCGGCAGTTCCCAGGGCGCGAGCCACGGGCCGGTCGTGCCGCCGCCGTCGTTGCCGCCCAGGTCCGTCACGGTGAACTCCGAGCCGGTCGGCTTGAAGTTGAACGAGCCGCAGTTGTTGATGCCCACCGCGCCCACGTTGCGGGCGTCGACGTTGGCGAACGAGGCCGAGCCGGCCACCCGGGCGCTGACCACCGACGTGCCGGTGCCGTCCACCCGGATGTCCTGGAATCCGACCCCGTTGATCGCGTAGAGGTCCTTCACACCCCAGTCGCTGACCAGCATGATCGCGTTGTAGGTGCTGTCCAGGTAGTGGTCGCCGGTGACTCGGATCCGCGCGTCGATGCTGCGGTCCAGCGCGTAGAACCAGATGGCGCCGAGGCCGATCTTCCAGTTGAGTTCGAACGTTCCCGCCCGTACCACGGTGTTGTTCTTGATTGTCAGAGCGCCGCCGAACGGCTCGGCGCCGAACCGGGAGCCCACGTGGATGCCGCTGCCCTCGCGGACGGGATCGGCGATCAGGTTGTTCGACACGGTGTTGTCGGTGCCGCCGTAGACGGCGATGCCGTTGGCCAGGGTCGGCGTCTGCACGGTGTTGTGGTCGAACGTGTTGCCGGCGTTCGCCGTCTTCTCCGACCACATGGCCAGGCCGTCGTCGCCGGTGTTCCGCACGAAGTTGTTGCGCACCACCGAATTCGTGACGCCGGTGTGGAAGTTCAGCGCGTCGGCGATCTGGTCGACGATCACGTTGTTCGTGACCCGCAGGTTGCGCATGGGACCGTCGAACCACAGGCCGACCTTGGTGTGCCGGATCAGCAGGCCGTCGATGCTGGAGTCGCTGAGCGCGCCGCCGACGCCGTTGACCTGGTCGGTGTCGATGCGCTCGCGCACGTCGCCCTCGATCGCGAAACCCTTCAGATGCACGTTGCGGCTGCCGCCGTCGGCGGCATCCCTGCCGTAGAAACCGACGCCGGTGTGCACCGAGCCGTCCGGCGCGGGCACGGGCAGCGCGACCTGCCGGCCCTTGATGATCGTGTACCAACTGCCGGCGCCCTCGATCGTCACGTTGTCGACGATGATGTGCCGGTTGACCTGGAAGGTGCCCGGCGGCACGTAGACCTTGACGCGGGCCCGCTTCGCGAAGGCGATCGCCTTGTCGAAGGCCGCGGCGGAATCACGCCGCCCGGTCGGATCGGCGCCGAAGAGCACCACGTTCGCCGCCACCAGGTCGACGTGCGGCCGGCCGACAAGCTGCGAGTCGAGCAGGTCGATGACCGTCCACGCGGCCCCGGCGGAGGCAGTGAGCCGGATCCGGTCGCCCGCCCGGTAACTCCGGCCGAGCAGCAGCCGCTGCTCGTCATAGAAATGCATCGGCCGGAACGGCTTGGCGATCCCCGGCGCGGGGGTGGTGGCCGACGGTACGCAGCCACACTCGGTGATCCACCAGTCGGGGTGCAGCAGGTCCGCGGACGGGTCGTTGGTGAACGGATACTGGTTGTAGAGGTACGCGTATTGCGAGGTCAGCGTCATCGTCGCGGCCCGCTTGCCGTTGACCGAGACACCCAGGGGCGCCGTGATCCCGCCGCCGGTGGGGGCGTCCGGGATGCTGTAGCGCACCGTGACGGCGTTGGCGGCCTTCGGCAGCACGAACTCGACGTACTGGCCCGGGGTCAGCTTGACCGCGGTCCGGCCGGAGGCCTCGCCGGCGAGGGTGTAGGCGGCGCGGTCCGGGCCGATGACGGAGCCGGTGAAGGTGGCGTTCTCCGCCTCCTGCTCGGCGAAGTCCACTGTCGCGCCGCGGCCGGCGAGGAGGGCGGGGTCGAGGCCTGCGCGGGTCACTACCGGTGACGCAGCGGGGGCCGCGGTGGCGCTTGCGGGGGCGCCCGCACCGGCTATCAGGGCCAGCCCGACAACGGAAGCGGTGGCTAGGGCGGGCCACCTCGCGTTCACAGACATCGAGGAGCTCATTTCTCTCGGGAGCGCCGGCTGAGGTGACCTTAGGTCGGCTGTGACGAACTCCACAAGAGGCTGTCTACTATTTTCGCGTTTCTGCTCGCTTCTTTCAGTCGACCTCGTTGGTGAGGACGACGAACTTGCCGGCGGCGACGCCCGCTTCCATGTCCGCGTGCGCCTGGACGATCTGGTCGAAGCGGTACGTGCGGTCGAGCGGCACAATGGCCTCACCAGCAGCGACGGCGTCGAGGAAGTCCTGCAGCACGGCCGGCGGCAGGTCGTCGGCATCGCCGCCGTAGCCGGTCAACCGCACGCCGCGCGGGATGTAGCCGATGGGATAGAAGTCCGGCACGATCCACTCGTTCGACAACATGCCCGCCATGCAGACAACCCCGAGTTTGCGCGCGGCCCGCAGAGTGTCGGGCAGGGTCGGCGTACCGACCAGTTCGAGGGCGTAGTCCACCCCGTCCGGCAGAATCGCCCGCACCTGCGCGGCCACGTCCCCGTCATCGATCAGCACGTGATCGACGCCGATGGCCCGCAAAGCGTCCGCCTTGGCCGGGCTGCGGGTGGTGGACAGCACCGTCATGCCGCGGCGCTTCGCGAGGATCGCGGCCGCCATACCCACCGACGAGGTGCCACCCCGAACGAGCAGCGAAGTCCCGGGCTGCACGTCAAGGCCGGCGGTCAGCGCGCCGTACGCGGTCTGCAACATCTCCGGCACCGCGCCGAGCGTGGCCCAGTCGAGGTCGCTGTGGAACGCGATCACCTGCGCCGCCGGAACGCACGTGAACTGCGCGTAGCCACCGTCGAACGTGCGGCCCATCCCGCCCATCATCGCGAAGACCTGCTGCCCGACCGCGAACTCGCCACCGGGCGCCGCGGCAACCACGCCGGTCGCCTCGATGCCCGGCACCCGCGGAAAGGTGACGCCCTGGGCAAGCCCGAGCCGGGTGTGCAACTCGGAGCGGTTGAGGCCGAAGGCCTTCACCCGGATCAGCACCTGCCCCGGCGCCGGAACGGGAATCGGCAACTCGCGGATGTGCAGCGCCTCGGGCGGCCCGGGCGCATCCAGCACTACCGCTTCCATAGAATTAGCTTCCATGGAAGCAATGTAACCTGCCGGCGGCGACCGGGGCTGGTGCTGTTGCGCACATTTGCTCGGCCCAGCTAGGAGGGCCCGATGCTGTGGCGCACCTTGCGCTTGGTGGTCCCGTGCTGCTCAGCGCATGTCGGCCGCCAGGTTGACACGCAGGTAGGCGTCCACCCACGCCTCGGCGGCGTCGTCGCCGGGGTCGGGCCCGAGCCGCCCGGCCAGAGCCTCGACCGCCTCCCCGACCCGGCGCAACCCGACGCCACGCAGCCGGCCCGACGCTGTGCGCAGCCGGCCAGGCACGGTGGCCGGCGCATGCTGCAGGCCGCCGTGTGCCAGCTCGGCGAGCAGGGCGGCGGCCTCGTCCAGGGCCAGCCCCAACGGATCCGTGCTGAGCACCGGGGCATCGTCGGGGTCGGTCCCGCGGCCGGCCGGGGCAAGGTCCGGAACCACGACAGAGTCGGCGAGGGCGAAACCGATCGGATCGATCACGACGCCACCGCCGGCCCGACGGACGCTGCCGGCCACGTACCGAAGCTCGCCGCGCAAGGCGACGGCCATGCTGTCGAGCCGGCCGGGAGCGCAGGCCGCGTGGGACGCCGACACCACGGCGGTGACCCCGGCGGCGTCCGCGATGACGGCATCAAGGCGCTGCGCGCCGGGTGCATAGCTGACCGAGCGGACCTCCGCGACCGGTACGACCCGTACCAACTCGGCCTCGACCCGGGCCCGGACCGGCCGCGGTGGCAGCGCGGCGAGCTCATCGGCGAGCGCGGCCAGATCTCCGGCGATCAGGGCCCGGGGCAGGTCCTGCCAGGAGCCACGCGAGGCCATCGCTTCGGTACGGCTCAACCGCCGGGTGCCGAGGCGAACGGCTCGGCTCGCGCTGCGGGCTGCGGACTCCGTGACCACAGCGCCGGCGGCCAGCGCGCCGATGCTGACCCCGGCGACCCGCCGCCCGGCAAGCAACGGTCCGGCGTCACCGGTCTCGTACGAGCGACGCAGCACCAGCACGGTCGCGCTGTCGGCGTGGGCAAGGAACACCTCGACCATCCGCTCGGTGCCGACAACGGAAACCCGTGCGCCGAGACCATCGAGGCGGGCCCGGCGGAGCGGGGTCTCGGAGGCCTCATCGGTTCCGAGCACCCGCGACCGCAACGCCCGCTGGTCTTGTGAGCCCGCCGACGGTCCCGGGCTGCTGTCCCTGGCGGGCCCGGTGCTCAGACTCGGCCCGGTGCGCGGGCTCGGGCTGACACTCGGACTCGGGCTCGGGCTGACGCTCGGGCTCGGGCTGACGCTCGGGCTCGGGCTGACGCTCGGGCTCGGGCTGAGAGTGGTGGGCGGTTCCGCGTCGGTGCTGGTCACTGCGCGGTGGCGGGCGAAGAGCTCGGCCACGTGATCGGCGAGTGCCTCGGGGCGGTACCGGGCGCTGCGGTCCCGGTAGGCCTCCAGTTGCGTGACGAGATCGTCGACCGCGAGCAGCGGCCATCGCATCCGTCCTGCTTCGAGGGTGCGCCGCACCGCACCGATGTCCGCCGCGATGCCGGCTCCGACGTGTACGGCCCCCTCGCGCAGCACGACGCTCGCGAGCGCCACGGCCGCGTCCAGCCCTGGCCCGCCGGCCGTCGCTCCGCTGCCGCCGACCTGCACTTGCACGTCGACATCGCCGGGGAAACGCGCATCCGCCTCCTGGAACGCCCAGACCGCGAGCGCCAGCACGTCGTCACGCACCCCGGCGACCGCGTCGGTCCGGGCGAAACCCAGGTCGCGGGGCACGAGGAAGCGCACGGTCGCCGTCGGCAACTCCACGCTCGACACCGGGTCGCCGGGCCGGGCCCGGTGCACCCGTGCGATGTATCCGGCCCGCTTCACCCGGCGCGCGGCGGCCACTCGGCGTACACCGATTCGCTCCACCAGCTGGTCGTCGGTGAAGTCGCCGGGCGACCACTCGATCCGACTGTTCCCGCCGGCAGCGGCCTCGCCGGACTCCGCGACCGACGTGTCACCGTCGGCCCCGGCTGTCGGCCCGGCCGCATCGCTCGGACCGGAATCGCCAGCCAGCGCGAGGCTTGGCTTCGAGTCGCCGGCTCGGCCCGGGTCGCCATGGTTACGACGACCGGAACTCGGGTGACCGGAATCGGCGGACTCGGGATCGGCAAGACCGGCGTTGCGGTGGCCGGGGCCAGGAGCACTCGCGTCGTCATGACCGGGAGCCGGATGATCCGGTGGATGGGGATCGGGGTGACCGGGCTCCGGATGCTCCGCGACGCGCTGGTAGGCCAGGACCAGGCCGACGATGTGCCGGCATACGCCGGGCGCGCCGCAGCTGCATCGTCCCTGGTCGAGGCCGCCGGCCGGGAGCGCGGTGGTCACCCCGTCGTCGTAGGTGGCGTGGACTGTGGCCTCGCCGTCCTCGACCACCACCGGCATGGATCGCTCGATTTCGCGGACCGCCCGCTTGACCAGGCCCCGGTTTGTCAACTCCGCCAACGTCTCGGGCGTCAGCGCCCGCAGTTCCGTCCTCATGCGCCCCTCCGCGCCGCGACAGACGCAGCCGGGCGGTTGGCAGCGGCTGCAGATCGGTCGTGCCGCCTGCGCCGGGCGCTCATCGGCCGACCTGCTCGGCGACGAAGGCGGCCAGCTGGCCCGGGGTCATGGCGCCCACCGAGGCGCCCACGTCGGCCAGGCTCTGGGCCGTGTGGGTGTCGTAGCTGGGGTTGGCGTCGTGGTCGAGCGCGGCCAGCCCGAGGACCTTGGTGCCCTGCTCGACGAGTTCGCGGACCGTGCGGATCAGCTGCGACGGCGAGCCGCCCTCGTAGAAGTCGGTGATCAGGACGACGATCGCCCGGCGGGGCTGCTCGATCAGGCCGGCACCGTAGCGGACCGCCCGGCCGATGTCGGTGCCGCCGCCGAGCTGGACCTTCATGAGCAGTTCGACCGGGTCGTCGACCTCGCCGCTCAGGTCCACCACGTCGGTGTCGAAGGCGACCAGGTGGGTCCGGACGCCCGGCAGGCCCCACAGGCACGCCGCCGTCACCGCGGAATGGATCACCGAGTCGACCATCGAACCGGACTGGTCGACCAGCAGGATCACCTGCCACTGGTCGATCTGCTTTCGGGTACGGGAGAAGAAGTGCGGTGTCTCGATGAACAGCCGCCGCTCGGCCGGGCGGTAGTGGCCGAGGTTGGCGCGGATGGTCCGGGTCATGTCGAAGTCCCGGGCCTGCTTCCACCGGCTCGGCCGCCGGGCCCGGGTGCCGGTGAACGCCGCCCGTACCTCGGTGGCCAGCTTCGCCATCAGGTCGCGGACGACGGCGTCGACGAGGCGCCGGGCCAGCCGCAGCACCTCCGGATTCATCAGGTGCTTGGTCTGCAGGACGGCCTTGAGCAGCGCCGGGTTCGGCTCGATCCGTTCCAGCACGCCGGGGTCGGTGACGATGTCGGTGATCTCGTACCGTTCGATGGCGTCGCGTTGCAGCCGCTCCACCGTCTCGCGGGGGAAGAGCCGGGTGATGTCGTTGAGCCAGTCCACCGTGGTCAGCGCGGACGGCCCGTCGCCACCGGTCCGGCCCGGGCCGCTCCGGATGCCGCGCTTCTCCAGGTCGCCGTCGCGGCCGTAGAGCCAGTCGAGCGCCGCGTCGCGCGCGAGCCCTTCCGGGCCGAGCGCTTGCATCGACGACGCCGGGGCCCCGAGCACGAGCCGCCATCGTTCGAGATCCGGATCAGTCACGGGCTCCACCCATCAGTCCCTCGCGGCGCAGCACGGCATCGACCCGATCGTCCAGCAGCATCCCGGCGGCGACCAGTTCCGGATTCGTGACGCCGCGCAGCAGGCCGCGACCGGTCCCGCTGAGGCCGCGGCGTTCCAGCAGCCGGCCGGCGATGATCTCCCGCTCCCGCGGCGGGAAGAATTCAAACGCCTGCCGCAGCGCCGGCACCGCGATCAGGAAGTCGTCGGCCGCCATCCCGGACAGCAACTCGTCGAGCAGTCCGATCATCGCCGTGGTGTGCAGCACCTCTTCCCGGGCCAGCGCGAACAAGCCGGCCAGCCAGTCCCCGGCCGACTCCGGCAGGAACGCCCCCCGCACGGCCCGCAAGGGATCCAGCCCGGCACCAGCCACCCCCGGAGGGAAGGCTCCCGGCACGGGATCCAGCCCGGCGACACCTGGACCCACAGCCAACCCGGACGGAAAGACCACCGGCACGGGATCCGGCCCGGCGACACCGGGGCCGGGCGAAGGTGCACCTGGCACAGGGGATGGGCTTTCGGTGGCCTGATCACCGGCTATGTCTGGCGGGCGCAGGGCCCAGCGCAGTCCGAAGGCCGCGCCGCGGAGGTCGGGGGGTGCGTCGCTGTCGGCTGAGATCCGGGCGGCCACCTCAAGCGCGGTCTGGACGTCCAGGCCGAGTTTCTGGCGGGCGTACCGCAGGGCGTCGCGGCAGGCCGCGAGGGCACCGATTCGCCCCAGATCGGCCGGTGCGGATTGACCGTGGACGCCCTCGGCCAGCCACAGGGTGCGACGGACCGAGGCGACGATGACCACGCCCAGGGTCGTGCTGTGGGCGGAGCCGAGGATCCGGTCGTGCCGCCACATGGTCAGCACCACCGCGAGCATGCGGCCGAGCGCGCCGAGGTCTGCCGCCGTGGCCACGGTCGCCTCGATACCGGCCAGGGCCTGCTCCGACACGTTGGTCGTGCCCGACAGCGCCGCGTCGAACAGCACGCCCGCGAGCAGGTCTACGTCTCGGCCGGCCTGGGTGGCCCGCTCGGCCAGGGCCGCCGCGCACGCGTCGGCGAGGGTGGCGCCGTATGCGCCGGCCTCGATGAAGGCGGTGAGCCGGGCGGGGTCGGGTCGCAGCGTCCAGCGTTCGCGCAGGACCGGGTCCAGGCCCGTGGCCGGCCCGGAGTCGCGGCGGAACCCCGGCACGGCGAGGATGCGGATGCGGTGCAGCACCTGGCTGCGGGCCCGGTCAGCCGGCACGGTCAGGTCGAGGTCGAGGTCGGCATCGCCGTCCAGGCCGAGGCGTTCGAGCTCGGTCTGGACGTGGTGGACCAGGGGCGGCGCGGGTGTGTCGGGGTGCAGGCGGCCGACGCGCGTGCCGCTGAGCGCCGCGACCATCTCGACGACGACGGGATGGCTGCCGGTCCGCAGGCTGCCCCGGGCCGCCCACGGCAGGGGCACGTCCAATGCCTCCTTCACCAGCGCCGACGCCAGCCCGTCCAGCACATCGGTGCGCGCCGGGTGCCGATGACCTCGCACGGTGGCCAGCCCCTCGGCGGTGGCCCGGGCCGCGATCAGGTCCGCCGTGGACACCGGTTGCTTGCGCTCGCGCAGCCGGCCGGCCACCGACTCGGTGAGGTGCCGCGCCGCGGTCTGCGGTCCCGACTCCCACAGCTCCTGGTAGTAGCCGGGCGACGGCATGCCGGACTGGTATCCGTCGAAGGCGTCGAGCCGGCGGAACGAGTACGGCACCAGGAAGCTGCCGCCGACCGCGTCCACCGGCAACTCCGGCACGTCCGGCCAGGTGGCGGCACCTGGCGCGGTGGCGAGCGCCGACACCAGCGCCGGGCGGTGGAATCCGCCGGTCACCACGACGACCGGGCGCTCCCTCGCCTCGGCGGCCGCAGCCTCGACCCATTGCGCCATGTACGCCTCGCGGGCGGTGTCCGACTCACCGGCCGCCGACTCGCCCCGTACGAGATCGAAGTAGACCGCGAGTCGCTCCGCGAGATCGTCGTCCGGGGCGATCTCGAACAGGTGGTCCCACAGCACGTCCGCGTTGTCCACGTCGAAGCTGCGGCACAGCCGTTCCATCACCTCGGCGTAGCGCAGCTCGGCGTCCGCATAGCGGTTGCTGCGCCCGGCGAAGGCCGGATGCCAGGCGGGCAGGTCGATGAACCGCAGCTCCGCGCCCGCCGCCCGACCGTGGGTGAGCGCCACCCACTCCGGCGAGTATGCGCAGAACGGCGCCCAGGAGCCGTGCCGCCGTTCGCCGTCGCGGTAGCTGCTGAACACGGCGACCGGCAGCTCGTGGCCCAGCAGCAGCTCCCCGATCCGCCCGTTGAGGTCGGCCGGACCCTCGATCAGCACGTAGGCCGGTCGCAGGGCGTCGATGGTGGCGGCGACGAGCCGGGCGCACGCCGGGCTGTGGTGCCGGACCCCGATGAACGTGACCGTCATCGCTCAGCCCGGCAGCAGGTGGCGGGCGTTGTGCAGCGCCTGCCACTGCTCGCCGCCGCGCCACGTGACCTGCTGGGCCAGGTAGCGGCGCAGCTTCGCCAGGTCTTCCGGGTTGTCCTTGGCCGCGGTGCCGGCCAGGCACGCCACCACGTCCTCGGCGGTGCCGGCCTCGCCGCGCAGGAACCAGCCGCGCAGCCCGACGGCGTGGGCGACGGAGACCGCCTCCGCCGTGCTCATGACCGCGGACAGCCGGTCCATCGAGTCGCCGCGCGCGGTCTCCCCGGTGCGCAGCTCGCGGAACGTGGTCACCAGCACCTCGAGGACGTCTCGCCGCGGCTCGGCGGTGACCCCGGAGCGGCGCAGCAGCGCCGACGACTCGGCCTCGACCAGGGCCAGCTCCGTGGTGAAATCGGCGATCGGGAAGACCGTCTCGAAGTTGAAGCGGCGCTTCAGCGCGGAGCTCATGTCGTTGACGCCGCGGTCGCGGGTGTTGGCGGTGGCGATGATGTTGAAACCGTCGCGGGCGAAGACCATCGCCGCCGGCCCGGTCAGCTCCGGGATCGCCAGGACCCGGTCGGAGAGCGGGGACAGCAGGCAGTCCTGGACTTCGAGCGGGCAGCGGGTGATCTCCTCGAAGCGGACCGTGCGGCCCTCGGCCATGCCGCGCAGCAGCGGCGCGGGCACCAGCGACTGCGGCGACGGGCCGTCGGCGACGAGCAGCGCATAGTTCCACGAGTAGCGGATCTGGTCCTCGGTGGTGGCGGCGCCGCCCTGGATGGTGAGCATGGAATTGCCGCTGACCGCCGCGGCGAGCAGCTCGGACAGCAGCGACTTGGCCGTGCCGGGCTCGCCGACGAGCATCAGCCCGCGGCTGGTCGCGAGGCTGATCAGGGCGCGGTCGATCAGCGAGGGGTCGCCGACGAACTTGCGGCTGACGCCGAGCTTGCTGTCGCCGACGACAAAGCGCCGGGCCGCCTGCACGCTGAGCACCCACCCGGGCGGGCGCTCGGCGGTGTCGGCCTCTCGCAGCCGGGCCAGTTCGTCGGCGTAGCGGACCTCGGCGGGCGGCCGCTGCACCCGGTCGGCAGGCCCGGCAGCCGCAGGCCCCGAAGCCGCAGGTCCGGGGGTGGATGGGGTGGGGCTCATGCGGTCAGCTCCGTCAGGTCGCGGATGATCTCGGATGCGGCGATCGGGTCGAGCCGGCTCAGCGGGATCTGGCCCTCGGTGGTGGCACTCCAGCGGTTGCCGGTGCCGTCGCACAGATAGATCATCTCTAGTTTCTGCTCCGGGAAGACCTCCAGCGCGCCGACCGCGATGCCTGGGTCCAGGTCGATGACGACCTCCTGGCGCGGGCCGACGACCAGCTCGATGCGGCCCTGGATGCCGGCGTCCTGCGGGTCCTCGCGCCGCCAGCCCTTGCGCTCGAGGCCGATCACCCGACCGGTCGGCACCGTGCGGCCCTCGAAGCGGGTCAGGCGGGAAGTCGCTGCCTCCTCGGCGGTGAGGCTGAACGTCTCGCGGCTGAGCTGCGCGAACGGCTGCAGGATCTCGTAGTCGGCGAAGACCTCGACCCAGTCGGCCAGGCTGTCGCCCAGATGCAGCGGGTGCGCGACCCCCACGCGCGCGTCGGCGGCGAGCTGGGCCTCCTCGTCATGGGCGTCGGAGAACGACCTGTCCTCGGCGACCCGGATCGCCCCGATCCGCTCGTCCTGCTCGTCGTAGACGGCCCAGACGAGGCGCCGGACGATGTGCCAGAGCAGCGGGTGGGCGACGAACAGCTGCCGGAACTCGGCGCCGGTCCAGCGCCGGCCGATGACCATCGCTCGTTCGAGGCGGCGGATCTGGTCGGCGGCGACCGTGCGGACGTCCTTCTTCAGCGCGGCGAACCGCTGGTAGGCCGCGGGGGCGAGCTCGGCGTCGTCGCGGGCTCCGGGCTTCGGCAGGGACTTGAGGCGCTTGCCCGCGCTGTCGGCGACGTAGGGGCGCAGCTGCTCGTCGAAGCCGACCGTGAACTGGCGAGGGCCGTAGTCGAGGACCATGCTGCCGGCGGCGTCGAGCCCGAACTGGGGCACCAGCCGGTCGGCGAGCTGGTCGGCGCTGAGCCCGAGGCCGGCGGCGACCTCCTCCATCTTCTGGTTGGCGGCGGCCTTGAGACCCTTGAACTTCGCCCGCTGGGCGATGCCGTGCAGGTGCATGAGGGCGACGTCCGTGCCGATCCGCGCCAGGACCTGCACGCCGGTGACCGCCCGCGCGTGACCGCCCTCGCCGGGCCAGGCCAGGATCAGCGGGGTGAGCCGGCGCACGGTCTCGTCGTCGCCGACCACACCCAGCGTCTCGAGAACCCAGCTCTCCTTGCTGTCGCCGCCCGAGGTCTGCCAGCGCTGGAAGAGCCCCCAGGCGAACTCGGCCAGGCTCGCCGGCTCACACGCCTGCCGGACGACGTCGACCCCGGCGTACGGGGTGTCGGACCTGCCGAGCGCGAGCACCAGCACCAGGTTGGTGACCGCCTCGGCGGGCAGGGCGCCGGCGCCGTCGCGCAACAGCACCGGCGGCAGCAGCCCCGGGACAGCCCAGGCAGGCACCGTCGGGAGCTTCACCGGCAGCACGGACAGCGGATCGGTCTCCAGCAACCTCTGGATGGCCGCGGCAGCCTCCTCGCCATAGCCTCGCGCGGCCGCGCGCACCGCCTCGGTGTGCCCGTCGGCGTGCAACGCGAGCAGCGCCTGCTCGGCCTGGCGGCGCGGGACGCCGGCCTTGTCGAGTGCGGGCGGCACCAGCGCCCGCGCTGCCTCGGCGGGGTGGCGCCGCAGCCAGGTGAGGGCGGTCCCGCGGGCGGTCTTGAGCCGCGCATACGCATCCGCCATCAGGACCGCGATCTCCGGGGCGGCGAAGGGCAGCAGCAGCGTCGCCATCTCCGCGGGGCTGCTCTTGACCAGCGCCAGCGCCGCCGGCAGCACGTCGATCTCGAACCGGGCGGCGACGACCCGCATCCACGATCCGGCCTGCCAGGTCTCTCCGACCCGCCACTTCGCCAGCAGCGGACGGGCGAGCTCCTCCGGTGCGCCGGCGAAGAACTCGGCCGGCTCGTACCAGGAGGCGGTGCCGGCCGCGATCCGCCGGCCCACCTGCTCCCAATCCACCGGGCCCTCGGAATATCGGGGGTACGGGGTCTGGCGCCAGCTCTCCCGCTCCCCGGCGAGCCAGCTGACCACGGGCGCGCTGGTGTCGGTGAGGCCGGTGATCACCACGGGCTTCACGGGCCGCTGCGGCTTGCCCCACGGGGGATCGAGCAGCAGCGGCGGCACGGCGGACAGCGGCGCCGGCACGACCGCCGCGGCCTGCTCGCGGATGGCCTCCACCCGGTGGCGCGCCGCGGTGCCGAGCAGCGGCAGGACCTCCTCGACGAGCTGGGGATGGGCCAGCACGTGGGAGCGCAGCAGGTCGGCGACGATGGGCTTGGCGGCGCCCTCGGCGAGGAACCGCAGCCCCCGTGCCGGATAGCGGCCGGCGGCATCGAGCAGGGCGGGCGGGACGTACTTGACGTCGATCCGGTCGACCAACCCGCGCATGACCTCGTCGCCGGGCAGCGCCGCGAGCACCGACAGCAGGCGCCGTTGGCCGTCGGCCCACTCGATGTCGTCGAACCAATGGAACAGGGCCGGCGCCGCACCGGTGCCGACACCGTCGACGACGGTGGTCAGCGTTGCCATGGAGCCGGCGACGGGATAGGAGCTGGTGATCGCGGCGAGCGCCGTCACCTGCTCCTGCGTGCCGGCCGCGCTGAGCAGCCCGGTGGCCCGGGACTCGTCGCCGTCGGCGAGCGCGGTCGCGATGTCCTCGGCGACCCACTCGAGCTGGGCGGGCGCCAGCAGCGACGTCGCTGCCCGCGCGTAGGCGCCGGCCGCCCGGTGTGGCGTGAGGGCCGCGATCACCTCGGCATATTCCTCCTCGGTGGCGTCGGCGAGCGCAGCCCGGACGCGCAGCACGGTCGCCACCGCCGGATCGCCGTATGAGCTGCGGCGCTCCTCGCCGACGCGGATGAAGCGGACGCCGAACCGCTTCTTGACGTCGTAACGCGTGCCGGGCGGGAGGCCGTCGTCGAGCTGGAGGGTCGTCAGCTCGACCGCGGCCTCGGCGGCCATCCGCAGGCCGCGCTCGGCGATCCAGAGATCGGCGAACGCGACGAACTTGTCCCGGTCATCCCAGTTGCCGAGAGTCGCGGCGGCGGCGACGGCGGCCGCACCGAGGGCGGGGGCCTGCGGATCGCCCTTGAGCCAGGCCGCCGCGGCCCGGGCGACGGCCGGGTCGGTGGCCGGCGCCTCGAAGATCTTGGCGATCCCACCGGGCCTGTCGATGAGCTGGTCAGTGGCCGCGCGCGCCTTGGGGTCGGGCACGAACCGGGCGGCGCCGCTGCTGCCCCGCCGGACGGAACGGTGCCGGCGCCACGCGGCGGGAAGGACGAAGGACTCCTCGTCCACGGGCGCTACCTCGGCCGGGGCGGGCGGCGTCGGCGCTGGTGTGCGGGAGGGGGATGGTGTTGCGGTTGGGGCGGTCGTCTCGCCGTACCCTTTCCGGGTTTTCTCCGCGATCAGCTTGCCCTCGTGGGTCGCGGCCTCGGCCGCCGACGCGAAGGTCTTGACCTTGGTCTGACCGGTCGTGCCGACGCGTCCCCAGCGGACCGTCACCTCGCTCCCGTCCTGGTCGATCTCCCAGAACTTCGCCGACGCACCGTCGAGCAACTCGAAACTACGCATGTGACACCTTCGTCAGGGGACGCGGAACCGCCCGGGCCCGACCGCGTTCGTCGACACCGGTGCGAGGCACGTTAGCGATCCGGTACGACAAAATCACGGGATGACGAGACCCGGGACGGCTCTGCCGAGCCGTCCCGGGAGTAGGTGGAGCTACGGCTGACTACGCGGGCTGTCCGGCGCCAGCGTGTCGATGAACTCGTGCGGGTCGTGCACCTCGGTGGTCCGGCGGGCGGCGTTGGCCTCGGCCGCCAGCGCCTTGGCCGCACCGGCCGGGTCGGCGCCGGCCCGCTTCGCGGCGGCGACGACCTGGTTGTACGCCCCTTCCGCGAAGGCGTACGCGGCGCGGTAGTCGTGCCGCGCGAACGCCTTCGTGGACAGGCCCAGCAGAACGTCGGCCGCGCGGAGCTGACCGCGGGCCTTCGACGCCTTCGGCGCGGCCAGCACGTCGGCGGCCAGCCGGTTCGCGGCCTCGTGGTACGCCGCGGTCAGGAACCGGTCGCTGTTGTCCCGGTCGAACTGGCTGAAGTCCCAGTTCACGTCGATGTAGCTCATCATCGAGTTGCTCTCGTCGCCGGCGTTCGCGAACAGGAACGGGCCACCCGGCGAGTAGTCCACCCCGGTCTCGCTGTCGTAGCCGTCGTGCGGGTGACTCATGCCCAGGTGGTGGCCGACCTCGTGGATCTGGGTGGTGGTCAGGCCGTATCCGGCGGCGACCACCTCCGGGGAGATGAAGCTGAAGACTCCGGTCTGGGTGCCGTCGACGTAGTTGTCGTCGGCGAAGCCCAGCGCCGGCACGCCCACGCCCGCACCCACGGCATAGTTGAACAGCGGCACCTCGTAGTCGACCCGGCCGGCGTCGTCCTTGGTGCGCTCGAGGTTCTCCCAGTTGTAGAGGTACAGGTTCGCGAAGGCCGGATATCCCGAGCCTGGGTAGCAGCTCTCGTCGGTCAGCACCCCGAGGTAGCACTCCTGCGCCTTGGCGTCGTAGGGCAGGTCCTGGTTGTCGAAGTCCAGCCGGTTGCGCCAGCGCAGCTCGGAGAGCTCGTCGACGAGCAACTCGGGGGTGATGTACTGCTCGGAGGCGTTGACGCCGGGCCAGCCCTCGTAGGTGTTGCTGTCGAGGTTGAGCGACTTGGGCAGCTCGGGCGTCGGCAGTTCCACCGGGTAGAGCGGCGACGAGGTCATCAGCAGGTTCAGCGCGACGTAACGGGTGATCAGCCCGAGGTCGCCGGCCAGTGCCCCGGGCGCCCGGAACCCTCCCGCGGTGTATTCCCACGTCGGCGGCATCCGGTAGTCGACCACGCCGTCGCCGTCCAGGTCCGGGTTGTCGACGTCGTAGTTACTGGTCCACGACTCGGGGCCGGCGGACAGGTCGTGGAACCAGACCCGCCGGGTGCTGCCGAGACCGGTCTCCTCGTCGTCGGCGGTGGTGCCGCCCCAGGCGATGATCTTGCGGCTGTCCCGCAGCTTGCCGAAGTCGTACCCCGTGTCGGGGTCGGGCTCGCCCGCCTTGGTGTAGACGTGGAACTTGAAGTCGGAGCGGCCGTGCCAGTTGATGAAGAAGATCGTGTTGCGCCGGGTGTCGACGCCGGCGGGCGGGTGGTACGCCAGCCACTTCTCGACGCTGGGCGCGTCGATGGTGTTGTTGGACGTGATGTCCTTGACGTTCTTCTGCTGAGCGTTGTAGGCGGTTTGGTACGCCGTCAGCGGCGCGGGCTTCGCCAGCCGGCCCAGCTGCTTGAAGAACTTGTCCTCGTAGGACTTGTTGCTGTAGCTGACCTTGTAGTCGTAGGTGTAGGTGATGCCGAGCTTCTCGGTCTGGCCGTAGACCAGCCGGTAGCGGACCAGGGGTTCGTACTTCTTCGGCAGGCCGGACAGGTAGGCGGCCTTACCGACCTGATTCGGCTCGTAGCCGAGGAAGACCACGTTGACGGGCACCTTCTCGGTCAGCCGGGGCTGGCCGCCGGGGTGCAGGTAGGTGTACGAGGACTTCGGTGCGGCTCCCGCGGCTCCCGCGGATGCCCCCACCATCGCCGTAATCAGCGCAACGACAAGCGCGGCTCTCCGTCTCATGTGGTCACGCTGTCATTCAGCGGACGCACAGTAAAGATTTACGTAGATACAAGCATCGCTCCCGCACCGGGCCTTCCGAATTGCCGTACTTTGCGGGACGGGCGATCTAAACTCTGCTGGTGGCGAAGTATTTCGACGTACATCCGGACAATCCGCAATCGCGGGCCATCACTCAGGTGGGGCGCGTGCTGCGCGACGACGGCTTGATCGCGTATCCGACCGATTCCTGCTACGCCCTGGGCTGCCGGATCGGCAACGCCAAGGGCCTCGACCGGATCCGGGAGATCCGCCACCTGGGCAGCGACCATCACTTCACCCTGGTCTGCCACGACTTCGCGCAGCTCGGCCAGTTCGTGCAGATCAACAACGCGGTCTTCCGGGCGGTCAAGGCCGCGACGCCGGGCAGCTACACCTTCATCCTGCCGGCCACCCGGGAGGTGCCGCGCCGGCTGCTGCATCCCAAGAAGAAGACCGTCGGGGTACGCATCCCGGAGCACGCGGTGACCAGCGCGATCCTCGCCGAACTGGGTGAACCGCTGCTGTCCAGCACGCTGCTGCTGCCGGGCGAGGAGGAGCCGCTCACCCAGGGCTGGGAGATCAAGGAGCGGCTCGACCACGTGCTGGACGCGGTGATCGACTCCGGCGAGTGCGGCACCGTGCCGACCACGGTGATCGACCTGTCCGGCGGCGAACCGGAGATCCTGCGGGTCGGCGCGGGCGACCCGTCCCGCTTCGAGTAGCCGGGAAACCGCGGGCGGATTGTCGGTGCCCGGCGATACAGTGCGATCCGCTGCCGTCGTCGGAGGAAACCATGTATCTACCCGTGCCGGCCCAGGTGGATCTGGGTGCGCTGGACCATGAGGTGCTGCACTTCTGGCACGCCAACAGCATCTTCCACCGCAGCCTCGAGCAGTCCGCCGGGCGCCCCGAGTGGATCTTCTACGAGGGCCCGCCGACCGCGAACGGCCGGCCCGGCACGCACCACATCGAGAGCCGGGTCTTCAAGGACCTCTTCCCGCGATACCGGACCATGAAGGGCTTCCACGTCGCCCGCAAGGCCGGCTGGGACTGCCACGGCCTGCCGGTCGAGCTCGCGGTGGAAAAGGAGCTGGGCTTCACCGGCAAGCAGGACATCGAGGCGTACGGCATCGCCGAGTTCAACGTCAAATGCCGCGAGTCGGTCACCCGGCACACCGACGCGTTCGCCGAGCTCACCCAGCGGATGGGCTACTGGGTCGACATGGACGACGCATACCGGACCATGGACCCCGGCTACATCGAGTCGGTCTGGTGGTCGCTGCAACGGATCTTCGACAAGGGACTGCTGGTCGAGGACTTCCGGGTCGCGCCCTGGTGCCCGCGCGACCAGACCGCGCTCTCCGACCACGAGCTGGCCCAGGGCTACGAGCAGGACGTCGACCCGTCGGTCTACGTGCGCTTCCCGCTGACCTCCGGCCCGTTCGCCGGGAGCGCGTCGCTGCTGGTGTGGACGACCACGCCGTGGACGCTGGTCTCCAACACGGCCGTCGCGGTCAACCCCGACGTCACCTACGTGGTGGCGACCGACGGCGGTTCGCAGCTCGTCGTCGCCGCGGATCTGCTTGAACAGGTGCTCGGTGCCGCCTGGACGGTAGTGGCCTCCTTCCCCGGCAAGGAGCTCGAACGCTGGACCTATGCGGCCCCGTTCGGCCTGGTCGAGGTGCCAGACGCGCACATCGTCATCCTGGCGCCGTACGTGACCACCGAGAGCGGCACCGGCCTGGTGCACCAGGCCCCCGCCTTCGGCGCGGACGACCTGGCCAGCTGCCGGGCCTACGGACTGCCGATGGTCAATCCGGTGCGGCCCGACGGCACGTTCGCGCCCGAGGTGCCGCTGGTCGGCGGCGTGTTCTTCAAGACCGCGGACGCGACGCTGGTCACCGACTTACGCAGCCGGGGCCTGCTCTTCCGCGAGGCTCCCTACGAGCACAGTTACCCGCACTGCTGGCGCTGCCACACGCCGCTGATCTACTACGCGCAGCCGTCCTGGTACGTCCGCACCACGGCCGTCCGCGAGCAGATGCTGCGCGAGAACGAGCGCACCACCTGGCAGCCGCCCACGATCAAGCACGGCCGATACGGCGACTGGCTGACCAACAACGTCGACTGGGCGCTCTCCCGGCAGCGCTACTGGGGCACCCCGCTGCCCATCTGGCGCTGCCCCGAGGGCCACCTGACCTGCATCGGCTCGCTCCAGCAGCTCAGCGAGCGCACCGGCGAGGACCTGTCCGGGCTCGATCCGCACCGGCCGTTCATCGACGCGGTCACCTTCGCCTGCGACTGCGGCGCCACCGCCACCCGGGTGCCCGACGTCATCGACGCCTGGTACGACTCCGGCGCGATGCCGTTCGCCCAGTTCGGCTACCCATACCGCAACAAGGAGCTGTTCGAGCGCGGCTACCCCGCTCAGTTCATCGCCGAGGCGATCGACCAGACCCGCGGCTGGTTCTACACCCTGATGGCGATCGGCACGCTGGTGTTCGACCGCTCCGCATACGAAAACGTGGTCTGCCTGGGGCACATCGTGGCCGAGGACGGCCGCAAGATGTCCAAGCACCTGGGCAACATCCTCGAACCGCTGCCGCTGCTGGACAGGCACGGCGCGGACGCGATGCGCTGGTTCATGGCCGCGGTCGGCTCGCCGTGGTCGTCGCGGCGGATCGGGCACACCACCCTGCAGGACGTGGTCCGCAAGACCCTGCTGACCTATTGGAACACCGCCGCCTTCCAGGCGCTGTACGGGCGGACGGCCCGCTGGACGCCGTCGGAGGCGGACCCGGCGCCGGCCGACCGGCCGGTGCTGGACCGCTGGGTGCTGTCCGAGCTGCACACCCTGGTCCGGGAGGTGGACGCGGCGCTGGCCCGGTTCGACAGCCACGAGGCCGGCAAGCTGCTCGCGGCGTTCATCGACGACCTGTCCAACTGGTACGTGCGCCGCAGCCGCCGCCGCTTCTGGCGTGGCGACCCGGCCGCCCTGGCCACGCTGCACGAGGCGCTGGTGACGGTCACCCTGCTGATGGCCCCGATCACGCCGTTCATCACCGAGCGGGTCTGGCAGGACATGGTCACGCCGGTGACGCCGACCGCCGCGCTGTCGGTGCACCTGGCCGCATATCCGGTCGCCGACGAGGCGCTGATCGACCCGGCGCTCATCGCACAGATGGCGGCCGCCCGCCGGCTGGTCGAGCTGGGCCGGGCGGCCCGGGCCGACTCGGGCATGAAGACGCGGCAGCCGCTGTCCCGGGCCCTGGCGTCGGTGCGCGGCTTCGCCGAGCTCTCCCCGGAGCTGCTGGCCGAGATCGCGGCCGAGCTGAACGTCGGCGTGGTGCTCTCGGTGGGCGCCGCGGGCGACTCGCTGGTGGACACCACGGCGAAGGCCAACTTCCGGCCGCTCGGCAAGCGGTTCGGCAAGGCGGTGCAGCAGGTGGCGGCCGCGGTCGCCGCCGCGGACGCGACGGCGCTGAAGCAGTCGCTGCGGTCCACCGGCAGCGCCACGGTGGTCGTGGCCGGCGAGGCCGTCACGCTCGGCCCGGACGAGGTGATCATCACCGAGACGCCGCGCGCGGGCTGGGCAGTCGCCGCCGAGGCGGGCGCGACGCTCGCCCTCGACCTGCACCTGACGCCCGAGCTGCGCCGGGCCGGGCTGGCCCGGGACGCGATCCGGCTGATCCAGGAGGCCCGCAAGTCCAGCGGCCTGGAGGTCTCCGACCGGATCGTGCTGCGGTTCGCGGCCACCCGCGACGACACCGCCGCGGCGCTCGGTGAGCATGCCGCGCTCGTCGCCGACGAGGTGCTGGCGACGGACTACGCGCCCGGCGAGCCGTCCTGGCCCGAGGCCACACCGTTCCGCGAGGAGGCGCTCGGGCTCACCTTCTGGCTGCGGAAGGCATGATGGGCCCGGCCCGGGTGCTGCGCGCGCTCGCCGCGCTCGCGCTGCTCGCCGCCTGCGCGGGCGGGCCCGGGAACGCCTGGACGGAGCTGTCCCTGCCGGGCCCGGGCACCCGCCTGTTGCGGGACGCGGTCGCCTGCGGCGGGCACTGGTACGTCGTCGGCGGCCGGGCCGGCCCCGACGGCGAGACCAGTCCGGCGGCCTGGAGCAGCGTCGACGCCCGCACCTGGCGCAGCCTCACCCTGGCACCGCTGCCCGAGAGCTACTACGGCCCGCGCAGCGTGCTGTATGCCGTGGCCTGCGCGCACGACCGGATCGCGGCGATCGGCTCGCGCAGCGGCGGTGTGCACGGCAACCCGCGGGTCAGCACCTGGTATCAACGCCCGGACGGCTCGCTCGCCGAGGCGGCGGCGACCTTCGAGACGTACGGCGGCAACACCGCGGTCGATGTCGGCCGGATCGCGGGCGGCCCGGCGGGATTCCTGCTCGCCGGCAACCGGACCAGTGGCGCGGCCGCCTGGCTGTCCGCCGACGGCACGAGCTTCCGGCTCTTCGAGAACGCGCCGGGCCTGGCCCGTGCCTTCGCGCGGGACGGCGCCGTCCTGGATGATCGGTTTGTCCTCGTCGGCAGCCTCGGCACCGCGCCCGCCGCGTGGAGTTCCGCCGACGGCACCTCGTGGCGCCACGCCGAGGTGCCGGACGGGGATGGCTACGAGGATCTGCAACGCGTGGTCCGGCTGGGCGCGCGGCTGATCGCGGTCGGGCCGCGCGGTGACACGTACGGCGCCTGGATCGGCCCGGACTGGGCCGCGGCCGGCCGCTTCGGCAAGACCGACGCCGCCGGCGTCCGGTCGCTGACCGTCGCGGGGGAACGGCTGTATGCGGCGGCCGGCGGCCTGTGGCGTTCCGGGGACGGCGGCCGGTCCTGGCTCACCGTCATCACTCCACGCGGCGCGAAGCCGCTGTCGGCGGTCGCCGGCCGCGATGACCACGTGCTGCTGATCGCCGGCGACCGGGCCTGGATCGCTCACGGGGTGTGACCGTAACTTTCGGGTGATTCATAGCCTGCTCCCAGCTCACAGCCATGATCTCCACGATCTTCACCCATAAGGTCCAGATTCATGGCGTGGCGACAGCAGGTCAACATCAGGTTGTCCCGCAGCACCGGGATGCGAGTGGTGCAGCGGGACGGCCGGCTCCGGGTGGTGCGCAATCCGCGGCGGGAGCTGGGCGCGCCGGGGTTCATCTTCTCCTCGGTGCGCTCCGGCTCCACGCTGCTGCGGATGATCCTGAACAGCCACTCGCAGATCTACGCGCCGCACGAACTGCACCTGGCCCAAATCAAGGTCTCGTTCGAGATCCCGGCGGCCCGCAAGGCCATGGCCGCCCTCGACCTCGACGAGAGCGAACTGACCGCGATGACGTGGGACCGGCTGCTGACCACCGCCCTGCGGCGCAGCGGCAAGTCGGTCCTGGTCGAGAAGACACCGAACCTGGTCTTCCACTGGCACCAGGTGGCCCGGACCTGGCCGGACGCCAAGCTCATCTACCTGCTGCGGCACCCGGCCGCGATCCTCGACTCGTGGCAGCGGGCCCGGACCGCGCAGACCGAGGAGCAGGCGATCGCCAGCGTCACCCGATATCTCGGCAAGCTGTGCGAGGCCCGCGCCGCCGTACCCGGGATCACCGTGCGGTACGAGGATCTGACCGCCGACCCGGCGCGGGAGGCGCGGCGGCTGTGCGAGTTCCTCGGCGTCGGCTTCGAACCCGCGATGATCGAGTACGGCAACGCCGACCACGGCCCGCTGGTGCCCGGCCTCGGCGACTGGCAGGAGAAGATCAAGTCTGGCTCGGTGCAGTCCGCCCGGCCGCTGCCGGCCATCGAACTGCCGGAACCCCTGCGTACCCTCGCCGCCGACCTCGGCTACTGAACGGGCGGCCGGTCGACGCGGGTTGCCGATCGCTGATCGACTAGGGTGCGGGAGAGTAGCCAAGATTTCTTGGCCAAGAATTCTTGTGCTCGACGCCGGGGCTCGGCAGGATCGAGCCATGGCCTCTTCCTCGTCCTCCTCCGAAGAGCCGGCCCGCCTGGGTGACGCCCGGGTGATGCGGGCCCTCGCCCATCCCATCCGGCTGCGGCTGATCGCGCTGCTGTCGGAGCTCGGTCCGGCCAGCGTCCGCGCCCTGGCCGGCCACACCGGCGAGTCGACCGCCTCGGTGAGCTACCACCTGTCCCAGCTCGCACGCTTCGGGCTGGTCGAGGAGGCGGTCGAGGCCCGGACCGGCCGGGAGCGACCCTGGCGGGCAGTGCACCGCGGGATCTCCTGGGACTCCAACAAGGGCGAGGAGGCTTCGGCGCTGCTGCGCGCCGCCTACCTCAAGGAACGTCTCCGGGTCATCGACGAATACGCCGCGGCCGAGCAGTCATTGCCGCGCGAGTGGCGATCGGCGGCGTTCTTCCTCGACGACATCGGGCATCTCACCGCGGCCGAGCTCGACGAGGTGTCCGGGCAGATCAAGACCCTACTGGCGGGCTATCGCAAGCCGGGCCGCACCGGCACCCGGCGTGTCACTTTCTTCGCGTACGGCCTCCCGAGTGCGGACTAGCCCGTCCCGTGGCGTGGCCGCGCTCACGGCGGCCAAGCTGGTGTCCACCACCGGGTCCTGGACCAGCACCGTGGCGATGCCCTGGCTGGTGCTCAGCACCACCGGGTCCCCGGCGCGGATGAGCCTGGTCCTCGCCGCCCAGGTCGCCGGGGTCGTGCTGCTCGGGGTGCCGGGCGGCACTGTCGTCGCCCGGCTCGGCACCCGCCGCACGATGCTGCTCGGCGACGCCGCCCGCGCCCCGCTGGTCGCCGCCGTTCCGCTGCTGTTCCACCTGGACGCGCTGGCCTTCCCGCTGCTGCTGGGGCTGGCGTTCGCGGTGGGCGGCTTCGCGGCGCCCTACGTGGCGGCGCAACGGCTGGCGGTTCCCGAACTGGTGGGCGAGGAACCGCACCGGGTGGCCCGGGCGAACAGCCTCGTCGACGGCGCCACCAGGATCGGCAATCTCGCCGGCCCCGCGCTGGCCGGCGTCCTGATCGGCATCCTCGGCGCGGCGAACGTCCTGTGGTTCGACGCGGGCACGTTCCTGCTCTCGTTCGGGATCGTCCTGGTGCTGGTGCACCCGCGTCCCCACCCCGCGGCAGCCCCCGCCCCGGCTTCCGGCGCCGGCCAGCGCAGGCTGCCGACAATCCCCGCGCTGACGCCTGACACCGACCGACGCCCGCAGCCGACAATCCCCACGCTGACGTCTGACGCCGGCCGGCGCTGGCTGCCGGCCGGGATCCGGGTGATGGCGGCCGACCCCGCGCTGCGCTGGATGGCGATCTCGCTGCTCTGCGTCGGGGTGACCTATCCGCTGATCATGGTGACCCTGCCGGTGCTGACCACCACCAGATACGGCGGCGACCCGCGAACCTACGGCGCGCTGGTCGCCGCCAGCGGGCTCGGGCTGGCCGTCGGCAGCCTGCTGGCGGTCTGGGTGTCGGGCCGATGGCCGCTCGCCGTGCTCGGTGGCATCGCCGCGGTCGGTGCGATGGGACCGCTCTGGCTGTTGCCGCTGCCGTTGACCGGGCTCGGCACCGGCGCGGTGCTGGCGGTCTCGGGCCTGTTCATCCCGGTCTTCAGCACCTGCCTGACCTCGCACTTCACCCTGCGCGTCCGCGCGGAACTGCGCGCTCAGGTGATGACCAGCGTGGTCGCGACGGAGAACACGGCGGGCTTCGCCTCCTACGCGTGCGGCGGCATGCTGCTGGCCGCGGTGGGCACCCGGGCCGCCCTGCTGCTGGCCGCCATCGCCGGCACGGGCTGCACCATGGCGCTGCTGGTCGCGATGGCCGCCATCATCCGGGACAGCGCGGACCGGGCCGCAGGAACCGGCGCGGGCCTCGCCTCCCGCACCTGAACGCGACTCTGCACGGTAACGCCGCCCGGCACAGGCGTCGCCTCCCGCGCCTGAACGCGACTCTGCACGGTGACGGCGGGCGCTGTCTCCCGTACCTGGGCTCGGGTCAGCATGGTGACGCCGGCCGCCGCGATCCCCGCGCTGGCCAGCGCGACCACCGCGCCGAGCGCGCCGCCGGTGATCTGCTCGCCGAGCAGCACCAGGCCGATCGTCGCCGCCGCGACCGGATTCGCCAGCGTGCTCACCGCCAGCGGCGCGCCCAGGCCGTCCCGGTAGGAGCGCTGGGTGAACAGCGTTCCGGCGGTTGACAGCGCGACGATCGCCAGGGCGGCGACGGCCACCGTCGGGTCGATCAGAGCGCCGAGCCCGTCGTCCGTGAGGTGCACTGCGACGGTCTGGGTCAGGGCGGACGACACACCGAACGACACGCCCGCCGCGGCTGCCGCCCACAGGCCCGAGGCGCCGGGCACCGCGCTCCACCCGCCCAGCGCGGTCAGCAGCGCCGCGGTGACCAGCAGCAGGCCGACGAGCTGGGTGCTGGTCAGCACCGCGATGCCGCTGGTCGTGCCGGCCAGCAGCAGGATGCCGACCAGGCCGGCCACCGCCAGGCCGATGCCGCGGCCTTCGAGCCGGGTGACCGCCCGCCGGGCGAGCATCGCCGCGAGCGGCACCGCCAGCACCAGGGTCAGCACGCCGAACGGCTGGACCAGCGACAGCGGGCCGAAGCGCAGGGCCACCACGTGCAGGCCCGCGCCGACCCCGTTGAGGGCGATGGCCGCCCACCACAGCGGCGTCCGGACCAGCACGCCGAACGGCCGCTGCGCCAGGCGCTCCTGCAGCACGGCCGCGGCCGCGTAACCCGCCGCCGACACGATGCAGAGCATCACGGCCAGAACCATCTCGCTCACGGCTGCTGCTCCCCGGGCCGGACCAGACCGCTCTGGTACGCGATGACGACCAGTTGCGCGCGGTCCCGGACGCCGAGCTTGGTCATCGCCCGGTTGATGTGGGTCTTCACCGTCAGCGGCGACAGGTGCAGCCGCTCGGCGATCTCGTCGTTCGACAGTCCGTACGCCACCAGCGCCAGCACCTCGCGTTCGCGGTCGGTGAGCCCGCCGAGCTCCAGCGCGGCCGGCAGCGCGCTCGGCACCGGCTGGCTCAGGAAGCGGGTGACCAGGCCGCGGGTGGCGGCCGGGGAGAGCAGTGCCTCGCCTGCCGCGACGACGCGGATGGCGTGCAGCAGATCCACCGGGTCGACGTGCTTGCCGAGGAAGCCGCTCGCGCCGGCCCGCAGCGCGAGCACCACGTTGTCGTCGTTCTCGAAGGTCGTCAGCACCAGCACCCGCACGCCGGCCAGGTCCTCGGCCGCGGCGATCTGGCGGGTGGCCTCGATGCCGTCCATGTCCGGCATCCGGATGTCCATGAGCACCACGTCGGCGCGCTCCGAGCGGGCCAGCGCCACGGCCTCGCGGCCGGTGCCGGCCTCGCCGACGATCTCGACCTCGGGATCGGGCTCGACGAACATCCGGAAGCCGGCCCGGATCAACGGCTGGTCGTCGGCCAGCAGCACGCGAATGGTCATGATCCGATCCGCCCCGCGAGCTCGGCGCGATCCAGCTCGGCGCGATCCTGCTCCGCGCTGGGCAGCTCGGCGTGCACCGTGAAGCGGCCGTTCGTCTCCGGGCCCGCGGTGAGCAGGCCGCCGGTCGAGATGGCGCGCTCGCGCATGCCGATGATGCCGTAGCCCGAACCGGACCGCGGCGCATCCGGCCGGACCTGGTTGACGACCTCCAGCCGCACCCCGTCCGCGGTGTATTCCACGGTGAGGCGGGCCGTGCCGTCGCCGTACTTCTGGGCGTTGGTCAGTGCCTCCTGGGCGATCCGGAACGCGGCGAGATCGACCAGCGCGGGCAGCTCGCGGGCCGCGCCGACCTGGTGGTGATCCACCCGCAGGCCGGCGGCGGCGAGGTCGTCCAGCAGCCCGGAGAGCCGGGCCAGGCCCCGGGTCGGCTCGGTGGTCGCCGCCTCGCCCCCGTCCAGATCGTCCGAGCTGCGCAGCAGGCCGACCACCGAGGCGATCTCCTTCAGCACCGCGTCGGAGGAGCGGCTGATGTGGTCCAGCGCCGGGCCGACCAGCTCCGGGCGGTGGTGCAGGATGTGCTTCGCGCCGGTGGCCTGGACCTTGATGACCGCGATGTGGTGGGCGACGACGTCGTGCAGCTCGCGGGCGATCCGCACGCGCTCCTCGACGACCCGGCGCCGGGCCTCCTCGTCGCGGCTCTGCTCGGCCCGCCGGGCGCGCTCCTCGACCTCGGCCACGTACGCCCGCCGGCTGCGGCTGGCGTCGCCGACCGCGGTGGCCATGCCGATCCAGGCGAGCGCGCCGAGATTTTCCGGCGCCCACCAGCCGCCGCCCGCCAACAGCACGCCGGACAGATAGAGGACCGTCCCGAAGCACGCGGCGGTGATCCAGGCTGTGCGCCGGTCCGTCCGGGTGGCTTGGGTGAAGAAGAGCAGGATGAGGGCGACCATCAGGATCGCCTGCCGGTCGTCCTGCAGCAGCAGGGTGCCGATCCAGGCGAGCGTGGTGAGGATCAGGCCGGCCCGGGTGTGCCAACGGCGAAAGGTCACCGCGCCGAAGGCGACCACGAGGGCGACCAGGTCGGCGGCGTCCAGCATGCGGGGCTGTTCGCCGTGCCCGCCGACGCGGACGGCGATGATCGCCGGCACCACCAGCGCCAGGGCCAGGGCGGCGTCGCCGAGCTGCGGATGGCGGCGTACCGCCTGCCACACCCGTGTCTCGCGCACCTCGCCCAGCTCCATGACGATCACGTTACGCGTGGGCACGCCTGCTCAGCGTCGTCTCCGTGCGGTAATCAAGTGAGCTCGGATACCGCGCTCGCAGTAGTCGGATCAGCCCACCGTCGGACGACGCGGATTACCCCGCGGACGGATCAGGCTATGCCCATGATCGAGGTTCATGAACTGACCAAGCGGTACGGCGCCAAGACCGCCGTCGACTCCCTGACGTTCACCGTCAAGCCGGGCATCGTCACCGGCTTCCTGGGGCCCAACGGCGCCGGGAAATCCACCACGATGCGGATGATCCTGGGACTGGACCGGCCGACGTCGGGCACGGCCACGATCAACGGACGCCCGTACGCGGAGCACACCGCGCCGCTCAAGCAGGTCGGCGCGCTGCTCGACGCCAAGGCTGTGCACACCGGACGGTCCGCGTACCACCATCTGCTGGCCATGGGCGCGACCACCGGGGTGCCCCGCGCCCGGGTCGACGAGGTGATCGACATCGTCGGTCTGCACGAGGTCGCCCGCAAGCGGGCCGGCGCCTTCTCGCTCGGCATGGGCCAGCGGCTGGGCATCGCCTCGGCCCTGCTCGCCGACCCGGAGGTGCTGATCCTCGACGAGCCGGTGAACGGCCTCGACCCGGAGGGCATCCTCTGGATCCGGCACCTCATGCAGGGCCTGGCCGCGCAGGGCCGTACCGTCTTCGTCTCCTCGCACCTGATGAGCGAGATGGCGCTGACCGCCGAGCACCTGGTGGTCGTGGGCCGCGGCAAGCTCATCGCGGACGTCTCGGTGGCGGAGTTCATCGAGCAGGCGGCGCACGACTCGGTCCTGGTCCGCTCGCCGCGCGCCGCGGAGTTGCACGGCCTGCTGGCCGCCCCCGGCGTCACGGTGCTCAGCGTCGAGCGCGGCGCCTTCGAGGTGACCGGCCTGTCCGCCGCGAAGATCGGCGACCGCGCGGCCGCGGCCGGCATCGCACTGCACGAACTGACCGTGCAGCGCCCGTCGTTGGAGGAGGCGTTCATGGAGCTGACCAAGGACGCCGTCGAATACCAGACCGTAGGAGCAGCCGCATGAGCACCGCGACCCTGACCCCGTCAACGGTGGCCCCGGCGCCGCCCTCCCCCTCCAGGCTCCGGGTCACCCAGGCCCGGGTGATCCGCTCCGAGTGGATCAAATTCTGGTCACTGCGCTCGACCGTGGTCACCCTGGCCACCGCGGTGGCCCTGCTGATCGGCATCGGCCTGCTCGCCTCGTCGATGCTGGACTCCGGTGCGGCGGCCGGCGGGCCGGGCGGGGGGCCGGGCGACCTCGGCCCGATCGACGCCAGCCTGGCCGGCCTCACGTTCGCCCAGTTGGCCTTCGGCACCCTGGGCGTGCTGTTCATGGCCAGCGAATACAGCACCGGCATGATCCGGTCGTCGCTGACCGCCGTACCGAAGCGCCTGCCGGTGCTCTGGGGCAAGATCGCCGTCTTCGCGACGGTGGTCTTCGTGATCGGCCTCGCGGCCTCGGCGATCGCCTTCACCGGCGGCCAGGCCCTGATCAGCGACGGCGCGGCATCCTGGTCCGACGCGGGCGTGGCCCGCGCGGTGCTCGGCTCGGCCGTCGTCCTGTCCGGCTACGGCGTGCTGGGTCTCGCCCTGGGCGCGCTGCTGCGCTCGACCCCGGCCGCGATCAGCACCCTGTTCGGCGCGATGTTCCTGCTCAGCGGCGTCGCTCAGCTGCTGCTCCCGGAATCCTGGCGGGACAACGTCGTGCAGTACCTCCCGGCGAACGCCGGCAGTTCGTTCACGGCGGTCACCCAGGGGGCGGACGCGCTGGGACCGTGGGCGGGACTCGCGGTCTTCGTGGCCTACGTCGCGGCCGTGGTCGTGGGAGGAGCCTGGCGGTTGAAGCGCTCCGACGCCTGACGGGTTCCGGTGTCTCACGGCAGCGGCCGGCCACTCCCACGGGAGACGGCCGGCCGCCGCCGTATGGCCGGTCCGCGGGTTTACCCTCGGACGATGGCTTTCGAGCAGCATGGACACACCCACCGCCTGGACTGGGCCGATCCGACCATCCGCGAGTGGGACTGCACGGTCGTCTGGTCCGACCCGGCCGACCCCGACGCCGGGATCGTGCTCGACCGGTCCGCGTTCTACCCGGGCGGCGGCGGCCAGCCGCCGGACCACGGCGTCCTCATCTGGCAGGGCGTGCAGACCCGGATCGTGGACACCCGCAAGGGCGACGAGCACTACCTGATCCCGGCACCGGGCGACCCGGTCCCGCCCGCCGGCGCGACCGTGCGCGGCGCGGTCGACGACGACCGGCGCACCACCCTGATGCGCACCCACTCCGGGCTGCACATCCTCTGCGGCACGGTATTCCGCGACTTCGGCGCGCTGGTCACCGGCGGCAACATGCAGCCGGGCGAAGCCAGAATGGACTTCAACCTGCCCGAGGTGCCGCCGGGCTTCAAGCAGGCGCTGGAGGACGCGGTAAACGCGGAGATCGCCGCGGACCGCAAAATCGTCGCCCGGGTGCTGCCCCGCGAGCAGGCGCTGGCGATCCCGGACCTGGTCCGCACCCAGGACGCCCTGCCACCCCTGGAAAACCCGGAGATCCGGGTGGTGGACATCGTCGGCCTGGACGTCCAGGCCGACGGCGGTACGCACGTGGCGTCGACCGCCCAGGTCGGCCGCGTCGAGGTGGTGAAGGTGGAGAGCAAGGGCCGCCAGAACCGCCGCGTCCGCATCAGGCTGGCCAGCTGAGCCAGGGTCCCCGGCCGGCCGGGGTGGTCAGAGCACGGCCGCGGCATCGTACCGGCGGCGCAGATCGGCCAGCTCCGAGTCGGCCAGCGCCTCCCTGGTCGCCAGCTCCGCGTACCTTTCCGGGAACATCTCCCGCAGCCGGTCGATGAACATGACGTCGGCGGTCGCCTCGACCACCTGGATGCCCGGCGGCTCGATGGACATGTCCAGGATCACCGGTCCGGCCAGCTTCACCGCCACGTCCCAGGGGCGCTTCCGCTCGGCGACCCCGCAGAGGTGGAAGCCATAGACCGTTCGTACCTCGGCGAGCGCGGCGGCCTCGGCCGGCTCATAGCCGTAGACCCGGACCCCGCAGATCACCGCCGCGGCCATCTGCTGGCCCTGATGTCCGGCGTGCTTGTGCTGCTCCGGGTTCGACTGTTCCAGCGCGGTACGCATTCGGTTCACGATCTGCCCTTGCAGATCCGCCTCCGGGCCGGCCGAGTTGACCAGCACGGCCACGCCGGCCGACGTCGCCAGCAGGACCACCGCCACCCACACGAATCGGGAAGTCATGATCACCTCTCACTCGCCGGTGGGCCACTCCGGCCCGGAACCGTCAGCCGACGGTCCTGGGCCGGAGCGGGCCGGTCGTGCCGATCAGGCGAAGTTCACGTCGCTGCACCACATGTAGGCCTGGTCGAGGTGCGAGGCCTGCCAGATGACGAAGACGATGTGCTGCCCGGTGTATCCCGAGGTCGAGATGGGGAACGAGATGTTCTGTGCCGGCGCGTACCTGCCGGTCTGCGTGATGAAGTCGAGGTTTCCCCAGCCGAGGCGCTGAGTGGTCGGGTTGTACCCCTGCTTGCTGACGTAGACCCGGAAGTAGTCGGCACCGTGACTGGCCTGGTCGTACAGCTGGACGGTGAAGTTGCGGCTGAGATTGGCCGTCGTCTTCCAGGCTCCTACCTGGTTCAGGCTGTCGTTCCTGGCGAGGCCGTTGCTGCACAGCTGCCCGTCGGGGGTACGGGCCTGGAACTGACCGCCGAGGCCGTCGCGCAGCGCGCTCATCCAGTTCCACATGGTGTCGGGGTTGGCCTGGAACGCCTGCCAGCACATGGGGTCCTGTTGCTGCATGGCCGGGTTCGTGTGCTGGTTTCCCCAGGTCTGCCAGCACTGGTAGGCGCGGCTTGCCGGGTTGACGATGGTGCCGTGGGCCTGGGCCGCGCCGGTCCAGGCCAGCGTGCTGGCCACCATGGCGAGCAGCACGACGAGCACCCGGACGGGCTGACGGCCGGACTGATGGGACTCGTGTGGGGGCACGGTATGTCCTCCTTCTTCGGCACTGGGGCATGGGAGCGCTCCCAAGCAGCATTGCACCAATGTGTCTAGATATCAACCGACGTCTATGGATCACCGAGGGCTGGCCAGCTGGCCGAGGTGCCGATAGGGTCGGTTCAGGTGTGCCGGGAAGTCTGGTCGGCGATGATTTCGTCGACCCCTCCGGAGGCACCCGATGTCCCTTTTCAGCCGCGGCACGTGGCCGGAAGCCCGCCGCATCGGCCAGCTGCTCCGCGCCGAGACCGTCGGCGGGGTCCTGTTGCTCATCGCCGCGCTCATCGGGCTCGGCTGGGCCAACTCGCCGTGGTCTGGCGCGTACCGATCGCTCTCGGCCTGGGAAATCGGGCCGCTGAGCCTGGCCGCCTGGGCCTCCGACGGCCTGCTGGCGATCTTCTTCTTCGTCGCCGGGCTCGAGCTCAAGCGCGAGTTCGTCGCCGGGGACCTGCGCGATCCGCGCCGCGCGGCGCTGCCGGTGATCGCCGCGGTCGGCGGCATGATCGCGCCGGCCGCGATCTTCGCCCTGATCAACCTGGACAGCGGCGGCCTCGCCGGGTGGGCGACCCCGACCGCGACGGACATCGCCTTCGCGCTGGCCGTCCTGGCGGTCATCGGCGCGCACCTGCCGACCGCGCTGCGCACGTTCCTGCTGACCCTGGCGGTGGTCGACGACCTGCTGGCGATCACCATTATCGCGATCTTCTACACCTCGGCGTTGCACGTGCTGCCGCTGGTGCTGGCGCTGCTGCCGCTGGGGATCTTCGGGGCGCTGGTCCAGCGTGAGGTCCGCCGGTGGTGGCTGCTGCTGCCGCTGGCCGCGGCGACCTGGGTGCTGGTGCACGAGTCCGGCGTGCATGCCACTGTGGCCGGGGTGCTGCTGGCGTTCACGGTGCCGGTCCAGCAGGCCAGCAGCGCCTCGCGCTCCCGAGGCACGGCCGTGCGCAGGCGCGGGCTGGCCGAGCATTTCGAGCATCGCTTCCGGCCGCTGTCGGCCGGCCTGGCCGTACCGGTGTTCGCGTTCTTCGCCGCCGGGGTCTCGGTCACCGCGGCCGGCGGCTTCGGCGCGAGCCTGCGCGACTCCGTCACCCTCGGCGTCGTCGCCGGCCTGGTCGCCGGCAAGGCGATCGGCATCACCGGCGCGACCTGGCTGGTGCAGCGGTTCACCCGGGCCCGGCTGGATCCGGGCCTGAGCTGGTGGGACGTGGTCGGGCTGGCCCTGCTCGGCGGGGTCGGCTTCACCGTGTCGCTGCTGATCGGCGAGCTCGCCTACGGATCGGGCACGGTCCGCGACGGCCACGCCAAGATCGGCATCCTGACCGGCTCGCTGCTGGCCGCGCTGCTGGCCTCGGTGGTGCTGCGGCTGCGGGACAGGCATTACCGGCTGATCGCCGCGCAGGAGGCCGAGGACACCGACGACGACGGCATCCCGGACGTCTACCAGCGCTGAACGAATTGACGCCGCCGGCACAGCGCCCGCTCAGCTGACGCATAGCAAGGCCAGGCTCAATAGAGATCCGACCACTTGAAGGGTGAAGGATCTCCGTGAATGAATTGCTGGTCGTGGCCGCCGACGTCACCGCCATTGCCATCCTGGCGTTTGGCATCTACTTCCCGCGCCACCATCGGCGCGACCTCGTGGTGGCCTTCCTCGGCGTGAATATCGGCGTGCTCGCCGTCTCGTTGGTGCTCGGCTCCACAACCGTGGGCGCCGGGCTGGGGCTCGGGTTGTTCGGCGTCCTGTCGATCATCCGGCTCCGCTCCGACGAGATCGCGCAGCACGAGATCGCGTACTACTTCGCGGCGCTGGCGCTCGGGCTGCTGGCCGGGCTGAGCAGCGCCCCGACGATCCAGGCGACGGCGCTGATGGTCTTGATTCTCGTCACCCTGTTCGTCTCGGACCACCCGGGCCTGTTCCGCCGCTACCGGCAGCAGACGATGCACCTGGACGTCGCCTACACCGACGAGCAGGCGCTGAGCGCGCACCTGGCCGTGCTGCTCAACGGCAGGATCGTGAACCTGCTGGTCAAGCACGTCGACCTGGTGAACGACACGACGCAGGTCGAGGTCCGCTACGTGGCGGCGACCGGATCGCGGCGGGCCGCCAGCCCCGACATCGAGCGGATCCCGGCATGACCAGCGCCCTCGTGGAACGGCCACCGATCTCGCTGGCCGAGCTGGTGGAAGAGGCCGAACTGCTCACCCGGGTCGACCGCAAGTACCTCGTGCCGCTCGCCGAACTGCCGGCCGTGCTGGCGGGTCTGCCCTCCGGGACCCGGGTGCTCGAGATCGACGGCCGGCGCGACTTCGCCTACCGCTCGGCGTACTTCGACACCCCGGCCCTGCACAGCTATCTGGCCGCGGCCCGCGGCCGGCGGCACCGCTTCAAGCTCCGCACCCGCAGCTACGTCGACTCCGACGTGCACTTCTTCGAGGTCAAGACCCGGGGCAGCCGGGGCACAACCACCAAACAGCGCATCCCGTACGGGGGTGAGCCGACGCTCTCGCCGGCCGCGACGGAATACGCGGCTGAGGTCCTCGGCATGCGGCTCGACCTCGACCACGTGCTGACCACCCGGTACCGCCGCAAGACGTTCTTCCTGCCGGACGGGGGTGCCCGGCTCACCGTGGACACCCGGCTGGCGTGGGACCTCCCGGACGGCCCGGGGGTGCGCACCCCGCAGTGGGCCGTCGTGGAGACGAAGTCAGCCGGGGGCGCCTCGGCAGCCGACCGCCTGCTCTGGTCGCTGCACCACCGCCCCCGGGTGGTGTCCAAGTACGGCACCGGCCTGGCGGCCCTCCGCCCCGACCTGCCCTCGAACCGCTGGCGCCCGGCGCTGCGCATCTTCCCCACCGCTCCCACCCCTGGAAAGGCTCCGCGATGAGACTCCGCAAGCGCTTCGCCGCCGCGATCACCTCTGTCATCCTTGCGACGGCTGCGCTGGCGGCGTGCGGCGACGGCTCCACTTCTACCGCCACCACCTCGGTCGCCGCGACCAGCGTCGCCGCGACCAGCGCGCTCTCGGCCGCCGCGGTCCTCGACGCGAACACCGAGGTCCACGCCACCGCGGACGCCGCCACGGTCACCGAGTCGGAGGTCGTCGACATCAAGCTGACCGGCACGTCGGCGACCGTCGACGGGGACGGCGCGAAGGTCGACGGCGGCACGGTCACGATCACCGCGGCCGGCACCTACCGGTTGTCCGGAACGCTGAGCGCGGGCCAGATCGTCATCAACGCGCCCGACGCCACGGTGCAGCTGATCCTGAACGGCGTCACCATCACCAGCACGAGCAGCGCGGCGATCGCCGCCACGGAGATCGGCGAGCTCGCCGTGATCCTCGCGGACGGCACCACCAACACGCTGACCGACACCACCACCTACGCCGAGGACGCCGACGTCAACGCGGCCCTGTACAGCGCCGGCGACCTGACGATCACCGGTGCGGGCACCCTGGCCGTGCACGGCCAGGGCAACGACGGCATCGCCAGCAAGGACGGCCTGGTCGTGGAGTCCGGGACGATCACGGTCGACGCGGTGGACGACGGCGTCCGCGGCAAGGACTACGTGGTGATCAACGAAGGGAAGCTCACGATCACGTCCGGCGGCGACGGCGTGAAGGCCGACAACGACGCGGACGCGGACGCAGGCTTCATCTCGATCGCCGGCGGCACCGTCGCCGTCCAGTCCGGCGGCGACGGCCTGGACGCGTACACGGATCTGGTCATGACCGGCGGCACGGTGACCGTGGTCAGCGGCGGCGGCCACACCACCGAGCCGTCCGACACGGTGTCGACCAAGGGCCTCAAGTCGGGCGTCACCACGGTCCTCGAGGGCGGTACGGCCAAGGTGGACTCCTCCGACGACGCGGTGCACAGCGACGGCACCGTGCACCTGGTGTCGACGGCGCTGACCGCGGCCAGCGGCGACGACGCCGTGCACGCGGAGCAGACGCTGCAGGTCGACGGCGGCACGGTCGACGTCACGGCGTCGGTCGAGGGCCTGGAGGCCAAGGACATCGTCATCAACGCCGGCTCGGTGCAGGTGGTCTCCAGCGACGACGGCGTGAACGCGTCCGCCGCCGACACCGCCGACACCGACTCGGCCGCCACCGACGCCGACGGCGGTGGCCCCGGCGGTGGCGCCGGCGGCGGCGAGTCCGTTGCCGACGTCTCGGTCACGGTGACCGGCGGCACCCTGGTCATCAACTCCGGCGGCGACGGCCTGGACTCCAACGGCAACGCGTCCATCACGGGCGGCACGGTCGTGGTCAACGGCCCGGAGCAGAACGGCAACGGCGCCCTCGACGTCAACGGCACCTTCGAGATCAGCGGCGGCGTCCTGCTCGCGGCGGGAAGCTCGGGCATGGTGGTGACCCCGGACACCGACTCGAAGCAGGGCTGGCTGTCCGCGACGCTGGACTCGGCGCTGCCGGCGGGCACGACCGTGCAGATCGTCGATGCGGACGGCAAGGTGGTGGCCTCCTTCGTCACCTCGAAGCAGGCGCAGAACATCGTCTACTCCTCGTCCGCGATCACCAGTGGCGACAAGTACCAGATCTACACCGGCGGAACGGCCTCCGGCGACAGCATCGGCGGGCTGGCCGCCTCGGGATCGCTCGGCTCCGCCACGTCGGTGGCGACGGCGACCGCGGGCGAGGCCCCGGCCGGCGGCGGATTCGGCGGGCGGGGCGGCCGCTGACCCCAGCACTGACGCAGCCCGCCGGATCACCACGATCCGGCGGGCTGCCGCCGGCGGCCGGCTCCTGGAGCTGTCCGCCCGGCAGTGCCGCACCGCGGCGGGTAGCCTTGGCGACCGGACCTAGACCGGGGGAAACAGGTGAGCCGGCTGCGCCGGCGCTGCGAGCGCCGTCTCGAGGACATCCCAGTCCCGAATCCGTTCGATCTGGACGTCTTCTCCGCCGCGCTGGCCGCCCATCGCGGACGGCCGCTCACCCTGCAGCCGATGCCCGGGCTCAGCGCGGGCGCGCCGTGCGGGCTGTGGATCTCCGTGCCGACCGCCGACTACGTGTTCTACGACCCGGAGACGTCGCGGCTGCACGCCGAGCACATCGTGCTGCACGAGCTGAGCCACATGATCAGCGGCCACACCACCGGCATCGACGCGGGCCCGGAGGCCGGCGACGGCGCGGTCGGCCGGCTGGTCCCCGACCTCGACCCCAGGACGATCGACACGATGCTCGGCCGGGCCAGCTACACCACGGCCCAGGAGCGCGAGGCCGAGACGCTGGCCTCGCTGATCCGGGCGCGCTCCGCCCAGGGCCCGGCCACCGGCCGCCGGCCCAGCGACACCCTCGGCCGGATCGCCGATGTCCTGAATTTTCCGACTTGAACGGCGCGCTCACCGGCATCGTCCTGGTGCTGCTGTGGGGCACGGTCCTGGCCCGCCTGCCCACCTTCTGGCGCGGCGCCCGGCAACGGGCCATGTGGGCCACGCTGACCTCGCTCGCCCTGGCCAAGACGGTGGCGACGCCCGGCGTCAACGCGCTGGCCGGCGAATTTCTCCCGGAACCGCAGATCATCCCCCACCTGTTCGCCGTCGCCACCGCGTTCTTCCTGGTGCGCTTCCTCTCGCTGATCACCGACTACGACGCGGCCCACCCGCATGCGGCCCGCCGACAGCTGCTCCTGGCCGCCGCGGTGCTGGGCACAATGATCATCCTGATGGCCGCGACGCCCGACGGCATCAAGACCAAGGGCAACGAGCTGATGGGTACGGCCATCGCGCCGGCCGCGGCCGGCTACTGGGTAGTCCTCAACGGCTACCTGGGCGCGGTCCTCACCATCGCCACCGCGCTGTTCTGGCGGATCGGCCGCTCGGCACCGGCCGGCCCGCTGCGCCACGGGCTGCGCGCCCTCGCAACCGGGACGTTCCTGATCGCCCTGTACGCGGCGCTGAAGACCGGATTGATCCTGATGCACAGCCTCGGCGTCAGCCCGTCGGTCGACCGGATCGAGCCCGCGGCCAACGCCACACGGAACATCGGCATCATCATCTGCGTGACCGGCGCGGCGGTGCCGGCCGCCGGCAAGCTGCGCTCCGTCGTCCACGCCTACCGCTCCCTGTGGGCGCTCCGTCCACTGTGGCAGGTGATGCGGCGGACGTTCCCCGACATGATCCTCTTCCCCCGGCGGCGGGCGCTGCTCGAACTGGCCGGCGTGGACGAGGTGCAGCTGCGGCTCTATCGCCGGGTGATCGAGATCAGGGACGGCATGCTGACGCTGCGCGACTACCTGCCGGCCGGCACGCTCGCGGCGGCGCGCCGGTACGTGGGTGAGCACCCGGCGCTGGTCGAGGCCTGCGGCATCGCCCTGGCGCTGCGACGGCACCGGTCGGGAGCGGTCGCGGCCGGAAACAACGACCGCTGGGCGGAGATCGGCGGCGAGGTCGCCGACGAGGTCGCCTGGCTCAGCGCCGTCGGCGCCGCCTTCCGCCGCGAGGAGCCGGCAGCCTTCGCCCGCCACCCACCTAAATGATCTACTCCAAGGAATGCGCTCGTGGCGGCATCCATGATGGACGTTGCCTGGGCGGTGAGAACATCGGGCGCCGAGGAAATTCGGCTGCATGACCGGCCTCGCTCTGCCGATGATGCCAGGCGCCGCGGCTAGATCTTGTGGCGGCGTGGCCCGCTCGACTTTCGCCATTTTGCGCCGGCGCAGCCGCAGGTCGGCCCGACTCGAAAGTAGATCTTGCGTTTCGCCTGGTCAGCGCCAAGTCGCAATATTCTCGGCGCCGCGCCCGACATGCGGGATGAGCTGGGCGGAGGTGGATGTCCTATGGGGCAAGCGATCCAGAAAATGGCGAAAGTCGAGTGGTCCGCTCCGCACCCACCACACCACAATCACCTCCGGGTCGGCGACCCCGTGAGGATCTGGCAGCGGTCACACGTCCCGCCAAGCCGCCCCACCACCGGCCCCAGCGACTCCTCGGAACTACTCCCGCCCACTCCACCCCTTACCCACCCCGGCGACAGCCCAGCTGATGGACCCCGGTCCCACCCACCGGGCACCGCCACCACATCCTGAGCGCCCCGTCCCACACCCCGGACTACAACCTCACATAACGCCCCATATCGTCGCCAGGCTTCGCGACCTTGATACGCACGGGTGCCGAGCAGACCCCTGCGCACCAAGGTCTAACGTCCGCGGACGCCGCCGCACCGTCAGCGGCCCCAGCCTTCGCCCTCGCCTTCGCCCTCGCCTTCGCCTTCGCCCTCGCCCTCGCCCTCGCCCTCGCCCTCGCCCTCGCCCTCGCCCTCGCCCTCGCCGACCACATGCTGGCGGACCTTGATACACCCAGGTGACGGGACCCGAACTCATCAAGATCGCCACCCCGCTCCCGCAAACCCCCACCAGCCACCGATCACCCAACACCCACGAGAAGGGCACCGGGCACACCGGAGAGGAGCGGGCCGGCACTGTCCAATCGCGTAGCCAGAGAGGAGCCGGCCGGCACTGTCCGATCGCGTAGCCGGAGATCCTCGGGAAACCGGAGCGGCGCAGCCCGCCCCACTGGAGCCGCACCTCACCCTGACCGGTGTTGCCGACAGCAAGCGAGGCACCCCGAACGAAACTCCCTAGGGGCCACCGCCTACCCAGGAGAAACTCGGTGCCCGCAGCCGAGGGTTAGCGCGTCCCGGCGACAGCAGCGCGGAAGTAGGCGTTGGCGTCGCTGTTCGGACACCATGACCACCACACGCCGGCCAGCCGATCTTGCGACCCCTGGACACCTACGACCACCGACCCCTTGGAATAGGTCCGCGCTTCGTAAGGGGTCGACGGCGGGGCCGCCTCAAGCGTCGGGCTTGCCGCGGGCCTGTTCCAGCTCCCACACCTTGCGGACCAGCTCGCCGATCGTGTCCCTGCTGCTGGGCGAGACGTCCGCCGCCCGCAGCGCGATCTCCTGCACCTTGGCGTCGCGCAGCGTGCCCAGCAACGCCAGCTGACTGTCGATCTTGCGGGCCTCGTCGTCGTCCAGGAAGTAGGCGACCGGGACGCCGAAGTAGGTCGCCAGGCCCTTCAGATGCTGCACGGTCGGGTTGGTGCGGCGGCCGGTCCGGAGCTGCCAGATGTATGTGTGCGAGATCTGGATGCCCTGCTGCGCCCGGATGGCCTCGGCCACCGCCATGTAGCTGGCCTCGCCCTGGCCCGCCGACCGGACCTGGGTGAAGAGGCGGTCCAGTTTCTCGGCGATGGAGAACTCGCTGGGCACCGCGCTCCCCTCGTCGCCGGGCCAAGATGGGACATGCGGATCATACCGACGAAAACCGGTCGCTGCATCGACACCCATGAGCAACCGAAGCTGCACATCCCCCGATGTAGGGGCATCGCTGAACGACCGTAAACTCAGATTGATAATGTTCGGCCAGAGCGTAAACGATGGCCGGTTTCGGCTCAACCCGGCGGTATCATTTCCACCGTGACGGACATTGTGGAGAGTCCAGAAGTCTCGACGTTGCTCGATGAGCTGACCCGCCTGACCGGCCGCGAGGATCCCTATCCTCGCTATCGGCGGCTCCGCGAGATCGCCCCGGTCGTGCGCGCCGACGACGGCGCACTGGTGGTCACCCGGCACGCCGACTGCGTCACGGTCACCCGGCATCCGAAGCTCGGGCACATGCCGTCGCACATGCTCGAGTTCGTCAGCCCCGACTGGGCCAGCCACCCCGCGCTGCACCAGCTCTTCACCAGCATCCTGGCGCTCAACCCGCCGGACCACACCCGGCTGCGCCGGCTGGTCAGCTCCTCGTTCACCGCCCGCCGGGTGCAGGCGCTGCAGCCGCGGATCGCCGAAATGGTCCAGGACCTGCTGGCGCGGATGGACGGCGAGGTCGATTTCGTCGACGCGTTCGCCTTCCCGCTGCCGGTCAACGTCATCGGGGAGCTGCTCGGCATCCCCGAGGCGGACCGCGCCCAGTTCCAGGGGCTGGTCCGGGACTGGACCCAGGTCATCGAGGTGATCTCGAAGGAGGTGCTGGCGACGGCCGACCCGGCGGCGGCCACGATCCGCGCCTACCTCGCCGATCTGGCCGCCGAGCGCCGCCGCAAGCCCGGCGACGACCTGATCAGCGCGCTGGTCGCGGCCGAGGAAGACGGCGAGAAGCTCACCGAGGACGAGCTGCTCACCATGGCGGCGCTGCTGTTCGCGGCCGGCTTCGAGACGACCACCAACCTGCTGGCCAACAGCGTGGTCGCCCTGCTGCGCCAGCCGGATCAGCTGGAGCTGCTGCGCCGGCAGCCCGGGCTGGCGGCCTCGGCGGTCGAGGAGTTGCTGCGCTTCGACACCCCGGTGCAGCTGCTGAGCCGGGTGGCCTGGGACGACGTGGAGATCGCGGGGGTGCCCGTGTCGGGCGGCGAGCGCATCGTGGCATACCTGGGCGCCGGCAACCACGACCCGGAACGCTTCACCGACCCGGACCGGCTCGACCTGGCCCGGCCGGACAATGCGCCGCTGTCCTTCGGCGGCGGCATCCACTACTGCCTCGGCGCGCCCCTGGCCCGGCTCGAAGCCCAGATCGCCATCCCGGCGCTGCTCGCCCGTTTCCCCCGGCTGGCCCTCGCCGGCACACCGGGCCGCCGCGACAGCCTGGCGATCCGCGGCTACACCAAGCTCCCGATCTCGGTCGACTGAGCCAGCGCACCCCGCCAAGGGCCGGAAAGCCTGGGGGCAACAAGCGGCCGAGGGGCGTTTCCTCCAGGGAAGCAGCGCAAGGCAGCGCTGCACCGGTGTTTCCCCCAGGGAAGCAGTGCAAGGCAGCGCTGCACCGGCGTTTCCCCCAGGGAGGCAGCGCTACAGGGATGCCATCGCTGCGGCAGAGTCGACGGTGATGCCCGGCGATCGAGGCGGCCCTCGATCGGGGCCGGGGATATGGCCGGCGACCACGAACCGCCGTAGCGGTGTCAGGCCCTCACGGCGCCATCACAGCCGGGAAATAGGAGCGCCGCTGCGAATTCCACGGGGGAAGAACTCGCAACGGCGTCGTAAGAAAGAGTATCGACCGCGGCGGTTGTTGTCCATCCGTACCGTCGATCATCACCGAAGGGCCGAACCGCCGATGGCCCACTCCCCGGTCAGCAGGCCCGCCTCGGCGAAATCGGTGCCCCGCAGGGCCATCGCGACGACCGGGGCCTCCGGTCGGCCGAGGCGCGTCCGCCGCTCGGGCCGGCGGAACATTTGCCCGGCCGAATCCGCAGCATTGACGCCCATCGGTATGCGGCGGCGTGGAGCGCTCTCACAGCCATCCAGCAGCCTGAATGCCGGACGGTGGTTATTCGGCGACGCCCACGCCCGGCGCTTCCGTGCTCTCGGAGAGCAGTCGCTTGCGCTGCTTGGTCGGCAGCCGGTCGACGTAGAGCAGGCCGTCGAGGTGGTCGCTCTCGTGCTGCAGGCAGCGGGCGAGCAACCCGGTGCCGTCGATGCGCACGGGCTCGCCGAACATGTCGACGCCCGCCACATACGCGGTGGTGGGCCGGCCCACGTCGGCGCGGACGCCGGGGACCGAGAGACAGCCTTCGCTGTCGACTTCCAGCTCCCGGCCATCCGGCAGGTGCAGGACGGGGTTGACCACGTGGGCGACCACGTGGGTGTCGGTGGCGTCGGGGCAGTCGACGACGAAGACCCGCGCGTCGACGCCGATCTGGTTGGCCGCCAGCCCGACTCCCTCGGCGGCGGCCATCGAGGCGAACATGTCGGCGACGAGCCGCTGCAGCTCCTCGTCGAAGACCGTCACGTCGGCGCAGCGCCGATGCAGGACGGGATTCCCGTAGCGGGTGATGGGTCGCGGAGTTCCGGCACGAGTCTGCACGGCTCGATTTTAGGACGTGGGCGAGGTTGAGGAGCGCCCGCGCGGCGGGTGGGGGACCGACGCGGGCAAGGATTGCCCGCGCGGCCGGTACGGGGGACCGGCCGCGCGGGCTCTCCCGGTCAGGCCGGCGGGTTGTCGCCGTTCGGACGGTCGGCCGGAGCGTCGTCGGCCGGACGGCTCTCCCGGCGCGCCGCCCGCCCTGCCGCGTCGGCCGCCGAGCTCGCCCAGGCCCGCGCCTTGCCCGCCTGGGTGCCGGCCCAGTCGCCCAGGTCCGCCGCCCCGCCGGACACCCGGCGGGCCAGGGTCACCAGCGGGTCCTGGGAGTTCTGGAACGATTCGCGGTAGTGGCTCGCCGCCGCCTTCACGTCGCCGGTCACCGAGGCGTTGCCGTCGGAGTCGCGACGCGGGTAGTCGCCGCCGATGATGCGGCTGTATTCGCCCGAGTCGACCCAGCGGCGCAGTTCGGCCGCGCGGGCCACGGGCACCGGGTGGCTGCTCCACGCCGTCATGCTGATCTTGTGGACGCTGTCCCGCAGGTCGCCGCCGCCCTGGTATTCGGCGGCCTGCTCCAGGAAGGCCGTCGTGTCGATCTGGCTGAGGTCGCCGCCGCCGGCGAGCTTCATCAGCAGCCGGGTCGACGCGGCCGGGTCCTGGCCGGCGAGCAGGCCGGCGCGGTCGGCGGACAGCTCGGCCTTGCGCCACCACTCGTACATCGCCGCGATGATCGCGCGCAGGGCGATGGCGCCGATCGGGAGCCAGCTGACGTTGGTCGCCCACTTCGTCAGGATCATCATGATCGTCTTGTAGACGGCGTGGCCGCTGCGCACGTGCCCGATCTCGTGGCCCAGCAGCGCGCGGAGCTCGTCGTCGTCCAGCTTCTCGACCGCCGCGCTCGTGATGACGATGAACGGCTTGTCCATCCCGATCGCCTGACCGTGGATCATCGGCGACTGGGTGACGAACAGGCCGGGCAGTTCGGCCACGTCCAGGGTCGTCGCCGCCTCGGTGAAGCGCTGGAACACCCGGGGGTACTGGCGGTGGTCGACCCGGATCGAGCCGGCCAGGTACTGCAGGCGGAAGCCGCGCTCGTTCCACATGCCGAAGAACGCCTTCACCACGTCGTCGAAGCCGCGCAGTTCGCGCAGGGCGGTAAGGGCGCCACGGTCGGCGGGGTGTTCCCAGGCCCGGGAGCTGATGTCGGTCAGCGTGACCCGTTGCCGGGCCGGCCGATTCTCGTCGTCGATCGTCATGGTGGTCCCTCCGCGCCTCGGTCTCCTGATCCACGTTGAGCTTCGCCAATGCGGCGCCCCGGGCGCATCGGCTCGGAGCGGGACTTCCGCGCGCGCGAATCAGACTTTCGGCCGACCCGACGGCTCGCCGGCGAGCCGTCGTTGAGGTGTTTTTGATGGAACCGGCGCCTTGTTACGGTCTCGTTACCAGCCCATTCTCAGAGGCGTGACGCTACTGAGTGATCGTGTGGTCCTGGTCAGCGGCGGGACCCAGGGCGTCGGCGCGGCCGTGGCACGGGCCGCTGCCCGCGAGGGTGCGACCGTCGTCGTGACCGGCCGCCGTGCGGAGTTCGGCGCTCCCCTGGCCGCCGAGCTGGGTGGCGCATACGTGCCCGCCGACGTCTCCGACGTGGCGAGCGCGCAGGCCTCGGTGCAGGCCGCCGTCGACCGCTACGGCCGGATCGACTGCCTGGTCAACGCCGCCGGGCTGACCTCGCGCGGCACCCTGCTCGACACCACGCCCGAGCTGTTCGACCAGCACATCGCGGTGAACCTGCGCGGGCCCTTCTTCCTGATGCAGGCCGCCGTCCGCGACATGCTCCGCCGGGGCGCGCCGGGCACGATCGTCAACATCATCTCGTCGTCTGAGCACGGCGGGCAGCCCTACCTGGCGCCGTACGTGGCCGCCAAGGCCGGGCTCGCCGGGCTCACCCGCAACGCCGCGCACGCGCACCGCTTCGACCGGATCCGGATCAACGGCCTGGACATCGGCTGGACCGACACCGAGGGCGAGGACGCGACCCAGCGGGCCTTCCATGCCGCCGACGACGGCTGGCTGGAGCGCGCGGCCAAGACCCTGCCGATGGGCAAGCTCGGACAGGCCGACGAGATCGCCGACTTCGTCGCCTTCCTGCTCTCCGCGCGCAGCGGGGTGGTGACCGGGTCCGTCCTCGACTGGGACCAGAACGTCCAGGGTGGACTGGACTGAGAGAGGGCTTGAGCATGCGAATCGGACTCATCGGGCTCGGGCGGATCGGCGCGTTCCACGCCGAGACGCTGAGCGGGCTGCCCGCGGTCACCGAGCTGGTCGTCACCGACGCCGTACCGGCCGTGACCGAGCGGATCGCCCAGAAGTACGGCGCCGAACCGGCCGCCGATCCCGCCGCCCTGCTCGGCAGCGGCGTCGACGGCGTGGTCATCGCCGCCGCCACCGACGCGCATCCGCAGCTCATCCTCGCGGCCATCGAGGCGGGCCTGCCGGTCTTCTGCGAGAAGCCGGTGGCCCGGGGCGCGGCCGAGGCGGCGGAGGTGCTGCGGCACTGCGCGGGTGCCACGGTGCAGATCGGCTACAACCGCCGCTTCGACCCCGGCTTCGCCGCGGCGCGGGCCGCCGTCGTCAGCGGCGAGCTGGGCCGACTGCACACCGTACGGTCGACCACCATGGACCCGGCACCGCCGCCGGCGGGCTATCTCGCCGGGTCCGGCGGGATCTTCCGCGACTGCAGCGTGCACGACTTCGACATCATCCGGTACGTGACCGGCCGCGAGGTGGTCGAGGTGTACGCGACCGGCAGCACCCGCGGCGACGCAATCTTCGCGGAGATCGGCGACGCGGCCACCACCGCCGCGATCCTGACGCTGGACGACGACACCCTCGCCGTCGTGTCGAACACCCGCTACAACGGCCGCGGCTACGACGTGCGGCTGGAGGTGCACGGCACCGCCGACAGCATCGCCGTCGGGCTGGAGGACAAGCTGCCGCTGCGCTCGGTCGAGCCGGGTGTCACGTTCCCGGCCGGCCCGCCGCACACGTTCTTCATGGACCGGTTCACCACGGCCTACCGGCTCGAGCTGGCCGCCTTCACCGAGGTCGTCGCCGGCACGCGGGAAAGCCCGTGCACCGTCGAGGACGCGGTCGAGGCCGGCTGGATCGCCGAGGCCTGCACATTGTCGTTGCGGGAGCACCGGCCCGTACGTCTGAGCGAAGTGAGGAGCGCAGTATGAAGATCGCCGGAGCGCCCATCTCCTGGGGTGTCTGCGAGGTGCCGGGCTGGGGATACCAGCTCGACGCCCACCGGGTCCTGCGGGAGATGCGCGAGGTGGGCCTGACCGCCACGGAGTTCGGCCCGGACGGCTTCCTGCCCTCCGACGAGATCCTCCGCGAGCTGGGCCTGGGCGCGGTCGGCGGGTTCGTCCCGGTGGTCCTGCACGACCCCGGGCACGAGCCGGTGCTGGACCTCGACCGGTTCGTGGCGGCCGGGGCGGACACCGTGGTGCTGGCGGCGGCGACCGGCCAGGACGGCTACGACACCCGCCCCGAGCTGGACGCCGCGGGCTGGCAGCTGCTGCTCACCAACCTCGACAAGCTCGACGCGCAGGCCCGGGAACGCGGCCTCAAGGCCGTGCTGCACCCGCACGTCGGCACGATGGTCGAGCAGACCGCCGAGGTGGAACGGGTCCTGGCCGGCAGCAGCATCGGGCTCTGCCTGGACACCGGCCATCTGCTGATCGGCGGCACCGACCCGGTGGCGCTGGCCGAGCGCGCCGGCGACCGGATCGCGCACGTGCACGCCAAGGACGTCGACGACAGCATCGCCGCGCAGGTCCGCTCCGGGCAGCGCACCTACACCGACGCGGTATCCGCCGGGATGTACCGGCCGATCGGCGACGGCGACGTCGACTTCGCCGCGGTCGCGGCGGCCCTGCGGCGCCACGACTACGACGGCTGGTGGGTGCTCGAACAGGACACGATCCTGAGCGCGGAGCCAGCCGGCGAGGGCCCGGTCGCCGACGTCCGCCGCAGCGCCGAGCGGCTACGCGCGATCCTCGGCTGAGGAGAAGACGTACCGGGTCTGGCTGTACGGGCCTTTGCCGAAGGAAAGCACCTTCGCGGGGCTGATCCGGTAGACCAGCCCGGTACGTCCGTCCGCGTCGCCGAAGCCGTCGTCGCCGACCTCGAAATCCCAGTCCAGCCTGGACTTCCAGAGCGCCGCCAGGGCGCGGAGCCGGGCCGGGCCGGTGACTCGGACGGCGACGCCCTCGACCACCACATCCAGCCCGCCGTGCAACTGATTCGTGCCGGTGGACAGGACGCAGGCCGGCCGGCTCGCCAGGTTCTTGGCCTTCTGTTCCTGGTCACCGGTGCAGATGTGCAGCGCGCCCGCGTCCCAGATCGCCGGCAACGGGGTCACGTGCGGGCGGCCGTCGCCGCGGACCGTCGACAGGAAGAACATCTCCGAGGTCGACAGCACCCGCTCGACCTCGGACCACGGCACCGCGGTGGCGCCCGGCTCGCTGAAACCCTGATTGAGTTCGACGGTCGGTGCGGTCATGACTCCTCCTCATTTCGGGCGAGTTCTTCGGCGCGGGCAAGCAGGGCTCGCCGCTCCGGCTCGGTCAGGGCTGCCGCGGCGGCCTGCTCGAAGAGCGTGACCGCGCGGGCGGTGTCCCCGGCCCGCGCGGTCAGGTCGGCCTCCGCGGCCACGGCGTACGGGTACCCGTCCAGCCCGCCGCCGAAGCGCGCCTCGGCCAGCAGCCGCAAACCGGCCGCCGGGTCGTACGCGTACCCGTGGGCCACCGCCCGGTTCAGCGCGACCACCGGCGTCGGCAGCAGCTGGAACAGCTGGTCGTACAGCCCCGCCACGGCCGGCCAGTCGGGTGGCGTCGCGGTGTGGCAGGCGGCGATGCGGGCCTGCAACGCGTACGGGCCGGCGGTCGTGGGCAGCCGGGCGAGCGCCTCGGCGATCGCCGCATGGTCCCAGCGGGAGCGGTCCTGCTGGTCGAGCGTGCGCAGGTTGCCGTCGGCGTCCCGGCGCGCGGCCCGCCGGGAATGCTGGAGCAGGCAGAGCGCGAGCAGCCCGGCGATCTCCGGCTCACCCGGCATCAGCGCGGCGAGCAGCCTGGTCAGCCGGATGGCCTCGGCCGCGAACGCCGGCTCACCGTCCGCGTCATACCCCCGGGTGAAGAGCAGGTAGAGCACGGCCAGCACCCCCGGCAGCCGCTCGGCCAGCGCCCTCCCGGCCGGCACCCGGTACGGGATGCCGGCCGTGGCGATCTTGGCTTTGGCCCTGGTCAGGCGCCGGGTCATGGTTGACTCGGTGACCAGGAACGCGCGGGCGATGTCGGCGGTCGGCACGCCGGCGACCGTCCGCAGGGTCAGCGCGACCCGGGCCTCCAGCGCCAGCGCGGGATGGCAGCAGGTGAAGATGAGCCGCAGCCGGTCGTCCACGACCTCCTCCTCCCCGTCGTCGGCGGCGGGCGCCGTCAGCAGGGCCAGTTCGCCCAGCTTGCGGCGCTCGACGGTCGCGCGCCGCAGCACGTCGATCGCCCGGTTGCGCGCGACCGTCATCAGCCATCCGCCCGGGTTCGCCGGCACCCCGTCGCGCGGCCAGCGCTCCAGGGCGTGCGTCAGCGCCTCCTGGGCGCAGTCCTCGGCCAGGGTCCAGTCGCCGGTGATCCGGATCAGCGCGGCGACGATCCGCGCGTACGAATCCGCACCGGCGTCGGCGACGGCCTGTCTGAGGTCCGGCAACTCAATCGGCCAGATCCACGAACGGGCGCAGCTCGATCCGGCCGGTCCAGGCCATCGGGTGGGTGCGGGCGACCTCGATCGCCTCGTCCAGGTCGGCGCATTCGAGGATGTCGAAGCCCACGATGACCTCCTTCGTCTCGGCGAACGGGCCGTCGGAGACGAGCAGGTCACCGCCGCGTACCCGGACCGTCGTGGCCGCCGCGGCCGAGCCGAGCACGCTGCCCTGCACCCGCCGCCCGGCGGCGTCGTTCTCCGCGACCCAGCCGTGGATGTCCGGGATCCGGGCCTCGTCGGTCTCCGGCTCGGTGTCGGTGCAGACGAACATCATGTACTTCATGTCAGTGCTCCCTCTGGTCGTGATGTCACCACCGTGACGAACGGGCACCGTTGTTCCGGACAGCTCCCTCAGAATTCGGCCGGCGGCGCGTTGTGCGGCGTGATCACCTGGATCGCGGACGGGTTGGAGCGCACCGGGCCGGGCAGCGCGCCCTGCGCCTGCATCACCACCTGGCAGGCCCGGCGCAGATCCATCCGCAGGTCGTGGTGCAGCACCGCGGAGAGCCGGCGCTCGCGCAGCAGCGCCGTGTTCTCCCCGTCGAGGTCGTGCGCGACGAACACGTCGTAGGTGCGGCCCTGCCGGTCGAAGGCGTCGACCACCGCGGCGTTGCCGCCGGCGCCGGCATAGAGCGAATACACCGCGCGGACGGCCGGGTTCGCGGCCAGGACCTCCCGGGTGCCGATGCGTACGGCGTCAGCCTGGTCCTCGGCGTCCACGACCTCCAGCAGCCGGCGCCCCGCGTTGCGCGCCCGCATCTCGGCGCGGAAGCCCATCTCCCGCTCGTCCTCGCCCCGGAACGAGCTGTGCCCGCGCACCACCAGCACCTCGCCGGCCCGGTCCGCGAGCCACTGCTGCACCAGGTAGGCCGCGGTCGCGCCGGCCGCTCGGTTGTCGATGCCCACGTACGCGGCCCGCGCGCTGGTAGGCAGATCGGTCACCAGGGTCACGACCGGCGTGCCGCGACCGGTCAGCCGGGCCACCGCCGCGACCACCTCGGGCACGTCGGGGGCCTTGAGGATGACGCCGTGCGAACCCTTGCGGCTGACCCGGTCGAGCACGCCGACCAGGTCACCGACCGCCGGGCTGTCGAGGAAGTGGAAACGGGACCGGATGACGGCCGGGCGCATCGCCGGCAGCTCGGCTTCCAGGGCGGTGCGCACGGCCGCGCAGAACCGCTGCGGTGCGTGCACGACGACGTCGACCATGAAGGTGCGGCCGCCGAGGCGCAGCTGCGACTGCTGCCGGTCCAGGTCGGCGATGGCCTGCTCGACCTCGCGGATCGTGCTCGACCGGACGCCGCCACGGGCGTGCAGCACCCGGTCCACGGTGGCGGGGCTCAGGCCGGACTGGGCGGCGATCTCGCGGATCCGGTACGGATGCCTCACCCGTACACGATGAGGGTTCTTTGAGGTGTTTTCAAGGGTCTTTGATGTTGTTGGCGGCCCTAACCTGGCCGCATGACTACCTGGTTCTCGGCGGCCGACTGCCGCCTCGACGACTTCCGGGCCCTGGTCGAGCAGCAGACCGACCGGGCCGATTACCCGCACGCCGCCGAGGTGCGGCAGAACGTGCTGATCTACGACCCGGAGATCCTCGACGCGGACCGCCGGGAGGTGCAGTCCGAGTTGGCCCGGGCCCTGCTGGACGGCCCCGGCATCGTGGTCTTCCGGGGCGCCTTCGACCCGGCCGTGGTCGACCGGGCCACCGCGGTCTTCACCGCGATGATCTCCGAGCAGCGGGCGGCCGGGGTGGCCGGCGGCGACCACTTCGCCAAGCCGGGCGCCAACGACCGGGTCTGGGGCGCGCTGGACAAGTTCGCCCTGCGTGACCCGGCCGCGTTCGCCGACTACTACGCCAACGACACCCTGGCGCTGATCTCGTCCGCCTGGCTGGGCAGCGGCTACCAGATCACCTCCCAGCTCAACGTGGTCAACCCGGGCGGCCAGGCCCAGGTCGCGCACCGCGACTACCACCTCGGCTTCATGTCCCGGCAGCAGGCCGAGGCCTACCCCGCGCACGTCCACCGGCTCTCACCCGCGCTGACCCTGCAGGGTGCCGTCGCGCACGTCGACATGCCGGTGGAGACCGGGCCGACGCTGTACCTGCCGCACTCGCAGCAGTACCCGGCCGGCTACGTGGCATTCCACCTCGACGAGTTCACCGCCTACTTCGAGGACAACTACGTGCAACTGCCGCTGGCGAAGGGCGACGCGGCGTTCTTCAACCCGGCGCTGTTCCACGGCGCGGGCACCAACCGCAGCGCGGACGTTCGGCGGATGGCGAACCTGTTGCAGGTGTCCTCGGCATTCGGCCGGGCCATGGAGACGGTCGACCGGACGGCGATGTGCCGGGCGCTCTATCCGGTGCTGCGGGACTTCGCCGGGAACGCGACGAACGTGGTGGCGGCCGCCGCGGAGGGCTACGCGTTCCCCACCAACCTCGACCACGATCAGCCGATCGGCGGCCTCGCCCCGCAGACCCAGGCGGAGCTGCTGCGGCAGGCGCTTTCCGAAAAGTGGGACACGCCACAATTCGAGAAGGCCCTCCGTGACCAGGCGGAACGCCGGGCCTGAAGATTCGGGTCGCAGAGGCGATCTTGGCTCTGGTTCGCTATGGTGTACGGGCGCCGAAAGCGGCGCGAGCCCCCGGCCGAGAGGCGCTGCGACGGAATCCGTGCATACGGAGATCCGCCACGCTCGGCCCCCGGGTCACAGTCGCAAGGGCGCCTCCCGATGAGGGGGGTGCCCTTCTTCATGAACGATCGTCTTCAGCAGCGCAACGGCCTCGACTTTGCCGTGGCCGACCTGTCCCTGGCCAAGTTCGGCCGCCACCAGATGCGGCTGGCCGAGCACGAGATGCCGGGCCTGATGTCCATCCGTGCGGAGCACGCGGACACCAAGCCGCTGCGCGGCGCGCGCATCGCCGGCTCGCTGCACATGACCATCCAGACCGCCGTGCTCATCGAGACCCTCGTGGCCCTCGGCGCGGACGTCCGCTGGGTCTCCTGCAACATCTTCTCGACCCAGGACGAGGCCGCCGCCGCGATCGTCGTCGGCCCCGAGGGCACGGTCGAGGCACCCACCGGCACTCCGGTCTTCGCCTGGAAGGGCGAGACGCTGGAGGAATACTGGTGGTGCACCGAGCAGCTGTTCAAGTTCGCCGACGGCCAGGGCCCGAACATGATCCTGGACGACGGTGGTGACGCCACCCTGCTCGTGCACAAGGGCGTCGAGTTCGAGAAGGCCGGCGCGGTCCCCGCGACCACCGCCGAGGACGTCCACGAATACACGATCATCCTCGACACGCTGCGCCGCAGCCTGGCGTCGGACCCGCAGCGGTTCACCCGGATCGCCGGCGAGATCCGCGGCGTCACCGAGGAGACCACCACCGGCGTGGCCCGCCTCTACAAGTTCGCCAAGGCGAACGAGCTGCTCTTCCCGGCGATCAACGTCAACGACGCGGTCACCAAGAGCAAGTTCGACAACAAGTACGGCATCCGGCACTCGCTGGTCGACGGCCTCAACCGGGCCACCGACGTGATGCTCGGCGGCAAGCTCGCCGTGGTCTGCGGCTACGGCGACGTCGGCAAGGGCTCCGCCGAGACGCTGCGCGGCCAGGGTGCCCGCGTCGTGGTCACCGAGATCGACCCGATCTGCGCGCTGCAGGCCGCGATGGACGGCATGCAGGTCGTCCGGATCGAGGACGTCGTCGCCGAGGCCGACCTGTTCATCACCACCACCGGTGGGCAGGACATCATCACGCCCGAGCACATGGCGCAGATGAAGCACAACGCGATCGTCGGCAACGTCGGCCACTTCGACGACGAGATCGACATGGCCGGGCTGGCCAAGGTCCCGGGCATCGAAAAGGTGGAGATCAAGCCGCAGGTGCACGAGTGGCGCTTCCCGGACGGGCACGCGGTCATCGTGCTCTCCGAGGGCCGGCTGATGAACCTGGGCAACGCCACCGGGCACCCCAGCTTCGTGATGTCGAACTCCTTCACCAACCAGGTGATGGCCCAGATCGAGCTCTGGACCAAGCCCGACGCGTACGAGAAGCAGGTCTACGTGCTGCCGAAGCACCTGGACGAGAAGGTCGCGCGGCTGCACCTGGACGCGCTCGGCGTCCGGCTCACCACGCTGACCAAGAAGCAGGCGGAATACCTCGGCCTCGACGTCGAGGGCCCGTACAAGCCGGACCACTACCGGTACTGATCGATCGAGGGCCCGGGTCTCCGCGCACGTGGGAGACCCGGGCCACCTTCGATCATGAGCGCGGGATCGGCCGCCGTCCGGGAGAATGTGCCGGGTGAAAGTCGAGACGACGTTGTTGTTCATCCTTGCCGGGGTCGCCGTGGTGATCGCGATGCGGTGGGTCGCCGGCAAGACCGGTCTGCCCGCCGCCGCGCTGCTGACGGTCACCGGCATCGTCTACGCCGTCCTGCCCGGCACCAACATCGGGCTCGACCCCGATCTGGTCCTGACGCTCGTGCTCCCGCCGCTGCTCTACAGCGCGGCGCTGGATTCCTCCCTGATCGACATCCGCCGCAACATGCGCACGGTGATCAGTCTCTCCGTGGTGCTGGTGTTGCTGACCGCCCTGCTCGTCGGGGTCGGTTTCGAGCTGTTCGTGACCGGGGCCACGCTCGCCGCGGGCGTCGCGGTAGGCGCCGCGATCGCGCCTCCGGATCCGGTGGCGGCCCTCGCGGTCGGCAAGAAGGTCGGCCTGCCCCGCAACATCGTCACCCTGGTCCAGGGCGAGGGCCTGCTGAACGACGCGACCGCGCTGACCCTGCTCAGCGTCGCGGTGGCCGCCGCCCGGGGCGGCGGGTTCTCCTTCCACGCCGCGGTGGGCGAGTTCGTGCTGTCGGCGGCCGGCGGCGTGATCGCCGGCATGGTGGTCGCCTACGCGGTGCGGACCGCCCGGCCGATCATGCACGACCCGCTGATCGCCAACGCCATCTCGCTGGCGACGCCGTTCCTCGCGTACCTGCTGGCCGAGCGGGTGCACGTCTCCGGCGTGCTGGCCGTCGTGGTCGCGGGCCTGATCGTCGGTCACCATTCACCCCGGCAGTCCTCGGGCGCGAGCCGCCTGCAGGTCAGCGCCGTCTGGCGGCTGGTCGACTTCCTGCTCGAGGGGCTGGTCTTCCTGCTCATCGGGCAGCAGCTGCCCAAGATCGTCAAGGGCCTGTCTGCGTACGAGACGTCCACGATCGTCATCGCGGTGGCCATCTCCCTCGGCGTGGTCCTGCTGCTGCGCCCGCTGTTCCTGGTGCTCACGCAGATGCTGCCGATCTCCCTGCACACCCGGCTCGGCGGCCCCAGCGACGAGAGCGAACAGCGCGGCCGGGAACGGGAACGAGGGCTCAACGGCAAGGAGATCACCGCGCTGAGCTGGGCCGGCACCCGCGGGGTCATCACGCTCGCGGCCATCTTCACCGTCCCGCTGACCATCGACGGCGGCGCGCCCTTCCCGGACCGCAACCTGCTGCTGTTCTGCGCGTTCGTCGTGGTGCTGGTGACCCTGGTCGGCCAGGGCGTCACCTTCGCCCCGCTGGTCCGGATGCTCGGCCTGAAGGCCAACGAGGCCGACAAGGTACGGCTGCGCAACGAGGCCCGCTCGGCGTCGGTGCAGGCGGCGCTGGACCGCCTCGACGAGATCGACGACGAACAGCACGACGACATCGAGGACGTCGCGATCGAGGCGATGCGCAAGCAGCTCGGCCACCGGATGGAACGCTACCGGCGCCGGCTGGACCTGCTCGACCAGTCCGACTCGGACGAGGTCCCGGTCTCCCCGCAATACGAGGCGGGCCTGCGGGTGCGCCGCGCGGTGATCGACGCCCAGCGCGAGGAACTGCTGCGCTGGCGCGACGCGGACCAGCTCTCCGACGAGGGCCTGCGGGTGCTGGAACGCGAACTCGACCACGAGGAGCGGCTGCTGCCCGACCGCCCACGCTAGGGGGTTCTCACCGGCTCAGGGCGCGCCCGGCAGGGTGATGACCATTGTCAGGCCGCCGCCCGGGGTTTCCTCCGGCACCACCGTGCCGCCCATCGCCTCGGTGAGCCCTCGGGACAGCGCCAGCCCGAGGCCGACCCCGGTGTGGTTGTCGCGGTCGCCCAGGCGTTGGAACGGCAGGAACACGTACTCCCAGCGGTCCGCCGGGATGCCCGGCCCGTGGTCGATGACCCGCAGCTCGACCCGGTCACCCAGGGCGCCGGCCGTGACGACCGGCGGCCGGCCCGGCGGGCTGTAGCGCAGCGCGTTGCCGATCAGGTTCACCAGCACCCGCTCCAGCAGGCCGGGGTCCGCGGCCAGGGCCGGCAGGTGGGCCGGCAGGTGGGTGACCACGGCCCGCCCGGCCGGGCCGAAGTCGGCCAGCGCGCGCGGCACGACCTCCTCCGCCCCCACCGCGAGGATCGTCACGCCCAGCGCGCCGGCCTGCAGCCGGCTCATGTCCAGCAGGTTGCTGACCAGGCCGGTCAGGCGGTCGAGCGACTCGTCCGCGGTCGCCAGCAGCTCCGCGCGGTCGTCGGCGTCGAAGTGCACGTCCGCGCTGCGCAGGCTCGCCACCGAGGCCTTCGCCGCGGCCAGCGGTGTCCGCAGGTCGTGACTCACCGCCGCCAGCAGCGCCGTCCGCATCCGGTCGGCCTCGGCCAGCGGCTTCGCGGCGGCGGCGGCCTCGGCCAGCCGTTGCTGTCGCAGGGCGACCGCCGACTGCGCCGCGAAGGCTTCCACAATGCGCCGGTCGGAAGCGGCCAACGGCCGGCCCCGCAGCAGCATCACCAGGTCGTCGTCCACTTTGACCTCGGCGTCCGCGTCGGCCGGGCTGGTGCACGGCCCGTCACCGGCGTACGCGACCACCGCGCCCGCCTCCAGCAGGGTCACCGACCGCAGGGTGAACGTCTCCCGCAGCCGCTCCAGCAGCGCCGGCAGCGGGCGGGTGCCCCGCAGCACGCTGCCGGCGACCATCGCCAGGGTCTGCGCGTCCGCCCCGGCCCGGGCCGCCTGCGTCGTACGCCGGGCCGCCTGGTCGACCACCCAGCTCACCGCGACCGCCACCACGACGAAGATCGCCAGTGCCAGCAGGTTGTTGGGTTCGTCGATCATCAGGTTGCCGAACGGCGGGGTGAAGAACCAGTTCAGGAGCAGCGAGCCGGCGACCGCCGTGAACAGCGCCGGCCCCAGGCCGCCGATCAGTGCCACCCCGATGACCATCACGAGCACCAGCAGAATGTCGGTGGTCAGCGACAGCGCCGGCACGAGCCGCAGCACGCCGGTCAGCGCGGGCAGCCCGACCAGGGCGGTGGCGAAGCCCGCGAGCCGGCGCCCCCGGGACAACGCGACCGGCACCCGCCGGGAACGGGCGCCGCGCGCCGCCCGCTCGTGCGTCACCAGGTGCACATCGATCGTGCCGGACAGCGCGGTCGTGGTGACGCCGACGCCCGCCGCGAGGAGCCGGGCGAACCGGCCCCGGCTGGAGGCGCCGAGCACGATCTGGGTCGCGTTCACCGCGCGGGCGAAGTCGAGCAGCGCGCGTGCCACGTCCGCGCCGACCACCTGGTGGTAGGAGCCGCCGAGGCTCTCCACCAGCAGCCGCTGCCGGGACAGGGCCGCCGGGTCGGCGCCGACCAGCCCGTCGTCGCGGGTGACGTGCACGGCCATCAGGTCGGCGCCCTTGCTGCGGGCGGCGATCCGGGCGGCGCGGCGGATGAGCGTCTCCCCCTCGGGGCCGCCGGTGAGCGCGACGACGACCCGTTCCCGGGTCTCCCAGGTGGCGCTGATCCCGTGGTCGGCGCGGTAGGCGTCGAGCTGCTCCTCGACCTTGTCGGCCAGCCACAGCAGCGCCAGCTCCCGCAGGGCGGTCAGGTTGCCGGTCCGGAAGTAGTTGCCCAGCGCCGCGTCGACCTGCTCCGGCCGGTAGATGTCGCCGTGCGCCATCCGCCGCCGCAGCGCCTCCGGGGTCAGGTCGACCAGCTCGACCTGCTCCGCCGCCCGGACCACGCTGTCGGGCACGGTCTCCCGCTGCCGCACGCCGGTGATCTGCGCGACCACGTCGTTGAGCGACTCCAGGTGCTGCACGTTCACCGTCGTCAACACGTCGATGCCCGCGTCGAGCAGCTCGTGCACGTCCTGCCAGCGCTTGGCGTTCCGCGCCCCGGGCACGTTGGTGTGCGCGAGCTCGTCCACCACCGCCAGCTCCGGCCGGCGGGCCAGGACCGCGTCGAGGTCCAGCTCGGCTCCGCGGTGGGCCACCGTGCGGCGCGGCAGCACCTCCAGGTCACCCAGCATCGCCTCGGTGTGCCTGCGCCCGTACGTCTCGACCAGGCCGACCACCACGTCGGCGCCGCGCCCGGCGCGCCGGTTGGCCTCCTGCAGCATCGTGTACGTCTTGCCGACGCCGGGCGCCGCGCCGAGGAAGATCCGCAGTTGTCCCCGAGCCATGCCCCGCCGCCTCCTCGCCGCCTCTCGCACCAGTGTGCGGCACGGGATACGACACGGTCGGCCTTGCGGGATCTCCTACACCTGCCGGAAGTCGATTCCCAGCAGGCTGGCCGCCGCCCGGTAGTCCGCCGCCCGGTGGTCCAGCGACAGCGACCAGTGGTGGCCCACGCCGGAGGCGCTCCAGTCGTCCACCCACTCGCCCGGGTCGCGGCCGAAGTCCACCCGGCTGGTCGTGTTGCCGATCGCCAGCAGTGGGCCCGGCACGACCGTGCCCTCGGCGGCGATGAACGACAGCGAGCCGTCCCGGTCCTGGCCGAGGCCCAGCAGGGTGACCGGGCCGGGCCGGACGTCGAATTCGACGCTCACGCCCCAGCCGCGTTTGCCGTGGTAGACGCCGAGGCCGCGGAGCAGCGGGTCGCGGGCGCTGACCGCCAGATGGGCCGGGCCGTCGTGGCCCATCTCCACCACGTTGTCCTCGAAGTTCAGCGCCTGCAGCTCGCAGAACGAGCCGCCGGCGCCGACGGCCTGGGTGGCGAGCTGCGCCACGGTTGTGCGCAGCTCGTACTCGCCGGTGACCGGGATGCCGCGGGCGGTGAGCAGGGAGGCGCCGAGGATCATCCCGGCGCCCAGCCGTTCGTGCTGCTCGCCGTCGAGGCCGCGGTGGTAGTACGCGACGCTGTCCAGCTCGAAGTCCTCGACCAGGCGGTCCAGGGCGACGGAGACGGTCGCGCCCCAGGCGAAATCCTCCTCCCGCACCGTGTCGTCCAGCGTGAAGATCTCCCGGGCCAGGTCCATTCTGGCCTTCGTCTCGGCCTCGGTGACGTTCTCGACGCGCTGGCGCAGGTCGTCGAATTCCAGCACCTCGACGTGCGAGCCGAACGTCACCGGCAGCAGCGTCAGGTCGGTCGAGACGTCCAGCATGCCCGGGTAGACGTGGCCCATCAGGCCGTGCCGGGCGTGCCGCAGGGCCGCCCGCACGTGCGCGGCCCGGATCCACTGGCCGATCCGCCGCCAGGCCGATTCCTGCCGCAGCCAGCCGGAGACCGAGCGGAACGGGATCCCGGCCCGGCGGAACGTGTTGCCCATCTCCGGCACCGGGCACTGCCCGCAGTAGGCCAGCCAGGCACCGGTGTCGAAGGACGCGTGGTCCATCTTCTCGGTCGGCTGCAGGTCGATCACCAGCACCGGCGTGTTGGCACGCTGGGCGATCGGCAGGACCATCGAGGCGGTCAGGTACGTCGTCAGGAACAGCACGATCAGGTCGCAGTCGGCCACCCGCAGCTTCTCCGCGGCGGCGGCGCCCTCCTGCGCGTCGGAGATGAAGCCGACGTCGGTGACCTCGGCATCCATGTCCTGGAACCGCTGCGAGACGTAGCGGGCCGACTCCTGCAACTGCGGCAGCAGGTCGGGGAACTGCGGCCAGTACGTGCCGAGTCCGCCCGCGACCAGCCCGATCCGGGTCTTGCGCCGCTGCTTGACGGGCAGAAGGTCAGTCATGGCTGAAGCGCCTCCGTAACGATGACGTGCAGGCGGCGGGGGCCGTGGACGCCCTCGACGCGGTTGAGTTCGATGTCGCTGGTGGCGGACGGGCCGCTGATCCAGGTGAGCGGGCGGCGCGGGTCGAGCCGGGCCAGCGCCTCGGGCACGGAGGCGACGACCTGGTCCGCCCGTACCACGCAGATGTGCAGGTCCGGCAGGAGCGAGATGATCCGCCGGCCCTGGTCGGGCGAGCCGTCGAGCACGATCGTCCCGGTCTCCGCGACGGCGACGGTGGCCGCGGTGAGCACGCCCCCGGCGACGGCCAGCGTGTCCGCGCTCAGGCCGTCGTCGCGCAGCACCTCCACCCCGTCCGGCAGCCACCCCGGGTCGATGCCGGGCGGCACGATCAGCGGCGCGGGTGCCAGCGCGGCCACGGTCTCCGCGATCGAGACGCCGCGGTGCACCACCGCCTTGTAGTCCTCCAGCCGATCCACCAGCAGGTCGAGGTCGGCCACCCGGTCGCCGCGGCGGTATTCGCGCGGGATCGTGGCCGGCGGCGCGGTGCCGCCGAGCGCGGCCCGGATCCGGCTCAGCATCAGCTCCCGGCCGCTCATCGCTTCGCCCACCAGTCGCGGAAGGTCTCGGCCGGCGGTTCGGGCAGGTCCCGGCTGGCGGTCCAGCCGCTGAGCGGCGGCGGCAGCCGCCGGCCGGCCAGCTTGCTCAGCTTCGCGGCATGCTGCGCGGCCTCGTAGAGCTTCGGGTGGTCCATCGTGTACGCCGCGGCGCGCATCAGGGCCTTTTCGGTACGCGGATGGGGCACCTCGTTGCGCAGGTGGACCAGGATCGACGGGATGTCGATCTTCACCGGGCAGGCGTCGAAACAGGCACCGCAGAGCGACGACGCGTACGGCAGCGAGGCGTTGTCCTCGACCCCGGTGAGCTGCGGCGACAGCACCGCCCCGATCGGGCCGGGGTAGACCGACCCGTACGCGTGCCCGCCGGTCCGCTCGTAGACCGGGCAGACGTTCAGGCACGCCGAGCAGCGGATGCAGTGCAGCGCCTCGCGGCCGACCTCGTCGGCCAGCACCGCGCTGCGCCCGTTGTCGAGCAGCACCAGGTGGAAATTCTGCGGCCCGTCGCCGGGCGTCACCCCGGTCCACATCGACGTGTACGGGTTCATCCGCTCCCCGGTCGACGCCCGCGGCAGCAGTTGCAGGAACACCTCGAGGTCCTGCCAGGTCGGCACGAGCTTCTCGACGCCCATGACGGTGATCAGCGTCTCCGGCAGGGTCAGGCACATCCGGCCGTTGCCCTCGGACTCCAGCACCGCCAGCGTCCCGGTCTCCGCCACCGCGAAGTTGGCCCCCGACACCGCGACCTTCGTGTTCAGGAACGTCTCGCGCAGGTAGCGCCGGGCGGCACCGGCCAGGATCACCGGCTCGTCGGTCAGCGCGGGGTCGACGCCGGGCATCTCGCGCAGGAAGATCTCGCGGATCTCGGCGCGGTTGCGGTGGATCGCCGGGACCAGGATGTGGCTGGGCTTGTCGTGGCCGAGCTGGACGATCAGCTCGGCCAGGTCCGTCTCGACCGGCTCGATGCCGGCCGCCTCCAGCGCCTCGTTGAGGCCGATCTCCTGGGTGGCCATCGACTTGACCTTGATGACCCGGTCCTCGCCGGTGGCCCGGACCAGCTCCGCCACGATCCGGTTGGCCTCGTTGGCGTCCAAGGCCCAGTGCACGACGCCACCGGCCGCGGTGACGTTCTCCTCCAGCTGCAGCAGCAGCTCGGGCAGCCGGGCCATGGTGTCGGCCTTCAGCGCCGAGCCGGCCGTCCGCAGCTCCTGCCAGTCGGGCAGCTCGTCGATGACCGCACCGGACTTCGCCCGGATCGTCGCGGTGGCGTGCCCCAGGTTGCGGCGCAGCTGGGCGTTGCCGAGGGCCTTGTGCGCGGCGGCCGGGAAGGACTCGTCACCGCGCAGGTTGCCCACCCCGCGCGGCGCGGTCGTCGGCATCCCTAGGAACGTGGTCATGAATCAGCCTCCGTCGCGGCGAGGATCTCGGCGAGGTGCACGGTCCGGACGCCGGCGTCGAGCCGGGACAGGCCGCCGCCGATGTGCATCAGGCAGGACGAGTCGCCGGCGGCGCAGATCTCCGCCTTGGTGTCGAGCACGTGGCGCATCTTGTCGGCCAGCATCGCGGTCGACGTGTCGGCGTTCTTCAGTGCGAACGTACCGCCGAAACCGCAGCACTGATCGGCCGCTTCCAGCTCGACCAGCTCCAGCCCGCGGACCTGCCGCAGCAGCCGCTGCGGCTTGTCACCGACCCGGATCATCCGCAGCGAGTGGCAGGTCGGGTGGTACGTCACCCGGTGCGGGTAGTACGCGCCGACGTCCTCCACCCCGAGCACGTCGACCAGCAGCTCGGACAGCTCGTAGGTCCGCGACGCGACGTCCTCCGCCCGCGCGGCCAGCCCTTCGTCACCGGCCGACCGGGCCACCATCGCGTGCTGGTGCCGCACCGAACCCACGCACGACCCCGACGGGGCCACCACCACGTCGTACGGGGCAAAGGTTTTGACGTGCCGGCGGACCAGCGGCAGCGCGTCCTTCTGGTAGCCGGTGTTGATATGCATCTGGCCGCAGCAGGTCTGTCCCTCGGGGAAGACCACCTCGTGGCCGAGCCGCTCCAGCAGCAGCACGGTCGCCTTGGCCGCCGCCGGGAACATGGTGTCGGCCAGGCAGGTCACGAACAGGGCGATGCGCACATCAGGCCTCCAGTCGGCGCTCGAGCGCTTGCCACGCGGCCGGATCGCCGCGCGGCTCATACCGCACGATCTGCTGAGTCTGCCGCAACAGGGCCCGTAGTGCCGAGAGATCACCGCTGATCGCCCCGGCCGCGCGGGCCTGGATCAGCACGTTGCCCAGCGCGGTCGCCTCGACCGGGCCGGCCAGCACGGGCAGCCCGCAGGCGTCCGCGGTGAGCTGGCAGAGCAGCTCGTTGCGGGCGCCGCCGCCGACGATGTGCACCGCGTCGACATGCCGGCCGGACAGCTCCTGGGCCTGGCGCACCGCGCGCCGGTGGGCCAGCGCGAGGCTGTCCAGAATGCACCGGACGACCGCACCGCGCGACGAGAACTCCTTGCCACCCGCGGTAACCAGTCGGTCGACCATCGCCCCGGGGGCCAGGAACATCGGGTCATCCAGATCCACCACCGCCGCGAAGGCCGGCTCGGCCGCCGCCTCGCGGAGCAGCGCGGGCAGGTCCGGCGAGCCCCACTCCCGCAGGCATTCCTGCAGCGGCCAGAGCCCCATCACGTTGCGCAGGTAGCGGACCGTCCCGTCGACGCCGCCCTCGTTGGTGAAGTTGGCCAGCCGCGAGGCCTCCGTCAGCACCGGCGCGTCCAGCTCCACCCCGACCAGCGACCAGGTGCCGCAGGAGATGTAGGCGAAGTCCTCGCCCGCCGCCGGCACCCCGACCACCGCCGACGCCGTGTCGTGCGAGCCCACGGCGATGACGTCCGGCGTGCCGAGGCCCAGCGCCGGCAGCACCGGACCGATGACCGTGCCCGGCGCCCGCAGCGGCGGAAACAGCGCCGGCCGGATCCCGAGCGAGGTCATCAGTTCGGTGGCCCACTGCCCCGAACGCAGGTCCAGCAGCTGCGTCGTGGAGGCGTTGGTGAACTCCGCGCCCGGCTCGCCGGTCAGCCAGTACGCCAGCAGGTCCGGGATCATCAGCAGCTGCCGGGCCGCCGCCAGCTGGGGTGTCCCGGCGGCCGCGACGAGCTGGTAGATCGTGTTGAACGGCAGCTTCTGCAGGCCGGTCAGCGCGTAGAGCTTGTCCTCGCCGACGACCGGGGCGACCTGGGCGGCCACCCCGTCGGTGCGGGTGTCCCGGTAGTGCACCGGGTTGCCGAGCAACGCCCCGGTCGCGTCGAGCAGCCCGTAGTCCACCGCCCACGAGTCGATGCCGATGCCGTCGACCGGCCCGGCGAGCCGCAGCCCTTCGAGAACGCCCCGGTACAGCGCGAGGATGTCCCAGTACAGCGTTCCGCCGGCCCGGACCGGTTCGTTGGCGAACCGGTTGACGGCCGCCAGCGACAGCGACCCCGGCCCGACCCGGCCGACCATGACCCGCCCGCTGGACGCGCCGAGGTCGACCGCCGCGAACGTCTTCACCGCAGGAAGGCTGCCGCTACCCCGGCGTCCACCGGGATGTGCAGGCCGGTCGTGTGCGACAACTCGCCGCCGGTGAGCACGAACACCGCGTTCGCCACGTGCTCCGGGAGCACCTCGCGCTTGAGCAGCGTGCGCTGGGCGTAGTAGGCGCCGAGCTCGGATTCTTCTACGCCGTACACGGCGGCCCGCTTGGCGCCCCAGCCGCCGGCGAAGATGCCGGAGCCGCGGACCACGCCGTCGGGGTTGATGCCGTTGACCCGGATGCCGTGCCCGCCCAGTTCGGCGGCGAGCAGCCGGACCTGGTGCGCCTGGTCGGCCTTGGCGGCGCCGTACGCGACGTTGTTCGGGCCGGCGAAGAGCGAGTTCTTGCTGGAGATGTAGACGATGTCGCCGCCCAGGCCCTGCCCGATCATGACCGCGGCGGCCGCCTTGGCGACCAGGAACGAGCCCTTGGCCATGACGTCGTGCTGCAGGTCCCAGTCGGCCTCGGTGGTCTCCAGCAGCGGCTTGGAGATCGACAGCCCGGCGTTGTTGACCACCAGGTCCACCCCGCCGAACGCCAGCACGGCGGCTTGCAGCGCGGCACCGACCTCCGCCTCGGACGTCACGTCCGCGGCCACGGCCACGGCGACATCCGCGCCGCCGATCTCGGCCGCCACCCCCGTGGCGGCGGCGAAGTCCCGGTCGGCCACGACCACGCAGGCGCCCTCGGCGGCGAGCCGCAGCGCGATCGCCTTGCCGATGCCCGAGCCGCCGCCGGTCACGAACGCGACCCGGGTGGCCAGCGGCTTCGGCTTCGGCATCCGCTGCAGCTTGGCCTCTTCGAGGGCCCAGTACTCGATCCGGAACTTCTCCGACTCGTCGATCGGCGCGTAGGTCGAGACCGACTCGGCGCCGTGCATCACGTTGATCGCGTTGACGTAGAACTCGCCGGCCACCCGGGCGGTCTGCTTGTTCGCGCCGAAGCTGAACATGCCGACGCCGGGGATGAGCACGATCGCCGGGTCCGCGCCGCGCATGGCGGGGCTGTCCGGGGCGGCGTGCCGCTCGTAGTAGCCGCGGTAGTCCTCGCGGTAGGCGGCGTGCAGCTCCCGGAGCCGGGCCTCGACCTCTTCGAGGGTGGCCTCCGGCGCGGTGTCCAACACCAACGGCTTGACCTTGGTACGCAGGAAGTGGTCCGGGCAGGAGGTGCCCAGCGCCGCCAGTTCGGGCATCCGCTCCCGGCGGACGAAGTCGAGCACGACCTCGCTGTCGGTGTAGTGGCCCACCTGCGGGCGGTCGGTGGAGGCGAGTCCCCGGACGATCGGGAACAGGGCGGCCGCGCGCTGCCGCCGTACCTCGTCGGTCAGGGTCTCGTGGACCAGCGGGCCGAAGGGCGCCTCGCGGCCGTGCGCGGCGATCCAGGCCGCGGCGGTGTTGATGATCTCCAGCGAATTGGCCTCGCACTCGGCGCTGGTGGCGCCCCACGCGGTGATGCCGTGCCCGCCGAGCACGACCCCGACGGCCTGCGGGTTGGCCCGCTGCGCGGCGGCGATGTCCAGGCCCAGCTGGAAGCCGGGCCGGCGCCACGGCACCCACAGCACCCGGTCGCCGAAGATCTCCTTGGTCAGCGCCGGGCCGTCGGCGGCGGTCGCCAGCGCGATGCCCGCGTCCGGGTGCAGGTGGTCGACGTGCGGCGCGTCCACCAGGCCGTGCATGGCCGTGTCGATCGAGGGGGCGGCGCCGCCCCGGCCGTGCAGGCAGTAGTCGAACGCGGCGACCATCTCGTCCTCGCGGTCGACGCCGGGGAAGACAGCGGCCAGGGCCCGGAGCCGGTCGAGCCGCAGCACCGCGAGGCCGGACTCGCGCAGCGTGCCGAGGTCGCCGCCGGAGCCCTTCACCCAGAGCAGCTCGGTCGGCGCGTTGGTGACGGGGTCGGTCTCCGTCCCCTTCGCCGAGGTGTTGCCGCCCGCGTAGTTGGTGTTGCGCGGGTCGGCGCCGAGGCGGTTGCTGCGGGCCAGGAGGTCGCTGACGGCGGGGTTGGACATGGGCTCCTCAATCGGCTCTTACCGGCGACTCTTACCGGGCATGAAACGTTTCATACATTGCTTGCAGGTTACGGGCCGGCCGCCGCCCCGGTCAATACCTCGCGGCGGATCCGCATGCCTCAGTAGGCTCGCGAGCGGGCGACCGTGGAAGCCCGGGCGACCAGCTCGGGGACGAACAACGGCTGCTGGTGGACGTGTTCGGGATTGGTCGCCTCGTCCAGCACCAGCTGCGCCGCCGCCCGGCCCAGCTCCTGGCGCGGCTGGCGCACCGAGGTCAGCGGCACCGCGGCCGCGGCGGCGAACTCGATGTCGTCGAAACCGACGATGGCCAGCTCCTCCGGCACCCGCAGGCCCGCGCCGATGCTCTGCTGCAGCAGCCCCAGCGCGAGCAGGTCGTTCGCGCAGAACGCGGCGGTCGGCCGGCGCCGGGCCGGGATGCCGGCGAGCCGCTCCCCCGCCGAGCGCCCCTCGGCCACCGTCAGCGCGGCCGTCGGCAGGTAGATCAGATCCTCGGCCGGCAGGCCCAGCTCGGCCCAGATCTGCCGGGCGCCCTCCAGTCGCTCCCGGACCTGACCGAGCGACTCCGGCCCGCCGACCACGGCGACCCGGGTGTGCCCCTGCTCGGCCAGGTGTTCCACGGCGATCCGGCCGCCCAGCACGTCATCCACCGACACCGAACAGAACTCGCCGCCCACCCGGTCCACTATGACCAGCGGAATGCCGCGCCGGCTGACCTCCGCGAGGTGCGGCGCCTCCGGGTTGACCGGGGTGATCAGGATGCCCTGCACCCGCTGCTGCATGAGGCGGTCGAGGTGGACCTCCTCGCGCTCGGCCCGGCCGTTGCTGTTGCAGATGAACAGCGAGAGGTCGGCCTCCTCGGCGGCGAGCTCGATGCCCTGCGCGACGTCGTGGAAGAACGGGTTGTTGCCGTCCAGCATCACGTACGCGAGGGTGCGGCTGGTGCCGGCCCGCAGCTGCCGGGCGGACTCGTTGCGCACGAAGCCGAGCTCCGCCATCGCCCGCTCGACCCGCTCGCGGGTGCTGGGGCTGACAACCTCGGGGCGGTTCATCACGTTCGAGACCGTGCCCAGGGAGACACCGGCCGAACGGGCGACGTCCTTGACGGACGGTGTCCTGCCGTTGACCACGAGCCCCCCTTTTGAAACGTTGAAGCGACATCCTACGGCACAACTCGTACCACTTCTCAGGTTGTTTCTAAAAGGTTTCATCCAGATGCTTGACACGTGTGATCGGCGCCACCTACCTTCGTCTCACGGCGTATGAAACATTTCAAACATCCCTGCGGAGGTGGCCCGTGGCGGCAACGCCCGACAAGTCGCGGCCCAGCCCGGCATTGCTCGAAGTGCGTGACGTAACCAAGTCTTTCGGCGCCGTGGCGGCCGTGCAGGGCGTCAGCTTTTCCCTGTTCCCGGGCGAGGCGCACGCCCTGGTCGGCGAGAACGGCGCGGGCAAGTCCACCATCGTCAAAATGCTCGCCGGCGTGCACCGGCCGGACACCGGCTCGCTCGCCGTCAGCGGCACCGAGGCCGACTTCGCCGGGCCGGCCGACGCGAAGGCCGCCGGCATCGCGGTGATCTACCAGGAGCCGACGCTCTTCCCGGACCTGTCCGTCGCCGAGAACATCGCGATGGGCAACCAGCCGCTGACCCGGCTCCGGCAGATCGACCGCAAGGCGATGCACAGCAACGCGACCCGGCTCTTCGCCCGGCTGGGCGTGCACATCGACCCGGACCGCCCGGCCCGCGGCCTGTCGATCGCCGATCAGCAACTCGTCGAGATCGCCAAGGCGCTCTCCAGCGAGGCCCACGTCCTGATCATGGACGAGCCGACCGCCGCACTCAGCGGCGTCGAGGTCGACCGGCTCTTCGCGGTCACCCGGGCGCTGCGCGACGAGGGCGCCGCGATCATGTTCATCTCGCACCGCTTCGAGGAGATCACCGCGCTCTGCCAGCGGATCACGATCATGCGGGACGGCAAGCACGTCTGCACCGAACTCGTCGCCGACCTCAGCGTCGACGACATGATCCGGCGGATGGTCGGGCGCGACCTGAGCACGCTCTTCCCCAAGCAGGACACCGAGGCCGGCGAGACCGTGCTCGAGGTCGAGGGCCTCGGCCGCGAGGGCGTCTTCCGCGACATCAGCTTCACGGTCCGGGCCGGCGAGATCGTCGCGCTGGCCGGGCTGGTCGGCGCGGGCCGCTCCGAGGTGATGCAGGCGGTGTTCGGCGTCGACAAGTACGACACCGGCTCGGTCCGCTTCCTCGGCAAGCCCCTCAAGGCGGGCTCGCCCCGCGCGGCCATGGCGGCCGGCATGGCGCTGGTCCCCGAGGACCGCCGCCAGCAGGGCCTGGTCATGGAGCTCTCCGTCGAGCGCAACGTGACCCTGCCGCGCAGCCGCGCGCTGGCGCGGCTCGGCCTGCTCTTCGGCGCGGCCGAGCGGCGCGAGGCGACCACCTGGACGCAGCAGCTGCAGACCAAGCTGGGCCGGCTCTCCGACCCGGTGGGCACGCTCTCCGGCGGCAACCAGCAGAAGGTCGTACTGGCCAAGTGGCTGGCCACCAACCCGAAGCTGCTCATCGTCGACGAGCCCACCCGCGGCATCGACGTCGGCACCAAGGCCGAGGTGCACCGGCTGATGTCGTCGCTGGCGGCCCGCGGGCTCGCCGTCGTCATGGTCTCGTCCGAGCTGCCCGAGGTGCTGGGCATGGCGGACCGGATCATCGTCCTGCGGGAGGGCCACGTGGCCGCCCAGCTCACCCGCGCAGAAGCCACCGAGGAGAGCGTCATGTACGCGGCAATGGGCCAGCAGGTGACACCGTGACTGCCGCATTGGCCACCCCCGCGACTTCACCCGCGCGCCGGATCGTCGGCGGGCTGGTCAAGACCCGCGAGCTAGGCATCATTCTGGCCCTGGTGGCGCTGGTCGTCTACACCGCCGCCAGCAACCCTCGCTTCCTGTCCGGGCAGAGCATCCGCGACATCCTGCTGAACACGGCGATCCTCGCGGTGATGGCCGCCGGGCAGGCCGTCGTGGTCATCACCCGCAACATCGACCTCTCCGTCGGGTCGGTGTTGGGCCTGAGCGCCTTCACCGTCGCGTCCATGATGAGCGCCAACCCCGGCCTGCCGATGGTCGCCGCGCTCGCCGTCGGCCTCGCCGTCGGCGGCGTGGCCGGGCTGCTCAACGGCGTCCTGGTCCGCTACGGCCGGGTGCCCGCGCTGGTGGTCACCCTCGGCACGCTCTACATGTTCCGCGGCGTCACCTACTCCTGGGCCGGCGGCCAGCAGGTCAACGCCGACGAGTTGCCCCGGCACTTCCTGACCTTCGCCAACGACTCGATCCTCGGCATCCCCTGGCTGGTGCTGATCGCGCTGGTGGTGGTCGGCGGCGTCTCGCTGCTGATGCGCAACTACCGGGTGGGCCGAGAGCTGTATGCGATGGGCTCCAGCCCGCAAGCCGCGGAGCTGGCCGGCATCAAAGTGGCCCGGAACCTGCTCGGCGCGTTCATCGTCAGCGGCGCGCTGGCCGGCCTGGCCGGGGTGCTCTTCGCCGCCCGGTTCGGCACGGTCGACGCGGCCGCCGGCACCGGCCTGGAGCTGAACGTCGTCGCGGCCGTGGTCGTCGGCGGGGTGGCGGTCTTCGGCGGCAGCGGCACGGTCTGGGGCGCCGGCCTCGGCGCCCTGCTGCTCACCGTGATCGGCAGCTCCCTCACCGTCCTGGACATCGACCAGTTCTGGCAGCAGGCCATCATCGGCGCCCTGATCATCCTGGCCATCTGCGCGGACCGCCTGGTCGCGGTGCGGATCGCCCGGTCGCTGCGGAAGAAGGACTCCCATGTCTGAGCTAAAGCGAAAGCTGGCGAGTTGGGACAGCATCATCATCCTGCTGACCGTCTTCGTGCTCGTCGTGGCGTCGTTCTCGGTGACCAACTTCGGCACCAGCCGGAACTTCACCTTCCTGATCCTGGACCTGCTGCCGATCGTGCTGGTCGCGCTGCCGATGACGTTCATCATCGTCACGGGCGAGATCGACCTGTCGGTGGCGAGCACGCTCGGCCTGGCCAGCTCGATCATGGGCTACCTGTGGAACCAGGGCCTGTCCATCGAGTCGATCATCCCGATCTGCGTCATCGTCGGCGCGATCCTCGGCGCCATCAACGGCTTCCTGGTCACCGGCCTCGGCCTGCCGTCGCTGGCGGTCACGATCGGCACGCTGGCCCTGTACCGCGGGCTGGCGCTGGTGGTGCTCGGTGACGGCGCAGTGGCCGACTTCCCGTTCAACTACACGGGCTGGGTCACGGGCACGATCGGTGGCGGCTCGATCCCCAACGTCCTCATCCTGATCGTCGCCCTCGCGGTGATCTTCGGGGTGATCCTGCACGCGACCCCGTTCGGCCGCTCGCTCTACGCGATCGGCGCGAACGCCCAGGCCGCGCACTTCTCCGGCATCCGGGTGGCCCGCACCAAGTTCTGGCTGTACGTGGTCAGCGGCGCGGTCGCCGGACTGGTCGGGGTGCTGTGGACGCTGCGCTACTCCAGCGCCCGGGCCGACAACGGCGCCGGACTCGAACTGGCCGTGGTCGCCGCGGTCCTGCTCGGTGGCGTCTCCATCTTCGGCGGCAAGGGCAGCCTCCCCGGTGTCCTGGCCGGCGTGGTTCTGCTCGCCGCACTCCAGAACGCCCTGCGCTTGCAGGACGTGTCGGGACAGGCGCTGAACATCGTCACCGGCGCCTTGCTCGTGCTCTCCGTACTGCTTCCCAACATCGCGACCTCGATCCGCTCCACCTGGCAAAGACGGAAACTCCGCCGCGCCGCGACTGTTTAACCTCCCCCATCAAGGAGTTCGCCATGCTGCTTACCCACCGACGCATACTCTCCGCAAGCGCCGCCTCACTTCTTGTCCTCGGCATCGCCGCCTGCGGCGGCACCACCAAGGACAGCGCCGGCGACGCCGCTCCCGCCGCCACCCAATCCGGCGCCGCCGACCCCAACGCGAAGCTGAAGGAAGGCCTCAAGATCGCCTACCTGCCCAAGCAGCTCAACAACCCGTACACCGACGTCGAGGTCGGCGGCGGCAAGGTCGCCGTGGGTGAGCTCAAGGGCGAGTACAAGCTGGTCGGCCCGAACGACGCCAGCGCCTCCTCGCAGGTCAGCTACATCAACACGCTGATCCAGCAGCAGCAGGACGTGATCGTGGTGGCGGCCAACGACCCGAACGCGGTCTGCCCGTCGCTGAACCAGGCCCGGCAGGCCGGCATCAAGGTGGTGTCGTTCGACTCGGACGCCTCCAAGGACTGCCGCGACGCCTTCATCAACCAGGCCACCACCGAGGGCATCGGCAAGAGCCTGGTCGAGATGGCCAGCGAGCTGGCCGGCGGCGCGGGCGAGATCGCCATCCTCTCGGCGACCCCGAACGCGACCAACCAGAACTCCTGGATCGAGGTCATGAAGACCGAGCTGGCCAAGCCGGAGAACGCGAAGCTCAAGCTGGTCAAAACGGCGTACGGCAACGACGACGACCAGAAGTCGTTCCAGGAGGCACAGGGCCTGCTGCAGTCGTACCCGAACCTGAAGGTCATCGTCTCGCCGACCACCGTGGGCATCGCAGCGGCCTCGCGCTACGTGAGCTCCTCGAACTACAAGGGCAAGGTGGCGATCACCGGCCTGGGCCTGCCGAACCAGATGCGCGAGTACGTCAAGGACGGCACCGTGAAGAAGTTCGCGCTGTGGAACCCGGCCGACATCGGCTACCTTGCCGCGTACACGGGTGCGGCGCTGGCCTCGGGCCAGATCACCGGCAAGGAAGGCGAAAAGTTCAAGGCCGGCAAGCTCGGCGAGTACACCGTCGGCGCGGCCGGCGAGATCGTCCTCGGCCCGCCGACCGAGTTCACCGCCGAGAACATCGACAAGTTCAACTTCTGAGGCTCTTATGCACTGAGCCAACCCGCAGCGGAAAACCCCAGAAGGAAAAGCATGAGGTATTGCTTCAACCTCCAGATCCGGCCGGACCGGTTGGCGGAGTACGTGGAGCGGCACCAGGCCGTGTGGCCCGAGATGCAGGACGCATTGCGGGCCACCGGCTGGCGCAACTACTCCCTTTTCCTGCGCGCCGACGGCCTGCTGGTCGGCTACGTCGAGGCTGACGACCTCGCAGCGTCCCAGGCGGCAATGGAGGCGCTGGACGTCAACACCCGATGGCAGTCGGAAATGGCGGAATTCTTCGTCGGCACCTCGCCCGACGAGGGGTTCCCGCTGCTGACCGAGGTGTTCCACCTCTCGGATCCTTTGGAGAACCCATGATCGACCTCGCCGCCGTCAAGCGCGCCCTCGCCGCGCAGCGCATCGAGACCCCCTCGTGGGCTTTCGGCAACTCCGGCACCCGATTCAAGGTCTTCGCCCAGGCAGGCGTGCCGCGCAACCCGCGGGAGAAGATCGCCGACGCGGCCATCGTGCACAAGTTCACCGGCGTGGCGCCGACGGTCGCGCTGCACATCCCGTGGGACAAGGTGGACGACTACGCTTCACTCGGGGATTTCGCCCGGGAGCGAGGCGTCGGGATCGGCGCCATCAACACCAACGTCTTCCAGGACGACGACTACAAGCTGGGCTCGGTCACCAACCCGGACCCGGGCGTGCGCCGCAAGGCCACCGATCACCTGCTCGAGGCGATCGACATCATGGACGCGACCGGCTCGCGGGACCTGAAGCTGTGGTTCGCCGACGGCCTCAACTACCCCGGCCAGGACGACCTGCGCAACCGCCAGGACCGGCTGGCCGCGGCGCTGCGCGAGACGTACGCCCGGCTCGGCGACGACCAGCGCATCCTGCTGGAATACAAGCTCTTCGAGCCGGCCTTCTACGCCACCGACATCCCGGACTGGGGTACGTCGTACGCGCACTGCATCGAGCTGGGCGAGAAGGCGACGGTGTGCATCGACACCGGCCACCACGCCCCCGGCACCAACATCGAGTTCATCGTGGCCTTCCTGCTGCGGCAGAAGAAGCTCGGTGCCTTCGACTTCAACAGCCGCTTCTACGCCGACGACGACCTGATGGCCGGGGCGGCGGACCCGTTCCAGCTCTTCCGCATCATGTACGAGATCGTCCGCGGCGGCGCGCTGGACCCGGCCTACGGCATCAACTTCATGCTGGACCAGTGCCACAACATCGAGGCGAAGATCCCAGCGATCATCCGCTCGGTGCAGAACATCCAGGAAGCGACGGCGAAGGCCCTGCTGGTCGACCGGGACGCGCTGAGCAAGGCGCAGAACGACGGCGACGTGCTGGAAGCCAACGCGGTGCTGATGGACGCGTACAACACCGACGTGCGACCGCTGCTCGGCGAGATCCGGTCGGACGCGGGCCTGGACCCGGACCCGGTGAAGGCCTACCGGCGCAGCGGTTACCAGGAGAAGATCGTCGAGGAGCGGGTCGGCGGCGAGCAGGCCGGCTGGGGCGCCTGAGCCGGCTGGGGCCACCCGACGGTGGCCCTCGCCTCGCTCTCATCCCGCTCTCATCGCAGGCTTGCCGCTCCGAACGAGACGGCGAAGCGCTTGCACCAGATGCTGATGCTCCGGTAGTCGCCGGGATCGACGGTCCCGGGGACCGGGTAGACCTGGTCACCGCGGTTGCCCTTGAGCCGGCCGAGCTCGATCCACTTGCCGTCGTCGAAGACGCGCCAGCCCTTCTTCGCCTCCTGGTCGGTGAGCCAGACCCGCAGGTCCGGGCCGTCGGAGGTGTCCAGGCCGACCAGCTCCACCTGGTGGCTACCGTCCGGGTTGCGAACGAGCCGGGCGGTGCCCGCGGTCGCATGCTCGTGGCTGATGAACGAACCCGTACGCACAACGACCGCCCCGGCCGCCTCGGCCGCGGCGCTGCTCGGCGCGGTCGCCGGGGCGGTCGCCGGGGACAGGGTCTCGTTGACGGTGGTGTCGGTGAACAGCCGCCAGGGCTGAAACCAGTAGAGGCCAAATCCCAGCAGGACGGCGACGAACCACGTCACGGGCTTGGTGAACAGGCGTTTCAGCACAAACCTGAGTCAACACTTCCGACGGAACCGCCGGAAGGATCGCGATGCTTACGGCTTCCTTACCGCTCCGTACGCGGAATGATGCAACGATGACGAGGCAACGCGTGACCGGGATCGGCGGCTTCTTCTTCAAGGCCCGCCAGCCCGAGGAACTGAGCCGCTGGTACAGCACGCACCTGGGCGTGGACCCGGTCCCGGAGTCATACGGCGGGTCTGTGTGGCGGCAGGAGGCGGGCCCCACCGCGCTGACCGCGATGTCGGCCGACTCCGAGGTCTTCGGTGATGCCAAGAACTCCTGGTCGCTCAACTTCCGCGTGTCCGACCTCGACGCGATGGTCGCGCAACTGCGGAGCGCGGACATCGCGGTCGAGGTCGACCCGGAGACCTACCCGATCGGCAGGTTCGCCACCCTGCGGGACCCGGAAGGCAACGTCCTGCAGCTCTGGCAGCCCGACGGCGCCGCCCCCGCGTAGCCGTCCGGGGGCGGGCGCCGGGTCAGGCCGCGTGTGGTGGTGGTTCGGCGGCGCCGGTCATGATGGCGACGGCTTCGCTCATGGTGTGGCTTTTCGGGGTGATGACGGTGGCGCGGCGGCCGAGGCGTTGGATGTGGATGCGGTCGGCGACTTCGAAGACG